>Ga0105247_10002164_pt1 | contig 13555 bp, 8 predicted proteins | sample KBSS24metaG_FD_81519 | JGI IMG/M metagenome (GOLD analysis project Ga0105247, IMG submission 81519) | Switchgrass rhizosphere microbial communities from Kellogg Biological Station, Michigan, USA - KBS S2-4 metaG | ecosystem: Host-associated > Plants > Roots > Rhizosphere > Soil | place...
AATTAAGTCCGCAAAACATTAAATCAATAAAACTGCTGGAAAGCAATGGTTTTACTCTCCTTAGTGATAATACAGATGAAGATTCTCTTGTTTATGTTTTAATGAATAAAGCTTAATGTTTCTATCCTTGTTTCCGCTTATGGGGTGGTTGTATTACCGCTTAGCTTTATTTACAAGGTCGCATTGTCTAAAAAATCACAGGGTCAATAATTTCCCGGAAATCGGTCATAATTAATTAACCTATTGCATCTTACTCTCTTTTAGATATTAATAGCCATTCCTAAGGTGTCTCATTGAGCAATATAGGAATTGTTATTATTTTTGTTAAAAGGCTGCTATTTGCAGTTAAAAGAACATTGTTATCGTCTATAATTGGTTTAGTTATTGGTATTATATATAAAAGCACTACATGAAAAAATCTGTACTGTCGACTATTCCTGTCTTAGTCTTGAGTATTATACTTTCCAGCCATAAAAATTTGGAATGTAGTAATACAACTTTAGCTAATAAAAAAACGACCAATAAAATTCCTGTTACCAATATGCCTGACGAGCAAAATGATGGCCCTTATGTACAATATAAAAATGGCCAGGTACTAGCAAAATATATTATCCAGGCTAACGGTGAAAAAATTGTCAGAACAGACAGTGTTACCGTTTCTCAAAAGAATAGTTTATCCTTAAAAGTTGGAACAGATGCACCCGGTGAATTTTTCCAGGTTCAGTTAAAGCAGCAATTGCAGGATGAAAAGAGTGAATACAGAAAAGTTGATAAACTTTTTGTACTCTCAGATATAGAAGGAAATTTCACAGCTTTCAAAAAATTGTTACAAGGAAATGGTGTAATTGATTCAAATTATAATTGGTCATTTGGCAAAGGTCATCTTGTTCTTGTCGGTGATTTTTTTGATCGAGGGGAAATGGTGACAGAAGTTCTATGGCTTATTTATTCACTGGAAGAAAAGGCAAAGGCTGCCGGTGGGTATGTTCATTATATTCTGGGAAATCATGAAATAATGAATCTTAGTGGTGACTTGCGATATGTCCGTCCCAAGTATTTAAACAATGCAACGATTCTTAACGAGAAATATGAATCGATGTTTAATGAAAATACAGAATTGGGCCGTTGGTTACGAACCAAAAATGTTGTAGAGAAAATAAATAATATTGTTTTTACTCATGGGGGCATATCAGCAGACATGAACAGGATGGAGTTAGATATTGCTGAAATAAATAAAATGGCTCGTCCTTTTTATGCTGATAGTACATATAAATATCCCAATAGTCAAACAGAAATTATTTATAGTGATCTTGGCCCTTTCTGGTATCGGGGATATTACACAGGTACGGAAAAGATTACTTCATCTCAAATAGACAGCTCACTTTCATTATTCAATATCAGGCATATTGTAACAGGCCATACAATAGTGGCCGATACCATCAGTGTTTGGTATGGAGGAAGGATTTTAAATACTGATGTTCATCATGCAGAGGGAAAATCGGAGGCCTTGTTTATTGAAGATAATAAGTATTACCGTGTAAATGCTGATGGTAAAAAAGTGTTGCTATTATAATTGAATCAATGCTGACTGTAAACTTTACTCCTTTTCCAAAATTATCTACTGAAAGATTGATTTTACGGCAGGTGAATGAATCTGACGCTGAAAAAATGTTTTCTCTTCGTTCGGATGAAAAGGTAATGCAGTTTATTGACAGGCCTGTTGCTGTTACCATTGCAGATGCACTTCAATATATCGAAAGGATCAATAATTCACTTAACGCAGACGAAGGAATAACCTGGGCTATTACCTTAAAAGAAGATCCCTCACTGATTGGTACCATAGGTTTTTGGCGAATTGAAAAAGAGCATTATCGTGCAGAGATCGGCTATTTATTGAATCATTCACTTCACAGGAAAGGAATTATGCAGGAAGCAATGATAGCTGTACTTGCTTATGGATTTAAAATAATAAAGCTTCATTCTATAATGGCAAATGTCAATCCCGCTAATTTGGCATCCATTAAATTGCTGGAAAGAAATAATTTTACCCGGGAAGGATATTTTAAAGAAAGTTTTTTCTTTAATGGTAAGTTTCTCGATTCAGCGATTTATTCATTAGTAACAACTGAAATTAAAAATGGACAAAGTTAACTGGGGTATTATTGGTTGTGGTGATGTAACGGAAATAAAAAGCGGGCCTGCATTTAATAAGATAAAAAATTCTTCGCTGGTAGCTGTTATGCGCAGGAATGCAGCGAAAGCGGAAGATTATGCCCGGCGTCATCATGTACCTAAATGGTATGATGATGCATCAAGTCTCATAAATGACCCGGATGTGAATGCGATCTATATTGCTACGCCGCCCTCATCACATGAAGAATATGCAATAGCCGCTTTTAACGCAGGAAAGCCTGTGTATGTAGAAAAGCCAATGACGATAAATGCCGCATCTGCCATCAGGATGACAAATGCGGCAAAAGAAAAAGATCAGAAACTTGTCGTTGCTCATTATCGCAGGGCTCAGCCATTTTTTAATAAGATCAAACAACTTATTGATGAAGCCGCCATTGGTGAAATAAGATTGGTGAGATCGGAGATATATAAAAAACCTTCGACTCCGGAATACCTTGCAGCCGAACATACCGGCTGGCGATTGAATCCAGCTATTGCAGGAGGAGGTCTTTTTCACGATATAGGTCCCCACCAACTTGACCTGATGGATTTTTATTTTGGTGAAATAGATAAAGCAAGTGGTTATTCAGCCAACCAGAACAAACTATATAATGTTGATGATATTGTTGTTGGTAATATTTTATTTAAGTCAGGAGTCATCTTCAACGGCGTTTGGTGCTTTAGTGTTGACGAAAAACAGGAAAAAGATAATTGCGAGATCATTGGCAGCAAAGGCAAAATAAATTTCAGTTTTTTTGAGCACCGGCCAATTTTGCTTACAGTAAATGTTAAAACGGAAGAAATTGTTTTTGATCCTTTGCCCCATGTACAACAACCATTGATTGAAAAGATCGTTGATTATTTTATCGGGCAAGGTCCTAATCCCTGTAGTGGAGAAACAGGAATAACTGTTATGAAACTGATCGATTGTTTTACAAAAAAATAAATGAAAGCAGCAACTATTCACGAAATAAAACAGGAGCTGTCTTCACTTAAGCCGGCCCAAATAGCTGAACTATGCCTTCGGCTTGGAAGGTTTAAAAAAGAAAATAAAGAACTACTTACTTACCTGCTTTTTGAAGCAAATGATGAACAAGGATATATAAACAACATAAGAAACGAAATAGACGAGCTATTTGTTACCATAAATCTTTCTCATTTATATTTTGCCAAGAAAACTTTAAGGAAGATCATCAGGCTTATTAATAAATATTGCCGGTACAGTAATGAAAAACAAACCGAAATTGAATTACGAATTTATTTTTGTAAAAAATTGAAAACATCAGGCATACCTTTTCAAAAAAATACAGTGCTTAATAATTTATACTCTTCGCAATTGAAAAAGATAAATATTGTTTTGTCCACGCTACATGAAGACCTGCAACACGATTATCTCAAGGAATTAAAGCCATTAATGGAAGAAGAGGAGAAAAAACCACGATCCTTGTTTCGCAGAAGCTAAGGATCATTTCTGCAAAGAAGGATAAAATTTGGCCCATTTTTGGAATTTCGAAAGGGGCATTATTGAACAGTAAGCAAAATTTTAACTATGGGCAGGTTAATTATTATTTCAAACCGCTTACCCTTTTCTATTGAACATGATGAAAATGACATAAAACTGCGGCAAAGTTCAGGAGGTTTGGTATCGGCATTGAAGAGTTTTTTTGAAAGTTCAAATGCGAAAGACAATTTTTCGGAAAAAGTCTGGGTAGGTACGGCTGATTTTTCTGAAGAGGATTGGCGATCAAACGAAGTTGGTGCACAGATAAAAACAATGGACTGTACTATCATTCCATTGTTTATTGACCAGGCTTTATATAAAGATTTTTATAATGGTTTTTCCAACTCGGTTTTATGGCCCTTATTCCACTACTTTCATACACTTGCAGAATACCAGCCAACTTACTTCGATGCTTATCAACAAGTCAATAAAATTTTTGCAGAAAGACTTTTACCGGAATTATTACCGGATGATATTATATGGATACATGATTACCAGTTAATGTTATTGCCAGAAATGCTGCGACAAAAAAAACCTGATGCCCACATTGGTTTTTTTCTTCATATCCCTTTCCCTTCTTATGAAATATACCGGCTATTACCGGCGACATGGAAGAAAAAATTATTACAGGGAGTGATTGGCGCTGATTTGATCGGTTTTCAAACTCACGATTATGTTCAGCATTTCATGCAATCGGTGAGAATGATATTGGGCGCTGACAACTATTTTCATAGTTTACAATACCAGGACAGGCTCTTAAGAGCCGATTCATTTCCCATCGGTATTGATTTTAATAAATTCAATAAGGCCGCTGAAGATCCGGAGGTATTGGAATTGCGGAATGAAATAAAAAAGAATTTCGAAGGAAAGAAGATCATCTTTTCAGTTGACCGGCTGGATTATACAAAAGGATTAATGGATCGGCTAAACGGTTTTGAATATTTCTTAGAACAATATCCTCTGTGGAGAGAAAATGTAGTTTTTATTTTAGATGTTGTTCCTTCCCGGGACGAAATACAGGCTTACAATGAGCGAAAGCGTCAAATGGAAGAAAAGATCGGAACGATCAATGGCAAATTTTCTACTATTAGCTGGCAACCCATTATATACCGCTATACCCATATTTCTTTTTCGGAAATGGCTGCACTATATCAGTCGGCAGATGTAGCTTTGATTACCCCATTGCGAGACGGGATGAATCTTGTTGCAAAAGAATATGTGGCAAGTTGTGCAGCACAGAAAGGAGTTCTCGTATTGAGTGAACTGGCAGGTGTAGCCAGCGAATTAAATGAGGCCTTGCTTGTGAATCCACTTGATGTAATAGATGTGGCTTCAGCAATTAATACTGCATTGATCATGCCACTGCCTCAACAAAAGAACAGGATGACATTAATGCAAAAAAGAATAGCAGATTATGATGTAGTGAAATGGATCAATGATTTTCTTGGTCAATTAATGAATGTAAAAAAAGATCAGCAAAAACAGGAAGTAAAAGTGTTGGATGATAAAATGATCACTCAATTCAGGCTGCATTATCATGAAGCACAGAACAGGTGTTTGCTGCTTGACTACGATGGTACTTTGACTCCGTTTACAAGATTGCCACAGGATGCAATTCCCAATAATGAATTAAAAAATTTATTGTTGCAATTTGCAGCTGATCAAAAAAATAATGTTGTGATCATTAGCGGCAGAGAAGCCGCTGTTTTAGAAAAATGGTTTGCGAATATGCCGCTTACTTTAGTAGCCGAACATGGCGCCAGCGTACAAATGAAGAATGAGCAATGGCAGCACCTTGTTTCCCCTTCTGATCAATGGAAAGATGAAATACGCAACATATTCCAAATATTCGTATCCCGCTGTGTAGGATCTTTTATTGAAGAAAAGCCTTATGGTATGGCCTGGCATTATCGCAATACTCATCCGGATCTTGGTTTTAACCGCTCAAGGGAATTAATTAATAATCTTTCACAGCTTTTAAAAAATACAATGCTGCAGGTAGTAGATGGAAATAAAGTTGTTGAAGTGAGGATGTCGGGGTATGATAAAGGTATAATAGCATTAAAAATAGTGCAGGATCAAAATCCCGATTTTGTACTGTGTATTGGAGATGATAGCACAGATGAGGATATGTTCAAAGCATTAAAAGGAAAAGCGTACACAATTAAAGTAAGCAATAGCCCGACAGCAGCACAGTACACTATTTTTTCTCAATCGAAAGTATTGCCCTTATTAAAACAACTATTACGTCCATTAACTGAAAAGAAATATGCCGATACATAAATATAATATGGGCATAGTAGGTAATTGTTCCTACCTCGCCTATATAGATACCGGGGCTGACGTAAAATGGATGTGTCTTCCCCGTTTTGATAGCAGCTTTATATTCGGTTCATTGCTGGATGAAGATAAAGGTGGCCATTTTTTTATTCAACCTGCAGAAGAAAATTATACTTCAAAGCAATATTATATTCCCAATACAAATGTGCTCTGTACAGAGTTTACAACAGCCAAAGGAAAGTTTGTGGTAAAAGACTGCGCACCACGAATGGCGATCTATGAAAGAATGTTCAGGCCTTTGATGCTTGTTCGTAAAATTGAATTGATACAGGGAGATCCATCTATCCGTATTAGTTGTCAGCCACGCGGAAAATATGGAGAGCTTGTTCCTGATGTTGTTATCGCCAGCAATCATATCCGGTATATGGGTTTTGAAACACAGGTAAGACTTACTACTGATGTACCACTTTCCTATATTGTGAAAGAACAAGCTTTTGTATTAGATCAAAATTGCCATCTTGTATTTACTTATGGCGAGCCATTGGAAGCGCCATTGGAAGCAACAGCAGAAGAGTTTATCAGGAAGACAGAAAAGTATTGGCAAACATGGATAAAGAGTGCTTTCATTCCTGATATTTACCAGGATGAATTAATACGTTCTGCGTTGGTATTAAAACTTCATCAATATGAAGATACAGGAGGTATTATCGCATCGGGTACAACAAGCCTTCCGGAATTTCATGACAGCACGAGGAATTGGGATTATCGCTATTGCTGGCTTCGTGATACATACTATACATTGAAGGCATTTAACCAGATCGGTCACTTTGAAGAAACGGAAAAGTATTTTGATTTTATCCATAACATACTTCACAATGCAGATACTTCATTGCAACCATTATATTCAATTACCGGCAAAGCAGATTTGGAAGAGTATGAAATTGATTTGAAAGGCTATCGCAATAACAGGCCAGTTCGTATTGGCAATAAAGCTTACATCCAGGTGCAGCATGATGTATATGGGCAGGTGCTTGTAAGTCTGCTTCCTCTTTTTACGGATAAACGATTAACGTTTTTAAAAAAACATAGTTATAAAAACATCGTTCCCTGGCTGGTAAAGCAGATAGAAAGAACACTTACCGTTCCGGATGCTGGTGTATGGGAATTCAGAAATAAAACACAGGTGCATACTTATACATTGCTATTTCATTGGGCAGGAGCAAAAGCTGCCAATAAGATTGCAAGATTATTTAATGATAACGATTTGATGAATTATGCCCAAACTATTGCTGACAAGGCAAACAATCTTATTGAAAAAGCATATGATCCTGAAAAAAAAGTTTACCTGCAGGCAATTGGCAGTAATGATCTTGATGCCAGCACACTTTCAATGGTCACTATGCACTATCTCGATAATGATTCAGCAAGAGCAAGAAACCATATCGCTGCTCTCGAAAAAGAATTATTAGCAGAGCATGGTTTGTTTTACCGGTATAAGCATTATGACGATTTTGGTTTTCCTGAAACTACGTTTCTTGTTTGTGCATTCTGGTATGTAGAATCGCTTGCCTGCGTCGGACGAATTGATGACGCAATGAAGATCCTTGATAAATTACTTTCATTCTCTAATCATCTCGGTATCTTTAGCGAAGATGTAAGTGTTGATGGTTCTCAATGGGGCAACTTTCCGCAAAGCTATAGCCATGTAGGCTTAATTAATGCAGTCTGTCGTATTGCAAGAAAATTAGATCGGGCAGACTTCATGTAATCTTCTTTAAAATTGTTTCAATAGTTTCGTTGCTGTTAATATCAGCATGGTAACACTTATCACCAACATAAAGCAACTTGTCAATGTAAGAGATGAAGATAAATTGCTTAAAGGAAAGGAATTAGGGGAATTGCCAATAATTGAAAATTCTTATTTAATTATAGAAGACGACGTTATTGCTGAATATGGCAGTATGCAGCAAATCAAAAATCAAAAGGTAAAAGATAAAAGTGAAATTGATGCTACTGGACGGTTTGTTTTGCCGTGCTGGTGCGACTCACACACACATTTAGTATTTGTAGCAAGCAGGGAAGAGGAGTTTGTTGATAAAATAAAAGGCAAGAGCTATGCAGAGATAGCTGCCAAAGGTGGAGGCATTCTTAATTCTGTAAAAAAGCTAAATGAAACTTCTGAAGATCAGCTATTCAATCTAGCCTGGAAAAGGCTGGAGGAAGTAAGCAGGTTAGGAACAGGAGCCATTGAAATTAAAAGTGGTTACGGGTTATCCGTTGATGGGGAATTAAAAATGTTGAGAGTAATTAAGAAACTAAGAGAAAAATCAAATCTCTCAATCAAATCAACCTTTCTCGGTGCACATGCTTATCCTTTGGAATATAAAGAAAACCACCAACGTTACATTGATCTTATCATAAATGAAATGTTGCCAATAATAGCCAAAGAAAAATTGGCTGATTATATTGATGTGTTTTGTGAAAAAGGATTTTTTTCTTCGGAAGAAACAGAAACAATTTGCAAGGCAGGAATGAACTATGGATTAAAACCAAAACTTCATGTCAATCAGTTAAACTCTATTGGTGGTGTTGAGGCAGGAATAAGGGTAAATGCACTTTCATTAGATCATCTGGAAACCATGACTGATGACGAGATAAGGCTACTGGCAAAAGCTCCTAATATGAGTGAAGGCCTAGAAGGGGCTACAATTGGAACTTTGTTGCCCCCTGCGGCTTTTTTTTTAAATCTTTCATATCCACCCGCAAGAAAAATGATTGATACCGGTTGTGCTATCGCATTAGCGTCTGATTATAATCCCGGGTCTTCACCATCAGGCAATATGAATCTTGTTGTTTCCATGGCTTGCAGCCAAATGAAAATGCTGCCAGAAGAAGCGATCAATGCGGCAACAATAAATGGAGCTTATGCAATGGAATTACAAAATGAAGTTGGAAGTATTGCTGTTGGCAAAAAGGCAAACCTCATTTTCACTAAACCAATTCCTTCTCTTGCTTACTTGCCTTATTCATTTGGCACAAACCTGGTCGATAAGGTTATGATCAATGGACAATTCATTTCCTGAATACTCGCTAAAAAAATAATTACATTAACTTTAAAGGCACACCACTTTCGAACCACATTCTGCTTACATGAAAAAGAAGATTGGCATCTCGTTTTTTCTTTTGATACTGTGTATCTCATCTCTTATTGCCCAGGTAAATCAACAAGCTGCAAATAATACGATCGCTATCACAAATACGTATGCTGTTATAGTTGGAATTTCAAAATATGAAAATGCAGGCATCACTCAATTAGATTATGCACATAAAGATGCCCAGGTATTTGCTGATTATTTAAAGTCAAAAGCAGGGGGTTTAGTGCCGGAAGACCATATACGGTTGCTCACAAATGAGAATGCGACCTATGCTGCCATTTATGATGCATTGAATTGGCTGCTGGAAACCTGTCACGAAAATGATCTTGTATATTTTTATTTCTCCGGTCATGGCGACATGGAGAATAATACAATCTATAAACTCGGGTTTCTTCTTTCATATAATACTCCACGCATCAATTATATCAATAATGCTGTTCGCATCGAAGACCTGAATAATATTGCCAATACACTTTCTGTAGCAAACAAATCAAAAGTGGTATTGATTACCGATGCCTGTCATTCAGGAAAGCTTGCTGGCGGTGAGAACAGGGGGACTTTCCTGGTAGGACAACAATTAAGAGCTGCCAAAAAAGGGGAAGTCCGGATTACTTCCTGCGCAACGGATCAACTATCAATGGAAGACCAGGGCTGGGGTGGGGGCAGAGGCGTTTTTTCTTATTATCTCGTTAAGGGTTTAGAAGGTTTGGCTGATTATGGAAACGATGGCATTGTTACAGTGAATGAAATAAAAAGTTATCTCGATACTTCATTAGTTCATGATGCATTGCTCGCTGAAAAAGCTCACAAACAAAATCCGGTAATCGAGAGCTTTACAGATTTAAAACTTGCTTCAGTAGATAAAGCAACACTTGCTTCTTTAAAAAATGGTAATGCATTGTCGGCAGTAAAACCAATTGTACAGACTTTTCTTAAACCACTGCCTGTACAGCCACAGTCTTATTTTTTTAATTTACTAGGAAACAACAATGTTGAAGAACTTGTCGACTTTAATACCTTAAATAAATTATCGAAAGAACAGATACCTTTTTCTTTTATCGAAATGCTTACTGATACAATTCAAAAAGTATCTAATGTAGATCAGGAAAAAATTTTATCCCTTGAAAAGACATTGAAGGAAAATAAAGATGCTGTGAAAAGATTCAATGATAAGTTAGTAGTCTTGTTAAGCGATAGAGGACAGGAAGTCATTAATCTTTATCTTAATGGGGATGCGGCAGAATTGGAAAGACGAAGGTATTACAATAGCAAAAGCAACGGCTATGATATTTATCCGAAAATGTTTTCGGTGGCATTAAAGCTAACCGCACCTGAAAATTATTTATACAGAATATTAGAAATAAAGCTGCATTATTTTGCCGGTGTAGCAGCAAGGCTTAAAACTCCACTTGTTGAAGATCCAAAACCCTTAATAGATACCGCCTTGATGGAACAGAAAAAGGCATTACAATTAGAAGAGAATGCAGCGTATATTCAAAATGAATTAGGAGTATTATACGATTATAAAAAGGAATATACTGTAGCAGAAAAATATTATTTGCGTGCTACCCAAATTGCTCCAGCATGGGTAATACCCTGGTCTAACCTTATTGGCTTATACGGCAATATCAAAAATTACAAAAAAGCTATTGAAGCATCGGAGAAAGCCAAAGAATTGCAGGCCGATTTCCAGGGGATGTATATGAATACCGGATCAATTTATGAGAAGACCGGTAATTTATTATTGGCTGAAGAATTTTTTCGTAAAAGTATAAAGATGAACTCCCGCCATTTCCTTCCTTTTGAGAGATTGGGCTATGTGTATATGAATACGACACAATATGCATTAGCTGATTCCTTTTTTTATGAATCTGAAAAACGAAAAAAAGGATATCATTTTCGCAAGCCTGGTGAAGAACATTGGATAACGCCGGCTGATTACGCTGTTTTAGCGCCTTCTATATGTCTTTTTGATAATAAAGATGTAGGTAAAGAGGATGTAATGGGAAATTTTGTTTGGGGGCTTTTGTCTTATGAGGCTGGTGATAATGAAATAGCCGAGCAAAAATTTAAACAGGTAATTGCATTGGATAAAACCAATCCGCTTGCATTTCATTATCTCGGGAAACTATTATACAATCAAAAAAGATGGAAAGAGGCCGACATCATTTTTAATTATGCATTGGACTATCACCTCGACGATTCCAGCTTCAGGCATTATACCGATTCTCTTGTTAAATATTTGCCTGCGACCAAATCAAAAGATTGTATTGTTTCAAAGTTTCGCATGAGCTATTATAATAAAATTGATGATCATTACTTTCTTGGAACTTTATACGAATCCTGGAATCACTACAATGAAGCAGAAGCACATTATCGGTATATTATAAAATCAGATCCAACATTCATAGGAGGTTATTACAAACTATGGCAAATGTTTGAGCGAACCGGACAGTACAAGCAAGCTGAAGTTGTTTTACTTAATTATACTTTTAATGATAAAGATGCAGGTAACCGTGAGCTGAATAGTTTTTATAAAAGAATGATGTATCGTTTTCCTGAAGAGGCAGATTGGTATTATAAAGCAGGAGTGTTGCTTTACAGCCTTGTCGTTGATAATCCGGACTCTTATTCTATAGATAAAAAGAAGATCGATCCGGATACCGATATTGAAAAATACCTCATATCAGTGGCAGACGCTACTAAACCGGACATTGTTCAGCATTATGATATGCGGCTTTTTTTACCAGGAATAATTGAAATGGTTAATTTTTCTGATTTTATCACTTATCCACGTACAGAAGGTATTGCGTATTTAAAGAAGGCTGATTCACTTTTGCAGGATGATACAATAAAGGCCGATATTAATTATAAAATCGGCGACCTGTATGTACAGCAGGGAATACCTGAGCGATCTCTTCTGTATTATAAAAGATCAGTCGATTATGGAGGCAGTAATGCAAATGCAAGACTAAAATATATTGACGTCTGTTCGCTGACCTATCATTTAAGTGATGCACTGGAACAATTAGATACTTTGTATAACAGGCATGAAATAAATTTTCCAAAACAGGTATTGATGGCAAAGTATTGCATTCATTCGGGCCGTTTCCCTGACGCATTGAAATTGCTGAAAGATGCTCAACAAATTCACCCGTATAAAATCCCAGAGATCACAGATCTCAATGGACGATTACAATTATTATCTAATCATCCTAAGGAAGCTCTTCCGTTTTATAAAGACTATTTAACAGCTGATACAAATGAATACCTGACCATGTACACTATTGCACGTCTTAATGCACAAATGAAAAACATGAATGAAGCCTGGAAATGGTTGAAATTATCAATTGATAAAGGATTCAAATATTATTGGGTGCTTAATTATGATGATACATGGAATGATTATCGAAAGACTCAGCAATGGAAAAGTATAACTGTAAAAATAGGAAGACCAGAAATAGTTGAATAGTTATCTTCCAAAAACAATTTTATAATCAGGATTTTGCTGGCAAATGTTTTCAGGGATATAAGGTTTTTCGCAATAGGTATGTTTGGCTTTAAAAATGGTTTGCTTTTGTGCATCCTGCATAATAACATCCCAGGTGCCATTGGTTCTTAACTTGCTTGAATAGTTTTCCATGGATGTTTTAAAATAATAAGAGAAGAAGCCACCAAATTCATTATTGCATGTTGACTTTTGCCCTGTCGATGCCGCAGTTGCTAATAGCGACATGGGAGTTTTATTCAGGAAAAGAGTTCGAAGATTGTCCTCACTCCATTCTACGCCTGAACCCCGTGTTTTACCGGGTTTGGTGCCTTTTGCATTGGATGAAAAAATATCATTGTTGCAACAATCACTCAGCACCAGGTTAAACCTTGCGCCTTTCTTTGTTATAGAAAGAAAAATATCTTCAATATTAAGAGAGTTGTCCAACACATCCTTCCTGCTTTTATGTAAAGTTTTTAATTTCATAAAAGGAAAGCGACGGGGTTGCTCCGGCAATCTGAAGCCATGACCGGAATAATAAAAAACAACAATATCATTTGCTGAAGGCCGCAGTGCACTGATAGCATCTTGTACATTTTTTTTGCTATACATTGCTCCGCATATTGTTTTTGTAAAAATTTTTATCCCGAGAAAGTTAGTCAGGGCAGTAAAAGTTTCGATAGTTCGCTTTACATCCTTGCTGCAGGATGTTCCAATCTCTTTATCTAATGTGTCGGCTACCACAAGTAAGTAGAATTTGATATTTTTTTCAAGAGGAGTCAAGCCTTTTGTTTTATCAATAAAAAGATTTGTATAGAATTCTTCATCCGCACTAAAAAATTGAAGTACAAAGTCTTTATTTAATGCAGCTCTTTCCATTAACCTGGCAGCGAAATAAGTTCGTTGAGGTGTAGAAAATTTTATATCAGGCAAACTGATCGCTTCCGGTTCGAAATA
>Ga0105247_10002170_pt1 | contig 13542 bp, 12 predicted proteins | sample KBSS24metaG_FD_81519 | JGI IMG/M metagenome (GOLD analysis project Ga0105247, IMG submission 81519) | Switchgrass rhizosphere microbial communities from Kellogg Biological Station, Michigan, USA - KBS S2-4 metaG | ecosystem: Host-associated > Plants > Roots > Rhizosphere > Soil | place...
CGAACGCGCCCGCCGCGATCGCGAAGTTGCCGCACAGCTTCGCCCAGTTCTGGACCATCACCTTGCCGTTGGCCGACACGCCGGCCAGCGCGAACGCCGAGCCGCCGCTCGTCACCTCGTCGCCCGACCACGACGTCTTCTTGCCGACGAGGTCCCACGAGACCGACGTCTCGTCGATGTTGGTGTCGTTCTCCCAGTGCCCGGCGTTCAGCAAGATCTGGCTGCCGCCGGCGGACACCGAGTGGCACGCGACGCACGCGCCCTTCGCCGGGGGGACGAGGTTCACGCCGGCGAAGAGGTCGTCCGGGGCGGTGGCGGCGGGGTTGATCCGCATGACGCGCCCGGTGTTGATCGCCCAGTAGTAAATGGTCCCGCGCATCGTCCCGGGCGCGATGCTCCACGTCTGCTGGTTCACGACCGTGGCCGCGCCCGCCGCGCCGCCCGCGAGCCGCGCGACCTTCACCGTCGCGTCGCCCGAGGTCGAGTCGACGAGCTGCGTCCAGTCCGGCCCGCCCGGCGTGAAGCGTTGCTTCGCCGCGGTGCCGAACGACTCGTACTCGAAGAAGGGGCTCGTCACGTGCACGTAGACCAGGTCGGCGTCGGTCCCCCCGAGCCACTGGAGCTCCGGCGCGTTCAGGCCGCGCGGGAACACGGTCTTGTCGTACGGGTAGGCCCAGGTGGTCGCGGTGTCCTTCGCCGTCGCGCCGCGCAGCTTGTCCTGCGCCGCGGGGCTCACGCTGCCGGCGGGGGTGATACGGAGCATGTGCAGCTTCACGTCGAGCTGCGCGGTCGCGGTCTTTCCGCGCAACGCGGCGGTCACGACGATGTGCCCGCCTTGCGCGCCGGTGGGCGTGTACAGCCCGTCGCCGCCGATCGCGCCGACCTGCGGCACCGTCACGCTCCACCCGACGTGGGTCGCCGGGCCCGAGGTGCCGTCGGCGTAGCTCGCGACCACCGAGAACGCCTGCGTCGGCGGCGCCTGGCCGCTCTCGATCAGGAGCGACGCGGTCGCGGGCGTGATGGTGAGCGACGATACGACTTTGTCGCCCACCGACCCATCGTCGAACGACGGATCCCCCGTGCTCGATCCGTCGCCGAGGTCGCCCCCGGAGCCTTCGCCGCCGTCGGCGTGATGCGGATCGAAGACGCTGTTCTCGCTCGATCCGCACGCAGCAGCGAGGACCGACGACGCGACGAACATGGACCCGAGGGCGAGGAGTGATGATGTGCGCATAGAATCAATGCCTGTTCTCTTCCGCGATGAACGGATGTTGGGACGAACGTACAAGGTCTCGCACATCGATGAAGGCGCATCCCCCTGCGTTTCTGATGGGCTCGGACTCTGGATTGGGGAAAAGTTTATCAGGGTAGCGGCAGAGGTGAGAGAACGGGGCGTATTTTTCGGACTGTTTCTGTTTCGACGCCGGCGGGGTATGTCGGACCCAGCGCTCTCGGAAAGGTCCCCATGCTCTACTCGCTTCTCCTGGTCCTACATTCGTGGCTGCGGTGGGTCGTCGTGTTCGCCGGCGTCGCGACGGTCGCTCGATCGGCGCTCGCGTCGGCGACGGGCGGAGACTGGGAGCCGCTCGATCAGAAGCTCGGCCGCGGGTTCGTCGCGGCGCTCGACAGCCAGGTGCTGGTCGGGCTCGTGCTGTACGTGATCAGCCCGATGACGCCGAAGTCGGGCGACGATTTCCACACCGCGATGGCGATCGCGCCGCTCCGGTTCTTCGCGGTGGAGCACGCGACGTCGATGATCCTCGGGCTCGCCGCGGCGCACGTCGCGTGGGTGCGCGCCAAGAAGGCGCCGGACGACAAGGCGCGGCACCGCCGCGTCGCGATCGGCTTCGGGATCGCCCTCCTCCTGATCGCCGCGGGGATCCCGTGGCCCGGGCTCGCCTACGGGCGCCCGCTGGTCCGCGGCTTCTGACGCCCCTCGCGCCGCTCGAGAGAAATTATTTTCGGGGGCGCGCATCCTTTCGCGCCGCCCGATCGTGTTCCCGGCATGCACGCCACGATCACGACGCCCTCGAGCGCCACGAAGCCCGCCGCCACGAAGTCGCACGCCACGTTCCGCATGGAGTGCGCGATCACCTGCCACATCGCGGCGAGCCCCGAGCGCGTCTGGGCGCTCCTCACCGACGCCGCCGGCTACCCGCGATGGAACTCGACGGTCACGAGCCTCGGAGGGACGATCGCGCTCGGCGAGGCCCTCGAGCTCCGCGTGCCGCTGGCGCCGAAGCGCGTCTTCAGGCCGAAGGTGACGAAGCTCGAGCCGGCGCGCGCGATGGAGTGGAGCGACGGGACGGCGCCGATGTTCAAGGGCGTGCGCACGTTCTCGCTCGAAGCGAGGGCCGACGGGACGACCGACTTCACGATGAGCGAGGTGTTCGCCGGCGTGATGCTCCCGATGATCAAGGGGTCGCTCCCCGACTTCGGCCCGGCGTTCGAGGCGTACGCCGCGGACCTGAGACGCGAGGCCGAGACGGGCGCGTGATCCGCCGCGCTCAGTCGTAGCGCTCGGAGTGGACCTGCTGGCGCGCGACGTTCATCTCCTTGCGGAGGAGATCGCGCACCGCCCCGACCATCTTCTGGAGGCCGCACACGTAGACGTGGGGCGCGCCCCGGCCCATCGCCTCGAGCGACGTCCACAGCTCGCGCACGTGCTCCTGCACGTACCCGCGCCGGCCGGTCCACCCGTCGGCGGCGCGGGAGAGCGTGAAGTCGACGCGCACCTCGGGGCTCCTCCGCGCGAGCTCTTCGAACTCGCCGCGGTAGATGAGATCGCCCTCGGTGCGATGGCCGAAGAGGAGCCACATGGGCGCGTCGTGGCCGGCCGCCGCGGCCGCGTGCATCATGCTGCGGAGCGGCGTCACGCCGGTGCCGGTGCCGACGAAGAGCGCGGGGCCGGCCTTGTCGAGCGGGCGCGTGAAGAACCCCTGCGGGCCGACGACGTCGATCGTCGCCCCCTCGCCCGCCTCGTGCAGGTACGTCGATCCGGGGCCCCCCTCGACGTGCGTCACGGCGAGCTGGAACGTGGGCCCGCCGCTGGGCGGCGAGGCGATCGAGTACGCGCGGCGGATCTCGGCGTCGTTCTGCCGCAAGATCAGGCTGACCCACTGGCCCGCCTCGAACGCGAACGGCGCGCGATCGGTGCGCTCGAGCGTGAGCTCCTGGACCGACGGGGTGAGCCTCTGCTTTCGGACGAGTCGAGCTTCGAAGGTAGGCGGGAGAGGCATCAGGGCTTCCAGAGGACGTCGGGGCGATAAGCGTACGCGGCTTTGACGCGCGCGAGGGAGCGCAAGCTGCGCTCCATCCGTAGCAGCGCATCGAGCACCGTGCCCGTCGAGACGTCGCGCGCGCGCGCCGCGGCGAGGACCGCGAGGATGGGGCCCGTGGCGTCGGCGGGGTGGAAGACCGCGCCCGGCAGGAGCGCGAGCGACGGCGGATCGTCCCGCGCGACGACGCGCCCGTCGAGGAGCGAGCGGCTGTAAATGCTCGCGAGGATCGCCTCTTTTAGCCCCTCCCCCGGCGCGCGGACGATGAGCTCCGCGCCGCCCCACACGTCCTCGAGGACCCAGAGATCGTCTTCTTCTTCGCGCGCGCGGAACGCGCGAAAGAGGCCGCGGTGGGCGCGGCCGAACGCGTCGAGCCACGGGCGGGCGCGCGCCTCGTCCATCGCGCCGGCGCCCAGGCCCGCCGCGAGATCGCCGCGCACGTGGCGGGCGAAGCCGCCCGACGTCACGGCGTCGTCCCAGAAGGCGCGGCTCCGCGCCTCGAACCACGGGTCCTCCGGCGTGAACGCGCCGGTGCGCGCCTCGAAGGCGCGCCGCATCGCGAGGACGTGCGCGGCGTGACGTTCGGCCGCGCCGGCGGCGAGGACGGCTTCGTATGCCGGTGTGACCTCCACGGTGCCGTCGGGTATATAGTCGACCGGCCCGCGCGATGCACATCCCGCGGCGCGATCTGCCGAGATCCTTGCAGGAGGCACGCGACGGTGCAAGACGGTGCAAAATAGAGTGTTTTTCCCGCAGGGCGCGCTCGATCAGTGGATGGTCGACGGCAGCATCGACCTCGCCGGGACCGAGCTGACGATCCTGGCCGAAGCGCGGCGATACTACCTGGCCGAGGCGATGCGCGTCGTGCGCGAGGTGTCGGGCACGCCCGACGCGAACGACGTCGTCGGCCGGGTCAAGACGAAGGTGTTCCTCGAAGAGCTCGGCGCCGAGCTCCTCGAGACGTCGATGATCCTGAACGACAACGCGTACGACGTCGTCCCGGGGTGGCTCGGCTCCCCGGTGGGGTCGTTCGACGAGCACGTCGCCTCGCTCGAGCGGGCGAAAGCGCGCGAGAGTCGTCATGAATTCTACGTCGACGAGCCGAAGACGGACGAGGATCTGCTCGCCCGCTTTTTGCTGCACCGAATGAAATAGACCAGGATAGAGGGTACCCCCATGCTCCCCTGGGTCGCCGATGTCCTGTTCTTCGCGACGGCGCTGATCTACCTCGTCGCGAGCGGGCTGTTCGTCGCGTACCTCGCCGGAGCGCGCGTCTTCGCCAGCGACGAGCGGATGCCGTCGGGCGAGATCGACATCGCGAAGGAGATGAGGGCGGGGACGACGCGCGTCGCGCCGCTCCTCTTGCTGGTGGGGGTCGTGCTGCACGCGGCGCAGATCGTCGTCTCGTCGTTCGTCCTCCACGTGTGCCCGGTCGAAGGGATGCACTTCGGGATGAGCGTCGTGTCGGTCGTCGCGTGCGCGACCTACCTGGCGATGCGCGGGCGCTACCACATCGACGTCGTGGGCGCGTTCGTCGCGCCGCTCGCCCTCACGTTCCTCGTCGCGTCGCGCTTCGTCGCGGTCGACGCGCCGGAGCCGTCGCTGCGGATGCGGAGCGCGATCCTGCCGGTGCACGTGACGGTGAACCTGCTCGGCGACGCCCTCTTCACGCTCGCGTTCGCCGCGGCGGTCGCGTACCTCGTGCAAGAGAACCAGGTGAAGAAGAAGCGCCTCGGCGGCGTGTTCCTGCGCCTCCCGCCGCTCGACGCGCTCGACCAGGCCGAGCACAAGTTCCTCCTCGCCGGCTTCCCGCTGCTCACGATCGGGATCCTCACCGGCACCATCTGGGCGCGGCGCGTCGAGGGCGGCGTCGGCGCCGACGTCGGGCGCGCGCTCTTCGGCTACGCGACGTGGCTGCTCTTCGCGGCGGTGCTCTTCCTCCGGCCCGCGGCGGGGTGGCGCGGGCGGCGCGCCGCGTACGGGACGATCGCCGGCTTCGGCTTCGCGGTCGTCGTCCTCATCCTGTACCTCTTGAAGAGCCTCGGCGGCGCGGGCGACACCGTGGCGTGGCTCGCTCGATGATCGTCGTCGTCGGGTTGTCCCACCGCACCGCGCCGGTCCACGTCCGCGAGAAGTTCGCGACGAGCGCCGACGTCCTGCCGCAGGTGCTGGCGCGCCTCGCGTCCCACCCCGAGCTCCGCGAGTCGATCTTCCTGTCGACGTGCAACCGGGTCGAGGTGTTCGCCGACGGATCGGGCGAGGGGGCGGTCGACGCGATCCGCGACGCGCTCTGCCAGCACGCGGGCGCGCCGTCCGCCGAGATCTCGCCGTTCCTCTACGAGAAGACCGCGCACGACGCGGTCCGGCACATCTTCCGCGTGGCGGCGAGCCTCGACTCGATGGTGCTCGGCGAGCCGCAGATCCTCGGGCAGGTGAAGACCGCGTACGACGCGGCGGTCGCCGCGGGGACGCTCGGGACGTACCTCGGGCGGTGCGTGCACCGCGCGTTCAGCGTCGCCAAGAAGGTGCGGAGCGAGACCGCGCTCGGCGCGGGCCTGGTCAGCATCAGCAGCGTCGCCGTGGACCTCGCGCGGCAGATCTTCGGCGACCTGTCCGGGCACGCGGTGCTCCTCGTCGGCGCGGGCGAGATGGCCGAGGCGGCGGCGAAGAGCCTGGGCCGCGGCGGCAAGGGCATCCGCGTGTGCAACCGGAGCATGGAGCGCGGCGCGGCGCTCGCGAAGGCGTTCGGCGGCGAGGCGGCGCCGTTCACCGCGCTCGAGGACGAGCTCGCGCGCGCCGACGTGGTGGTGACGAGCACGGGCAGCCCGACGTTCGTCGTGCACGCCGACATGGTGAAGCGGGCGATGAAGAAGCGGCGCGGCAAGACGCTCTTCTTCATCGACATCGCCGTCCCGCGGAACGTCGATCCCGCCGTCCACAAGATCGACAACGTCTACGTCTTCAACGTCGACGACCTCGAGCAGCAGGTGGCAGAGGGGCTCAAGGCGCGCCAGGCCGAGGTCGCGGCCGCCGAGGAGATCGTCCACAAGGAGCTCCACGACTTCGAGACGTGGTCGCGCGGCCGCGACGTGCAGCCGACCGTGGTGGCGCTCCGCGCCAAGACGCGCGCCGTGTTCACCGCCGAGCTCGAACGGAGCCTCGGCGGCCGCCTGAAGCACCTCGCGGAGGGCGACCGCGCCGCCCTCGCGCAGATGCTCGACAGCGCCGTGAACAAGCTCCTGCACGCGCCGACGACGCGCCTCAAGGCCGCCGCCGCGAAGGACGAAGGCGCGGACCTCGCGCAGGTGCTCCAGCACCTGTTCGATCTGCCGGAGCTGCCGACGAACGACGCGAAGCCCGAGATGCTCGAAGCGACCCCGGGCGACGACGAGCGCCTCCCGCAGTAGGCGGCGCGCGCCGGAGGGCGACGCGGCGCGATCGCGCGGAAGGCGTTGGCGCTCGTCGCACTCTCTTCGAGCGGCACGCCGAGTGACGATCATCGCACGAGCTCGATCGCCGCGCTCCCACGCTCTTTCGAGACCATGTTTCCGGCGTCATCGAACGCCAGCGCCCAGACCGTTTCCCGCGGATCGACGGGGCGCGAGCGCGTGTCGTCGCTCGCGTTCGCGAAGACATCGGCCGTCGGATCCACGTCCGTGCGTCGTCGTAGACCGTTCCTTTGGACGACGCCCGTCGCGGGCAGCGGATCTGGGACCCACCAGCTCGAAGGGGTTACCGAGAGCAAGAAGCGCTCTTCAATCTCGAGCAAGATGTCGACCCCTGCGCCCGGGTTGCCGAACGTCGGCAGCCTGCTCCCGTTCTTCGGTGTCACGGTCCAGATCCGCGGACGTTGCGAGGTGGCAAGGAGATCGGGGTGCAGGGCATCGGCGGACGCGTGGTGCGGCACCTTCAACGCGTGATGGTCGAGCGCGTACGTGCGCTTGACGGTCTCCCAGCCGCTCGCGATGACGCCTTTCGTCGCGAGCTCCCCGGGCGGCGGACGCTTCCCCGTCTCGGTCCAAGGAAGATCACCGCCGAGGATGATGCGCGTCGCTCCGAACGTGATCGCGAGCACGAGGCTCGGTGGTTGGCGCGCACCGCGATCTGGTGCTCCGCGCCCACCTCCAGCAGGTTCGCGATGGCGGCCGGATCGGGCGCGAGGCAATCGACGCGGAGCGGGTCGGCTTGCAGGAGCACGCTACCCGCGTGCACCGCCTGGACCTTCCGGCCCGTGGCGTCCTCCCATTCACGCATCGCCGTCGCCGCCTGTTTGACGACCATCGCGAGGTTCCGACGGTGCGTGTCGGCCCCTCTGACGGCGGCGAGAGTGCGCTCCACCGAGCGCACGAGATCGCGGGCAGGGCTCGTCGTCCCCGTCACGAACAGACGTCGAGGATTCGTCATCTTGATGAGATCGACGAAGCCGTCGGCATGATCTTCGTGGGGATGCGTCAGCACGGCTCCCCATACGTCGACGTCGTCCGCCAACATCTTGCGTGCGGCGACGAGCGGCACGATATCTACGTCGCCGTGCTTTTTCCGACACGAATCGACGAAGAGCCAGCCGTGATTGGGCAGCCACACGGCCAGCGCCTCGCCGTCACCAGGACCGAAGACGAAGAGGTTCAGGTGATCACGCGAGAGCGCGGGTAAGGTCACGCGGCGCCGGGCTCCCCCCGCGACACTTCACCGAGCGCCTAGGCGCGCAGATACTCGGAGATCTCGCCGTCGCCTTGTTCTTCCCAGCTTGGAGCGTCCGCGCTCGCAGGGTTCATGACGATCTTCGTCGTGTCACCGTAGCGACCGATGAAAATCCAAGAAGCCGTTGAAGGCTCCACGTCGTCCGCGAACGCGCTCCACTCGTCGCGCGAAAGTTGGCGCCGGAAGACGCGTCGCTCCGAGGCGGAGCGATCCGGCGTGGCGAAGCGAACGACGACGTGCTCCTCGGTGACATCGTCCACATAGGCGGGATACCAAAAATCGAGCGTCGCCCCTTCGATTTGAGTGGGCAGCTCCGTAGGGCGCTTCCATCGGTTGCCGAAGCGCTGGCCCGCGGGATAGACGGACACACCGAGCGCGAGTGCCTCCTCGGCGTCGAGCAGACGTTCATGGAGATGCACGATTCCAGGGTGACGGCGCGCCTCCTCAGGAATGTCCTCGTAGACCGCACGCGCGCGTCCAACCTCGCCTTGCTCGAGCCACTCGCGCACGATCCAGCGATGGTACGCAGGCGCGAGCCCGGCCTCGTTCCCCGACGCGCCCAGCCGCGTGAGTGCGTCGAGGTACTCGGTATCGGCGCGGTCGTACTGTGCGCGACGGATGAGAAACGTGACGAGCCGGCTGTTGTACCAACGGTTCGTCTCATCGGTCTCGATGGCTCTTCGGAACGCGCCGTCGATGTCTTTGCTTGGCCCGCCCGCGAGGTCCAAGTTGAAGGCGTAATAGTGCCATCCGTAGCCGTCGGTCGGAAAGCGACGGACTCCTTCACCATAGACGGCAGCGGCCTCTGCGTACTTGTGGAACACGCGACTCAGGGATCGGCCGCGCGCCCAATAAAATTCGGGGCAAGGAGGATCGAGCTCTGCCCACTCCTTCGGGTCGGTCAGCAGCGCGGCGTGGTGTGCGCGCTCGAGCCACGCCGCCATTTCGACGGCGCCCGCCGCGTCGCGCGCGTTCGGAACGCCGTCCAGGGATTTGTAGTGCGTGACGAGGTGCTCGTGAGTGACGCCGTCGCCTTCGGACATAGGCTCACGCAGCTCGTCTCGTACTACCTCCGTGATCTTCACGGCGTCGCGGGCCGAATAGCCGATGCACTCGCGGAAGAAGGGGCGGTGCTCGGGCAGCCTCGTGAGCTCATCGACGACGGCGCTCGGAAGTGGGCTCCTTGCGACGAGGAGGCGGCCGAGCGCGTCACGCAACGCGGAGTTTTCCGCCGTCTCGGTGATGCGTCGACGCATGGTACGCAAGAGGGGACGGAGCGTCGCGTGGGGGGCTCTATCGAGCAGCGACAATGCGTCCATCGGGTCGACCCCCAGCGCGACGACGCCCACGAGCAGACGCGCTTGAAGCGGGGTCGGCATCGCGCCGAGCCGCGCGCAAGCGGCGCGTACCCGGCGAGCGTGAGTCGCGTAGCGATCCCAGATTCCGTCGTCGTCGAGGAGATCGAGCCGTGTCTTCGCCGCGGGTACACGCACGAACCGAGGGGACCTGAGCCACCGTTTCCACTCGTGACGAGCCGCGCCGCAAAGGACGAGCAATGGAACGACTGCGCAATCTTGAATGCCGCGGAGCACCTCGCGAACCCGATCGTACTGGACCTCGCTGTCGTCTTCTTCTCGTGCTTCGAGGAGGCGCTCCCAGCTCCGTGGGAGGCGCAAAGCGAGCACCTCCGCGCCGAACGCGCGGATTGCACGCCGCGTCGCTTCGAACGCGCTGGAGCGGAGGTCTGCCTGGTCGAGGGCCGAGGCGCGCTCGTCGATGGGCACGCGGCCAAGCAACTGGAATAGCAAATGGACGCCCGCGTCGGGATCCGTGAGCGGCGGCGCCTCGAGATGAAGCGTGCGGCGCTCCGCCGAGACTCTCGCGACGACCTCGCCTCGTCCGGCGCCTTCAGGGCCGCCGACCACGACGACCGCTCCCGGCGCGAGGTCCTTCAGCACGAGCTCCACGGCGGGCTCGATAGCTGCCGTATCGAGCAACGAGGTCATGTCTTGCAAATAGCACTATCCCTGGGGAAAGTCCGACGCGCCGCGATCGCGCGGCGCTCAGGAAGCGCGGTCGCGCTGCTTGCGCACGGAGCTCGGCGGGACGCCGCGGAGGCGCTTGAACGCGACCGAGAAGGCGGCGGCGGACGAGTAGCCGACCGCCTCGGCGATCTTCGGGAGCGGCCAGTCCTGCTCGACGAGGAGGCGCTCGGCGCGGGCCATCCGCGCGCGCGTGACGTACGCGGCCGGCGTCTCGCCGACGCCCTCGGTGAACTCGGCCGCGAAGCCGGAGCGGGACATGCCGGCGATGCGCCCGAGGCGCGCGATCGTCCACGACTCGCCCGGGTCCTTGTGGATCGCCTCGATGGCGCGCCCGAGGCGCGGGTCGCGCGCGGCCTCGAGGAGGAGCGATCCCTCGCCACCAGTGGACGCGAAGGAGCGCACGCCGATGAGGACACAGACCTCGGCAAGGCGCGCGACCACCGGGCTCGCGCCGGGCGCGGCGCTGGTCGCCTCGTCGACGAGCTCGTCGACGATCGCGCGGAGGCGCGACGTGTACGGCGCGCCGCTCCGCACGCAGAACGTCGGCGGGAGCGCGCTGATGAAGTGCTTCGCCTCGGCGCTCTCCATGCAGAACGCGCCGCCCAGGAGGATCCGCTCGTTCGCGCCGTTGCCGAGCGAGAAGCAGACCGCGGCGTCCCGCTGCACGTCGGGCACGAGCGATCGGAGCGGCGTCGGCGCCGAGCGCCGCGGACCGCCCGACCAGATCACGCGCTCGACGCCGCTCCGCATGAAGAGGAAGTCGCCGTCGTCGAGGCGGATCGGCTCCTGTCCGTCGACCTCGACGAAGCACGGGCCGTTCAAACAATAGTGAAACGCCGCCGCGCCCTCGGGGTCGACCCGGACGCCAACGGTGCCGCTCAACCGGCCGACGACGAGGAACGCGTGACGAATGCGGAGATCGGCGAGCCAGAGGGACAGCGGTGCGTGCATGGATGAATTCGAAAGAATCTTGGACCATCGCGCATCGATCGTCCACCAGCCGATGCGCATCTTCAGCGCACGACGCCGCGCCCCTTGGAGCGCATCTCCCAAGCTCCGTGCGTTCGTGTTACCCGCACGAGCGCCTGGGGAGCGAACGAGGGCGGACGGGCGTCGCTCACACAGGAGAGATCCATGAATACGCAGTTGGGTCGGCCCGCGCGTCGCTGGGCCGGGCGGGTCGCGTTTGCCTTCGCGGTGGCCTCGTCGGTGCCGGCCTTGGCGTCCGTCCTCGGGTGCAGCGACGCGAGCGCGCCGATCGTAGAGACCGCGCGCCGCGCGTACCAGCCGGAGAAGGGCGTCCGCGCCGTCTCGGTGAACGGGAACGACGTCGCGTACTTCGAGGTGGGGAGCGGCCCGCTGGTCGTCCTCCTGCACGGCTTCCCGGACACCGCGCACACGTGGGACGCCGCCGCGCCGCTCCTCGCCGCGTCCGGGCACCGCGTCGTCGCGCCGTTCCTCTCGGGCTACGCGCCGAGCGGCATCCAGCCGACGGACATGACCGTGGAGATGCTCGGCCGGCAGATCGTCGGGCTCGTGCGCGCGCTCGGCGAAGACCACGCGATCCTCGTCGGGCACGACTGGGGGGCGTTCGGCGCGTACGCGGCGGCGGCGTTCGAGCCGCGGCTCGTCGACAAGCTGGTGACGATCGCGATCCCGCACCCGATCGCGCTCGCGAAGCACCCCGAGGTGGCGACGCCGCAGCACTTCGTCGAGCTGACGCGGCCGGACGCGCTCGCGATGGCCGAGGCCGACGATTTCATCTACCTCGACACGCTGGTCGCGCGCTGGTCGCCGACGTGGCGCGTCCCGAAGGGCGAGCTCGATCCGGTGAAGAACGCGTTCTCGGTGCCCGGCTCGCTGAACGCCGCGCTCGGCTATTACCGCGGCTTCTACGCCGATCTGCCCGCGGCGCTGTTCGAGCCGGTGTCGGTGCCCACGCTCACCTTCCGCGGCACGAAGGACGGGTCGATCGATCCGGCGCCGTGGGCCGATCAGAAGGCGGCGTTCCGCGGGGCGTTCGAGCTCGTGGAGCTCCCGGTGGGCCACTTCGTCCACCGCGAAGCGGAGGACGCGTTCATGACGAAGCTGCTCACGTTCATCGACGAGTGAGCGGCGCTACGGCCGCGCGGTGACCGCGGCGCGCGTCGCCTCGGCCGCTCGTCGCTCGGCTTCGACGGCGGCGGCCCACGTCTCGTCGCCCGCGAGGCGATAGAGGCGCGCCGCCTCTTCGAAGCGCGAGGACGCGGCGTCCCACGCGTCGCTCTCCGTGGCGACGTGCGCGAGGGCGCGGATGGCTCCCGCTTCACCGCCGAGATCGCCGATGCGCCGATAGAGCGGGAGCGCGGCTTCGAGTCGCTCGCGCGCCGCGCCGACGTCGCCACGGACGAGGGCGACCTCGCCCAAGCTCCGCAGGCAGTTCGCTTCGCCGAGCACGTCGCCGTGGCCGGCGTAGAGGGGGAGCGCCGCTTCGAAGTAGGATCGGGCGGCTTCGATATCGGGCCGGACGAACGCCAAATTACCCAGCGCCTTGAGGCACGTGGCTTCGCCGAGCGCGTGGCCGAGGCGCCGAAAGCGCGCGAGCGCGTCCTCGTAGCGGGCGCGCGCCGCGCCGGGGCCAGACGACAGCTCGGCGACGTGGCCGAGGCTGAGGATGGCGCTCGCCTCCCCCAGCGATTCGCCGGAGCGGACGTAGAGCGCCCGGGCCTCTTCGAAGCGAGCCGCCGCGTCGGCGAGGTCACCGCGTCGCAGCGCGATCTCGCCGAGCCCCTTCGCGGCGCTGGCCTCTCCGCTGGCGTCGCCCACGCGCCGGAGGAGCGGGACGGCGTCGACGTAACAGCTCGCTGCCGTGGCGTGGTCGGCGCGCGCGAAGGCGATGTCGCCGATGCGGAGCATGCAGTTCGCCGCGCCGAGGAGATCGTCGATTCGACGATACGTGTGGAGCGCCTCGACGTAGCGCGCCTTCGCGGTCTCGTGATCGGCCCGGAGGAGCGCGATGTCTCCGAGGCGTTGGACGCAGTTCGCCTCGCCCGATGCGTCTCCCACGAGGCGATAGAGCCGTAACGCGTCTTCGACGCGCGCGAGCGCCGTGTCGGCGTCGAGGCGTCGCAGCGCGACGTCGCCGAGCCCCTTGATCGACGTCGCCTCACCGAGCACGTCGTGGACGCGTCGATACAGGTGCAAGGCCTCTTCGTAGCGGGCCCACGCCGCGACCAGATCCCACGTGCGAAGCGCGACCTCCGCGAGCGCCCGGACGTCGTGCGCTTCGCCGAGGACGTCGTGGTCGCGTCGGTGGAGATCGAGCGCCCGTTCGTAGCTCGCCCTCGCCGCGGCGGCGTCCGATCGCTCCAGCGCGACGTCGCCGAGCCCGCGGAGGGCGCGCGCCTCGCCCCGCGCGTCGCCGGCCTCCTCGAAGAGCCGTCGCGCCTCCGACAGGCTCGTCGTGGCCCCGTCGTAGTCGTACGCCAGGAGCTTCGCGAGGCCGAGGCGATGGACCACGTCGGCTCGCTCGCCGCCAG
>Ga0105247_10002171_pt1 | contig 13538 bp, 10 predicted proteins | sample KBSS24metaG_FD_81519 | JGI IMG/M metagenome (GOLD analysis project Ga0105247, IMG submission 81519) | Switchgrass rhizosphere microbial communities from Kellogg Biological Station, Michigan, USA - KBS S2-4 metaG | ecosystem: Host-associated > Plants > Roots > Rhizosphere > Soil | place...
AGTATAGCTTTGATGCACCGGCCATCGAATCACAGGAAGATTGGGAAAAATTATTGAATAAAACATGGGCTGATGCCAACGCCTTTGCCAATCTTATAGAAAAGTTACCCGAAAACAAACTCCGTGAAATCTTTGTAGATGAAAAATATGGAACTTATTATCGAAACCTGCACGGCATCATTGAACATATTCATTATCATTTAGGGCAAATTGTTTTGATCAAGAAAATTATTTCTTCGCCTGATCTTACCTAACCCACGTATTATAAGTGATGACTATTATAACTTCCTTTGTGAATTAATTAAATTTGAAAACAACCAAAGCAAAAATGAACTTTACTATAGAAAAATCAATACAAATTCTTGAACGTACACCGGCTGTTCTGAATACATTACTGCAAGGCATTTCTACAGAATGGACTTCCAACAACGAAGGAGAAGAGACTTGGAGCGTATATGATATTATCGGTCATTTTATCCACGGCGAAAAAACTGACTGGATACCAAGAGCAGAAATTATTCTTTCTGATAAACCTGACAAAGCATTTGTTCCTTTCGACCGTTTCGCCCAATTTAAAGAAAGCAAGAGGAAATCATTACAGCAACTACTTAATGAATTTACCGTATTGCGCAAGAAAAATATTGACATCCTTCTCTCAAAAAAATTAACTGATAGCAATTTAGAAGAAACCGGGATTCACCCTGCTTTTGGTGCAGTGACTATGTCCCAACTTCTTTCTGCATGGGTGGTACACGATCTCAATCATATTGGCCAGATCTGTCGTGTGATGGCTAACCAATATAAATCGGCCGTTGGTCCGTGGGTAGAATATTTAAAAATATTGCAATTATAGAATGATTTTCTCGAGGCTATTGACATTTATTCCCGATCCTGTTTTTTGTCAAGATAAACAAGCTGTCCTAAATGATAACTGGCATGATTGGTCCGGTTAATAATAATATTTAGTTTATTGCGATGCGGCTCCTTTACAAAATCTGATTCAGAAACTTTGTTATGCCGGTTGAACCACTCATCTTCCGGCATCTGATTAATATGACCAGCAAGCTTTGTGTTCACATTATTCCAATACTCTTTTAATTTATTTATTGATAGTGTTTCCAAACCTGGCTTATCCGGATTCTCAAGAAAGACTTTATCCAATTCCGGATAAAGTCTTTCACCAAAACCAAGAATTGGAAAGAGGCCATCGCTTACTGCTATAAGATGACCTATTAAATAGATACCCCTGTTTCTCCCGGGTGCTGTTTCAGACAATAATTGTTCGTCGGAAAGGGTGTTCAATAGATTTTTTACTCTGCTATTATATGAGTTCCATGCGTCGAGTGCCATTTTTATAAAGATTGTTCTGCTCTGTATGCGTTCAGTGGCTGCGGTTTGTGTTTGCATAATATGAAGTTTCTGTATGAACAATTATAATCGGCTAAGGTTTGCAATTACTCTTGATTTTTTTAGACCTGGATATTAGCAATAAAAAAAGCCCTGTCGGGCTTTTCCAAATCTTTTCAGATATCTATTACCATCTTTTGTTATCAGAGCGTACAGCTTTTTCTTTTGCAACAGAAACTGACATGGCTCTGCCTTCAATTTCTTTGTTGTTAAGACCTTTAATAGCTTGTTCAGCTTCAGGAGCAGAATCCATTTCGACAAAACCAAATCCGCGGCTGCGACCTGAGTCCCTGTCAGTAATAATTTTTGCAGAAGATACACTGCCAAATTGTTCAAATAACTTTCTTAAGTCGGCTTCCATTGTATGGAAACTTAAGTTTGAAACGTACATGTTCATAAATCAAATAATTTTAGATAAAACAATAAAAATACGAGTGATAAAAAACTGCAGCAAAAAGTAAAGAGGAGATAAATTATTACTAAAAAATCGATGCGTAAGAATTGATACTAATCAGGACTGAATGTGAAGAACTTAATCACAGAGGTGAAGATAGTGTAATTAATCGGTAATTACTATTTTAATATTTCCCGATGCCTTATTTGTTAATACAACTATTATGTACATTATTAATTAAAAAAGCAATAAACTATGAATCTTGTATTTTAAAAATTTTTTGCTCCCATTATTTGAATAATGTATTGATCTATGTTTTTAAATTTTTTTGTTCTCCTATCGTTAAGATATTGGTAATAACCCCACGCACACTGACTATAATACCAGTTGTTGAGAAAAAGAATGCCTTAGTATGGTGATTAAATCGTAAATTGTAAGATTCCCCATAATAAAAATTATTTATGGCTTTTATTGATAACGTATTGCAAACCCCATCCTATGGATGGAAAAATGAAAAAGGTGAGTTGGTAAAGCCCACAACAAAAGAATTATTCAACGAATTTTTTTCCCGTATTAATATTTTTAAATCGAAAAAGAATTGGATATCCTTTATTGGATGGTTCATGATAATATGCATGCTTCCTTTTTTCTATTTTTTCATTTTTGAATATTTTTCGTGGTTATTATTAGGAGTATTCCTCGTATATACAATGATCATTATGGGCACACATGGTACCATCTGGTTTCATCGTTATTGTACCCATAAGTCTTATACATTCAAGTATAAAATTTGGCGATTCATTACTCAAAACCTTGTTATCAAAACAGTTCCCGAAGAAGTATATGTGGTATCCCATCATGTACATCATTCCAAGAGCGATGAACCCGGAGATCCTTATAATGCACGGGCTGGTTTTTTATATTGCATGCTGGCGGATGTCAATCATCAGGGTGTCAATAAAGATTTAGATGAAAAAGATTATGAAAGGGCTTCTCATTTTCTCAGGCATACAGGTGTAAGGATCAATTCCTATAAAAAATACAAGATTTGGGGATCTATTGCCAGTCCTTATTATACTGTTGCTCTTTGGTTAGGTAATTGGGCTTTTTGGTATACTGTACTTTATTTTATCGGAGGTCATGCTCTTGCATGTACTATTTTTACAGCCGCTATGTTTTGGTTTGCATTGGTCAGGATATTTAACTACACAGGTCATGGAAAAGGGGAAGAAAAGCATGTAGAAGGGCTTGATTTTGACAGAAGTAATTTATCCATTAACCAGTGGCGCCCCGGATACTTTGCGGGTGAGTGGCATAATAATCATCATCTTTATCCTGCTAGTGCAAGAGCGGGTTTTCTCCGTTGGCAGCTTGACTTACCGTGGATATACATTTACATATTATATAAGCTTGGAGCTGTCAGCTCCTTTCACGATTCCAAAAAAGATTTCTTACGCAAACACTATCATAGTTTGAAAGAAAATCGTTCTGCTATGATAGATAGCCAGGTAACTGAAATGACTAATTCCTGAGCATTTACAATCTTCATTTTTTCAGATTTCAGCATTTACTGTAAATTTTTTTGTCATTTTTATTATTATAGCTATTAATATCAATTTCTGGCTTAGAAATTGTGTCAGCAAGTGCGACTTGAGCCTCCCTCTGAAATTAAGACATCCCTTCCCTTCTTTCATTAACCTTATCATCAACATCCATATGAAGAACCGTAATAAATAATCTAAAAATTTACGGTTATGAAGACAACTTTATTCACGGCAAAGATGGCCATCATCTTACTTTTCACTATTGTTCAACTTTCAGCCAATGCCACTACTTACCCTATTAATGTTACCCTTAGCGGCAAACAAGAAGTTCCCGCTAATAATTCGACAGCCACCGCAACTTTTGTAGGAACGTTTAATGATGTAAGTGATAGTTTAATCTACACTATTACTTTTAGTGGATTATCGGCAAATTCAACGGCTGCACATTTCCATGGCTACGCACCTCCTGGAATCTCAGCTCCTGTATTAATTGGACGTCCGAAATTTCCAACTGGTGTGACCAGCGGAAGTTTTACCGACACTGTAATATTAACTAATGGACAAAGAGATTCTCTAAAAATGGGATTAATATACTTTAATATCCATACTACAGCTTTTCCCGGCGGTGAAATCAGGGGTCAAATATTTTTACAAGATGCTGCTTTTGTAGTTCCAGACATACATTGTTTACCCGATACTACAGTAAGCGCAAATGCAGGGCTTTGCTCAGCATCTGTTGCTTTTTCGTCAGTGGATTCTACCGGCAAACCAGCATCTACTTTGTTTTACCGTATAGGGAATATATCTGTTACATCTCCTTTTGTTTTTAAGGTAGGCACAACGAGAGTGACAGCAACTGCGGTGAATGCGGCAGGCTTTGATACATGTTCATTCAACGTTACAGTCAAAGACACGCAACCACCTGTTATTACCTGTCCGGCAAATATTACACAGCCTAATGATTCAGGTAAGTGTGGTGCGATAGTAACTTTTGCTGCTACGGCAACTGATAACTGCTCTAAAGTAACCGTTACTTATAATCATAATCCCGGAAGCTTTTTTGATGTAGGCACTACTGTGGTAACAGCTACTGCTACGGATTCTTCAGGAAATAAGGCAACTTGCTCATTTAATGTAACTGTAAATGATGTTGAGCCGCCGGTAATTCACGATCTGGGTACTAACCCCCGTGTGATCTGGCCGCCAAATCATAAAATGAACGATGTTACAGTTAATTATACCAGCACAGATAACTGCCCGGGTCCGATCAGTTGCCAGATAACTGTTACAAGTAATGAAACGCAGGCTGGGCCAGGAAACAGTCATGGTAATGACATGGTGGTAACCAGTGATCATGAGATCAAACTAAGAGCAGAAAGAAATGGAAATGGAAAAGGCAGAACCTATTCCGTAAAAGTTTCCTGCACTGATCAACACGGGAATACGGGAAGTTCAACCACGACAGTTATGGTGCCTCATGATCTAAGATCACCGCTATTTAGAAATCTTATTTTCCAGGATAAGAAAATAATTACACGTACCGATTCAGACAATGAGCCATCTACGGCAAACAGCAAGATCATTCTTATGAATGAAGATGATGAAGATCGTGCAACGCTTGTCCGGGTTTATCCTAATCCAAGCACAAGCTATTTTACTGTAAATATTGAAACTGCAAGTGCGGATAAAATCTCAGTCAGGCTAATCGATGTATCTGGTAGAGTTGTTGAAATCAAAAACAACTTATCCGGAAGTCAAACACTCAGGATAGGTAATAATTTGAAAGCAGGGCTTTATTTTGCTGAGATAATACAAGGAAAAGATAGAAAACAAATCAAATTGTTGAAACAGGAATAAATAATTTTCGGGCTAGTTTGTTAAGGCAGCGTTTCATTGCGCTGCCTTTTATTTATATTTCATCCAATGATATAATTGGCCGAACTTTTATTTTACTAATACCTGATATTCTAAAAAAGAATGAGTAAGGTTTCAATTAAGTCAAAAATAAATTATCGTTGTTTTATTGATCTGGAATTAAAAATTTAAGGGAGCTTTTGAGCTCCCCTTTTTATAATTCATAATTTTAAATTAGAATCTAACTTCCCGGCCTCTTTCATCCAGATATACTCTTCTGTTTCCTCCAAGTGTTATTTGGAAATAAATACCTCTGCCTGGTCGTTCAATTCTATACACGTTATAATTATCATTATGATACCTTCTCCGTATTCTTTCTCTTACAACGACAGGGAGATCATTCCGATTCCAATCATATTGCGAATAGACCCGTCTTCCACGCCTGTCATAATAGACATCAACATACCGGTTATTATGATTTCTATCCATGTATCTTGTATGCCATTGATTATTCCGCATGTCCCATGTCACGTTATTATTATAATAATCGGGATAGTCTCTTTGATAAGAACGCTGAACTTCCGGAGGTACTGATCGATTATATCGATCATTTTGAGCGAAAAGTACTATACTACTTACGCTCAATGCGATTAAAAAAATTGTCTTTTTCATATAGATCTAGTTTTTATTCAATTTGGAAAACAATTATTGCGCCAAGCCAAGAATTTGCCTGTGCCATAGTTTCCATGCTACAGCAATATGACATGAATGTTCTTAACTTTTACTTTGTATTAAGGGAAAATCTTTTTTATGATGTTATGTAGACAATTGACCACACCGATCATCACCCTATCTTACATACGAAATAGTAAAAATTTTATACTAAGAAAAAATAACCTTTGTCGATAAGATAAATTATTTTTTTAAAACTTCTTCGAGGAATTTATTCATTTTCTCCATCAATTCTTTTTTATCGTATGCCTCACCTCCATGACCAGCTCCGGGAACAATTTCAAGCTGGTATTGCAAATTATTTTTTTTATACGCTGCCATTAATTCAAGCGATTGATTAACCGGCACCTGGTTATCCTGATCGCCATGAACAATAAACATAGGAGGATCAGTTGGATCAACCTGAAACACGGGACTTGCCTTTCTTGCAAGAGCAGTATCCTGTTCAACAGGTTTACCTAATAATAATTTAAGTGCCGGGACTCTTACTTCAAGGCCGTGTGGCGTAGATTGATTGAGTATCGTAAGAAAATCAGTAGGCCCATAAAAATCAAGTACAGCCTGTATGGAAGAACTTTCATTAAGATAGTTGCCAAGGTCTCCTTCCCATGATTTATCATTATTGGTTGTTCCGACAAATGCAGCGTAATGCCCGCCTGAGGATGACCCCCATATAACAATTTTATCGGCTCTGTAGCCATATTTTTTTGCATTTCCCCGAAGAAAACGGATAGCTGCTTTAATATCAAATATTGGAATGGGTAAAGCGGCTTCTTCACTTAGATGATAATTGATACTTGCTAATGCATAACCATAAGGCAACATTCCAAGTGGAGGTGATTCTTTAGAACCGGAACGCCAGGCGCCACCATGAATCCAAACAATCAGGTAGGGATCTTTTTTGACGGGCATATAAAGATCAAGCAACAATTTAGTATTGCCCGATTCGGCATATACAATATTTTTTATACTGCTGGTATCTCTTTGCGCCTTTAGCGCTATGGAGAAAGATAAGATAGTAGCAAGCAATAAGAATATAATTCTTTCTTTCAAGATTTTAGTTTCCGCTAAAATATAGAAAATCTTAAGATGATTAACAAAAACAAAATCCATCCCGCTTGTTGCGGGATGGATAAAATTTAAATGGAGTGATTAATATTACAATTTATTTACGACAACATCCTGTACTGTACGAGCTACCTGGTTAATCTGGTACACAACAGTTTCGTTTGTCTTTTTATTGGTGACCTGGAATTTCAGTTTGCTGTTACCAAACTCGTCAGAGTTAAAAAGGAATCTTTTACTGATTTTTTCTCCTTTCACCGTTTCTCTGTACAGGCTGAATCCGCTTTCATCTGTAATAGTAACAATGAATTCATTTTCTTCAGCATTACCTTCAAAATTTAGAAGAAACTGAAGCTGGTTGTTTGCCTCTCCGAGATATTTCAACTCCACAGGGATAGGCCGAGTTCTGTCATTTGCTATTGCTGCGGGCATTGATGCTACTGTAAATATTGCAGCGATTGCCATTGCAATAATGATGCTCTTGTTTTTTGATGCTTTTTTCATAAAGTTTAAAGTTTAAAAGTTTAAAAAATTGTTCCGAAAAAGATCAATGATTAGCAATCGTGAAGCAAGCAAATTGATGGGCAAACAATGAAAGTGGAGTTTAAGTCTTCGTTAACTTCTTTTCAACCAGTTCAACAGACGGTGCTGTTGTTATTTTGAATGCCGATGTAAAAATAAGAGGCTTAGTTTAACGATAAAAATCAACTTAACTTACTGTACGGTATATCCAAACTGGCTAAGGAGGAGGAAAAGCCTTATCTATCAATGGCTTCAATAGAGTTCTTACATGACATCCAAATTTTATCAGGCTTAAAAACGCTAATGTATTATAAGGTAAAAATTCTCTTAGCTTAATCTTTTCTTAATTGGCTTTTAATACTAAACACACGCAATAAATCATTATTGATAGCTGCGAGTAATAATTTTTTATTCCCCGGTAAATAGATAAGTGCTAAGTCCTTTACGTCACCATTTAAAATAAACCCACTTTTAGCAGGTGAAACTGCGGTAAATATTTTTTTGTTATCGCCTTTAAGAAAACATCCATATGATGCATCATATCTTCCGGTCATTACTTCAGTTTGATATTCATTACCTGCGACAATTAGATCCAAATATCCATCGCCATCCACATCATCGCAAACAATGGAGTTGATCGGCGCAAATTGAGCTTCTACGGGTAAAATATGTTTTTGAAATTTTCCATTTCCCAAATTCTCGAAATAGCAGCTTCGTGTTTCATCGCAACTTAAATGAAGCAACCCATTTTTTTTATCCCCGGTAAAAATTTCATCAAACGAAGCTTTTGAATAATCTTTTGCAAATAAAAATTGTTTTTTTATTGCAGGCACCTGGTCAGAGAACTGTGCTCTGCTAATAGCAGGATAAAGATGCCTGTTCCCGGTTTTATCTTTTATGTAATAGAAGAATACCGGGTCTATGCTTCCATTGCCGTCAAGATCTTTTGCAAACACTTGCATGGGTTGATCCTTTGTAACCCGATAAGTACAATTTAATCCTAAATTTCCGGCAACGATATCCATGTCGCCATCGTTGTCTATATCTGCTGCGGCAAGACTGCGCCACATTCCGTTCATTTCAGTTAAACCGGTGCTTGAAGTTACTTCCTGCAGTTTCCCATGATTGTTTTTAAAAAACCGTACCGGCATCCATTCTCCGGCAATGATCAAATCAGTTTGTTTATCATTATCAAAATCTGTCCAGATGGAAGAAGTAATCATTCCTGCTTTTTCAAGAGATGCACATACTTTTTGAGTTACATCCGAAAAAACTCCATGATCGTTTTCCAGGATGAAACTACGTGCCGGCAAAGGATATTGGCTGGCTACTCTCCCTCCTATAAAAAGATCAAGGTCGCCGTCATTATCATAGTCACCTACGCTTACAGTCCCTGCAATAGTTCGAACATTATTAGGTATGGTACTGTTTCTAAAACTAAAATTTCCTTTGCCATCATTAATATACAGCCTGGGATGATAATAAATGGAAGTATCGGGCTGTTGTACATCTCCATTTGTTACTATAAGATCAAGGTCACCATCATTATCAGCATCAAACAAAAGGCAATCCACATCCTCTTCAAACTTTGAACTGTCTGTTAGTGTTTTTGGATAGAAAGTTTGATTGGCGTTTTGCAAAAAAATCTCCCCGGAAGATGTTGCAGCACCGCCAATGAAGAAATCAACTTTGCCGTCATTGTTCATATCTCCTGCAGTTATAAAAGGTCCCATTTGAGAAAATTTTTGAGGCAACAACCTTTGAACTGCAAAATCATTGAACTCATAATCAACATGGCGATATTGAATACCCAAAGCAGATGTGATATCATTAAAAAGAAAAGTTGAATCAGGGTTTGCCGGCTGATTCAACAGAAAAGCATCTTTTTCAGAAACAACCAGCGTAGTATCCGCTGTAACATTTTTTTTTACTTCTTCTTTTCCATTAGGCCAAATGATAACCAGGGAATCAATTTTCGAATTTGCACCAAGACCGAAAATAAGATCCTGATCAACCGAAGAATAATAACCCCTTACAGGGTCTTGTTCTTGCATCTGCATCATACCATTAGCATACAAGCCAACCTTAGTGCCAAAGCCATGCCTGTTGTTGTCGTTCCCCTTCAAAACTAATTTTAAAAAATGCGACAGCACTGGCTTAGCTATTTGAATAGTATTGTTTATGAAAACAAAAGCCTCCTTATCGATATTATTCACAATAAGATCAAGATCGCCATCATTATCCAGATCGGCATAGGCAGCTCCGTTTGACATAGAGGGTTCATTTACACCTGCCCCTTCCGAAGTATCCTTAAAAAAATAATTATGATCGTTGATGTATAGATAATTACTGAGGTTTATATGTTCCAGATTCGCTAACTTTTTCTTGATTGCTTTTTGCAGTTCTTTTTTATCAGTAATAGTATTAAATGCCTCGTGGCTGAACTCTAAAAAATCAGCATTGATAAAATCTCTTCCTATCCCATTTGTAATATGCACATCCTTCCACCCATCGTTATTAAAATCAGCAAGCAAAACACTCCAACTCCAGTCGGTTGCAGAAATGCCCGCCAACTGTCCTATTTCACTAAAAAAAGGCAATGCCATGTTTCCATAAGATCGGTTTCCATTATTTAACTGCAACATGTTTCTCATAAACTCCGGCTGATATCCTCTGTACCGCTCTGCCTGGTAGCGTTCATAATTCATAGAAGAGTAAGTAATTTTCTTTCTTTCATTGTATTCTGGCATCATATCCAATGTAACAACATCGCTTAATCCGTCATTATTGAGATCGGCGGCGTCAACTCCCATACTCGAATAACTTTGATGGCGTGTTGCCTTATCGATGCAATTAGTGAAGGTTCCGTCTTTATTATTCAACCATAAAATGTCATTCGATACAAAATCATTGGCAACATAGACATCCGGCCAACCATCATTATTAAAATCACTTACCGATATACCTAATCCATAGCCATCATCTTTAATACCTGCCTGTACACTAACATCGGTAAAAACAGGATGGCCTAAGTGTAAAGAATCACCATCATTCCTGTATAGCTTATCATTTGCAGGCGATTTTCCGCTTGTATCCCTTGGAACAATATAATTGGCGCTGATATTACTGTTATTAAAAGTATAGTTGGTCAGATACATGTCTAAATCCCCATCCCGGTCATAATCAAAAAAAGCAGACTGGGATGAATATCCGGTATCGGCCAGTCCATACTCTGTTGCCTGTTCTTTAAACGTTAGATTTTGCTGATTGATAAACAACAGGTTCTTTGAACGCCGGAGAAGATTTTTTCCATAGGTACAGATATAGATATCATCGTAGCCATCATTGTTGATATCTGCTATACTTACTCCAGTTGCCCAAACATTGGTAACAAGTCCCGCTTTTTCTGTAATATCCTCAAACTTATTATTGCCTTTGTTAAGGTAGATACGGCTGCTCACCTGGTTAGCTGTAAAAACAATATCTTTTAACCCATCGTTATTAAAATCGCCGATACCAATACCTCCACCCATATAGCCGAATTCATTGATGATGGAATTCGATGAATCCGTATCATGAATATCATTGCTGAAATGAATGCCTGATTCTGATGAATTTAATTTTGAAAACAGAAGGTTTTTAGTTTTTGTTTTGCAGCTTTGAACACTGATCACAAAAAATAAAAGACAAATCCCTTTTACCAAAGATGATTTAAATAACATCATTTCTTAAGATAACAAACAAATTAAAACAATTTCAAACCAACAGAAAAAAAGCCATTACATTAAGCAATGGCTTTAAAGAAAGAATAATAAAACAAATACTATTTTATTGCTGGGTTGGTTGATGTTTCAGCAAATGGTATAGGCAACATATCAACCTGACCAGGTTTTGGATCTGTCATAATAGAAGGGAAATAACCCTTCTTTCTCCAACGAAGCATATCAATATTGTTTAGTCCTTCTCCAGCCAGTTCAACGGCACGTTCATGCATGACCGCTCTCAAGGCTTGGTTCTTGGTCGTAAGTACAACTGGCGTCATAGCAACACCTGGCCTTGCACGAACCATGTTGATATAGATCGCTGCCTGAGCAGGTGTCCCAACTTCAGCTTCACATTCTGCCAGCATTAAAAGAACATCAGCATAACGCATCAGGCGTTGATTCAGGCCGGTTGTTTTAAAACCTGCTTGTAGCCAATCTAAAATAGAATACTTCTTATAAATTCTTTTTAATTTAACCCCATTGTGTATGCTTGAATCAACATTTAAATCAGGTGCTGTCAAAGTAACACCGGGCACCGTGCCGCCTTTGGTTAAAATAATGTCCCCGTCTTCCCAAAAAGTCATTTTATACCTTGGGTCACCCGCTTCAAACTCATCCAAAATCCTATTTGATGGAATCACATTACCCCATGATTGTCCATACTCCTGGTTACGCACTGTTTGAGGCCCCCAATTAAAGGGCGGATTAAGTTCTCCTGCATATCCCCAGTTAAAATTGTCATCTCCCCTATCCTGGAAATACACTTCAAAAATAGACTCAGCATTAGCTTCATGACCAGTCGTTATTGTACTCGTCCCACTAGTTATATCGCCATCAAAATTCCATGAGAAATTTACGAGACTATATTGGCTTGAATTAACTACTGCAAGCAGTGCAGTCTTTGCAGCAGCATAATCACCTTTCTGCATTTGAACTCTTCCTAATAAAGTATTCGCTGCACCTTTAGTTGCTCTTCCAAGATCATTGCTACTATAACTAAGCGGTAATTTCGCAACGGCGTCAGTCAAGTCAGCAATAATTAATGTATAAATTTCAGCAGCCGGTGATTTTCCCTTGTATCCGGTTGGAGAAGTAACCGGTTCAGTATAAACAGGAACATCTCCCCATTGTGATACCAGTTCATAATACGCCCATGCTCTCAGGAATTTAGTTTCGCCGACTAAACGGTCTCTTAGAGTTGTGTTATCGGTAATTCCTGGCGCTTTTAATAAAACCACGTTTGCCTTATTGATCATTTGGTAACAGCCATTCCAAACACTCGTCATTACTGCGTTAGTTGGCGCTGGAGATGCTTGTTTTAATAGTTCTGCACGAGGAGCTTCTAATTGTGCACCACCGGCCCAGGTTTCTCCGCCTCTCATATCATGAGTGAAATACCATTCCCGACCGACAAGCTCTGCCGCACGCAAAGTGGAATAAATAGAGTTAACTCCATTCTGAAGTTCAGATGCTGTTTTGAAATAGCTTTCCTGTGTCGGATTATTTGTATCCGTTACTTCCAGTTTTTTATCGCAGGCAATTATGACCGTTAGAACCATAATTACCGCAACAATTAATTTATTAATGTTTTGTTTCATATTGTTTGTATTTAACAAATTATGCTATTAAAAATTTACCTGTACCCCTGCTATAAATGACTTTGGCTGTGGATAAACCGCGAAATCAATACCGTTTGTCAGGGCAATGCTGCTTCCAAATGGAGTTCTATTACCAACTTCAGGATCGAAACCGCTATAATCGGAAATAGTGAAAAGGTTCTGAGCCGATATATAAAGGCGGAAGCTGCTTACTACTCCTTTTGTCAAAGATTGCAAAGATTTGGAAGGAATTGTATAGCCAATCATTATATTTTTCATCCGTAAATAAGAACCATTTTCAAGAAAGCGAGTAGATGGCCTTGCATTTTGATTGGGATCGCCTAAAATAGCACGTGGTATATCCGTATTTGTATTCGTTGGCGTCCATGCTCTTAATACGTCAGTACCAGCATTGAAGAACCGGACCATACCTTCCGTAATTACTCTTGTAGCATTAAAGATCTTGCTCCCCTGAACACCCTGGAAAAAAACAGACGCATCAAAATTTTTATAATTAGCATTCAGGTTAAAGGCATAAGTAAAATCGGGTAAATAACTGCCCAGGAATACACGGTCGTTCACATCAATTACACCATCCTTATTAACATCTCTGAATTTGAGGTCACCGGGAGATGTATGTTTCGTGGGGTTATAAGGG
>Ga0105247_10002173_pt1 | contig 13531 bp, 13 predicted proteins | sample KBSS24metaG_FD_81519 | JGI IMG/M metagenome (GOLD analysis project Ga0105247, IMG submission 81519) | Switchgrass rhizosphere microbial communities from Kellogg Biological Station, Michigan, USA - KBS S2-4 metaG | ecosystem: Host-associated > Plants > Roots > Rhizosphere > Soil | place...
CATAGCCTTCAACAAAGGTTGCTTTAACAGATTTGCTTGATCTTCTGATTTGTGAACCTTCTTCATACATTTCAAATTTGGATAATTTAGTCAGAGACATTTCATGTATTTCAACAACAAGCTCATCAGCTAATTTCCATATCTCAAGATTTTTATAGCTCATACAACACCGTTTAAAACAAATTCGTGCCCACAACAACCAGGGCCCAGCAACCAAAAACTAGCAACTTTTGTTTTTAATTAACAGGGGGTCAAATACTATTTCAATGATTCTTCGCAAATTTGTTACACAAACGATTGTGTAAGGCGAAAAGTCGAGCAAAAGTAGTAACTTCAATTTTAAACCGTTTAAAACCATTTGCCATGAACTCCAAAATTTTACTCCTGGCATTCGCAGTAGCTGCTATCAGCAGTTGTACTACAGCTTACAAAACCGGTCAAACTCCTGATGATGTTTATTATTCACCGGCCCGCCCGGTTGATGAATATGTGCGCATGGAAAAAGAAGATGATCGTCGATACAGCAATAACGAAGACTACTATGATGATCGCTACCTGCGTATGAAGGTTCATAATCGTACTCGCTGGTCAGATCTTGATGATTATTACTATTATGACAATCGTTATAACTACACTACTTATAACGACTGGAATAATCCATGGAGTCCAAATGCTTACTGGAACTATTGTTATAATCCTTATTACAGTTCTTCTTATTATCCTTATTATAATCATGGAATGATCATTGTTAACCCGACGGTTAAAAATATATATTCAGCACCAAGAAGGTTTAATTTGAATTCCTATAATAGTAATTCACTTACTAATAATAATTATACTAACCCAAAAGTTCCCCGTACTTCGAATTCAACGTACAGCGGATCAGGAAATGTTAATAATACAAATAGCAGCAGCAACCGAAGCAATCCCGGTAACTTCCTGAGAAATATTTTTAATAATGGAAGTTCTTCATCAACTAATAACCCAAGTTCTTCCAGTAGTAGTACAAGAAGCTCAAGTAGTAGCAGTAGTTCGTCATCATCGGGTGGATCGTCTTCCGGCAGCTCTGCACCTGTAAGAAGATTTTAAAATGATCTCATCATCAGGTCTTTTTTCGAAGAGGCTGTTAATTATATTAAGCGTTCGCCTTATTGAAGATTTAACTCATTACTCTTATAATTCATAATACTATGAGAAAGCTATTTTTCATATTGAGTTTTATTGTCTCCTCAATAACAATATTTGCCCAGGAACCTGCTGATGCATTGCGTTATTCATGGTACTCATCCAGTGGAACAGCAAGACAACAAGCAGTAGGTGGCGCCATGACTTCCCTGGGTGGTGATATTTCTGCTGTCTTTGTAAACCCGGCTGGTCTTGGTTTTTATAAAACCGGTGATTTTGTTTTAACCCCTGGCTTTAATTTCTTAAATAATAAAGCAACTTATTATAACAAACAGGAAAAAGACAAAAGAAGTGGCTTTGCATTTGGAACAAGTGGTTTGGTATTGGGTGATAGAAAAGAAGGTAGAACAGGTGGTGGCGCTTTTTGTATTGCGATAAATCAAACTGCCAACTTTGGAAGTAAAATATTATACCGTGGCGCTAATAACCAAAGTTCTTATTCCCAAAAATTTTTGGAGGAAATAAGAAACAATAATGATAAGGATGCAAATAATGTTGCAACAGGTTATCCTTTCGGAACAAGTCTTGCTTTTAATACCTATTGGATCGATACAATTGCCGGAGGATCTTCCGGTAATTATCAATTTCAAACAAGAGCTCCCATTGCTACGGGACTTTTGCAAGAAAATGCTATTACGAATAAAGGAGGAATAACAGAACTGGCCTTAGGTTTTGCAGGTGATAGTAAAAATAAATTTTATTACGGATTTACTCTCGGCATTCCATTCTTACACTATGAAAGAAATGCCAGCTTTACTGAAGTCGATGCTACAGATAATCCTAATAATAAATTCGATTATGCTTCTATAAGTGAAAACTTAACTACAGACGGAACAGGGTTAAATTTGAAGCTGGGTATTATTTATAAACCCGTAGAATATGTACGTCTTGGATTAGCAATACATACTCCAACATTTTTTAGACTTACAGATAAATACAATGCCTCTATAACTGCCAATACTGAAAGCTATAAAGGGACATTAAATCAAAGTTCTGATATGCTGACTGGAGCTGATGCGCAGTTCAAATACTGGATGTTTACACCTTACCGTATAATGGCAAGCGGATCTTATGTATTAAGGGAAGTGGAAGATGTAAGAAAACAAAAAGGATTTTTAACTGCCGATATTGAATATGTAAACTACAAAGCTTCTTCATTCACTACCGATCCGGATGGAGACAATAGTCAATCAACAAAGGATTACCTGAAATCATTGAATAAAACAATTGACAAAACCTATAAAGGAGCTTTGAATTTTAAGGCAGGTGGTGAATTAAAATTTACAACTATTATGGTCAGGCTTGGGGCAGCTTATTATGGCAATCCATATAAAAATCTTAACGGTGAAAAAGGCAATCGTTTCCAATTAACCGGCGGACTTGGTTATCGCAATAAAGGAATGTTCATTGATCTTGCTTATGTACATACAATGGGTAAGGATGTTCATTTTCCCTACCGCTTAGACAGCAGCCCTTTTGCGGGAGCAAGGATAAAAAATACCGGGGGAAATGCTGTTGTCACAGTTGGTTTTAAAATATAAGCTTTTCTATACCTGCTTATTTTTTTGCAGAAGGTTTTCAATATCATCTTCAATTTTCTGAACGTCTGAAGGAGAATACCATTTTATCTCTTTGTCTTTTTTAAACCATGTCATTTGGCGCTTGGCGTATTGACGTGTATTTTGCTTAATTAACTCAATAGCTTCCTGTAAACTGATTTTTCCATCGAGACAATAAAATAACTCTACGTATCCTACTGTTTGAAGTGCATTCAGATTTTTATAAGGCAAGAGCTGTTTTATTTCACCAAGCAACCCGGCTTCCATCATTTTATCTACTCTCGAATTAATATTTCTATGCAATTCTTCTTTTGGCAATTCAAGACCGATCTTAATAATATTAAAATCTCTTTTAGTCTTATCATTCTTACGGAAAGATAAAATAGAATCACCGGTAGATTCAATAACTTCCAGTGCCCTCATCATTCGTTGGGGATTTCGTATCTCACCCGTTTTAAAAAACTCAGGGTCTTTAATTTTTATTTCGCTCTGCAACCATTCTAATCCATTTTTTTTATAGTTATTAATAACGCTTTCACGAACAGCAGGGTCAATAGCCGGTATTTCATCAAGTCCTTCACAAAAAGCTTTTATATATAAGCCTGTACCACCAACAATAATTACTATATCATGCATCTGAAAAATTTCGTCAACTTTTTGCAAAGCATATTGCTCAAAGGTTCCCGCATTTACATTGTCATGAATAGAATGTGACGCAATAAAATGATGTTTCACTGCTTTTAATTCTTCTTCAGATGGCCGTGCAACGCCAATATTTAATTCCTTAAAGCATTGTCGGCTGTCAGCAGAAATAATTTCTGTTTGAAAATGGAGAGCAAGCTGAACAGCAAGTGCAGTTTTTCCAACACCTGTTGGACCGGCAATTATAATAGCTGTTTTTTTTTGAGGAAGTATCATGTAGAGTGAGGTAATATCTGTTATACCTCTTCTTCGTTACTACTTTCTTCGGTTGGACCAGGTGCGCCGCCAAAATCAAGATCATCTTTTTCTTCGCCTTCTTCACTAAAACCTTCGCCTACCTGTGTTAGGTCATATTTTTCTTCAATGTCGACAAACTTTGCACCGAGCAATCCTTTCGTACCATACTGGCTTGGTCCAATACCTTCAGTTCTGACAACAGATGGATAAATGATCTTCGGATTTTCTTCTTTAGATACATTAATAAGTTCAACCAGGAAGCTCCAGTTTTTATTAAAATCGTAGAGGTAAACAAATTTTTGATTGGGATCTTTTATTTCCGAACCTATACTGGTTTCGGCCATAATGAGTGGTGGAGCTTTATACTCCTTCTCATATTTTTCAAGGCTTATTTCCCTTCCATGTTGCCAATGATCATTACTGCGAAAAAAAGTTGCCTTGTGTTTAGTGTCAAATTCGTATGATTTTAATATCATTTCATGGAGATCCTGGAAGGTCTGCGTATGCCGGATTACAATATCACGGTAAATGCTTTCATCTTCTTCAAAATAAACCCTGAATTTAAGTATAGCCATTCAACAAATTTATGATATTCGGTTCGATAATAATTGAGATCAGATCGTTGATTTTTTTACGGTAAGACCAAGCTCAGATGCTTTATTTACCATAAACCTGTATGCATCTTCATATGTATTCGGAATGATGCCATCCAATATTGCATCTTTCACCGCATCTTTTATTATTCCAACAGGTTTTGAAGGAGCCAACCCAAATATTTCCATGATCATTTCTCCATTAACAGGTGGTTGCCATGTCCTGATATGGTCTTTTTCTTCAACTTCCTTACAACGTTGCCTTACCATTTGAAAGTTTTCCTGGTAACGTTTTACTTTTTGTTTGTTCTTTGACGTTATATCAGCATCGCAAAGCAACATCAGAGAATCAAAATCTTCGCCAGCGTCAAATAATAATCGTCGTATCGCCGAATCAGTGATGTTCTCTTTTGTTAAACTTATTGGACGAAGATGCAGTTCTACCATTTTCTTTACAAATCGCATCTTTTCGTTTTGAGGAAGCTTTAATTTACCAAATATCTTTGGCACCATTCTTCCTCCAACTACTTCATGCCCATGAAAGGTCCAGCCATGACCTTCCTCAAATTTTTTTGTAACAGGCTTAGCAATATCATGCAGCACCGCAGCCCATCTCAACCATATATCATTTGATGTTGCAGATAAATTATCCAATACCTGCAGCGTATGATAAAAATTATCCTTGTGCCCTACCCCATCTTTATTTTCAGCGCCGGCTAATTCTGTCATTTGTGGAAAAATATGATGCAATAAACCTGTTCTGAATAAAAGATCGAAGCCAATAGATGGTTTAGCAGCCGTTATTATTTTATTCAGCTCATCAGTGATCCTTTCCTGGGAAACTATTTCTATACGCCCTGCATCACTTTTAATAGCATCTAAAGTTTTTTGTTCAATAGAAAAATTTAATTGCGTTGCAAAACGGATGGCTCTTATCATTCGCAATGGATCGTCACTAAAAGTTTGCAATGGATCAAGAGGAGTCCGTATTATTTTCTTTTTTATATCACTCATGCCATTGAATGGATCTATCAGTTTGCCATAATTTTTTTGATTTAAACTAATAGCCATTGCATTAATGGTAAAGTCACGACGATTCTGATCATCCTCGATAGTTCCGGGGCTTACCTCAGGTTTGCGTGAATGATAACGATAGCTTTCTTTTCTTGCACCAACGAATTCAATATCGAATGGAGTTCCCTCTAAATCTCCCCCCAAAGGGGAGACTTTAGAAAAGTCATTATTATTTGTGGAATCAATTTTTATATGTGCTGTTCCAAAGTTTTTAAAATAATTGACGTGAGGAGGTGGGCTAAATTTTTCTGCTACCTTTTTGGCTAATTCAATGCCATCACCAGAGCAAACAATGTCCGCATCTTTTGAAGGCCTTCCAAGTATTTTATCTCTTACAAAACCGCCAATCAAATAAGACTCCACGCCAAGCTCTTCTGAAGCCCGGGCAATCTTTTCTATTATAAATAATTCTTCTTTTACGCAATTAATATCCATTGTTGCAAAGGTAAGGCTGTTCAAAGTTTGAAGTTAGGGGCGAATAACAAATGACTTTCCATTTTGCCATTTGATTAATGCCGAAGGATTAACAGTTGTTTTTTCTTCTTGCCTGTATTGAACTATATAATCAACTCCGTTCTTTATTTCATCGCTGATTTCAGAAAAATTATGGGGAAATGGTTGTCCCGAGATATTCGCTGAAGTAGATACAAGAGGTTTTCTGAATCTTTTGATAAGCTGTCTGCAAAAAATCTCATTGCAGATACGAATGGCAATAGTTCCATCTTTATTTACCAGATTATCCGCAAAGCCAATTGCATTTTCATAAATCACTGTTGTTGGTTTTGTCGCCTTTTTTAGATAATCGAACACAGCTAAATCAGGAGAAGCGACATGATGCAGCACTTCTTTTTCATCTGCCACTAATACGATCATAGCCTTTTCATCGGATCTTTTTTTTAATTGATAAATTCTTTCAATTGCTTTGGCATTTGTTGCATCACAGCCAATACCCCAGATAGTATCAGTGGGGTAAAGTATCAGCCCGCCTTTTTTTAATACCTCAAGACAATTGACAATATCGTTTTCAAAATTCATAGTTCATTATACACTTTCATTACTGCAGTCGCACACCTGTCTGCCGTAAAATTTTGTGCTTGTTGCCATCCTTTTTCTATTATATCGCTTACAATTGCTTTATTGGCATAAATTTTTCTCATTGCTTCAGCGATCTCTTCTGCGTTAGATGGATTTACATAAAAAGCGGCATCGCCCCCAACCTCCGGCAGGCAAGAAACATTTGAAGTAATAACAGGAAGCTTACTCCATAAAGCTTCAAGCACAGGAATACCAAAGCCTTCAAAAAAGGATGGATATATCATTGCGATGGCTGACTGATAAATAGCCGGGAAATCAATTGCTGATTTAAAAGATTCTGTGGATTTCGCTGAAGGCTTTTCAGATAGAAATATGATACGATCTTTTATCCCGTTTTGCAGTATATAATCTTTTACTTGTTGCTTATACTTACTTCCATCCCCAATAACAACCAAAGGAATATTCATTTCTTTTCTCAATAAAAAAAATGCCTTACAAATATTGAGAAGATTCTTTCTTTCAATAACAGAGCCAACATACAGAAAAAATTGCTCAGGCAGATTATATAAAGTTCTTATTCTTTTTTTATCATCGTCACTTACCCGTTTACCAAATGCCGGGTTACAAGCCTGGTAGCAAACACTGATTTTTTCTGCCGGAATTTTATAAAAATCAATTATGTCAGTTTTTGTTTGCTCACTTACTGCAATTATTTTATCTGCATGTTTGCAGGAGTAGCGAAATTTTTTGTTGTAGATTTTTATATCAATAGGATTATATTGTTCTGGAAATCTCTCATGAATAAGATCATGAATCGTAACTACCGAACGAATGCGGGTTTGCTGAATACCTAAAGGAATTTCATGGCTAAGTCCATGATAAAGGTCTATCTTATACTTGTGCAGATCTTTTTTTACCCAACTGCTTCGCCATGCCGCACTGAATATTTTATTAACCCCCACCGGTAATACTTCATGAATATTTTTTCCACTTATTTTAAAAACCGAAGAAGATTTGGGATTGAACAAATAATATTGATGTTGTGGAAAAAATTCAGATAAAGAATTTATAAGATTGCGGCTATAATGTCCCAGCCCGGTTCCGTTGTGATATGCTCTTTTTGCATCAAACCCAATATTCATAGAAGCAAAAATAGAGTCAAAACGGTCAAATGAGTCAAATAAGTCAAAAGGAATCACTCAATTACTATATGACCTATATGACTTGCATGACTATGATGACTATAACTTATTTTCGCAAAAAAAATTATTGAATGAAAGAAATGATTTTACAAGCATGGAGCAATAGAGAGTTGTTGAAAGAAAATAAATATGCAGATGCGGTAAAGAATGTAATTGAAGAAGTAGATAAAGGACGATTGCGTGTAGCATCACCCGGAGATAATAGATGGGTAGTAAATGAGTGGGTAAAGCAAGCGATCCTTTTATACTTTACCATTCAACCAATGCAAACATGGGATGATGAGCCATTTGAGTTTTACGATAAAATGTTGTTGAAAAAAAATTATAAAGAGCTCGGCGTTCGGGCAGTGCCCGGCTCAGTAGCCCGATATGGGGCTTATATTGCAAAAAATGTTATCCTGCTTCCATCTCTCGTCAACATTGGCGCCTATGTCGACGAAGGAACAATGGTCGATACATGGGCAACTGTAGGAAGCTGTGCACAAATTGGCAAAGGTGTTCATTTAAGTGGCGGTGTTGGGATTGGTGGTGTGCTGGAACCATTACAGGCATCACCCGTGATCATTGAAGATGGTTGTTTTATCGGTAGCCGATGTATTGTTGTTGAAGGTGTGATCGTTGAAAAGGAAGCAGTACTTGGGGCCAATGTTGTGCTAACCCAATCAACAAAGATCATTGATGTGAGCAGCGATGAACCAAAGGAGTATAAAGGAAGAGTGCCTGCCCGAAGTGTAGTAATACCCGGAAGCTATACAAAAAAATTTCCGTCTGGTGAATATGGCGTTGGCTGTGCCTTGATCATAGGGCAAAGAAAACCAAGTACAGACCTAAAGACAAGTTTGAATGATGCACTGAGAGAATTTAATGTGAGTGCATAGTTTGAAGTTCAAATTTTGATGTTCGGGGTTTCTTATATTTGCTACCCGAAAGAATTTTGAAGTTTAATGAACATCAACTTCAAACCTCGAACATTCATAGGCCCGGGTGGCGAAATTGGTAGACGCACTGTCTTCAGGTGGCAGCATCCGAAAGGTTGTGCTGGTTCGAATCCAGTCCCGGGCACATACATTTCTTCCAACCCGAATGCCTTAATGATTAATAAAAGTAAACGCTAAAGTAAGACCATGCGTGCTGTTGCTAACGGTGATACAGCCACCTAATGATTTAGCCAGGTTTTCCATTTTGCTAATGCCACCATCAATGTGATGATCATAATCCGGGTTACTGCTTCGAATATGAAGCAGTACAATATTGCCAACGAGCTTGGCGGTTATTTGTATGCTTTGGGTGTCGCTGTTTACCAGCATTGCATCCAGCAGGCAACTTACTATTGAAGTAAAAATACTTTTATCTGTCCCCGCAAACAATTCAGGAGATATATCATTAATTATTGCAACCGATCTTTCAGAATTCCCGGCTAACAATTCATCGATAACCTGGTTGACGGATTTATGGAGAGATATGCAGCTGATCTTTTGTTCTACATAGCTTGCAACAGTATCTATTTTTTCAAGCGTATAAAAATCGCTGATTTCACTATTCACAGGTGCCGATTGGATTGTATTCATAAGGTATGATTAAAACGGAATGCTAAAGTCGTCATCTTTCTCCATTAAGTAAATGATAGTCATCATATCTGAAGCTGACATTTATACCAGTTGAGAGGGAATTATTAAACAAACCTAAGTGTGAAGTATTAGTAAAGGCATCGTAACTATAATGGTTTAAAAAGATTATTTTGATTTTACTTATCGTAAGGTTTTTAAAGAACTCAATTCAGTTTGCCATTCTGCGACAAATTTTCAAAGGACAAATGGCAAACAAAAAAATATTTTATCCACAAAATCTGGTACTAAGGATTTCAGTTCCGGGTACTCTAACTCCTCTCACTTCCCTATCTTTGCCAACCTAAAATTTAAACTGCAATGTCGAATAAGAAACTTATTGAATTACTCGGTGATAAAGCCGATTATCTCCTCAACCACAAATGCACAACCATTGATAAATCAACCATACATGTACCTTCTCCCACGCATGTCGAAGAACAATGGATAAATAGTAACCGCAACAACCAGGTATTACGCAGCATGCAACAACTGCTCAGTCATGGCCGCCTTGCTGATACAGGATTCTGCAGCATTTTCCCGGTTGACCAGGGAATTGAGCACAGTGCAGGCTCTGCTTTTTCTCCAAATCCAATTTATTTCGATCCGGAAAGTATAGTAAAACTTGCCGTTGAAGGAGGTTGCAGTGCCGTAGCTTCTACTTACGGTGTGCTGGGGCTTATGAGCAGAAAATATGCTCATCGAATTCCTTTTGTAGTTAAGATCAATCACAATGAATTTTTAAGTTATCCTAACAGGTATGATCAAACAATGTTTGGTACTATAAAAAGCGCCTGGAATATGGGTGCCGTTGCTGTTGGTGCAACCATATATTGGGGTAGTGCTGAAAGTGCAAAGCAACTAAAAGAAGTGGGTGAAGCATTTGAAGCAGCCCATGAATTAGGTATGGCTACCATCCTTTGGTGCTATACCAGGAACAATGCTTTCAAAGTTGATGGAGTGGATTATCATACATCTGCTGACTTAACAGGACAAGCAAATCATCTTGGAGTTACTTTACAAGCTGATATCATTAAACAAAAAATACCAACCAATAACGGCGGTTATCTTGCAACAAAACATGGTAAGACAAATAAATTGGTATATGAAAAATTAACCAGCGATCATCCCATTGATCTTTGCCGCTACCAGGTATTGAATTGTTATAGCGGTCGCATTGGTTTAATTAATAGCGGTGGTGAAAGCAAAGGGTCAAGCGATCTCGCCGAAGCAGTAGAAACAGCTGTTATTAATAAAAGAGCCGGTGGCATGGGATTGATATTAGGACGCAAAGCTTTTCAACGACCATTTAAAGAAGGTGTAGAAATGCTGAATGCGATACAGGATGTTTATTTGGATAAAGACATTACTGTTGCATAAAAATTCTTAAATTTTTATCAGGTAAATAAATTGGGCAACCTCCTTCGTTTTTCTGACGTTGGAGGATTATATAATTATTTAAAAATTATGCCCAAAATATTTTTTGCGATTATAATTGCATTCTCTCTATCATCATGTAGCAAAGGCGGCTCTTCCGACGGTAACACTACTACGGGAGGTGGCGGTGGCGGAGGTGGTGGCACTACTGTTAATTGCACATCAGTCCCAAAATCATTTGTTACTGATGTTGATCCTACGATACAAAGTTTTTGCAATATTGCCGGTTGTCATAATGCAGGTAGTTTTAATGGACCCGGTCCATTAACTAATTATACGCAAGTATTTAACGCCAGAGTTTCAATTAGATCTGCTGTATCTACCGGAGCTATGCCACAAAATGCCACCTTATCAGCTGCACAAAAAAATTCGATTTTATGTTGGATAGATGCTGGCGCACAAAACAATTAAACATTAATTGCATCTCTTTTAGCCATTAACTAACGGTTGTCAACTCGGCCGAACAATCCCTATATTTGTAAGCTAACATAAGGTTATGGCTAAACAATTTGAAGATTTTGATGCCAACCTGGCTGGTGAAGAAGGTAAAACAGAAGAAACAAAGACAACCTGGTTCAAACGCATCAAGAAAGGGATCAATACCAAAACCTCTGAAAAAAAAGAAACGCCTGAAGGACTTTGGGTAAAATGTCCCGAGTGCAATTATATCTGTACGGTTTCAGAGTTACGGGAAAGTTTATTTGTTTGTCCCAAATGCAATTACCATCACCGCATTAACAGCAGCGAGTATTACGAGATGTTATTTGATAATAATGAATTTACCGAGCTGTTTGATAATATCCGCAGCAAAGATTTTTTGGAGTTCACTGATCTGAAGCCTTACAAAAAAAGGCTTGAAGAAACATGGAGTAAAACGGATCTTACCGATTCTATGCGTGTTGCAGTAGGAAAAACCAGCGGGCACGATATTGTTATCTCCTGTATGGATTTTGAATTTATAGGCGGTTCATTGGGAAGTGTAATGGGTGAAAAATTTTCCAGGGCAATTGATTATTGTATTTTAAATAAAACTCCTTATCTCCTTATTGCCAAATCAGGTGGGGCAAGAATGATGGAGAGTGCTTTTTCATTAATGCAATTGGCAAAAACAAGTGGTAAGCTCTCCCAATTAAGCGATGCAAAAATCCCTTACATCTCTTTATTGACCGATCCTACTTTTGGCGGCATCTCTGCTTCCTTTGGTATGTTGGGTGATCTGAATATCGCTGAACCTGGCGCATTAATAGGTTTTGCCGGCCCGAGAGTTATAAAAGAAACGATTAAAAAAGACTTGCCCGAAGGTTTTCAGCGAAGTGAATTTGTTTTGGAACACGGCTTCCTTGATTTTATTGTACCCAGAAAAGAATTGAAAGAAAAATTGAATACAGTTCTCACACTGTTAAAAAATTGATTGAATAAATAGTTTCAGAAAACTCCTCCGAATTACGATTAAGACTCGTACTGCATCTTCATAGTATATTTGCTGTCCGATAAAAAAAATCAAGTAGTGGAAATAAAGAATCGTTCTGCTTATCATGAATACTTCATTGATGCAAAGTATGAAGCAGGCATGGTATTGCTTGGGACGGAAGTAAAATCAATGAGAAACGGTGAAGTAAGTTTCAATGATAGTTTTTGCATTATACATAAAGGCGAACTATGGTTAAAATCATTGCATATAGCTGAATATTTACAGGGAAATATTAATAATCATGAACCGCTGAGAGATAGAAAACTTCTGCTGCAAAGAAGAGAATTAAGAAAGATTGAAACTAAACTTAAAGAAAAAGGTTATACGTTAATTCCGCTTCGCATTTATTTTAATGAAAAAGGGTTGGCTAAAATTGAGATTGGACTTGCTAAAGGAAAGAAACTGCATGATAAGCGGGAAAGCATCCGGCAGAAAGATGTGGAAAGAGAAATAAAGCGATACCTGAAATAAAGACCTTCTTACTTCTCTGCCTGAGACGGAGAAAACAATGGCAAAGGCCTATGGATATGGTTCCTCAAAATTGCAAGCAAGTCTAAATAATTAATAAAGTAAATAAACGTTATTACTAAGCACGGTTTTTGACGATCGTCACTCATTATCTATGAAGAAACTATTTGCCCCTTTACTTCTACTGGTTTCCGTCTATTCTCAATCCCAATCTGTATTTGGATATTGGTACGGCAATGCCAATGTAAAAAATAAAAACTCTGCTAATAACTATCTTGTTGAACTGGTGCTGCAACCTGAAAAAAATTATGTAAAAGGCGTTCTCAATTATTTTTTTAAAAATACCTATCGCAGTTTAAATGTAAAAGGGAATTATGATGTCAAAACAAGACAATTAAGATTGTATGATATTCCTTTTACCTATCACGGTTCTTCTACCAATTTCGAAGTAGATTGTATAATGAACATGGCTGCAATTTTGAGAGTTGCAAAAGCAGGCTCGAATTTAATTGGTTCATTTACCGGTTTGCCCGATTACAAATATGCCTGCGGCGAGATCGTTTTTAATCTTTCCTTAAATGCCGACATCAGTAAAAAAGATTCTGTTCTTGCTGCTATTCGTGAATACAAAGAAGCCTACCAGGTGTGGAAACCAGAGATCGCAGATACATTAGTTGAAGCCAAAGTAATCCCCCGCAAGGTCATTAATTATGTTTCGGAAAAAGAATTTGCAGAAAGAGAAAATGTAATTGCGCAGGAGATCGAAGTAAGGTCTGATTCATTGCAAATTGATGTGTATGATAATGGCGAAATCGATGGCGATATGATCTCATTGTTTTATAACAAACAACTTATACTAAATAATCAAAAGCTAACGCATAAGTCAATCCAGCTTGGTATTACACTTGATACTACCAAAGATGTAAATGAAATATCCATGTTTGCGGAAAATTTGGGGTTGATA
>Ga0105247_10002182_pt1 | contig 13491 bp, 12 predicted proteins | sample KBSS24metaG_FD_81519 | JGI IMG/M metagenome (GOLD analysis project Ga0105247, IMG submission 81519) | Switchgrass rhizosphere microbial communities from Kellogg Biological Station, Michigan, USA - KBS S2-4 metaG | ecosystem: Host-associated > Plants > Roots > Rhizosphere > Soil | place...
TCTGTCCATTCTTTAATATTCGCCAACGGTCCCTCTCCATCAGGCCCCGGTTTATAATTTTCAACATGCGGCAACTCCAGTGGCAATTCACTTTCATCTAATGGATATGCAATACCGTTTTTCCAAACAATGGGAAAAGGTTCACCCCAATAACGTTGCCTGCTAAAGGCCGCATCACGCATTTTATAATTCACTTTGCGCTTGCCCAATCCTGCTAATTCCAATTCTGCAATTACTATTTCAGCAGCCTTTCGCATTTCAATGCCATTTAAAAAATCACTGTTCTCTAATTTGGCATCGTAAGTGGGATTAGCTTCTTCGCCATCGTAGTAACTGCCAATGATATTTGTGATCGGAATATTAAAATGCTTTGCAAACTTGTGATCTCTTTCATCGCCGCAAGGAACACCCATAATAGCGCCGGTGCCATAACCTGCTAATACATATTCGGAGATCCATATCGGAATTTCTTTGCCGCTTAATGGATTAATAGCATAGGAGCCAGAAAATACGCCGCTGATCTTTTTTTCTGCCATGCGTTCTCTTTCGCTTCTGCTTTTTACATAAGCGAGGTATTCGACAACATCAGCAGTTTGTTCTTTTGATTTTATTTCATTGATAATTTCCAATTCAGGAGCTATCACCATAAAGTCAACGCCAAAAATTGTATCGGGTCTTGTTGTGTATACTCTTAATTTTCCTGAATAGCCTTTTATTTCAAAATCAATTTCTGCACCTGACGACTTCCCGATCCAGTTGCTTTGCATCTCTTTCATGCTTTCGCTGAAATCAACTTTTTGTAATCCTTCCACCAAACGATCAGCATATTCAGTGATACGGAGATACCATTGCCGTAATTTCTTTTTCACAACAGGATACCCGCCTCGTTCGCTTACTCCATTGATCACTTCATCGTTGGCCAATACAGTTCCTAATGCTTCACACCAGTTCACTTCACCGTAGCCGCAATAAGCAAGACGGTATTCCATTAAAATATCCTGCTTTGTTTTTTCATCAAATTTTTTCCATTGTTCAGCAGAAAATTTTCCATTCAGTTTTGCAAATTCAGGATTGCGGTCTTCAAATTTTGCATCTGGTACAGGGTAATTCTTATTCCCTTCCTTATCAAAAGCCGTCACCAGGTCCTCAATTCGCTCTGCTTTGTTAGAGCTACGATTAAAAAAGCTATTAAATAATTGCAGAAAGATCCATTGCGTCCATTTATAAAATCCGGGCTCTGATGTATTCACTTCTCTATCCCAGTCAAATGAAAAACCGATCTTATCTAATTGACTTCTGAAGTTCTCAATATTTTGTTTTGTAGATACAGCAGGATGAATGCCATGTTCAATAGCATATTGCTCAGCCGGTAATCCGAATGCATCATATCCCATCGGGTGCAATACATTAAACCCTTTTAATCTTTTAAACCGTGCATAAATATCGGATGCGATATAACCTAATGGATGCCCTACGTGCAGGCCTGCGCCGCTTGGATATGGAAACATATCCAATACGTAGCACTTAGGCTTTGAAGAATCATTCGATACTTTATACACCTGCGATTCTTTCCATTTCTCCTGCCATTCTTTTTCTATTCTTCTGAAGTCGTACTCCATTATCAACTATTGATTCTATTTTGATTTATTTTTTATGTTATCATCGTCCGGTTCCCTGCTCATCGTTCCTTCCGCCTCAGGCGGACACTTCGGCTTTTGTAATACTATTGAGCAATGCAGTTGATTCAATAATGCTCAGCAGCGAACCGAACGCTGAAGTGTGCGACGCAACAAAGCTCATAGTAGCAATACGGCTTGCTAAAAAATTCTTTTAACAAATATCTTTTGCTGCACACGGCAATATGCCACAACGACCGCCGTTTAAATGAGCGGCAAAAATACTGATTGTAAAGTTGAATTGGCTATTTTTGCCCACGCATTCATCTAAAATTCAATAGCATGGCTCAGTCAGGTAAGGCTTCTATCAAGCGGGGAAAACCATCTTACTTTATGTCCATTCTTGGCGTTACTCTCGTACTTTTTTTATTAGGGATCATTGGTTGGCTCATCATCAATGCAAATAAGCTGGGTGATCACTTTAAAGAAAGCGTGGAAGTGAATGTGTACCTGCGCAGCGATCTGAACCCGAAAGACAGCGCTACTCTTGTTGATTATATAGCATCGCAGCCTTATGTAAAAAGCTATTCTTACACAACAAGAGAGATGGCCAAGAAAAAATTCAATGAAGAAAATAATGAAAGCTGGGACAAGATCCTTACGGATAATCCTCTGCCGGCCAGTATCGATTTTAAAATAAAGAAACAATACCTGAATACTGATACGTTGGCAAAAATCAAGGCTGATCTTACGCAAAACGTATATGTGGATGATGTGCGATATCCTGAAGCGCTGATCGGAACCATGAGTAAAAATATCCGGTTAGTAAGTGTCGTCCTTTTAGGGATTGCACTGATCATTGCTATCGTTGTTATCTTTCTTATTGATAATACGATACGGCTTGCTATGTTCAGTAATCGGTTCCTCATTAAAACGATGCAGATGGTTGGAGCAACAAGAGGATTTATTGCCCGGCCTCTTAATCTTAAAGCAATTGCAAACGGAGCTATAAGTGGCGCCATTGCATCGGCCATTCTTTTTCTTATTATCATGATCGTGGAAAGCTATGTGAGTTGGTTCAAGGCTGTACATGATAATGGCTTGCTTTTTCTTTTATTCTTTGTTTTAATTATTCTTGGAATCAGCATTACATTATTCAGTACTCACAGAAGCGTATTAAAATACCTGAGAATGAAACTGGATGATCTGTATTGATGCCTGAGGTCAGAAGCATGAAATCTGATTTCCGACTTCCGATTTCTGACATCTGGATTTTATCTATATTGCATTTCCAAATTTTAAAAAATGGCAGAAAAGAAAACAAGCTCCTCAACTTTTTCAAAGAATATTTCAATTTTTTCAAAAGATAATTATAGGTGGATGCTCATAGGCGTTGTTGTCATGGTTATCGGTATGTTCTTGCTGGCTGGTGGTAAAAGTTCTGATCCGGCTGTATTTAATAAAGATGCAGTCTATAGCAGCACCCGTATCACTGTTGCCCCCTTACTTATACTTGCAGGCCTCGTTATCGAGATGTTTGCGATCTTTAAAAAACAAAAGACCAGCTGAAACCTAATTGCTTAATATGTAAGCGATCTTCAAAAAGGGGATCGCTTTTTTTATTTTATAATTAAATATCTTGCTTCCTGCTAACCAAACCAATTATAATCAATGAATATTATTGAAGCAGTTATTCTTGCCATAGTGGAAGGGCTAACAGAATTCCTTCCTGTTTCTTCTACTGGTCACATGATCATTACCAGTTCACTGCTGGGAATACAAAAAGACGAGTTCACCAAATTATTCGAAGTATCTATTCAATTTGGAGCTATACTGGCTGTAGTTATTTTATATGGGAGAAAATTTTTTCAATTCAGCCGTTGGCAATTTTATGCAAAACTTATTATAGGCGTAATACCCGCATTGGCGCTTGGTTATTTATTTTCCGATAAAATAGATGCCTTATTAGAAAGCCCTACTACAGTTTCGATCACTATGCTTGTCGGGGGAATCATCCTTTTATTTATTGATAATGCTTTTAAAAAACCCGTTATTGAATCAGATGACCAAATAAGCTATGGTAAAGCTTTTATAGTTGGTATTTGGCAAACAATATCTATGATTCCGGGAGTAAGCCGTAGCGCCGCAACAATTATCGGGGGTATGCAACAAAGATTCACCCGTTATCTCGCTGCTGAGTTTTCTTTTTTTCTTGCCGTGCCAACTATGTTTGCAGCTACAGCGTATTCGTTATTTGTAAAAAAATGGATACATGAAGGTGTGGCACGAAAAGGTTATACCATTATTATGGAAACTTCTCAAAATACTACCAATTTTATAGTGGGTAATGTTGTGGCTTTTATTGTAGCGATGTTAGCCATTCGTTTTTTTATAAATTATCTCAAGGTTTATGGCTTTAAGATCTTTGGTATTTACCGGATAATTGCCGGTATTGCTTTGCTGATACTTTTGCTGACCGGCACAATAGATCGATAAGCTAAAACAACCTATTTCGTTGCCTGTATTCTGTCATTTTACAAATCCTTATTTTTATATTTCAACCACTTGCTTATGCAAACAGCTTCGAAAAAAGTAGTGAACGGCTGGGCTATGTATGACTGGGCCAACTCTGCTTACAATCTCGTTATCACCTCTACCATTTTTCCTGCCTACTTTGAAGCGGTTGCTGTAGATGATAAGAATGTTTCTAAAACTGCTGTTACATTTTTAGGAAGGCAATTTGAAAATACGGCTTTATATAATTACTCGTTGGCTCTTGCAATGTTCATTGTTGCGGTAATGTCGCCACTTTTATCTTCTATTGCCGATTATAAAGGAAACAAAAAGAAATTTCTCAATTTTTTTATGACGATGGGTAGTTTGTCATGTGCTGCTATGTTTTTCTTTGAAAGAGATACATTGTGGCTTGGCATTGCAGCTATCATCATTGCCTGTATCGGTTTTTGGGGAAGCCAGGTTTTTTATAATTCATTTCTGCCAGAGATAGCAGCACCTGAAGACAGGGACAGAGTTAGTGCCAAAGGTTTTGCTTATGGCTATGTAGGCAGCGTATTGCTTCAGCTTATTTGTTTTGTTTTTGTTTTGATGCATGATACATTCGGAATTACTGAAGGCAGGGGCTCACAAATATCTTTTTTCCTGGTGGGTATATGGTGGTGGGGCTTTGGCCAGTTTGCACTAAAGCGATTACCTAAACCTATTGCAGCAGGAAGCAGTGAGGTGCAAAAAGGAATATTAACCAAAGGATACCTTGAGCTGCAAAAAGTTTGGAACCAATTAAAAAATATCCCTGCTTTAAAACGTTTTCTTGCTGCTTTTTTCTTTTATAATATGGGAGTGCAAACGGTAATGCTTGTTGCTGCATTATACGGAAAAAGTGAACTTGAAATTCCCACCACTAAACTTATCATCGCTATTCTTATTATACAATTGATCGCTATTCCCGGCGCTATTGTTATTTCCCGCTTATCCGAAAGAATTGGAAATATTAAAACGCTCATGACAGTTGTTGTACTTTGGATATTTATCTGTTTCGCAGGATTTATTATGCCGAAAGGAAATCCCAATCTATTTTATTTATTGGGGGCAGCTGTTGGTTTTGTAATGGGAGGTATTCAATCATTGAGCCGGTCCACTTATGCCAAGTTGATGCCTGAAACAAAAGACACTACTTCCTTCTTTAGTTTTTATGATGTGACAGAGAAGATAGCCGCTGTGATCGGTATCTTTCTTTTTGGATATATAACTGAATTGACCGGTTCACAAAGGAACTCCGTATTGGCGCTGGCAACATTTTTTGTTATTGGATTGTTGCTTTTATGGTATGCAGCTTCCTTGAAAAAGAAAAGCTCATAAGAAAGTTTTCAAATTATTTATTAAGATATAGTATAATGAAGCTTTACACGATCAATACTGGTTATTTCAAATTGGATGGTGGCGCTATGTTTGGCGTAGTACCTAAAACCATCTGGAATAAATTAAATCCCGCTGATGAAAATAATCTTTGCTCATGGGCGCTGCGCTGTTTGCTTATTGAAGACGGCGATAAATTAATTTTAATTGATAATGGTAATGGGACAAAGCAGGATGAAAGATTTTTTAGTCATTACTACCTGCATGGCGATGAGATTCTGGAAAAATCTTTGGTTAAATATGGATTTACAAAAGACGATATTACCGATGTTATCCTGACGCATCTTCATTTTGATCATTGTGGTGGCTCTATTGATAAGGTAAATGACAAGCTGGTACCTGCATTTAAAAATGCTATTTACTGGAGCAATGAAAAACACTGGAATTGGGCAGTTAATCCAAATGAAAGAGAGAAAGCATCTTTTTTGAAGGAAAACATTTTACCAATAAAAGATAGCGGTCAATTAAAATTTATTGAAGTCGCTGATTGGGAAAATAAAAAATTGGGATCAACGATATTTAATGAGAATATCTCTTTACGTTTTGTAAACGGTCATACAGAAAGTATGATGCTGCCGCAGATCAAATACAAGGACAAAACAATTGTATTCATGGCTGACTTGCTGCCCTCCTCAGCACATATTCCCATACCATACGTAATGGCTTATGATATGTTTCCTTTAACATCAATAAATGAAAAAAGATCTTTTTTGAAAGAGGCTATTGAAGATGATTATATCCTTTTCTTTGAGCATGATCCTAAATATGAATGTTGCCATCTGCAACAAACTGAAAAAGGAATAAGACCAAAAGATTATTTTAAATTAGAAGAGATCTGACCAACTACTTTTTCCTGATTAATGAGGACAGCGGATGACGAAGATTGTTATGACTCATCATATCAATCTTTATTTTGCCAACTACCAACGGGCTTTCTACTCTTACCGGTATATGGTTTGGGTCATCCGTTACCCAAACGGTCATATCCTCTTCCCCGTCAAAAATACTACCTTTCAAAAGCAAGGGTTTGATTTTTAGCGTATTGAATTTACCATACCTGGTTTTGATTGTTTCCCTGCCCAGGTAGCGGATGTACATATTATATACTTCATTATCCAGAAACATCGAGAAAGGTATCTTATCATCTTTTCTTAAAAGCGAAAAATTAATATTGCGGGCATAGTACATAGAACTTACTACGTCCTGTACACATTCTGGAACCTTAAACACACCATCGGTTGCTATGGCAGTATTGGCAGTTTTATTAAATGTAATATTCTGATATTTTTTATAACCGCCTTCATTTACATTCCGGATAAATTTCAATGGTTGCATAGTTGCTGTATCCACATAAGTTTCATACTTATCTCTCACCTTGTATATCCAATCATAAGAAGAATTGGTCTTGCCTTCTCCGGTAATATGATAAACAGGTCGGTTATTCAGGTTTTCCAATATACTTGTAAAAGTAGCTGTCCCTGCATTGACGTAGATCCCTGCTACAGCATAATAAACAGTAAAGGAAACTTCTTCACCAACATTGAATGAAACATTGCGAATGCCGCAAAAACTATCGGGTGGCATCTCATTGGTTTTTGAAAAGCTGAATAAGCCAATTACAAGCGGTGCGAGGAGCTTAAGTTTTTTCATCCTTATTGGTAAAAATTTTTTTAATACTCAAAATTAGTAAACTACCTATAATAGCCGGAACTATAAGGTTGATAAACCAAATGCCCGCTGTTGTAAATGTTATACCAAGCTCATTCGCACTGTACAAACCTACAAGGGTTGTTACAACCATTCTTCTCTGAAACAATTCAATAAGCGCAATTGTTGGAATGATCGCTAAAATCAAAAAAGAAACGCTTATTGTCCACAGCACCTGCCACCATGAAATCTGTACATCAAATAAACGAAACAACAGGTAATATTGCACTATAAAAACAATAAAACGAACTGCAGATAAAGACAATAATTGCAAAAGCAGCGTTGCATTAAAATCTTCCAGGTCTTTTACGAGGTAAGCATACCGGCGGCTTCCGGGCAACCGATCGATCCATTTTATAAGTAACGGAAGCCTGAAATAAAATAAAGTTAAAAGTAAAAGAGTAGCTATCACACCATATAATATCACCTTTACTCCTATAGAAGAAATGATCTGTGCTCCGCCAATTTTTGGAAACAAAACAATAATACCGATACAGCCTGTGATCAATGTTATGATTAGCTGGCTCAGGTTTCCGACAATTGTGATCGAGATCGTTTTAAGACGATTACCTTCACTCATGTATAACAATCGGCCAAGATATTCACCCACCCTGTTAGGAGTACTCACTGAAAATGAAACACCAGACAGCACGGCCTTAAATGCTTTTAAAAAACTTATTTTTTGAATTTCTTTTATAGATAACCGCCATTTGATCGCTTCAATTGACCAATTAATTATCATTAAAGTAAAAGCGCCAACAAGATTCCAAAGTAAGGGACTATGAAATGACTGAAGTATGTGTTGCCATGCCGATTTAAGATGAGGTTGATTTTTTATTTCACGATAAAGAGACCAGGATAACCACAAAAACAATAAAGGACCGAGGAAGTAATTGATAAAGATTTTGATATTTTTGTTCAGCTTCATTAATCTGCCCCGCTAAGGGCGGAGTCTTGTAAAAATACAGCCTGTTTGCAAAAGCCTGTTAAAATAATACTTGGTATTGACCCCGGTACATTAGTAATGGGTTATGGCATTATTGAAATAAATGGAAACACGATAAGAATGAAGGAAATGCAGGTACTAAAACTTTCCGGAAAGAAAGACAATCATGAACGTTTACATCTTATTCATGAGAAAGTGCAGCAGCTGATTAAAAAATTCGCTCCCCATGAGTTTGCCATTGAAGCTCCTTTTTTCGGCAAAAATGTACAGAGTATGCTGAAGCTGGGAAGAGCACAAGGTGTAGCCATTGCGGCTGCTATGCATGCAGGGTTGCCTGTTACAGAATATTCGCCTAAGAAAGTAAAACAATCCATAACCGGTAATGGGAATGCAGATAAAGAACAAGTATGGAAAATGCTCCAGCAGTTATTGATATTAAAAGATCAGCCTGTTTATTACGATGCTACTGATGCATTGGCAGTAGCAGTTTGCCATCATTTTCAAATGAATTCAGTGTCAGGCAAGGTTACAAATGGTTTTAAAGGCTGGGATGATTTTATAAAAAAGAATCCCGCGAAAGTGAAGAGATGATTAATAAATAAGATCATTATTTCAAATAAGCCAATATCTTTTCCTGCGCCCTTTTCAAACTTTCTTCAGAAGCTTTTGGTTTGGATTGTGTAAAATTCAGGTCATTGGATGAATTGATGGGAATTAAATGAAGATGTGCATGTGGCACCTCAAGCCCGATGACACTAATACCGCAACGATCACATTTAAATGCTTTTTCAATAACATGCGCAATTGGCTTTGCAAACAATAACATTTCACCAAGGTATTCATCAGGAAGATCAAATAGTTTATCAACTTCTGTTTTTGGAACAACAAGAACATGTCCTTCTCTTAATGGAAAGATGTCAAGAAATGCGAAGAATCTTTCATTCTCTGTTATTTTATAGCTGGGTATATCGCCTGCTATGATCTTTGAAAAGATTGTCATACTCGAAAAAATTTTAGATTTCAGGTTTATGATTTTAGATATTAAATGTTACCATTTCATAAAAGCCTAAACTGAATCTAAATTTAAATAAAAACCCTGCTTAATAGCAGGGTTTCATTTTTTTATTATCATACTGGTCACGCAGTAATGTTTTCAATCTTGAATTTCATTATACCGGCAGGCGCCTGCACCTCAGCTGTTTCACCAACTTGTTTGCCCAGTATCCCTTTGCCGATTGGGGAAGTAACAGAAATTTTTCCTGCTTTGAGGTCTGCTTCTTTTTCGCCAACGATCTTATAAGTCACTTGTTTTTTTGTACCAAGATTAGTAAGTGTAACTTTTGTAAGAATAGAAACCTTACTTGTATCAATTGCAGATTCATCCAGCACACGAATATTCGCCATCAAGCCTTCCATCGCCGCGATCTTTGCTTCCAGCAACCCCTGTGCCTCTTTAGCAGCATCATATTCTGCATTTTCTTTCAGGTCGCCCTTTTCTCTTGCCTCAGCAATAGCACGGCTCGCTGCAGGCCGGTCAACCCCCTTCATCCGCTGCAGTTCTTGCTTCATTTGTTCAAGCGTTTCTTTGGTCACGTACTGAATATCACTCATATCAACCTCCGTTATTTACGTTATAAGACAAAAAAAATAACAACGCCTCAGTTTCGTCGCTGAAGCGTTGCATTAAGTGCTGTAAAGATAAGAAACAAATTCACACAACATCTGCAAGACTTTTGTTCTATTCATTTTTTTAATACCGAAAATATTCATTACCAAAGGTTTTTTAGGTGCCTTAGTTATTAAAAATTTAATGACGATTGAATCATCAGATCTCACCTGCGGCATTTGCAAAGACCGGGACCCGCGGATATGGATCAGTAGACACTGGCAGTAAGTGAGTCAATCCAGTTTGTGCGAAATTTTTTTATGTCCCCAATATTTTATCCAATAAAATTTTCGCCATTTTATAAAAAGCTTCATTGCTATAACCGGCGATGTGTGGAGTAATAAGTACGTTAGGTTGTGCAAGTAACCATTCCAGTTTTTCCTTCTCAACTGAAGAATATGAATCAAGTTTTTCATTTTCTAAAACATCAAGCCCGGCACCCCTTATTTTATTTTCTTTTAATGCCTTTATCAATTGATCCATGCTTACCACTTTTCCTCTTGAAGTGTTTAATATAAATGGTCTTTGTTGTAATGAATTAAAAAAGTTTTCATTTGCCATATGAAATGTTTCTTCGGTAAGCGGCACATGAAAACTGATAACATCTGCATAACGGAATATCTGTTCCAAACTTGCTTCTTTTATGTAATTATGGGCAAACCCGAATTTATATTTATCATAAGCCAAAACAGTAACATCAAAAGGCTGAAGCAAAGAAGCGAATGAGCTGCCGGTGTTCCCAAACCCTATAATACCAATGGTTTTACCGTTTAACTCAATTCCTCTATTCTCATTTCGCAACCACAATCCCTTTTTTATTTCATTAGCAGATGAAGAAATATGATTAAGCAGGTTTAACAACATTCCCAATGCATGCTCGGCAACTGCATTGCGGTTACCTTCCGGACTACTAACGCATTTTATTCCCTTACTTTCTGCATACTTTACATCGATTAATTCCATTCCACTTCCAAGCCTGCCTATCCATTTTAAATTCGCCGCTTTATCAATGATTGTTTTATCAATTTTTATTCTTGTTGTCACCACCAAACCTTCTGCATTAACGATCAGGTTACTTAATTTCTCGTATGTAATATCAGGCTGATACAAAACTTCAAAGCCCTGTTGTTCTAAACGAGTTATTAAATACTCATGCACCCTTGCTATTACAATAACCTTCTTCATATTTTTTAATTTGTCAAATTTTCCTTCATTTTGAAAGTTAATGCTGCAAATTGTTCTACAGCTAACTCTTCAGCCCTTTTATTAAAGAGTGAATTTTCTAAAGTCTCAGTACTGAATAAATTTTTTACTGCATTACGCAATGTTTTTCTTCTTTGATTAAATGCTGCTTTTACAAGGATATAAAAATCTTTTTCATTTCTCATTGATAATTTTTGTTCGACTGGCATTAAACGAATAACGGCGCTTTTAACCTTCGGTGGTGGCAGGAAACTTTTTTCGCTAACCTCAAATAAGTATTCTACTTTAAAGAAAGCCTGTACCAATATGCTTGTTACTCCATATATTTTATTTCCTTCTTTGGCTGCTACTCTTTGAGCCACTTCTTTTTGAAACATTCCGATAACACACTCTACATTGTCTTTCCATTCAAGTATTTTAAATAGTATTTGAGTAGAAATATTATAAGGAAAATTGCCGATTACAGTAAAGTTGCCTGTAAAAGGATTTTCCATATCCAGGAAACTTTGATGAATGATCTTATTGTGCAGAGCGGGATAAGTCTTTAGTAAAAATTCTACCTTATCATCGTCTATTTCAATGGCTTTAAAATCGATTGATTCTATCGGCAGAAGATACTTCGTCAGGGCTCCGCCACCGGGGCCGATTTCCAATAATTGATCAAAAGAATTTTGTTTTAAAGCTTCAATGATCTTCCGGCTTATATTTTCATCCTTTAAAAAATGCTGCCCCAATGATTTTTTTAGCACTTGCATAGTATGCAAATGTAAATTATCAAAGAGGAAGTTTCGATTCAATACAATAAACAAAAAACCCTCCTTAAATCAAAGAGGGTTTCAAAAAATTTATACCTGCTTAGTGGGTCAAAGAAATTTTTCTGCTGATCAGTTCATTATCCATAATCACAACCGCTTCATAAATTCCTTTTGGCTTATTAACAAGGCTATATAAGGAAACTACATTATTGCCTTTATCTAAAAGAACAGTAACAGTTTGCACTATTTTTCCCATATAGTCATAAATATTTACCTGCGCCTTTCTTTCTGCTGTTGAAGAAATGGAAAGGTTTAGTACATCTTTAACAGGGTTAGGTATAACAGTTACATTGTTTTTTGATGATGTGGTTACAGAAACTTTTTTTACTTCACTGTACACAGTTCTGCCCGCTATATCGCTTACTTTGATCCTGTAATAAATATCTCTGAAAGGAATACCGCGAATAGGATCATTATAATTATAAGTTACAACCTGGTTTTCTGATTCTTCAGTATTCATCGAGCCTACAGGAGTAAAGTTCATTCCATCAAAACTTCTTTCAATAATAAAAGATTTAGTGGCTTCATTATGTAAGACCGTCCAGTTAAGACGACTTGTTACCTGATCATTTAATGAAGCTCTGAAATCAATAAGATTATTCTCCAATACAAAACAGGTTGAAAACTCTAATATAGCAAGTGTATCTGATGCATATAGAGAGCATCCTGCCTGCAAATATTGTCTGACAATATAAGTACCCGCAGTATCTACATTGATCGATGGTCCTGTAGTACTGCCAACGATATGACCATTTGTAGTGGTCCATGTATATGTAGAAGTAGATACAGAATCTTTAACGTAAATCTTACTGACACTATTCGTTGCACATATAATGGGAGTTTGTGTTTCCAGATCAGCTCTTGCTGCAAGAAATAAATCAGTAGGAGCAACGAAATCTTTTAAGTCCGCAGTAAATGACGCAGAAGACCTGGTTTTTACAACAAGACGGTTAAAGGGAGTTCCGCAAATATCGCCACCTAATAAGGTTACAGGATCAAGACCTAACTTGGTTAAGTTTACAGAGAATTCTATAAACTGGTCGGCAACATATTTACCATTTGTAGTAGATGCAGGTGCCGGGTTTGTATATTGAAGACTATTATCCTGAAGCACTAATCCAAATGGTCCTGACCATACACCGTTAGCACTTCCAAGGCCAGTATAAAATGCACCGGCAGTTTTAGGAGATATACTGGCGTAACCATAATTAGAGCCAGGGCTACCACCATCAAATTGTCCGCTCCAGTTAAAAGTAGTTGGAGTAACTGTCATCCAATCCGTCCTGCTAACCCAAATCCTTGCTTCAATGCTGGTTAACGTTGAACTTTGAAAAGCACCTGTAAAAATTATATCACCTGCAGTTAATATATTACCTGCTGCATCAAACTTCCAACTGGTATGTCCTTCATCAGGTCCATATCCATAAAATTTTTGAGAAGCTCTGTCATAATATATATCCGTTTGATACATTTCAAAATCAAAATATCTATTACCAGTAACGTTATCCATAGCTATACCTCCAAACATCCAAAGCGAGTCAGTAGCATTAGGACCAGCCCTTCTTACATGCATGAACATATCGAGAATATCATTCTTATCAGGAA
>Ga0105247_10002183_pt1 | contig 13486 bp, 11 predicted proteins | sample KBSS24metaG_FD_81519 | JGI IMG/M metagenome (GOLD analysis project Ga0105247, IMG submission 81519) | Switchgrass rhizosphere microbial communities from Kellogg Biological Station, Michigan, USA - KBS S2-4 metaG | ecosystem: Host-associated > Plants > Roots > Rhizosphere > Soil | place...
CACTTCGGACAGCATCTGGATCGGCATGAGTTGTAGGAGAAGGGTGCTTCGTACGTGCAGTCCTCACACTTATCCCGATGCCCGCCAAGGGCAGCAGTGCGGCAGCGCTCCACAGCCCGACATAATGCAAGACTTGCACCTGTCCTGTGCCTTGCACTTAATTTCGACGACTAGTGATCTGAGGCGTTCTGGCTGCTCAATGAAAGCTCCCTCGCCAATTCACCCTGCCAAAACTTGACTTGTGGGGTTCCACGGGCGGATGGCATTGAGCCAAATGCAGACTAAATTGAGCGCCGAACCATGCAATATTGTCGATGGGATTCAAGATGCGCGGGCTGCACTGTGGCATCTGTGCGCCACACTTGGAACACTTCGCTGAGATAGGAATGCCATTCTCGTCGAATCTCAGTTGCATCTCTGGCTCGCGTTGCTGCATGCCAATAATCTAGACCCGTTTAACATTGCCGACAACATTCTTTGGGTAGCGCTGCCTATGGCATACCCTCTTGGCCTTCGATACTCTTACAGGGCTGACCTACTTCAGCTTTGCAAAACGGACACGAAATATTAAGGGGCGTTTCATACATGCCTCAAACGTTAGCCCTGCGCCGATCTCGCGTCTACGTGACATTGGGATTTGAAGGGAGTATGGTAAATGTCCAATTCTGCACGGGCCCCATTCGGTTTTGGAAGGAGAGGCGATGCCCTCTTCCGAACAACTGAAGTTCGCCCACCGGTTCATCCCAGATGGAACAGTTGACTCCATCTGCCCTCGGTGCTTTGGCACGGTTGTCTCCGCTGCAAACGAAGCCGATTTGGTACTCAAAGAACAGCAGCACGTCTGTGACCCGTTTCTGGTTGCCCACAACGAGTTCTTCAAGAAAATGCCTCGTTCTGAAACGGTTCCTGAGCAGGTGATCCGTGGCCAAAAACGTCGTTTATGAGCCAAAATGCCTAATCGTGTTGCACGAACTGCTACCCAGCCCAGGCGCGACGATATGAACGAACTTGAAACACTGACTGCGTTGCTCGACATGACGAAGGAGGCAGAAGAACTGGCCTCAGATATTGAGAAATCAGAACGTCTCAGGTCATTGGTCGTAGAAATTAGGTGCAAGGCGCGGGATGAGTACAAAAGGCTGAGGCAAGATCGACGAAAGAGAGAAACACGGTTTCAAACCTGCATGATTGGCATCCTTGAGGAACTATATTTTGGCAAGATTTCCTGGCAAAACATTACAGACCTAGAGGCGCGATTGGGTCGCATCCATGAGGACATCGATCGAACCGTGGCGGAGATCAAAGCCAACCGTAAGATCATGTAAAACTGATCACGCGCTAGAATCGATGCTCCATGAGTAGTCCGTTGTCGCCTTAATTTTAATGACACGTTTAAGATTTACGAACCGATGGCACATTATGTCATCGGACTCGACAAAGCCTATGCAGCTTCGCACTCCTCTCTTCGTGAAATCGGTCGATGGCTTCATTAAATCGGTCGAGTGCATCCTCCAGATGTTCACGAGCAGCCAAGTCAGGTGGTGTCAGTTCGTTTGAGTTCGCTATTCCGGCGTGGCCCACTTTGATCATCTGATTTGGCCCACCTGGGTAGTGATATTGTGCATCATTCCTCTGGTCTTGGTTTTTCGGGTTTTGAGTGCTATTGATGTCCGTCGTAGTCGAGGCGGTGGTAATGTGGGAATCGCCGCAGCGATTTCCAAGGGCTGGGGGAAGGTTGGGAAAACAGCTTTATCGTTTTCCCATGCTTTCCACAGACCGTCATTTCCACGACCTTGTTTTTTGCGCGTGCGATTTTCCACTCAGTGTTTTTTGCTCCTTTCCAGCGTTCTCCGGAAACGAAATGACTCGGTTCCGGTCTCCCCATGCCCCACAAAGATGAAAACACCCTGCTGCTGACCATCCCAGAGACCGCAAAGGCCCTACGAGTTTCCGTTGGAACAGTTTGGAATTTGTTTAACTCTGGAGATCTGCCCTTCGTCAAAATTGGCGGCGCACGTCGCATCCACGTCAACGAAGTTAAGCGAATCGCCAGCCGTGGTGCTCGGACTCAAAGAGCATCTGAGTAGCTTCTGAACACAGGCAAGAGCTCGCCCGTTCAGAGTGAGCAGACGACTTGGATACAGCAAGGCTTTGCATCACACATTGGACCTCGTGTTTGCCGGTCGTCTGCCACACAACTCTAACAACACAATTTTGAGTTCGACCGAGGAATTGGTTCTTCTCTCAATCGTGGGCAGCACATGTTGCGGATAGTCCGGCGCGTGTGCTGCCCTGTTTCAGTTCTCTAGCCAGTTCACCTTGATCTGATCCATCACTGGTGATCGGTGAGCAACATCGGTTGTTGCGTTGTCGTCACGGAGCCATTGGTGGGATTCGTTGATCCGTCCAATGTCTGTACTGTATGGTACGCCGTGGCATACACATGCGACGTTAACCAGCCATCGAAGAAGATCAACTCAGCCTGAGCTCCATTGATGGTGCCCTGAACTAACCACACATTTCCGCCCGTAACCGGAGAAACGATTGGTTGGCCGGTGATCGTCATCGATTGCAGCCATTGGCTCATCTGCGCGAAGGCCGTGTAGGTGAAGTTGGTGGTGGTGCCGTCATACATCGTGCCCCAATTCGGCTCGTTATAGGCGTACCAGAGCACATGGGACGGTGACTGGGGAGCAAGCAACATCTCCCATTCGGCGGCGTAGGCTGCTCTCAGGAATTTTACGTTGACGTGAGTGGCTGTGCAGTCAGTACCGTCGCACACGTTCGTATTCAACCCGTAGCCACCTTCCGTGATGAGGACCGGGAGGTTAGCAGCCCAGGACGAAATGGAAGAGTTCTTAAGGACCGAAGTACTATTGACTATATTTACTTGATCCTTGATTGCAGCGCGGCAGTAGACACTGGGCGTCGTTGTCGAACATAGGGACGAAGAGTGCGAGACTAGGGTTGTCGGGAATGGTGCAGGAGTCACGTTAGTTCGCGCCGGGTATGCGTGGATGGACACTGCGTCGGGCAAACTCCGCCCGGAAATCGCTCCCCATGCTTGTAAATAGTCGAGAAGTGAAGGGATGTAATTCCCAGGCTGACCGTTGGCGTGAAACCCATCGCCACCTGCAGACACCGATCCTGCCACCACGTAACAATCACCACAGTATTGGTGAATGATCGTCGAGGCGTCATTCGACATCCCGGCAAGCTGTGCATCCGTTCCATTCCAATAACCATCACTGTTGAATTCGTTCCACATCTCTATGTAACGCATATTGCTGCAGCCACCGACTATGGGATTAGCCGGTTTTTGATTGATCCCGCAGAGGTGTTGCATCAAAGCGGTAACGAAGGTCTTGAAGAAGTTATCGCCTGTACCGATATCTGAGGGCGGTACGTATGTGGGGTTTCCGCCGTTTGCCCAAGAAGGCACCTTCAGCAGAGTGAGTAGATTCACAGAACCGGGGTGACCTGCAGTCCTGGCCAGCCCGGAATCGAGCGAAGACCAATTGTAACTGCCGTTGCTGGGGTTCATGTCAGTCCAGGTCGTTCCACAACAAAGGCGAACCACCGGGGGAAACTGACCGGGACTAACACTGTAATTAATGGTGGAAATGCCGAAGTCTGCTTTTGTTTGAGCAAGCATGTACTGGCCGTGCTGGCACAGTACCGCACAAAAGACGGCGAAAACTATACGCAGGTTTCTCATTAGCCGAGTTGTCCTTCTTTGTTGTGAACGGTTGGAGTCGAACGAGAGGACCTCAGCGCATAGCAAAAGGGGAACATGTCTGGATGATCTCTTCAGACAAGCAAATATGCTGGCCGCTTTCTCAGCGGCGTAAACACCTACTTCAAATTGCATCGGCCCGATGAGTTCGGTCTTGTTCTCGGGGCATCTCGTTTAGGACATCAATCGCAAATCGACCAGACGGCGAGTTTCGACCATGCTGTGATGCTCATACCTTCAGAGAAGGTTTGTTGGTTGGCAAGCAGAAATCAATCATTTGTTGGGCAGCCGTCCAGCCGTTCATGCGCCCAACGTTGGACGCAAGAGGAGACAAGACTGTGAAACTGTTTGGTGACACTCTGAAAGATGTTCTGGAAGAGATTGCGAAGGAGTAAGCGCTAGTCGGCGGTTCACGCAACGCTTCGAGCATGGACTTAGCCGACTGGCGGGAGTTTTTTCTCAGCGGCTTCGAGTTCCCCGATGTGCTTCTGGAGTTCATGTGTGATGTGTTCTGTCCCGGGGTTAGTGTCGGGATTGCTTTCCATCAGGCGGAGAATGCCCCGCATTAGCCCGAGCAAACCGCCCGCGAACTGGAGATGGAGGCCCATATTCCGATGGTGAAGTAAATAGCCGGAGCGTTTCAAAGAAAGCTGGTTTTATTTGACATTACTCTTTTTCACTCGACTCGGGATGTTTAAGTGATTTGTGTTTGAGGAATTGTTGGGTGCCCCAGACGATGGCAGCTAGTGGTGCCTCACAGCCCGGATCGGGAGGCGGCATCTCCTCTCCGCAATATAGGCATTTGGCGGAGACGGGATGCTGGTGCTCGTCGAAGGTGAATGTTAGACCCTTGCTTGTGACCATGACTTGCGAACGTTCTAGGGGGCCCAACTGGATTTTGAAAGTCTGATGCGTTCACGTGCTTTCACGCGGGACGACTTTGTGCGGTGTGATTTGCCTCACACCCTTTGCCCCGCTACCGCCCGCCACCACACAGGAGGGTGAGTCTGGTGAGGCAACGGCGGGCAATAACGGGGCAACGACGCCCTCAACTGGAGCCACGGAAGTGGGCGTCCTTTGGGAACGCGGCTCCTGATTTGAAGGATTTAAGGTAGCACCACAGGGCCCGGGGCGTAACTGGGGTTTTGCCTAGCCGTGTGTGGTAGATCAGACGTGATCTTCGTGAGAGATGTTTTGGGCAGCTTCGATCTCTGAAATGCGATGAAGGAGTATGCGCTTGAGTTCCGCGAGATTGGGAGTCTCTGTCCCTGGGTCGGCTTCCATCTTTCGAAGAAACTCCCGCAGAGAATCGAGTAGGGGGCCGCGTGGTGAATGGAGACTCATTGGGGGAATGAATGTGACACAAAGAGACGGGACAGGGCAACTAGGGCTTTCCCTTGTGGCGGGCCCGAACCTGCCCGCCATCACCCTGGGTTGGGGGTGGTTCGGTGTGGCGAGCAGAACGGGGGCCACGCCCGCGACGGGCAGAAGCGGGCAGATCACCGGGACGGGGGAGGTTCCTATTGCCGCATACCGGACGATTACAGCTCTTGAGATCGGAGACAACGATCAAAGCCACCGATCCAAAAAAACATCACTGTTAGAGGCCGGATTTGCCGCGACAAAGAAGTTCGCAGAAAAGGTCAATGTCGGAGCCTCTCTATTCTGGTCGGAATCGGCATTCTCACAATTCGCATTTGACTTGGTTGCATTACTGCAGGGGATCCCTCAACGCTAAGATCTTCTGTGATCTGCTAACGGAGATTTCTAGAGTTTTTTGAATCGACCATTAAGGGCCAAGTGCGGAGGCATTTGCATCAATCAGCTACCAAATCCTTGTGCTTAACCCATTCTGCGCCAGACGGTTTCACGACCAAGACTTCAATCGTTCCGCCAACACCAGGAATTCCCACTGGCGTTAATAGCGTTCCATTTGCAAATCTCTGCATATTGATGGTCGTCTTTATAAAAGTTGACGCCAAATCGATGCCGTCCTGAAGCATCAATCCATTCCACGCAATGTTGTATTGCAATTGCGACAGCTGGCTCCCTAGGGCTGCCTTTTGATCGTTAGAGACCGAGTTGAACGCAGGAAGCATTCCAATCGAGGGATCGAACCCCATAACAAGTCGCTGTATAACATCAGTCTGTCCATTCCATTGCGCACCGGTATTTTGGTGCGTGTCGTGGGAACTCCGCGGCACGGGAGAATTTGGGAATTCCATGAATAGAAGTTTTCCAGTGCCGTGCACGTCATACCCCGCCATCAGGAATCCAAGAGTCGGTCGCGGAGGCGTCGGAGTATTCGGCGGGAGGTTGGCTGGTTGGGGGAATGAGGCATCATAAACATTCTTGATAAACGCAGAAAACTTCGTACCAAATACATCTACATCGTCCGTCGGCTTGTTCTCCTTGCTTCTGTAGTCATCCACCCAGCTCGCGATAGTTCTTCCCTGCATGAATGCTTCGCCGTATGTAGCTACTCCGAATTTGCCGACACTGAAAACCTTGCTTCCGTTGTCAGATAGCACTCGAGATTGAAAACCGGGAATAGGTCCGGCTTGAGTGAGACGGCTATCCCCTGCTAGGACGATTCCGTCTGACAGAGCAATCCCAACCACAACAGTCCCGTGGATGCTGTTTGGAGGATTTGTGTCAACTTTGGTGTCCGAGCGGTTGACTATCAGGGGGGCAGGCTCTGAAATAGACTGTGCGGAGGATGTGCATGTAGCTGCAACTGCTACGGATAAAACAGATCCTGCAAAGCGGGCCATGCTTTTCATCGTCTTACGCCCTCGTTTTCAGCGGGAAGGCGATTTTCACTCTCTCGAACCGATGAAGTCAACGGAGATTCTCCCAAAGGGCGCTAAACATGCGGCCCCGAGGTAACCACTTATATTTGGAGTGGTGCCGAGCAGTCATGTTAGGTTTCTCTGCCGTTCGAATCGAACCTGACTGAAAACCAGCATAGAATGCGCTAATAGAATCACTTCGGGGCTGTCCTCATTACGTTTCTCGAACAACTTGCGCTGCGATCTTGTCGCTTCGCAGGCCAACGAAGGCCGCATGCCGAAGCCTCTCATCTGGGGTCCATTCCGCGAATTCGATCTCTGCGACAGTGGCGGATTTCACCCATCTGCAATCGTTCATCTTTTCTTTGGTGATACCTTGCCCCCACACGCCAACACGACGGTCAGGCAGATTTACTTCTTCTTCGCAGCTGCTTCGATTCCCGCCACATTCAGCTTTTTTTCTGCCTTGAGCTTGAGTAGGCCTGCTTCCATGAACTCATACTGATCACCATTCGGAAGCGTTGCGATGAAAACGTCAGCATAGCCGTTCGATGGATCAACCTCAACTTCCACTCCCGCCAATTTCAGGAGTCCGATCGCTGCTGCGGTTTCCTCTTTCATGATGCCTCTGGCCGAGAGGGTGAGACTCGAACTCACGAAACCTTTCGGTTCGCCGGTCTTCAAGACCGGTGCCATCAACCACTCGGCCACCTTATTCTACGAGAAAATGCGACGCGAAGACGGGGTGCGCCATATTCGTAGCAAACTCAATCGCCGCTCTGAATCATATGTTGACACGCGATTCTTCGGCCCAAATGGGCCGTTTATATGCCCTTCTGCGATAAAACAATCTTGAATAAATCACGGAAAGAGCGCCAGAAACATCTGGACCGCTCCAGGTGTCGGCTGTACCGGCTATGTGTTACTAGAGCGCGACACCGGGCTCCTGATAGGCGGATGGATGATCAACTATGGATCAGGCACCTCACAACCGGCACCGGGGCGTCCTATATTTGTACGTTTTCCCTGTCGAAAGCATCGCATGGTCCAGTCTTGCTTAACGGAGGTTTAGATTTCCCCATGGCTTCCAGAAATGTGCGTCTCGCCGTGACATTGGTCCTTGTCTCTCCTCTCTCGTTGGTTGCCGGCCCGCAGTTGCCGAGATCGAATTTACGGAGTGGACGCCAGATGAACGGCTGCGGCACGCGGCGTTCGTGGGGATCAGGAGTGACAAGAGCCCGAAGGACGTAGTCAGAGAATCCTAAGGGCCTTTACGTCGATAGACACTGATAGTTGAGCACCTATTCGTGATTGACAAAACTTCTGGTTATGAGATAACGTTCCACTACTCCAACTATTAGATAGCTGTTCACGGCCCGAGTAAGAGACCCAACGACATCTAGTTTTTATCGGTATGCCCAGCCACCAGAGATTTCCTATGATTCGTGTCGCTAACGGAAGGGCCGTCTAAATGGTGGCCATCTTCCAGCGAGAACTGGGGAGGGATAAATGTCAGTCCCAGCTCAAATCGAGAACCAAGAAGACCACGAGACGGATTCTTTGGCTCGACCGGCAATCGAGATAGATGTCACGCGGATAGTTAGTGCATGTCTTGCCGCGTCAGTAATCTCCAGGTCGGATTTTCCGACCGAAGGTTCGTTACCGAAAGCCGCTCCTCCGCCATTCAACACCCATGGCCACATGGCGCTCGTCGACTACGATTGGATGCTAAAGCAGGTTTGGCAAGCAGTCGAAAACGTCCAAGAACGTATTAGGGCTCTCAAACGAAGTGGCCGGGTTCGTTATTACATCGCGAGCGTTCTAGCGCTTGTTTCCTCGGTGGGAGTCGTTTACTTACTGGCAGACGGGGTAGGTCTAGTTGGCTCGGTACTGATCTTCCTGGCAACTTTAGGGACTATATGGATTGTTAATCAGAGAGATTTCGCGAAAATCGTTGCGGATATTCGTGCAGATTCGGTGCAGAGGCTCTTGTCGCCCGGATTTGAAGGGCTAGCAATTTCGAAGACTGTTCGGGAAAAGATTGAACAGGGGCTTGGTCGGGTTGGAGACGGGAGCCTGGGCCAGGAAAGAATTCCGGTTATCACAATTTGTGCAGACGGCGCACCTTTTCCTGGTTATGGCAGTCTGCAGGTTGATAACAGCTTCACATGTCCTCCGAAAGCCGGAGAGACTCAAGACAAGAGTGTGCGCCAAGTAGCGGAGGTGATTGCGGAGAGAATTAGAGTTTTCATCCGCAACTCTGGAATGCAACATGTCAAATGCGGCGATCTTATTGTTCTAGATGGAGAATCTTTGGCGGCAGATAGCCAGATCCTTGTTCATGGCGAAAATGATGAAAGATTCCCACCTCTTTGGAAGAATTCAGCCGAATTGACTGTGATCGAAGGACCAGATGTAAGTACCCCGCCTTTTCGAAGATATTTCGCGATTCAGATCCTCTTTCCAAGGTATCTGACCATCGCGACCCTCTTTACGCGCCCCCTACCGGCGGGCAACGCTATGGGATATCAGATTGCCGTTTCCACTCTAGGACCTCCATTCGAGAGCCGAGGCCAGCTCCTGGATCGAGTGAGCCGATACAAGCACGACAAACCGCACGGCAATTCCGACCTAACTTATACCTCAATAACGCGTCTGAGGCGTTTGCGCGATCAATTCATTTCCAATCGAAAATTCAAGGCGGAGTCAATCGACACAGATGCCATATTGAAGATCGGCGAAAGCGTGGACGTCGCTGAGCGGCACGCTTTTGAGTACGACATGGAGCAACTCGCTGAAGAAAGCTTCTTTTGGCCCGGGAGGTTTACGCACAGCCTCACTTGGAGAGAAGCTTGCTCCTCCACCTTCACTTCCCATTTCTTCGGAAAATCTGAGTGCCTCGCATGCGTGCGTGCCCTCTATACCCAGACGGCCAAGACTGTGCTTGATGGGCTGGAGTCGCTTGGCTATGATGTGTCAGATTACCGAAGCGAGACCGGTGTCTATTCAATCAAGGCGGACAAAATTGATCAGCTGATAGTTGGTGAGCAGATTCACGTACCAGAGCGAGTTAACAAACAGAACGAAGCAAATAGCGGTAAGGCGAATACCCCTGCACCCTAGGAATTCTTAGATCGCCCAAAGGAGGCTTGTGCAAGTCACTATCACGGCTACGACTATCAACCAGCTCGTCAACGCGGACTATATTGGTGTAGATCAACTTGCCGCGCTGAACCCACAGAGCAGAGATGAGATTTTGAAGGCGCTAATGAGCACCTTGTCGAAAAAGTCGCAAAGCTTGGCCGAACAGCCAAGCATGGTCTCAAGCGATCAGATGCGAGATCTGGCTAAAGCGACAAAGTCTACTACGGATGAGCTCTCGAAGCCTGGTTTGGACGCAGAGGCGCGAAAAAGCCACCTTGGAAAACTCTTTGAGAATTTTCGAACCTACTTTGGCGACGCGACCGATATTGTCCTAGCAGCTGTCAAGGTTGCTCAAGCAACTGGTTTACTCGATCGTTAGTTAAAGCTGCCTTGGGATCGAAAACCTTTCCTGGCTTTCGCCTTCTGAGACCATTTCCGTCCACTCCCGGTGTCTGCTATGTCTGTGCGATGCCAGGAGCACCGCCAACCCTGAGAGCAAGCAGATTTCACGCATAGTGGGTATTCCAGCAAGGACATCGGGGAAAGGGTGAAGACGGCTGTCGCAGCATCACCACACCAGATGGGAGGCGAGCATCGGTCTGCAACCCAACGGGCCATAAACAGAAAGCCAGCAAGTAAATCGTTCGATCAAAGCTTGATGCGAGCTGGACTTTGAACGGTAGTAGAACGTGCCAAAGAAGTTCGAACCCCAAGGGGTTTTGGCCGAAACACGGCTGATGGCGATTTTGCATGTCACTTCTCAAGGGATTTCTCTTGAAATAACGGTGGGAAGTTCGTCACAATTCCGATACACAGGGATGAGTCCAACATCCGAGGCAGGCCTTCGTGGCGACAGAAACTGTAAGTCGAAAGCCTAAGCCAGCCGTAATGGCATCGCGCGATCCAATGCTTCGCTATGGATTCTATGCGGGTTTGGTGCTCGCCACTCTCTGTTTCGCATTCACAGTCATCTATATCTCGCTCTATTCGTTCACGACAACCAAAACTTTCGATCAGCACCATGGCGAGTATGTCGACGCAAAAAGCCACCCAAATCTGAACAGTGTCCTGCTCGCACGGACCGCACAGAACAAAACGCTTTTGCAATCTTGTGGAATTGTCGCGGGAATTGCTTTTGGATTTCTTGGGTTTAGTTTGTTCTTGCTCGGCATCGAGGGCACCAGCGATGTTGCGGGCAAAATGGAAGACTACACCGTAACCCTCAATAAAGTTGCGCCAGGAAGTCTCATCTTGATCGCCGCAATCGTCCTCATTGCCGTCTCTGCGACCCACCGTATTGAGCTAGACTTCTCGCCGGACAGCACTTCCGTGGGATCTCCGGCAAGTGCTGCAGACGCGGCTTCAACGGCTCAAGCCGCAGATGCGGACAATCGCCTGGGAAAAGCCGACAACAGTGCGCCATGAAACGAGGTACCCGATGCAATTGAAACGTCTGGTTATATCAAGTGGCCTTTTTGGAGTTTTGATATCGGCACAATGCTGGTCACAGTCTTCCGGCGATATTGATTGGGCTCCTGTAGCCAAGGCGCTCAACGATGCTGAAGCGGCATGGGTACGTGACTGTCCGCTGGGAGCTTGTTCAGATGCGACCTCAGATCTGCACAAAGCTCGCGTTGACGCATATTCGCGAGCCCGGACACTCCTGAACTCCTACATCGACAACGGGGCTAAATTCCGTGATCCGAAAACTATTATTCGGCTCAAATATCGGCTCGGTATTGTGAATGAGGGTGCGGAGGATCATCTCGCCGCTTTCTCTTACTTCAGAGACTGCGCTGAGAGTGCCCCTGCGGATTTGATGTTCAAACAGGACGGGCGAGATCAGCCTTTGAGCCAGCTTTGCGCCACTGCTAGCGCCCAGGAATGCAAGACACTTGGTTCCGGTTGTCCAGCTGCCAAAAACCTGGTGACCGACTCTTTTAACCGTCCTTCGCGAACCGATCTGGGCGTGACTCTTTCTACGGGCGGTGGAAAGACAACGAGCACAAACCCGAATGACTTCAAGCCGCAGGATGCCTTGGGCAGGCTTACACCTGAGCAAAAGAAACAAATGGAGGAATTGAAACCCGGACCTCATTGACTTTCGGAGCCATTTTGCCCAGCTTGGTTGAGCTTCTAGCAGGTTCACAGATTGAAAAACCCCGGTGACGCTCTGGTGACGAAGGCGGTGACAAGTGCGGGGATACCCATGCAAACCTTGCACCAGACTGGAAGCGCCGAACGCGGTTTGAACACTGGCTGATAGCGAACCTTGCGCCGTCGGCGCAAAGCCTGCAATTTGCCCCAAGACCCGCTTTCACGGCCATAACACGGGTTCTAATCCCGTCCGAGACGCCAAACACAAGATCAACGACGATCCAGCGAGTTGGAGGCGGTTATTCGATGTTCGGAAAACAATAGAGCTGCTTCAAAGCGCAACTAGCCAATCAAATTCTCCCAGCGGAACACATGTGGAATCGAGCCCTCCAGCCCATGTCTTCGTAGTTGCTGCTCTACGGCGAATTGCGCAGCCACGTGTGCCTCAGTTCTCGTCTGTGACAATCCTTCTTCCACGGTTGGCCCACCCCGGATGCAGATTGACCAGCGCCAGACACCGCGTTCTGCTCTCACCCGCAGTTCAAGGGCTCCGCCCTGGACCGGTATGACACAGACAAATGTCATGAGATACCGCCGGGGGAGGACGCTATTCTAGCACTACACCCATTTCTTCATGTTTTGAATACCGACGCAGAAGACCATCAGCCTGCTCGGAAACCGGGCGCATCAATTCGTTCGGGTCGGATTGTAGCTAGCCAAGATCGGAAGCGCCTCACACCGAGAGCTGCACCGTACACGACCTTGGTCGCGAGGCGCTTTCGATTTGGACACAAGAAGGAAGCCGTAGGCGTTTGCCGCGGATGCGGTGAGCCTTATGGATTTTCAATCCGAGCTTGCTGATAATAAATAAGTTCAGACTTTACGCTGCAAAGCCGCGTTAGCGAACTTGTCTGGCCCATTCGGCCCCAGTATGGCACAAATCAGCGTCCGCGGCGCCTGCGGCTTCGTTCTTGTGGGCAATACGGAACTTTCTTTTACCCCTCTGGGGATTCTTTCCGTATGGACCACCACACAGCCACTACGCGATAGAATTGTCGCTAATTCCGGTGATCCCATTGGATACTTGTGAGCACTGCGGCTCAAGAGCACGCAATGAGTACGGGTTTTGTGAGGAGTGCGGTGCAAGGTGGCGTCTCGTTGCTGCGCCGTCCAGTGCTACGACTGCTGCTCAAAGTCATGCACCATCACCCTTTGCAAAGCTTCCTGCGGCAATGAACTCTATCGATCTAGTCGAGGTGCAGCCAAAGCAGGTTTGGTTGGCAGTCCTGCTCGCTCTTTCGTTGGGTCCCGTCGGTCTCTACTATTGCAGCCTTCCCGGAATGATCATCATGCTGATCGTGTCGATTGCCCTGAGGCTCTGGCTAGGGGATTTTAGCTTTTTGATCATCTTGCCAATATGCGGTGTGTGGGCCTGGAGAGCAGCACGCGACTCTTCATCAGGCTTCGACTAAACGAATGCTTCGGAGGTGGTCGAAATGCAAATGACGACTGTGTAACCGCTAGCCTACATCGGAAACGCCTCGCGCACGACAGTTTCGGGGTAGGTGAGATTTGTTTGCGAGGTGTTTTCGATTAGGGGGTAAGAAGGAAGGCGCAGGCGCCGCGGTCGCGGTGATCCTGACTGGGATTATGGATATTGAATAGCATTTTGGACTTTCGGTGAGAGATTCTGTAGGGCGGTTTTTCGTCGCTGACG
>Ga0105247_10002191_pt1 | contig 13449 bp, 10 predicted proteins | sample KBSS24metaG_FD_81519 | JGI IMG/M metagenome (GOLD analysis project Ga0105247, IMG submission 81519) | Switchgrass rhizosphere microbial communities from Kellogg Biological Station, Michigan, USA - KBS S2-4 metaG | ecosystem: Host-associated > Plants > Roots > Rhizosphere > Soil | place...
CGCCGGCACGTCCGCGACGAACGAGCTCGTCACCGTCGTCACTCCGTCGCGGATCGACGGCGGGCACGTCGTGTAGCCCGCGGCCATCGGCGGGGGACTGGGAGATGCGGTGTCGTCGACGACCTGGAACGGGGGCGCGCGAGGGGACGCTCAATCGGCGGAGAGGTTGCCCAGGAGCTCGGGGGCCGTGGCGTGGACGGAGCGCGTTTTGTACCAGAACGTCGCCGCGTGCTTGTTGCTCGAGTCGTGCTTCTGCGTCCACGTGAAGGAGCCGTTGCAGGTCGCGCCGTTCGAGACGTTGAGCTCGCCGGTGGCGACGGCGTGATCGTCGCCGTCGAAGAAGCCGGGGTGCTTGCACACGCCGACCACGTCGATGCCGGCCGACACGTCGCCGTGGGTGAGGCCGTCGTCGACGTCGCCCGCGGGGCAGGACGAGCCCATCGAGAAGGGGGCGGTCGTCTGGTTGAACGCGATCGACGACGACGTCGACACGGACCCCTGGTTGGCGACGCGGGGCGCGGCGACGAAGAGCCAGTCGAGGATGCGGTCGCGCGCGTTGCCCACCGCCGCGCCGTGGTTTGCGCTCGAGCCGCTCGTGATGTCGCTGTGGCAAAAGGAGCCGTAGTTCACGCCGTCGACGTGGCGGAACGTCTGCCCCGGCGCCGGCGTCATGTCGAGGCCGATGGCCTGCGCGCTGGCCTGCGCGTCGTACGGGAGCGTGCCGTCGGTCTGACCGCCGAAGAGCGACGGCGAGCAGCTCCCCCACGACGTGAGCATGAGGGCGCGCCTGTTCGTCGCGACCCAGTCGGCCGCGGGGAACGACGTGACGCGCCCGCCGTACTCGCAGAAGCCGTTCCCCGGCGCGCACGAGTCGCCGAAGCCGAGGATCGCCTCGGAGTCTTTGCACGTGGTCTCGAAGCTGAGAGGGCCCGCGACGTCGTATTTGCTGGTGCCGATGCTGTCGAGCATCCCGTGGACGGTGACCACGCCGGCGATGCGATCCTGGACGCCCCAGTCGTGCCCGCCGACGGCGCCGTTGGGGCCGACGTTCGCCGTCACCTCCATCGCCGCGCGCGCGCCCGTGCTGTGCCCGACGAGCACGATGTTCTTCGCCGACGCGGGGATCTTCGCCTCGATCTCCTGCACCAGGCGGTAGCGCCACTCGTAGCCGGTGGTGCACGGGTCGCCCTGCTGCGTCGTCGTGCAGCCGGGATCGCCGACCTCCCAATCGTCCATGTGGAGCGGATCGGTCGAGTCGGACGGGTGAACGCCCGAGGGCGTCGCCGTGTAGATGTTCGCGCGCGCGCTGTGGGTGACGACGGTCACGCCGGGGTGGCTCGCCTGGTACGCGCTGATCTTCGCGGGGAGCGCCGCGTTCACCGCCGACTCCAGATCCTGGAGCGATCGGCCCGCGTTCTGGCGCGACGAGTCGCAGCTCTGGAGGCCGTGCACGTAGAGGAAGTAGACCTCGACGGTGCCGCTGAGCGCCTGCCCGGTGTCGGCCGAGTCGGCCGGCTCGCCGCCCGCGCTGCACCCCGCGCCGAGCGCGACGCTCGCGCAAACCCCGAGTCCCCATGCGATGGCGCGCGATCGTCTCATGTCCGGTGCCCCTCTCGGCCGCGGGCGAAGCTCCGCCCGTCGTGCGGGTTACACGCGGTGTACGCGCGCGTCGACCCGCGACTCCCTCGCCGAAAGACGATTGGCGCGATAGGGGAAAATTATCAAAAATACTCGCGAGGACCGCGCGCCGAGCTCGCGGCGGATCGCGAGGTGTCGCGACGCGCCGCGGGCCGTCGCGAGGCGTCACGAGGTTTCGCGAGGCGTCGCGAGCGGAGCTACCGCGACGAGGCGCGTCGCGGCGTGGCGCGCGCGGGATCGACGTCGGTCCGGCGGCGGACGCCGGTCGAGCGGAGGTCCGGCGCGGGCGGCGCGAAGAGGTCGCCGAGGAACGTGGCCCACGGCCCCGTGTGGAGCGCCCGGTATTCGGTGAAGAACTCGGGCGACGACGTGCTCGACTCGGGGAAATAGATCGAGACGGTCCCTTCGCGCTTCGACTGCGCGACCCGCCGCTTCGCGACGATGGCGCCCGCGAGCGCCGCTTGCACGCCCTTCGCCGCGTTGGCGAAGGTGTCGCCTTTCTTGTGCTTCACGCGGTGGGCCATCTCCGTGACCAGGCTCTCGAGGTCGACGTAGTCGGTGTTCCTCAGCGTGTAGGCGCCGCTGCGCGACCTCATGATCGCGTCGCGGTCCTTCTGGAGCTGCGGCGACAGCGTCGCGACGAGCGCGTCGATCGCGCGGGTGAGCGCCTCCACCGACGCGAGGTCGATCGCCGAGATCGCCTGGTCCTCACTGGCCGGCGTGATCTTGTAGGCGGCGTCGTACTCGTCGACGACGAGGTGCGCGAGATCGCGCGGCGCGAGCTCCGGCTCCTTCACGAGGCGCCCGACGATCTTCTCGTACGGCCAGCTCGCCTGCGGGACGTCGCCCTCCGACGCCACGAGGAACGACGCGGCCTCGCGGAGGTCGCGCGCGATCTCGACCATCGCCATCTCGCACGCGTCGTAGCCGACGACGTCGATCCGCCTCGCCTTGGTCTTGTGGATCGCGGCGCGGAGCTCCTTGTCGGTCAAATAGCTCTTCACGTGCGGGCGCCGCCCGATCTGCCCCGCGCGGGGCGGGAGGCTCGACCGCCCCCGCTTCGCCAGGTTGCGATCGCGCACCTCGTCCTCCCATCCGCCGCCGTGGCCCCACACGACGAGCGCCGTGTGTCGCGCCGGCGCCCGCTCGAGCGCCCAGTCGACGAACTCGGTGAGCGCCTCCGGTTTGCCCATGTCGACGTCGGCCGGGAGCGGCGTGTGCTGCGGCTTGCCGTGGCGGATCTGGTAGCGCCCGCGCTCCTTCGACGGCGTCTTGAGCTGCACGAGGACCTGCACGTCGTCGCCGCGCGCGGCCCTCGTCATCTGCTCGAGGTTCGCGATGGCCGCGTGGGCGAGGTCGTCGTCGGCCTGCATGTACACGAGGACCGTCCATTGCGCGCTCATGGCTCGTACCTTTCTCTATCTATCTATCGAAGATCGAACGTGGGATATCGTCGGTAGCGGGCGGGTACCGAAAAAAACCGTATCGAGCAATCGTATCGAGCGAAGCTGTCTTCGGGCGCGGCCGTCAGTCCGTCACGTCAGTCCGTCACGTGAGTCGGCGGCGACGGCTTCCACTGGTGGAGCGCCCCCTCGAGGTCCTTCTTGGACGTGAAGAACCCGTGCGGGAGATCGACGCGGAGGACGCCCTCCTGGTTCGGCACGCGGAACGGGACGGGGTGCCCGCATTTCCCGACGTACAGCGCGATTTCGAACGTGCTCTGCCCCTCGGGCATCAGGACCACGCACCCGTCGTATCCGGCGGCGGGCGCGATATCCACCGTCTTGCGCGGCGGCAGCGGCGTGACGTGGAGCTTCTTCGACGTGGCGGGCGTGGCGGGCGTGGTCGGGTCGATCTTCGCGTCCATCAATTCTCTCCTTTGTCAGACAGCGGGCTACTGACGGCGCAGCGAAAACCGACGTTCGCCGCCGCGACGTTGGGCATGCGCTGCGAGCGGAGGCTCGTGTGCGCCTTCAGGGACGCGGAGAACGCGCCGCCGCGGATGACGTGCGGGAGGAGGACGCCGGCGCTCTCGCCGGGCGCCGGGGCGTTCCTGTCCCCCTCGACGTAGACCGAGTCGACCCACTCCGAGACGCTGCCGCCGAGATCGTGGATCCCGTCCGGCGTGACGTCTTGCGGGCTCTGAAGGACGGGCAAAAGCTCCACGGCCTCCGGGCACGAAGGCGGCATCGGGACGAGCCCCTGGCGGGGGATGTTCACGCCGCCGCACCGCGCCTCGGCGGTGCCCCACGGGAAGGGCCGGTCTCCCTTGCCTCGCGCCGCGGCCTCCCACTCGTTCTCGGTGGGCAGGCGCTTGCCGCGCGTCAGGCAGTACTGGCGCGCGCCGAACCAGGTGACCTGGACGACCGGCTTCTGCTCCCACCCCGGCCGCGCGTAGAACTCGTAGTTGCGATATTCGATGCCGCCCTCCGTCGGATCGAGATCGACCAAGAACTGGTCGCCCGGCCCGAGCTCCGCGTTGAACCTCACGTAGCGCGGGAAGAGGCGATCTTCGTCGTCGACGACGTGCAGCGATGCTTTCAGAGTCCTCAACCGCTCGACCATCTCGGCGTTCGTCACCTCGTGCACGTCGAGCGCGAACGGGGGGATAGTAACGCGCTTGGACGGGACTTGCCTATAGAGGATGGAGCGGTCGCATTTGTCGCCGAGCGCCGCGCACATCGCGTCGGCCTCTTCGAGCGACGTGCCGACGGTCATCTTGCCGACGTCGACCCACGCCATGCCCTGGGGCGGCGGCGGTAGCCGGTGGCTGCGCCCGAGCCACGCGCCGCCGGCGAGGAACGCGCCCGCGCCGAGCGCCGCGCACGCCGCCGCGACCACGATCTTGGTGCGGCGGCGCGGGCCGGCGTAGACGACCGGCGCGACGTGCGTCGACGCTTCGCCGAGCTCCTGCGACGTCTGGAGCGAGACGATCGGCGTGGGCGGCGCGGTCGCGAGGCCGGTGTCGCGGAGCGCGTGCAGCGCCGCGGCGCCGTCGGCGTAGCGCTGCGCGGGGTCGCGAGCGAGCATCTTCGCGGTGATCGGGCGCAGGCGCAGCGGGACGCGCTCCCACGCCTCGCCGTCGAGCGTCGGCCCGCCGAGCATCGTCGCCTTCAGCACCGCGCGCGGCGTCGGCCCGCGAAAGGGGCGGTGTCCCGTGACCAGCTCGTAGAGGACGACGCCGAGCGCGAAGACGTCGACGCGGGCGTCGAGCGTGTTCCCGCCGCACTGCTCCGGCGCCATGTACCCCGGCGTTCCGGCGTAGGCCGCGACGCTCGCGCCGTCGATCGCGACGACGACGCGCGACGAGCGCACCTCGCCGTCGCTGCTCCGCGCGGTGTGGCGCGCGAGGCCGAAGTCGACGAGCTTCACGCCGCCCTGCGACGTGAGCATGATGTTCTCGGGCTTGAGATCGCGGTGGACGACGCCGTTGGCGTGGAGCTCGGCGAGCCCCTCGGCGACCTGCGTCGCGATCGCCACGACCTCGCCGGGGCTGAACACGTGATCGGCCATCCACGCCCGGAGCGTGACGCCGCGCACGAACTCCATCGCGACGAAGAGGAAGCCGTCGTGCTCGCCGACGTCGTAGACGCGGCCGATCCGCTCGTGCTCGACGCGCGCGGCGAGCCGCGCTTCGCGGAGGAGGCGCGTGTGGTGCCCGGCTTCTTCCGCCTCTTCGCCGGCGTCGAGCACCTTCAGCGCGACGACGCGGCTGAGGAGGGTGTCCGACGCGGCGTACACCGTCCCCATGCCGCCGCGACCGAGGCAGCTGGTGATGACGTATCGCCCCGACGTCCCCCAGCGGGTGCCGGCGGCGGCGGCGGCCGGGGGCCGGCGCGGCGGGGCGTGCGCGATCGCGCGGAGCAGGTCCTCCACGTCGCGGTCGTCGTCGCCGGAGTCGCCGCTCGACGCGAGCGGCCCGGAGTCTCGGGAGTTGTTGGAGGCCATCCGTGTCACCGGGGAGCGAGCATTCCTTGGCGAATGGCGCTGCGCGTGAGGTCCTCTCGTATCAAGCGGAATCGCTCCCGGAGGCGGATCGCCTCGGCTCCGGCGGCGCTCTCCGACGCCGACTCGCCGAGCGAAGTGAGCGCGAGCTCCTTCCACGTGAGGCGCCGATCGAGGCGGAGGACGAGGAGCTCGAGGTCCTCCGAGGCGAGGCTGCTGCGGAGCGCGCCGACGGAGCTGCGGAGCGCGGAGGCTCGATAGGGTTGGGTGACCATGGGATCGGGTAGGGGAAAGGTCGGCTTGGCGGAGCTCGGCGGCGGCCAGGAGCGCTGGCGCGCCATCTCGCGGTGGCGGGCGAGCTCGCGCCGCGCGATCACGTATATCCAGGTGCGGAGCGGAAACGCCCACTCGAACCGGGGCAGATACAGGCGAATGCTCTCGCCGACGCTCGCGTAGACGTCGCGCGCCGCCGGCACGTCCTCGAGGATCCCGGCGAGGAAGCCGAACAGCTCGGCCCCGTACATCTTGAGGACGGCGGTGGTGGCGCGGGTCGCGTGGCCCGACGCGACGAGCGCGCGCACTCCCGGCTCGGAAGAAGGGGCGGGCGGCTCGATCTCATGTGCGCAAATCGCGGGGCCCGGGCGCTGGGTACACGCCTGAAGATGGGTGGGAAGCTCGGGCGGCACCTTGTCGTCTCCCATCGCTGCGTTCGCATGATGGACCCCGACATGCCTGTGATGTGAAACCGTCACCGTGAATCCGCCGCGTCGCGGCGTCGCGTGGCCGGCGCGAGCGGCAGCATTCGGCTTTTTTTCGTGCGCTTCGTGACGTTCGTCAGTTTTGCGGCGGCATGAGCCCGGCGGCGCGGGCGCGCGCCGCGAGGCGCTCGCGAACGAGCTGGAACCGCTTTCGAAGGCGCGCCGCCTCGCGTTTCCGCTCTTCATCCGTACAGGTCTCGGCGTCGCCGACGAAGGCGAGGGCGATCTCGTCCCACGCGAGGTCGCGATCGATCCGGAGGATGAGGAGCGTTCGGTCCTCGATCGGCAGCTCGTTCCGGAGCCGCACGATCTCGGCGAAGTTCTCGGACCGCAGCGCCGAGCGCGTCTCGGTGCGGACCGCGGCGACGACGCCGTCGAGATCGGAGATCGAGCCGTGGCCGGCCTCGCGGCGGCGCGCGCCGCGTCGAAACCGCTCGAGCTCGTTGCGCGCGATGACGTAGGTCCACGTGCGGAGCGAGCAGCGCCATTGAAATGCGCCGAGCGAACGCCAAAGACGCTCGCTCGTCGCCGCGAAGACCTCGTCGGCGTCGGCGTCGTTTCCGAGGACGCCGGAGAGGAAGCCGAGCACCTCCGGGCCGAGGCTCCGGAGCGCCTGCGTCACCGCCTGCCTCGAGTCGCCCGACGCGAGGAGCTCGCGGACACGCTCGTCGAGCGCCGGGATGTGGGGGCCGATCTCTCCGTTAGCCATCCTGCACCTCGAAGAGCACTGCTTCTCTGCAGTTTTACTATCGAAGGCTCGCCGTGGTCCAGCATCGGCAGCTCGCGCCGCGTGACTCGTTTCTTCGATCGCGTGCAATCTGCGCGCAATTCGCGTGCAATTTGCGCGTGCCGGCGCGCTGTGCGCCGATGCGCCGGTGTGCCGTTGGGGGGACGCGCGCTCGCGGTACATCGCGGTACCTCGTTGCTGGTCGTTGCTGGTCGTTGCTGGTCGTTGCTGGAAGATGGAGAGCTTCGCTCCATCGCGCGCCGTCACCACGGACTGCACGTGATGGCGGCATGCGCGAGGAGCGCCGGGTGCTACCCTCGGTCCACGTTTCGTTGCGTCGTGTGCCGAGCCCCTCGCTCGAGCGGGCTCGTTCAGGCAAGATTTATAATTCGTTATGTAAGACCCTTTGGCGAGCCGAATGTGAATCGGCAGCGGTCGCCCGCCGCATTTTCCTCGTACCAGGTACGCGTCAAGCGGGCGCGAGCCCAGCGAACGCGGCGCGGATCGCGCGAGCGGGGACGTCGCCTGGCGACGCGGGTCGCCGAGGCATCGCTCGTTGCTGTGCCGCTGTCTCCGAGCCTAAAGTGAGCAGTGGATGGTCGCGCCACACGCCGCCGCCCTTTCCTCCCGGGGCGGTGCGCGGCGGCGTGCCCTGAGCGGCTGGCCGCGTCGAACGAACCAGCACATCGCACGACATGCCTCGTACGACGCACCGGCCAAGGCTCCGCACCGCCGTCGCCCTGGCCCTCGCGGCGGCCGCGTCGTCGGCGGCGGGCGGCGCGCGGGCCGCCGACGATCACGATCCGTATTTCTATAAAGGATACGACTACGGGAGCCAGTCGCTCTTCAACCCGGCCTACGTCCTCTTGAACCGCGGGTTCGACGTCCTCCAGCTCCGCCCCGATCAGCGAAATATCTTCGGGTACGACTACCAGCTCAACGTGAAGAACGTCCTCGGCAACGTGGTCGATCCGTTCTCGGCGATCTCCAACCGCGGCTGGGGGCGCTGGCTGCGCGAGGAGATCTTCCCACTGAGCTGGACGCGCGGCTCGGCGCGCTGGGTGCCGAACTACGGGCTGCACCTCATCGGCGGCGGCACGACGTACACCGCGCTCCGCGAGTGGTTCGAGGCGCGCGACGCGCCGGCGCCGGTCGCCACGGCCTTCTCCGTCGCGACGCTCTATACAGCCGCGATCGTGAACGAGTCGCTCGAGAACAACGGGACGGTGGGGTTCAACACCGACTGCCTCGCCGACCTCTACGTGTTCGATCTCGCCGGGATCCTCCTCTTCAGCATCGACGGCGTGAACGAGTTCTTCAGCCGCTCGGTGATCGTCTCCGACTGGTCGTTGCAGCCGGTGTTCACCGCGCCGCACGGCGACATCCACAACCAGGGGAACTACTACGCGGCGAAGTGGGCATTGCCCTTTTACGATCGACTGCGCCTGTTCGGTTATATGGGGTTCTCGAGCCTGGGCGGGTTGTCGATGAAGATCACGGACGACCTGTCGATCTCCGCGGCCGCCGGCGCCAAGGTCGAGCGGATCGCGAGCGTCCAGGCGGTCACGGGCGATCTCGTCACGCTCCGCTCGAGCGGCGCGCTCTTCCTCGACCGGAACGAGTCGCTCCTCGCGTCGGTGCAGGTGGCCGACGTGCAGGACTACTTCGTCCACGTGAACGTGTACCCGAACGCGTTCTTCCACACCGATCCCGGCGTCGGCCTCTTCGCCGTGCTGAGCAAGGACGCGCGCTTCATGGCCGGCGTCTCCTTGACGCGCTCGTTCGGCTTCGGCGTCGGCGGCGGGACGATCCGGTGACGCCGGCGCGGCGCTCGTCGCGCGCTTCCTCGATGCCGCATAAGATCTCGGCGACGTGGCGCGGCGCTCGCGGGCGCGCTTACTTGATGCCGCAGATCTCGGCGACGGGGCGGCCGGCGGCGTAAATCGCCGCGATCTCGTCGGGCGACAGCGCGCGCTTCCACACCGCGACGTCGTCCAGCGCCGCCGCCGGTCCGAAGCCGTCGGCGCCGAGGTACAGCGTCTTCGCGATCGCCCGGGGCGGCGCCCAGTCCGACATCGTCGACGACGTCGCCTTGCCGTTCAGCAGGATACGGAAGCCCGGCGCCGACGCCGACCAGGTCGCGACCAGGTGGTTGTACCCGGCCGTCCACGCGCCCTTGCCGGTGGCGGACGGGATGGCGGCGGTGACCGTGTCGCCGCTCGTCATGTCGACGTACACCCCGAGGATGCCGGTCGGCTCGCAGTCCATGTAGACGCCGTCGTCGACGGAGAAGAAATCGTGCTCCTTGGTGCACGGGAGCTCCCACGTGGACGAGTCGATCCACATGGAGAGCGTCCCCTCGGTGGCGGAGACGCGCGCGCCCGACCGCGCGTCGTAGTCGAGCTCGGCCGCGGCGTCGGTGAAGGCGAGCGCCTGCCCGAACTTGCCCGGCACGAACGCGCCCGGCACTCCGATGACCGTGGGCGCGTCGCCCTGCGCGCTCACCCCGGTCCCGTCGAACGGGATCACCATGGACAGGGCGGCGCAGAGCGTCGCGGCCGACGCGCTGGTGTCGCTCGCGTCGAGCACCGAGACGGTCCCCGCGTCCGCGGCGGCGTCGTGCTGATGGCCGGCGTCCTTGTAAATGATGACGTCGCCGGCCGACGCGTCGGACGCGGCGACGCCCTCGTCGGACGCGCCGAGATCGTCGATGCCCGACAGCGCGTTGCACGCGACGGCGCACCACGCCGCGATCGGGACGATGACGGCGCGCGCGCGGCGGAGGGCCATGACGACTCCATCGTTCGCCGAAAGGCGGGGCCCGCGCAAGGATCGAGCGCGCCCCGCCCCTCGTCTCTTCGGCGCCTCAGCGCCCGGCGCGGCTCATTCTCGCTCGGAGTTGAGCGTCCAGCGGCCGCCGCGGAACTCGGCGAAGTCGCCGTCGCGCTCGGCGAAGTTGCCGACGAAGATCACCTGGCCCTCGCGGGCGTTCGCCGGGAGCGCCGCCTTGGTCGCGACGCTCTGTCCGTCGAACACCGAGTCCACCTCGGCGGCGTCGGCCTGGACGGCGGCGACGTGGTTCGCCGTCTCCCACGCGCGGTACGCGTTGTACCCGCCGACCCAGCGCTCGATGTGGTTCCCCGTCACGAGCATGTGCCACCGGTTCGCCGTGCTCGAGCGGATCGACCCCGCGTTGTACGCGGCGCCGATCTTCGGCGGATCGTGCTGGTGCTGGCGCACCTGGAACGCGCTCGCCATGTACTTCGCGCCGACCTCGAACGAGAAATCGGGGCTCGAGAACATGCGCGCGCGGCACGTCGCGCTGGAGATGCCCATGATCGACGCGCACGTCGACGCGGTGACCTGCATCGGGCCGGACGACAGGCCGTCGCTCGATCCGCGCGGATCGGTGCAGCTCGACTCGGCGATCGCCGTGGCGACGACGCTGGCGCGCGACAGCTTGAAATGGTCGGCCCACTTCTGGATCGACGCGCCGTACCGCTTCATGCACGTGGTCACGAGCGACACCGAGCCCGCGGGCGGCTTCGTGACGATGACCTTGTCGCTCGACACCGACCAGCGGACGCCGCCGAACACGTTGTGGAGCGCGCGGTTCGGATCGCGGACGCCGGCCGACGCGGCGAGCGCGATGACCCCGTCGGCCTGCTCCTCGGCCGCGGCGGCGGCCATCATCGACTGCTCCTCTGCGTTCTCCGGCGCGCCGGTCTCGGGCGCCACGTCCGGGTCCACGCCGGCCGGGAGCACCTGGATCGTCTTCGACGCGCGGACCTCGCCCTCTGCCGTCGCGAACGTCGCGACCAGGTGGTGCGTGCCGGGCGTCGCGAACGTCGTCGTCCAGCGGAAGAAGTCGCCTCGGCGGCAGTCCTCTTCGGCGTCGGCCGTCGGGTCGCACGTGGCGATGGCCTTGCCGTCGACCGCGAAGCGGACGGCGCGCGCCTCGGGGTGGTTCGCGTGGACGGAGAGCTCGACCGGCTCGTCGATCCGGATGGGCGTCGAGCCGACGGGCGCGGCCCACGCGAGCGGCGCGCTGGTCTGGAGCGCGTCGTCGGAGGTGCCTTGCGGGTCGGTCGCGTCGTTCGACGACGCCGGCGAGCCGCACCCCGCGAGCGCGGGGACCGCGGCGAGGCCGATCGGGAGCGACGCCGCGGCGATGAGCCGCGGGAGCCGCGCGACAAGAGCAGGAAGCAGCGTTCGATGGGTCATGAGCAAAACCTCGTGAGGGTTCGGTGGCGCGCCTCGCGCCCCGCTTCGCCCACCGCCTTCGCACGCGACGTGCCGGGCACGAAACGCCGGAAAAATGAGCGCTGCGCGTGAGGGTTCACGATCGTGAACGCGGGGACGTGCGAACGACGCGCGACCTCGCACGGTGCGACATCGTCACCGGTGCGCGACCGATCCAGGCGCGGGGTCGACGTCTATACCGAACCTGAACGTCGCAGGCTCCGGCCCTCGCTCGACGCGCTCGACGGCGATCTCGCGCCGTCGCGGCTCACCACGCGTCGACGACGCGCTTTCGTCCGGCGCGCGGCGCGGGCGCGGGGAGGCGATCGAGGGTGCGCGCGAGCATGTCGCGCGTGTCCTTGGGATCGATGACGTCGTCGTACTCGAACCGCCCGGCCGTCTCGATCGCGGTGTTCATGCGGCGAAGATCGGCGGTGAAGCCGGCGTGCAGGCGCGCGCGCGCCCCTTCGTCCGGCGCGGCGTCGAGCGCCGATTTGTGGAGGATGTTGACCGCGCCCTCGAGCCCCATCCCGCCGAGCTCCGCGGTCGGCCACGCGACGAGGAGCACCGGATCGAGCGGGCGCGACCCCATCACGTAGTAGCCGAGGCCGTACGCCTTGCGCAGGACGACCGTCAAGATCGGCACGGTGGCGTTCGCCAGCGCGGCGAGGATCCGCGCGCTGTGGCGGACGAGCCCGGTCTTCTCGACCTCCGGCCCGACCATGAGCCCCGGCGTGTCGGCGAGGCACACCACCGGGAGATCGTGCGCGTCGCAGAGCTGCACGAAGCGCGCGATCTTGTCGGACGCGGGCGAGTCGATCGCGCCGGCGAGGAACATCGGCTGGTTCGCGACGACGCCGACCGGGTGGCCGCCGACGAACGCGAGCGACGTGACCGCGGCGCGCCCGAAGCGAGGGCGGATCTCGAGCGCCGTCCCCTCGTCGGCGAGGAGCGCTATCACCTTGCGCACGTCGTAGGCGCGGCGCGGGTTCTCCGGGACGACGTCGCGGAGCTTCGTCGTGTCGGGCGACGCGCCGGGCGCGCGCCTGCCCCGGAAGTACCGGAGGTAGCGGCGCGCGACGTCGATGGCCGCGGCCTCGTCGTCGACGAGGAGGTCGATGACGCCGCTGTCGACGTGCACGCTCGCGGGGCCGATCTCCTCCGGCGTCAGCTTCACGCCCAGCGCCGCCTCCACGAGCGGCGGGCCGGCCATGCCGAGCGCCGCGTCCGGCGTCGCGATCAGGAGATCGCACGCGCCGCACAGGTTCGCGTGTCCGGCGAACGCGCGCCCCGTGACCACGCCGACGGTGGGGACGACCCCCGACAGGCGCGCGAACTCGACGAACGTCGCGGTCTCGCTCTGCACGTGCGACACGAGGAGATCGTGCGGCCGCGCGCCGCCCCCCTCGAGCCACGACACGAGCGGGACGCGCATCTCCGCGGCGAGGCGGAAGATGCGATCGGTCTTCCGGTGGTTCGCCCAGCTCTGCGTCCCGGCGTGGACCGTGTAGTCGTACGCCATCACGGCGACGCCGTGCCCCTCCGCGGTGCCGGTCCCCATGACGACCCCGTCCGACGCGCCCTCCATGTCCTTGCGGAGCGGCCTCGCCACGCGCCCGTACTCGACGAACGAGCCGTCGTCGAGGAAGCGATCGACGTTCTCGCGCGCGGTCCATCGACCGAGCTTTCGCCGCTTCTCGACGCTCGCGGGGCGCGCCGCGTCGAGCTGCGCGCCGCGGACGCGGAGCACCTCGGCGAGGTCCTGGCGAAGCGGGGGGTCGTCTCGATCGTCGCTCACGCCCGTTCTTCTCACGTACGCCACGGCGCGTCGAGCCGCGATCCGGGCCCGTGCGCCGTCACGCCCGGCGCGCGCCCGCGCCTCGGGGCGCCGCGCCGCGCCGCGATCCGGGCCCCGCGGCGCGCGCCGTCACGTCTCGGGTAAGAGCCCTTGCTCCACCGCGAGGCGACGGAGCTTGGTCGTCGTGCGCTCGAAGCGCTTTCGGCACGCGGCGGCGACCTTGTCGATCTCGAAGCCGCCCGCGCCCGCGCCGTCCGACGTCGCCATGATCTGCGCGACCTCGCCCCACGACAGATCGCGATCGATACGGAGCACCAAGAGCATCTGCTCCTCCGGCGCGA
>Ga0105247_10002192_pt1 | contig 13449 bp, 20 predicted proteins | sample KBSS24metaG_FD_81519 | JGI IMG/M metagenome (GOLD analysis project Ga0105247, IMG submission 81519) | Switchgrass rhizosphere microbial communities from Kellogg Biological Station, Michigan, USA - KBS S2-4 metaG | ecosystem: Host-associated > Plants > Roots > Rhizosphere > Soil | place...
GCCCTGATCGGCAGGCCGGCGGCCAGCAGAGTACGTGCAACAACGCCTCCAACCTTGCCGGTGATTCCCGTCACCGCGTACATGACCTGTCTCCTTCCACTCGATTATCAGATGGTCCAGGCGGCGAGCGATCAGGAAAGCGGTGGAACATGCCAAGGAAGAAGCCAGAGCCGGGAGGATGGTTGGCGCGAAGACTGATTCCGATCAATCGGCTGGATGCGGAGCGCGCATCAGTGTGTAAAGGACAAATCTTGTCATTGTCGACTCCATACCCCGACTATTCCAGGAGCTCGTAGAGAATTTCATGAGAGTTCGAACAGGGCTGCGATAGAATCTGCGTTGCGAACCCAAGATCTGCGGAAAGCAGCCTCTAAAACGCCTAGCGCGCGTTTATTGGACGGTTTTTCGGTCCACCTGCTTCGCGAGAGCCTCCGCTTCCGCAGCAAGCGCACGCTCGTTGGCAGCAACCAATAACCTGGCCACCTCCTTGATCTTCTTGTATGCGATAACGATCTGCTCCATCGCTCCGACTCCTCTTAGTTTTGGGGATTGGGGCGCAGCACCGCATTCGATGCCAGTGGCCTACAGCGTACCGTTAAACGGATGGGAGCCAATCCGAGGCTTGGAGTTCGGGCTGTAGATTCTCGATCTGGTCTGGCGCTGGACGGTGAGCAGCGCAAGAGCCCGCTCAAAGTCGGATCCCCGCACCAGTTCAGCTCCGCGAGCCTCCTCTTGGCGAACAAACTCTTCCAACTTGTCGAAAGCCAATGCCTGATTCAATTCTAGGTTCTTCGATCTCATGCGTAGCCTTCTCATTTCTGACTTGGGAGCAGCTTAGCTAGAGGATCGCGGACAGCATCGCCATTCTATGTACGAATGCGGTGCCCATACTTTGGTGTGCGACGCTGTTTTGCAGTCTCGCGTCAAATTGTTGACAGATTTTGTCGCGTCCCCGTGGTCAGCTATGCGAGACCCGCACCCCAACCGTCTCCCCACCGGAGCCCACTAGGCGCTAGTGTGTTCCGACTCCGCGGTAGGCCGGTCTCGCGGCCGCCGCCACCCTGATGTAGGGAGCTGCAACAATTCTCACGCTCCTAAAAATGTTTGTTTCAAAGGCTTTGGGAGGTGAGATTGGGCCACGATGCGACAAATTTCCCGGTTCATGCTCAATCCGCGCAATCGCTAGATAAGGGCGGCAATATTGCTCAAGCAATGGCCTGGCGCGCTACCCACCTCTTGCGTGGGCTTTGAGACGATGCTGGCAGAGCAACCGCGAAATTCGCGCCTTCCAGAACCCTGCTGGGTCATGCCAAAGCCGTCAAACCATTAAAACTTAGGAGTCAGTGATGTCCTATGATCTCATCGAAAGCACGCTAATCCGACTCGGCGAACAAATCCCCAAGCGTTTGTCACTCTCTTTCCAACCTCATGAGGCCGATCTTCCATCCGCCAGACGATGCGAGACAAAACGACCATCAGCTGCCTCTTCTGTTGGCAGAAGAAGCTTCTTATCGTCGCGTGCGCGTTAGAAGCCAGAGAGAGCCCCTCATGAAGAAGACCGCGTTTGTTAGTTCGGCGCTTGCCGTTCTTTTTGCAAGTGTAACAGCCCACGCGGAGGCGCAGGTCACGGTCGATGTTTCAAAGATTACCTGCGATCAGTTTGTTGAGTACAAGATCGCCGATCCTAAACAAATCGCCACTTGGATCGATGGCTATTATCACGGAGCTCACGGTAGCTCGATGCTTGATGCTCAAGAAATGCTAGAAATTACAAATACGGTTGAAGAACACTGCTTTAAGCATCCGGGCGACCTCGTTATGAGGTCAGTTGAAGGGGCTATGGGGCCCCGGTAACTCAAGACCGTTACAAAGATTCAAGGCATTCAACCAACAGAAGTCAACGCCGTGCGCATTCTTGGCCCTCCAGGAATGAGGCATCATAGTGCACGAGCAAGCAAGTCGGCTTACGGCATGAAGCACACGAACTCGATGGGACCTGTAATGTCAGTTCCTAACCCCATGGGAACATTTGAGCAGAGGAAGCGGCGCGTCGGCCGCTTCGTCCGCGAGAAGCGCAACTAGTAGCAGGCCCAAACGCTGCCTCTGTTTCCTTCAGAAAAGGGGTCGGGTTGACCATTCTTTCCCTCTTGGTGGCGATCGTCCTAACGAGCGGCGGCTTTTACGTGATCAGTTACTCGAACGGTTCGCCGCTGTACCTCATCCTCGGCGGTATCTTCATGGGACTTGGCATCATCGCCATGCATTAAATCCACTCTTTAGCTTGTTGTTGCTGTTCGACGTTTTTGTAAGGATTGCGCAACACGTTATCGCGGACCTTTTCAAGCCCGTCCTTTTCAAACTCATTTCGGTATCTCGGCCTGATCATCACCCAGTTAAGTCAGCCTGCACCCTGCCCACACCGCTACCACCATGACCGCCACTCTGCGAGCCCGTTTTGTTCACCTTGTGCTTGGCCGTGTCGGCACCAGATTTGGACTCCTTTTTGTGTGCAGTCCGAGTTCGCGTCATGCCGCCTCCTTCGCTCGGGTCAGGTAATCTTCGCCTCTCCCTTGTCCTCATTCCAGTCAGGCTAATCCCCGCCGTCTCGACCGAAGAGGCGATTTGGTTTCGGCTTCGACGCTCCCCCGGTAGCCGTAACTCCCACCTTTGGGCCTCGACGTAGCTTTATATTTGCGGACAGTACCTGACGTGGGTTCCGTTGCGGTCGTGCGGTCATGTGAGCGTCGGAAAAATCACCCCCCGCGCTCCTGCGCTGAAGAACTCCCAGCACTTTGGCAATCGAGTTGCGACGATTGTTATTTTGCACGTTAGCAGGTGGCCCACCGACAGTTCTTCGGTGTGTAGTCGCCATCATTGTCGATCCTGTCGAGGCTGTGCATGGGTGGCCTTGGACCCATGTCAGCAAGAAAGTTCTCAAAGCTATTCCATCTATCGCACACCTTAATTCCCCGCCCACCCCAGTCAGGCCACCTAGGATGTTTGGGATTGAGGCACCGCTGCCGCATCAACTTCCAGACTTGATATTCTTCGCGCAATGCCGAGAGCATCACGACCGAGGCCAAGCGCACGGCGCCCAGCTCACTGAGGCTGGAGCTAAATCTTAAAGGGGAGGTTCTCTTCCGAAACCCAGGTGTAGCCGGTGTGGTTCAGCCACGCCCATTGGCGAATCTTGCACCTCTTGCATTCGCGTCTTGTGAAATCGCCGAGATAGCGCCATTTGTGCCGAATATGGATGAGACACAACAACCGCATCATAACCGCATCATACCTTTATCTTGCATTCTAGAAGTTTCAGACTCGGCTAATGCTGACGCGATGAATGAAGTTCCTTTAACTCGTCAACACCGAGGACCAAGCTCACCGTCGGGACGGCGCATCGAGGGAACCTGGCTCGATACAGTGCGGCAGCGGAGCCACTTTTAGCCTTCGCGGTAGCGGTTGCGCTCCCTCGGAGGTTAATCAGATGAAACACACAGCAGTAGCTTTGACGCTCGCCACGTTCCTCTTGGCTGGAACGCCAGTTTTGGCCAAACCCACGCCCTCGGCTCCTCCAACTTATCTACCGTCCGTGGTCACGCCGTATGATGCATACGCGCCGCTCTTCCTCGCGCCAATGCCCGAACCCAGGAAGCACACTGGTGCCTCGAATCCCGATACGCCGGACCCGACTAGGAACACACCTGGAGCGGAGGCGAAGAGCTAATTTTTCAAACGAGAAGCCCGGTGAGGGGGCACCGGGCTTCAAAGTTCAGCTCGACAGGCGCGGCAGGACGGTTGGTGTGGGGCACCGGGGGGAAATCTCCGCCGCGCTTGAGTTCAACCAAGCTTCGTTAGCAAGGTTCCAAAGAAGAAGCCCTGGACGAAAAAGAAGGCCCAGGACGCCGTGCCCTGGGCCTACCGTTACGCGTTCCCCCGTCTTCGTCGCGCGAATCTCACTGCCACCAAAGTGGTTCATGGTGGCAAGACGAGGGCGACAAAATGGCACGAAGTTCAATTCAACTGAGTGTTGCTCGAAAAATACAGCGGGTGTAGAGCGCCCTTGTGATGGGTTCCCTCCCCATCACAGGTTCCCCCTACAGGAGCCCCGAAGCCCCGGTGTGCCCCCGTCGCCGGGGCTTCTCTTATGAAGCTGTGGTGGCACCAGGGAGCGCTGCGAACAAATGAGAAGCCCTGGTGAATGCGGTTACACCAGGGCTTCCCGTGCTGTCTGAGCTTTTGTCTCAGCCAGCTTTAATTAAAGTCTTAGTAGTAACCGACACAGGCGTTGTACTGGCTCCACCAGTATGGGCTGCCAGTGACGCGTGCCCGTCTAAGCAGCCAATAACAATCATCGCCAGCGTAATAATCCGACCCGTAGACCCACACCCAGGTCCCATTGCGGAACACACGATGGCCGTGCCCGTGATTGTGATCAAAGTCGCGGCCTCTTTCAGCAAAACGCCCGTGGTTACGACCATTGTGGTCGGAAGAGTCACCGTGACCGCGCCGGAACTCTCTCCCGCCACCGCCTTCGGCAAAATTACCGCCACGCATATGCGGTCCATTATCCATGCCATGTGATCCATTTCCGCGCATGGCATGCGGTCCACCACCACCCATCGCGTGGGGTCCACCACCGCCCATGGCATGCGGTCCACCACCACCGCCTCCCATGCGTCCGCCACCACCGCCTCCGCCACTGAAGTTTGTGCCACCGCCTCCTCCGCCTCCACCGCCTCCGTGGCCGTGGGCTATGAGGGTTAGATCGCGCGGATGACTTGGAAGAGATGGAATGCTTGCTGACTGCGCTGATCCTTGCATCAGGGGCAGGATCAGCAAGCTGCTTGCGAGTGCTGTAGCCGCAGCGAACTTCATGTTCATGTTGAATCTCCTTCTAACAACAGGGTTTGGAGACCAACTAATCAGCACGCGAGAAGTTGCTATAATGGAGAGCGAAAATCGGCATGTTCGAACCGCTGGCAAGCAGCGACTGGAGAATGGTGCCGACTCGCGCCTGACGGCATCATGGCGTTGCGGGCGCTCGATGCCAAAAAAAAGCCCCGACATTGAGCCGGGGCTAGAGTGGAGAAAAAGGAACTCTAGGACTAGTCGTTCGCGCTTGGCGCTGTCGGATTTGGTGTCTCACCCATTTTGCTTGAGGGAGTTGATGGGGACGACGAACTCTTCTCACCCACTTTGCCCATCGTTGAACCCGCTGAAGGCGGCGACGAGCTTTGCTCAGCAGCGCCACCTGAAGTGTCGGCGCTGCCCGACGGCGGAACGGTCGCTGACTTAGATGCCTCAGGCGACACAGTGCTTGCTGTTGGAGGGGTGGTGGGTGACGAACTTTCCGTAGCCGAGGCCGGCACTAATCCCATGGCCAGTGCGGTGACGGTAATTGCGAGGAGGCGGGTCATGACATCCTTCTTTCCTGTTGCCAATTACGAACAACGCTGTGGTCTAGACTTCCAGGCTTGGGACGCCCGCTTCGGCGGGCGCTCCCTTGCGTTACCGTGTTGTCAGTTTCAACTGACCAGTCGCTGTACCAGATTGACAATCAGAAGCAGAACGATCGCGCCGAGTGCCGAGGTGACAATCGCGCCGACTATGCCTCCGCCCAAAGTCAACCCCAGTCCCAGTCTGGGGAACAGCAGAGCGGCGATAAACGCGCCGGCAATGCCGAGCAACATGTTGATAAGGAGGCCGAAACCCGCTCCCTCTACCAGCACTCCGGCGAGCCAACCAGCTACGGCGCCGATGATGAGCGTCACTATCACTGCCATGATGTCCATGAGGATCCCCCCTGATATTGAGCTGTTAACGAATACAGCCTTCCCCCTTGTAGCTCAACGCCTCAGGTGAACAGGATACAATGCGTAGCGGTGACTTCCAGGAGTCACCGCACGGCAGTCTTTAATTAGCCCCGGCCGCTACCGGGGCTTTTTTGTATGGGCGCCGCTTCGGCGGTGGAGGTGTGTAGTCCGCTATAGTCGCCAGCATTAGGTTCGGCTTGGGAGAGGGATCGGTAGGCATGAGCGGAACAGTGTCGTTTTTTGTGGAAAAGAAACAATCACCGTTGCTGCATTGCGTTTGCGGTGAAAGCTCAAGTCCTACAAAAAGAAGCGGTGTGGTGAAGCCTAAGTCCTACAAAAAGAAGCGGTTAGGGCAGAAACTATTGCAAGTGCAATACCATCGAGCATTTAGTGCTGCAATGCGAGACAGCGATTCGCTTACTACCGTCCAACAAGATAGAATGTCCAGGTTAGACGATCATCGACGCAACGGGGGAACGATGATCCTGCGCCACTCCTGACGGGGGAGGTGAGGTCATGCCCCTCAACGAAGTTCCCAAACACATTGGTCCTCAGACCCGCAGCTTGATTGAGGCTGCGCTGGAAGACGCGTGGCAGGAATTAAACAAGGACGGCACTCTCGAAACCACGCCAGCACGAAACAAGCTGAGAACAACCATGGTTGCACTCGCCTCTGTCGGCGAAACCGACCATCGAAAGCTCAAGTGGTTCGCCATCCATGCTTGGAAAGGGACACTACAGGCGGAGCAATCCGCACGGAGAGTTCGAGCTAGCGGAACGGCGGCTTAGCCTCGTTCCGGGAGCGTCGTATGAAATAATTCTGCTTACGTCCTCGCCTGTCACAAAATCGATCAAGGGGCTTGTGATTCAAAATGCTAAGCGGAGGCCTTGACGATGCAATCGCGCTTGACCTTGCGGGCCGCACTCGCCGCAGATCAATTAGAGAAATTCGTCAAACAAGAAGAAGCGCTGGGCGTCGAGTTGGGCTGTGGATCGGAGTTTGAGCGTGCCCTTGCACTCTATCTTGTACAACGGGGCTTACGCCAAGACTTACTACCAGCGGCAAGACATCAGAATGACCGTGCGCTACCTCAGTGCGTTTTGTGAGAACCTCACGCGGCGTGCCCGACGTTACCATGACGTTCGAGAGCATGTGTCTAGCGGCTAGCATGTGTCTACGGCTAAGGCGCGCGGTGTAAGCCCACAGTCCTGAGGGCTTTCTCCAACTGTCTCTCGGACACTGGCTTCTGCCGAATAATCCGCTCTCATGGCCGGGGACGCAGGGATAGACCGCGGGCATAGGTGCGGAGCGATGTGATGGCGAGGGGCGATAAGACATGAATCCGGAAGAGCGTGACCTAGGAGCAACAACGCTCGCGTTTTAAAGCGAGCTATTGCCTTCCCAGCCCAGTGGCCACGTAGATCCCAATCTGTGGCGCTTTGATCACTCACTAAGTTTATTTGTTCCCTAGAAGCGCGCGACCAAAAATTGCCACGCTAGATGGCTAGAATCACTTCATAAAGAAAGATTCCGTAAACGGAAGCAGTGCAGCATGCGCTGTCGTCCGTCAGGCGGCACATTGGCAGACCGGGGGCACAGGTCATGCCGCATTACAACACTGCATTCACGATTGACGCTGGTTCACGGCATCACGCCACGCGCAGAGCGGAGCCGCTCTGGCGCTCGTGGTGTAAGTCACCAATTTGGAAGTCGATCAGAAGGCACAGGCTCGCCGAGGAGCCACAGTGCCGGCAGTGTGCAATTGAGGGTCGACCCGTAGTTGCAAGCCACGTCGATCACATCACTCCTCACCTCGGTCAGTGGTTACTCTTTTTCAAATACGAGAATACCCAAAGCCTGTGCGCTCATCACCACAGCATGCATAAGCAACAAGAGAAGCGTGGCAATACCACTCACCCACCGGCAGAGCAGTTGGATGGTGCTGGGCCTCGAGCATCGTGAGTCCAACTCAGCTCATGAGAGCCAAACGGCAAATGGATGGAATCAAGCAGGCGGCCGCAAGTCTCTTGGCTGCAGTCCCGAAGACACTGTGATGCCCTGTTGTCAGGCCGCGTGGCGTCGAGGCAAACCCTTCAGAGCCCGCTTGCACAGTTCGTCCTGCGTAGTGATGCCCGTATCTGCTAGTGCCATGAGCTTTTCCGACAAGTTAGAGCTGAGCTGGCCGTCCTTTACCCCAGTCGCGCAAAGGATCGCGAGCTTCGAGCACGGCCCAAGCATGGGTGAACGCTTGCTCTAGGGCCGCTAAGGTTGGCGGGGAGGTCGAGAGCCCATAGCAACCTCCTTAATCAGTTAATTAGCCGCCGAGGCGGTCCGGCCTAGCTAACGCGCAACGTGCCCCAGGTCATGCCAATCGATGAGTATTTAGCACCCAAAGTGGCATGAAGCGAGTTGCGCCGTTATCGCCTTCATCGATGTACGATATTGAGGACATCGATAGTAGAAACACCCCCGGAATGGAGACGTCGTAAGATTTTCACATTACCTCCGCGTGTAGCGATTTATAATTCTCAGTGGGACCACGTCTGTACATCGCTAGTGCCCCCCGTCTAGCCCGAAGATGTGGCTTCCTCAGGTGCCGGTTTCCCTCCCGGCACCCGCGCGAAAGCGCTTCTAAGGCGTTCGGTCATCCCCAAACTGATCGAACGCCTTTTTTTGCCGTCACGTTCAGGGAGGGCGATTTGCGGACCATTAGGCTGGCATTGGTGGCGGTGGGATTATGCATGGCTCAAGGCACGCCAGCGTCGGCAGCTTGTGTTGTTCTGGCCGGAACCGCCGATGGATTCGACAAGGACACGGCGGTGAGCCGCGCGCAACTCGCACTTGACGACTATATCAAGCAGTACAAGGCCGAGAACCATCTCAGCGCGGTCACCGTCAGTGCCATGCGCGCAGAACCGCGGCCTTATTGGCGCGGTAGGGTGAGCGAGAACATGATGTACCATCCTGACATCGTCACTGAGAAATCCTACACCGTTTGTTGGCAAGGCGTGATCTCGACTTATGTCTGCACCTCAGGTGCCCAGGTCTGCTGGTAGGCTATTGCAGCACTGGGGGCTTCCCATGCATAAGCCTTCATGACCGGAGTTGCTGCAAATGTCCGCTTTGGGTCATAAGCGGACATACTGATAAGTCCGCGCCATGTCCGCTTTACCCCCAATAACGGACATTCGTCAGTGCGGGTTGGATGTCCGAAAAGTGCCAGAAGCTGACATTCGTCTCGTGGCGTCGGTAGCCCCTAAAGAAAAATCTGAACGCGAACCTCCGGTGACCATAATAACGGGTCGCTCTATGGTGTTTTGCTTTGGCGGCAGGCTTGGACTTAGTTGCCGAATGCGCCCTTTTAGATATTTGGCGACTCTCGTCTTCCAGTGACGTGTCCAATGCCCCGTCGGGTCGCATCACATCCCGTCATTCCGATTGGTCACAGATAGTCGACCCAGCTTCGGGAAATACTGGATGGGCACATTCCAGCGTTTTGATGCCATCGCCCACTACAGATGTCGCGGCAACCGAAGAATCGACGACCGGAGCAGCGCGATCCTCATGGCGATTCAAAGGCAGGTTCGCTCTCAGTGGCGCATCTGGCGAGACCGGGCAAGCGTCTCAGCCGCAAAATTGTCGACGGTAAAATTCTCACCTGCGATTGTGCCTTGTTTTTGCCTTTAGAAGACTTCGGTTCCGACTAACTGACGCCCGAGTGAACGGCATCTTCTCGTCGCGATTTAAGCCCTTCCCCCAACCGATGAAGGACAATCGGAGATGCTTCGTTCACTCACTGTTGCCCTCCTTCTATGCAGCCTTTGGTTGCCAGTCCTTGCTGAGGCCAAGAGCAAGGCACCACCCGTTCCTGAGCGAAACACCAAACGCACCGCCTCGGCTTTCACGCCAAAGCCCCTACATCCAAGCGAGATACAAACCAGCCCGTGGACTGATGGTGAGATTGCTGCTGCAAAGGCGGAATGCACCGCGACGCTGTCTGGGGTTAGGCTCGACTTCGAGCCCCTATCACCGATACGACAGGGACTGTGCGGGACACCCGCGCCCATCCTGCTGAGATCGTTAGGAGTCGATCAGAAAGTTGAGTTTGATCCGCCGGCAACGGTCACTTGCGATCTAGCAAAGGCGCTAAGCGAGTGGATTGATGGGGTTCAACGCGAAGCTAAGCAACGGTTCGGTGTTGCGGTCGCGAAGCTGCGTGCTTCCTCTTATGCCTGCCGCAACATCTATGACGGAGCTAATCCACCCTTGAGCCAACATGCTTTGGCTAATGCCATAGATCTCACTGGCTTCGAGCTCACGTCGGGGAAGCACATTACGGTGCGAGAGGACTGGGATAACCGATCTGTCGATCGGAGCCTGGTTCACTTGGCGAGCGCTGCAGTCTCCCTACCGAACGTCATCACCGCGACTCAGCAGAGATCCGGGTTCGTGGTGAGCGCGCATGAGAGCGCCTGCAGCATCTTTGGAACTGTGCTGGGGCCAGGGGCCAATAAGGCGCACAGAGATCATTTCCACTTCGATATGAAGCAGCGGAACCACAACCTCTGCCGTTAGCGTCACGGACAGCGGAAAGAGATGCCTGCAGGCACAAGGGACCTCTCAAGCACATCCTCCCCTTCACCTTAGGCCGTAGGGCGACCACCGGTAGAAACGGCGCCCCGTAAACTCGGGAGGCAAATCATAGTAGTAATAGTAGGGAGCGGAACGCCGAATTTTCCGGGCTGCGGCGACCTTCGCGTGCGTGGGATTTTTCGCTTTCGCTTGCTTAGCCAGGCTGGGCTTAGCCTTCTTAGCTCTCGCTTGTTTAATGTTGGCTGACTGCTTCGTCTTAGGCTTCTCAGCCACAACCGGTGTTTCCTTGATCGAAACTAGATAGTCCGCCCCTTCTGGCAAGATGGCCGAGTTGCTGCTTTCATCGGCTATGATGAGCGAGGAGCCTGGTGTGAGCCTTTCGGAGATTTTCTCGCGGATGTCCTGTGGAATCTGAATGCGGTCGAGCGCTACTCCAGCGTCGTCACCCTCAAGAGTCATCGTCATCCACCGGGTCTTGGTATCGCCCGGCGCAAACTTCATGGCGGTGAAGACGTGCGTGCCGAGCGGCCGCTTCCTATCTTTGAAGGTGATGGGCGCCGCAAACACATGACGGAAATTCTGCCTGACGAAAATGCGTCCGTCGGGCGGTTCCGTCTTGCCCGCAACCTGATACACCTTGCTCACCAGAACTTCGGTGAAGGCGCCCGTTTCCCGCATCCCTTGCTCCTTCTGGAATGCCTTAATAGCGCTGATTGTCAGCCCGCCAAGCGTGCCGTCGAAGTTCTGGGGCTTGAGATAACCCATGGCGGACAGCGCATATTGCACATCGATGATGCGGTCACGCTGAGTTTGTCGCGTCACCAAAATACGCAAGGGTGCCGTGGAGCGAGGCTCTGCAATGGTGAGGCCCACGGCTTTCGTTCCTGCTTCAATAGCTGATGCAATCGCAGGGAGCGCCTCGCTCGCCGCGGCCTTGTTGGTGACCATATCGCTGGGTGACAGCTGCGGGGCGTCCTTAGCGATAACCGCTGAAGCCGTTGGAGTGGGTAGCGGCTGGAAGAGCGCAGGATGCTCAATGAGCTTTGGCATTGTCCTGTTTGCGGCCATCATGACGTTGTCGCCTATCCGGGTGACTTGGAACAGCTTCGGAGCAAAGGAGAAAGGCAGCCGAATACAACCATGCGAGGCCGGATAGCCCGGCACGACGCCGCCATGGAGTGCCGTCCCCGACCATGTGACGCGCTGCATCCAGGGCATCGGCGCCGCGCTATACATGTTGGAATGGTGACGCCGCCGCTTCTCGAGAATGCTGAACACCCCGGCTTTGGTGGCGTAGCCTGGCATCCCAGTTGACACCTTCGATTTCGCGATGAGCCAAGTACCTCGGTAGACATCCAGCGTCTGATCACGCAGCGAAATCATGAGCGTCATCGGCTCGCCATTTGCGGGATCGGGAAGTGTAACTTCGGTGATGGGGGATTTCGCCTTGTTCTTCGCTTCCGCTGGGAGACTAACGGCGATCACAAGAGCAGCCAGGCCGATGTATGTTGCGATAACCGACGCAGCCTCACGGGCGAGCTTCTGCGCGCCGCCCCTCCCGTACTCGTACACGCCGCACCTCACCTGCCCTGAGGTGATCTTGCAAGGCGACTAGCGTCGCGAAGTCAAAGCCTCAAGAGCTCACCACAGGATAACGCGGCGATTCTAGGCGGTCACTATTAATCGCTCGTGACGGACGAGTTGTCTCTTCTCATCCAGGTTGACGGTGAAGGGATTGCCGGGAAATCCTGGGGTCAAATTTCATAGCAGAAAGGTCGCGCGTTTACTCCGACCCTTTAGGCGCACACCGAATGTGAAGTATGGTCTGTGGGGCCGCTCGCAACAGCGACCAACTGACATGCTGAATGTCCGCTCTGGGTCAAAAGCGGACTCTCTTCAGCACCATTCTATGACTGGTTTGCTCCCGATAGCGGACGTGCGGCGAGCCCGCTCAAAGAGTCCGCTCAGTGCCCATAGGCGACACCAGTCAAATTAGACAAAAGCAAAGACCGCCTCGCGGGCGCCTCTGCAAAATCCAATCATGTGTTCTGATCAGGCTAAAGACTGATGCCCCAGAAAACGACATTATTTATGACGAGACTCTGCCCCTGCATCGTGTAGCGGCGACCCGGGCTATTGGAGGACTGGCGTCGATTAAATGAGGGACGGAACGATGCTGAGACGCGCGGGCCTTGGCATTCTCGTCGGAGCGGTCTTGATCGCCTCGTCAGGCGCGTCCGCCGGTCCAGCCCTTGTCTTCGAGCCCTATAACGGCACGGTGTTCTACGCCGAAGATCCCGACGCCCAGTGGTTTCCCGCCTCCCTCACCAAGCTGATGACGGCCTACGTCACCTTCCAGGCTCTGAAGGCAGGCACCGTCACGCCCGACACCAAGCTCATATGCTCCAAGGAGGCGACGGAGCAGGCCCCAAGCAAGCTCTGGCTGAAAGTGGGCGAGTCGATCACGCTCGACGTCGCGCTCAAGGTCCTCATCGTCCAGTCGGCCAACGATGTTGCCGTCATGATCGCCGAGGGGGTCGCCGGCAGTCAGGAGGCGTTTGTCCAGCGCATGAACGAGGCGGCACAGCATCTCGGCATGACCCGGACCAATTTCGCCAACGTCAACGGCCTGCCCGACGAGCGCCAATTCACCACCGCCCGCGACCTTGCCAAGCTCTCGCGCGCCATCATCATCGCGTTCCCCGAGCACGCCGATCTGTTCACCACCGTCGAGGTTCAGGTGGGCAAGCAGATCATGCGCACGCATAACGGCCTATTGTTGAGTCTGCCCGGCGCCGACGGTATGAAGACCGGGTTCATTTGCAACTCCGGATTCAATGTTGTGGCGAGCGCGACCCGGGACGGCCGCAAGCTGGTCGCCGTCGTGCTGGGAGAGCAGTCGTTGGCCACGCGCCGCGTGCGCGCCACCGACCTGCTGGAGAACGGCTTCAGGCGCTATTTCTGGAAGTCGCTGTTCGGCACCAGCATCGATGGGCTGGCGATCCAAGCCTCGTTGACCGATGGGCCGGCGCATTTGAAGGA
>Ga0105247_10002194_pt1 | contig 13448 bp, 15 predicted proteins | sample KBSS24metaG_FD_81519 | JGI IMG/M metagenome (GOLD analysis project Ga0105247, IMG submission 81519) | Switchgrass rhizosphere microbial communities from Kellogg Biological Station, Michigan, USA - KBS S2-4 metaG | ecosystem: Host-associated > Plants > Roots > Rhizosphere > Soil | place...
ACTATCTGCTGGACTTCAGCTGGCAGCTCTCGTTGTTGCTCGGCGCGGTTGTCTCCTCGACCGACGCGGCGGCGGTCTTCGCGGTGCTGCGGTCCCTGCCGCTGCCGAAGCGGACGGCGGGCATGCTGGAGGCAGAGTCGGGGTTCAACGACGCGCCGACCGTCATCCTCGTCCTGGTCTTCAGCGAGACGCCCTTCCACTTCAGCATCTGGCACTTCCTCGGCGAGCTCGTCTACGAACTCGTGCTCGGTGCGGCCATCGGTGTGGCCATCGGCTGGCTCGCGCGCTGGACCCTGCCCCGCATCGCGCTGCCGGCGGCCGGTCTGTACCCGCTTGCCGCCTTCGGGCTGTGCCTGGCCGCGTTCGGCGCTGCCGGGGCCGCCAACGCCAGCGGCTTCCTCGCCTGTTATCTCGCGGCGCTCGTCCTGGCCAACGGGCCGGGCATGCCCCACCGTGCGGCGACCCGATCGTTCGCAGAGGGGCTCGGCTGGCTCGCCCAGATAGGACTGTTCGTCCTGCTCGGCATGCTGGTCACCCCCTCCCGGCTGGGGGACGAGTTACTGCCGGCGCTGGTCGTCGGCGCCGTGCTGTTGCTGCTGGCGCGCCCGCTTTCTGTGCTGGTCAGCCTGACACCGTTCCGGGTGCCCTTGCGGGAACAGGCGTTCCTGTCCTGGGCCGGGCTGCGTGGCGCGGTGCCCATCGTGCTGGCGACGTTCCCGATCGTGCACGAGGTACCCGACAGCGTGAAGCTGCTGGACGTCGTCTTCGTCCTGGTCGCGATCTACACAGTGGTGCAGGGCCCGAGCCTGGCGATGGTGTCGCGCCGGCTCGGCCTGAGCCCCGAGAACGGGGCGGCGGAGATCCCGGTCGAGGCCGCGCCGCTGGACGTGCTCGACGCGGACCTGCTCACCATGACGATCCCGGACACTTCCCGGCTCGACTCCGTCTCGGTGATCGAACTGCGCCTGCCGGACCCGGCGGTGATCACGTTGATCATCCGGGACGGCAGCAGCTTCGTGCCGGGCCAGGACACCCAGCTCAAGGCGGGCGACGAGATCCTCATCGTCACCACCAGGTCCACCCGGGACGCGGCCGAGCGCCGGCTGCGGGCCGTCAGTCGCAGGGGTGTCCTTGCTCACTGGTTCGATGAATACGGCCACCAGGAGTAGCTCGGGGGCTGTAAGCGGAGGCAGCCTCTGCTACTTTTCGGAGGTGGCTTCGCATCGCTTGACCTTGATCATCATGGCCAGCGGCGCCGCATCGTATGGGCTCATGCAGGCGCTCGTGGTGCCCGTTCTGCCGACGATTCGTGAGCTGATCCACACCTCGCAGAACGACGTGACCTGGGTGCTCACGGCGTATCTGCTGTCGGCGTCGATCTTCACGCCGATCATGGGCCGGGTCGGAGATCTGTTCGGCAAGAAGCGCATGTTCGTCTTGTCGCTCGGCGCGCTGGCCTTGGGTTCGCTCATCTGTGCGCTGGCGCCGAACCTGCTGCTCATGGTCGCGGGCCGGGTCGTGCAGGGCGTCGGCGCCGGGGTGCTGCCGCTGGGCTTCGGCATTGTCCGGGACGAGTTCCCGCAGGAGAAGGTCTCCGCCGCGGTCGGCACGATCGCCTCGCTCACCGCCGTCGGCTCCGGCTTCGCACTCGTGCTCGCCGGGCCTATCGATGACCTGCTCGGTACCCGCTGGCTGTTCTGGCTGCCGCTGATCGTGAACGTCCTCGTCGCGTTCGCCGCGCACCGCCTCGTCCCCGAGTCGCCGGTGCGCACCCGCGGGCGGATCGGCTGGCTGCCTGCGATCCTGCTGTCGGCCGCGCTCGTCGCCCTGCTGCTGCCACTGAGCCAGGCGTCAGAGTGGGGTTGGGGTTCGGGCAAGGTGCTCGGTCTGCTCGCCCTTGCGGTGGTGCTCGGCGTGCTCTGGGTGGTGAGCGAGCTGAAGGCGGCGACCCCGCTGATCGACATGACGATGATGCGCCGCCCTGCGGTCTGGACGAACAACCTCGTCGCCCTGCTCGTCGGCGTCGGCATGTACTCGATCATCGGGTTCCTGCCGCAGTTCCTGCAGGCCGACTCGTCGTCGGGCTACGGCTTCACGGCATCCATCACGGAGTCCGGGCTGATCATGCTGCCGATGACCACGATGAGCTTCCTCGGCGGCCACTACTGCGGCCGCCTCGCCCAGCGTTACGGGGCGAAGTGGATCGTGAGTTTCGGCTGTCTGCTCGTCGCCGTCGGCGGCTTCGGCCTCGCCTTCGCGCACGGGCACATCTGGGAGGTCGTGATCGCCACCGTGCTGGTGGGCTTGGGCATCGGCCTCGTCTTCGCCGCGATGTCCAGTCTGATCGTGGCCTGCGTCCCGTCACACCAGACCAGTGTCGCCAGCGGCATGAACGCGAACATCCGCACGATCGGCGGTGCTGTCGGCGCGGCTCTGGTGGGCAGCATCATCAGCGGCAACGTCTTGGCGTCCGGGCTGCCGAAGGAGATCGGCTTCACCCTCGGCTTCGTGGTCATCGCCGTAGCACTACTGATCGGTGCCGGGGCCGGTGCGCTGATCCCGATCACGCGCACGGGCCCGCTGCCGGCGGACGAGCCGGCGCACGGCGAGCTCGCCTTCGTCGCAGGCGGAACGGTCGTCGGCGCTCAGTCTGAATAGTCGCTGCCGCGACGGTGCCTGAATAGATCGCTCACTTGGCGCAGTCTGCGCAGCGGCCGAAGACTTCAAGGGTGTGCTCGACCTCGGTGAAGCCGTTCTTGCCGGCCACGTCCTGCGCCCAGCGCTCGACGGCCCGTCCCTCGATCTCGACGGTGTGACCGCAGCTGCGGCAGACGAGATGGTGGTGGTGCTTGCGCTCGGCCGAAGCACCGCAGAGCCGGTAGGTCGTCTCCCCGTCCGCCGTGTGGATCACGTCCGCGGCGCCCTGGTCGGCGAACGCCTGCAGGTGCCGGTACACGGTCGAGAGCCCGACGCTGTGCCCGGATGAACGTAGCGCGGCGTAGACGTCCTGGGCGCTGCGGAAACCCGCCAGGCGCTGCAACGCCTCGCGGACGAAGTCCCGCTGTGCGCTGGTCCGTGCCATGCATGCCAGTCTAGCGTGTGATGTAATAATGAAAGTCATTCCCACTTAGGAGGTCCGGCGATGCGGGTTCGGGCGGCAGCGTTCGGTCTGGTCGCGACGGTCACGACGCTGACGCTGGCGGCGTGCGCGTCCTCCTCCGGCGGCGGGACGGGCGACGGGCTGAGCGTCGTCACCTCGACCAACGTCTACGGACAGATCGCGTCGGTCATCGGGGCAGACCGCGTCGACGTCACGTCGATCATCAGTGACCCGTCCGCCGATCCGCACTCATACGAGGCGAACACCCGCACGCAACTAGAACTCTCCGAGGCCGACGTGGTGATCGAGAACGGTGGCGGCTACGACGACTTCGTCAACACGATGCTCTCCGGTGAGAATTCGCACGCCGTGGTGCTGAACGCCGTCGAGCTCGGTGGCCACGCCAAGGACGTCGACCTGAACGAGCACGTCTGGTACGACTTCCCGTCCATGGGCAAGCTGGTGACCCGGCTCGTCTCGGTCCTCTCCGCCGCCGATCCGGCCGGCGCCGCGACGTACGAGGCGAACGGAGCCGCCTTCCAGCAGCAGCTCGGCAGGCTCGAGTCGACCGAGGCCGCGATCAAGCAGGCGCATGCCGGTGTCGGTGTGGCGATCACCGAGCCCGTCCCGCTGTATCTGCTGCACGCGGCCGGTCTGGTCGACAAGACTCCGGCGCAGTTCAGTGAGGCCGTCGAGGAGGGCACCGACGTCTCGCCGCTGGTGCTGAAGCGGACCACCGACCTGTTCGACCGCAGGCAGGTCGCGGCGCTCGTCTACAACGAGCAGACCTCCGGACCTGAGACCGAGCAGGTGCGCAAGGCCGCCGAGGCGAACGACATCCCGGCGCTCGGCGTCAGCGAGACGCTGCCGGCGGGCAAGACGTACCTCACCTGGATGGGCGACAATCTCGCGGTGATCTCGCAGGCACTGGACGGGGCCAGTTGACCCCGACCCTGGAACTGCGGGACGCGGTCCTCGGTTTCGGCGCGCGCACCCTCTGGTCCGGTCTCACCCTGGACGTGCAACCCGGTGAGTTTCTCGCCGTGCTCGGCTCGAACGGGTCGGGCAAGACGAGCCTGCTGAAAGTCCTGTTGGGCCTGCAGTCCCTCACGTCCGGCTCGGTACAGGTGACCGGTACTTCTCCACGCGCCGCGCGGCAGTGCGTCGGGTACGTCCAGCAGCACCGCCGGGCCGAGCCGCACACGCCGCTGCGTGCCAAGGACGTGGTCCGGCAGGGGCTGGACGGGCACCGCTGGGGCTTCGGACTGCCGGGCAGCGTGCCCTGGGATCAGGTCGGGAGAGTTCTGGTCGCGGTCGGAGCCGGGCACCTCGCCAACCGGCCGATCGGCGTGCTCTCCGGTGGCGAGCAGCAGCGCATCCGCATCGCCCAGGCGCTGGTCACCGATCCGAGGCTGTTGCTGTGCGACGAGCCGCTGCTGTCGCTGGACCTGGCCAGCCAGCGCACCGTCACGGCCCTGATCGACACCCGGCGCCGCGAGCACGACACGACCGTGGTCTTCGTGACGCACGAGATCAACCCGGTGCTGCCGTACGTCGACCGCGTCCTCTACCTGGCCGGCGGACGGTTCCGGATCGGGACGCCCGAGCAGGTCATGACCTCGGCGACGCTGAGCGAGCTCTACGGCGTCCCGGTCGATGTCGTGCACAGCAACGGCCGTATCCTGGTCGCCGGCATCCCGGAGCACGGCCAGGGGCACCACGAGCACATGCACGACCACGCCGACGACCACGTGGACGGGGACGACTTGTGAGCGACGCTTGCGAGCGAACCATGAGCGCACGTGCGGCTCCGCAGCGAAGCAAGGAGGTGCTGTGAACGGCGCGGGCCCGGACGCCTGGGAACAGATCTTCAACTTCTCGCGCTACGGCGACCTGCTCAGCCTGGTGCACAACTCGCTGATCGCCGGCGCGGTGCTGGGACTGGTCGGCGGCCTGATCAGCGCGTTCGTGATGATGCGCGACCTCCCGTTCGCGGTCCACGGCATCAGCGAACTGTCCTTCGCCGGTGCGTCCGGCTTCCTGCTCTGGGGCGGTTCGGTCGTCGTCGGCGCGATCACCGGCTCGCTGCTCGCGGCGCTGCTGATCGGACTGCTCGGGGCGCGTGCCCGTGACCGGAACTCGATCATCGGTGTGCTCATGCCGTTCGGTCTCGGCCTTGGAGTGCTGTTCCTGTCGCTCTACCACGGCCGGGCCGCGAACAAGTTCGGGCTGCTCACCGGGCAGATCGTCTCGATCGACGACCCGAAGCTGGTCTGGCTCCTGGTCACGTCCGCGGTCGTGTTGGTCGGGTTGATGCTCATCTGGCGGCCGCTGCTGTTCGCCAGCACCGACCCCGAACTGGCCCGTGCCCGAGGGGTGCCGGTCACCGCGCTCTCGCTCGGCTTCATGCTGCTGCTCGGGCTGGCGGTCGCGATGTCGATCCAGATCATCGGCGCGCTGCTGGTGCTCTCGGTGATCTGCACGCCCGCTGCGGCAGCGATGCGGGTGACGGCCTCCCCTCGGCTCGTCCCGCTGCTGTCGGCACTGTTCGGATTCGTCGCCGTGGTCGGCGGGATCCTGCTCGCGCTCGGCGGCACCGTCCCGATCAGCCCGTACGTGACGACCCTGTCGTTCGCGATCTACGTGATCTGCCGGATCATCGGCTGGCGGCGGGCCAAGGCGGGACGCCTCGCGGGTTAGGGTCGTCGGGAGTCATGCTCGCAGGCGCGCCCGCGCCGAGGACTGGAGCGACCGCCGATGAGCGCTCGCGCGAAGAGGGGTGAGCACCGTGGCGCAGATGTCCATGAACAAGGTGATTCACGGTGCGGTGCGCCGCGACCTCGCCCGGTTCGCCACCGCGCTCGCCGGGCTGCGGGCAGGGGACCGACCTCGGGCGATCCGGCTCGCGACGGCATGGTCCTACTTCTACGCCGAACTGCACCATCACCATCTCGGCGAGCACGACATCGTCTGGGAGACGCTCACCGTCCTCGGGGCCGACCCGATCCTGCTGGAGACCTTCGACGCCGAGCACGCCGCACTGGCCGATGCGTTGGACGCGGCAGACCGGGCCTTCGGCGTCCTTGCGGCCGATCCGGCCGCGGCGGCGATCGCCGTCGCGCGCGACTCGGTCGCCGAACTCCACGCCGTCGCCGAGAAGCACCTGCTGCACGAGGAGGCCGAACTCGAGCCGTTCCTCGCCGCGCGGCACGGCGCTCCCGAGCTGAAGGCGATGGGACGCAGGCTGGCGCAGCGCAGCCCGCGGAAGTCAGCGGACTTCCTGGCCTGGGTGCAGAACGGAGCGTCCCCGGCCGAGAAGGCCGCCCTGCGCTCGGAGATCCCCGCCCCGGTCGTCGAGATCCTGGGCCGGCTCGGCCTGCGCTATCGCCGCATCGCTTCGGTCTTCTGAACCGACCCTGAAGCATGTGCAGGGCCCGCGTCGGCGTGTCGCCCTGCAGACGCTTCAACGTCGTCGGCTAGGACTTCACCAACCGTGCGATGGCGTCTGCGGCTTCCTTGACCTTGACCGCGGCGGCCTCATCGCTCTCGCGGGCGGCGTCGACGACGCAGTGACCCATATGGTCCTGCAGCAGCCCGAGTGCGACGCCCTGCAGGGCACTGGTGACGGCGCTGATCTGGGTGAGGATGTCGATGCAGTACTGCTCCTCCTCGACCATCCGGGCGATACCTCGCGCCTGCCCCTCGATGCGCTTGAGCCGCGCGAGATAGCGGGTCTTCTCGGAGATGTAGCCGTGGTGGTGCTCGCTCATGTCGCGTCGCTCCGCCCGGTGCCCGATTCTCCGCTGCCGCGGAACTTTCGTAGCCGCAGGCTGTTGCCCACGACGAAGACGGACGAGGATGCCATCGCCGCGCCCGCGATCATCGGGTTCAGCAGCCCGAAGCCGGCCAGCGGGATCGCCGCGACGTTGTACGCGAAGGCCCAGAACAGGTTGACCTTGATCGTCCCGAGCGTGCTGCGGGAGAGCCGGATCGCATCGGCCGCACTGCGCAGGTCGCCGCGGACCAGCGTCAGGTCGGCCGCCTCGATGGCGACGTCGGTGCCCGTCCCCATCGCCAGGCCGAGGTCGGCCTGGGCGAGGGCGGGGGCGTCGTTGACTCCGTCGCCGACCATCGCGACGACCCGTCCCGCCGCTTGGAGTTCCTTGACCTTGGCGGCCTTCTCGGCGGGCAGCACCTCGGCGATCACCTCGGTGATGCCGACCTCGGCGGCGATGTGCTCGGCGACCGTCCGGTTGTCACCGGTGAGCAGGACGGGCCGCAGCCCGAGCCCGACGAGTTGCTCGACCGCCTGCCGGCTCGTCGGCTTGACCTGGTCGGCGACCACGAACAGCCCGCGCGCCTGCCCGTCCCAGCCGGCGGCGACCACCGTCCGTCCAGCGGCCTCGTGCTCGGCCTGCGCCGCCGCGAGCGCGGGGGACAGGTGCATCGACCACTCGGCGAGCAGCGACTCGCGTCCGACCACGACGGCGTGTCCCTCGACGATCCCCTGGACGCCGAGACCCTCGATGTTGGCGAAGTCCTCGACCTGCGGCAGTGGGGCGTCGGCAGCCTTCGCGATGGCTTGTGCGATCGGGTGCTCGGAGGCGCTCTCCAGGGCACCGGCGATGCGCAGCAGGTCGGCCCGGTCGACGCCGTCCGGCACGACCTCGGCCAGCGCCATGCGCCCGGTCGTGACGGTGCCGGTCTTGTCCAGCACGACGGTGTCGACGCGGCGGGTCGACTCGAGTACCTCCGGGCCCTTGATCAGGATGCCGAGGCTCGCGCCCCGTCCCGTCCCGACCAGCAGGGCGGTGGGCGTGGCCAGCCCGAGCGCGCACGGGCAGGCGATGATCAGGACGGCGACGGCCGCGGTGAACGAGTCGTCGGCCGAGTGCCCTGTCAGCAGCCAGCCCGTCAGCACCGCGAGGGCGATGAGGATGACGGCCGGGACGAACACGGCGGAGACCCGGTCGGCGAGGCGCTGCACCTCGGCCTTGCCGGACTGGGCGTCCTCCACGAGCCGGGCCATCTGCGCCAGTTGCGTGTCGGCGCCGACCCGGGTCGCGCGGACCACCAACCGTCCACCCGCGTTGACTGTCGCGCCGGTCACCGCGTCGCCGACCGTCACCTCGACCGGGACGGACTCGCCGGTGAGCAGCGAGGCGTCGACGGCGCTCGTGCCGGTGACGACCACGCCGTCGGTCGCCAGCTTCTCGCCCGGACGGACGACGAACTCATCGCCCGTCTGCAGGTCGTCGATCGCGATCGTGGACTCGACGCCGTCGCGCAGGACGGTGACGTCCTTCGCGCCGAGTTCGAGCAGGGCGCGCAGCGCGGCGCCGGCCTGCCGCTTGGAGCGCTTCTCGAAGTAGCGCCCGGCGAGGACGAACGTGGTGACGACCGCAGCGACCTCGAGGTAGATCTCCCCGTCGGTCTGACCGAAGAGCGTGTACAGCGACCAGGTCAGGGCCGAGAGCGTGCCGACCGAGATCAGGGTGTCCATCGTGGCGGCGCCGTGCCGCAGGTTCGTCCAGGCGGCGCGGTGGAACGGCCACCCGCCCCAGATGACCACCGGCCAGGCCACTGCCAGTGCAGCCCACTGCCAGTTGCGGAAGTGCAGGCCCGGGACCATGGACACGAGCAGGACGGGCAGCGACAACGCCGCACTCGCGATGAGCCGGTCGCGCAGGCCGGTCAGCTCGGGATCGGCCGGGGCGTCCCCGTCATTGCTCTCGTGCGTGGTCGGCAGGCTGGCGGTGTAGCCGGTCTTCTCGACCTGCTCGATCAGCAGCTGCGGGTCGTATCCGGCCGGGACGTGCACCCGGGCCTTCTCGGTCGCGTAGTTGACCGTGGCCTGCACCCCGTCGAGCCGGTTCAGCTTCCTCTCGATCCGCATCGCGCAGGAGGCACAGGTCATCCCGCCGATCTCGAGCTCGAGGTCGGTGCTCATACCCGTGTCGCGCTGTACCCGGCCTCGTCGACCGCGGCCAGCACGTCCGCGTCCGCCAGGGCTCCGGTCGAGGCGATGACCAGACGGCCCGTCGCCGCGCTGACCTGGATGTCCTCGACACCCGCGAGCTGACCGACCTCCTGGCGCACCGCTGCCTCGCAGTGGCCGCAGGTCATGCCCGTCACGTGGAACTCGGTCGTCGTCATGGGGAACTCCTCGTCGTGTGCGTCGTTTCCGCACTCAAACGATATACCCCAGTGGGGTATTCCGGGAGTTCCGTCAGACCGTGGCCAGCACCGAGTCCTCCAAGCGGGCGTAGCTGGTCTCCATGCCGTCCGTCATCCCGGTCGCCAGGACGGCGTCGCGCAACTCGGCGTTCGGGAAGGTGATCACCAGCGACAGCAGGGTGCCGCCGCCCAGCGGGGTGAGTGTGAGCTCGTTGGTGGTGCTGGCGTAGTCGGTACCGATCATCTGCTCGGTGGTGACCGAGCGGTGCGGCGCTTCGGACTCCAGCAGCACGCCGGTGAAGCCGAACCTCTCCTGGCTGCCGTCGGCGCGCTCCCACTCGTAGCGGTAGGTCTCGCCGACCGCGGCGGCCACTTCGCAGACCGGCATCGTCCAGCCGTCCGGGCCGAGCAGCCAGCGCTGCAGCAGGTCGGCCTCGTGGTGGGCGCGCCACACCAGCTCGACCGGGCCGTTGATGACCCGGCTGATCCGCACCTGCGTGTCGCTCAGGATCTGGGTGTGTGTCGGGATGTCCGCGGCAAAGCCGGCGAGGTCGGCGAGCACCGCGTCCATCTGGCCCATCGCCTCCCGCAGGCCCTCCTCCATGCCCATCTCGACCAGCTGGGCGAGTTCCTCCGCGGTGTTGAAGTACGTCGTGGTCGAGACGCGTGAACCACCCGAGGTCGCCTCGAACGTGAACACCATCCGCATGGACGGCATGTCGGGGTTCGGCGTGCCGTCGGCGCCGGCGAAGCCGTCGCGCACCTCGAACGAATGCGGCGCATCGACCGCGAGGAACTCCCAGTATCCGCGGCTGACATCACCCTCCGGGCCGGTCATCGCGTAGGCGCTACGTCCGCCCGGGTAGAGGTCGTGGCGGGTGAAGGTCGCCGGATAGGTCGGCGGGCCCCAGAACCGCTCCAGCTGCCGCGGGTCGGCGTACGCGTCCCACAGTCGTTGCAGCGGGACGGGGAAGTCGGCCACCACGGTGAGGGTGAGCGCGGCGGGGTCCTTGGTCACGGAGGTGATGGGCATCGGTGGCACCTTTCAGGATTGGTCGGTCTCGTCGGTCTCGGTGGCGAACAGCGCGTCGAGTCGCTCGACGCGGGATCGCCAGATCTGCTCGTACTGGTCCAGCAGGCCCTGCGCCCGCCGGATCGCATCGGGGTTGCCGCGCACGACACGCTCGCGGCCGCGAGGCTGCTTGGTCACCAGTCCCGCTCCCTCCAGCACCGCGACGTGCTTCTGCACGGCCGCGAACGACATCGAATATGCGCCCGCCAACTCCGAGACCGTGGCCTCGCCCAGCAGGGTGCGGCGGACGATGTCGCGGCGGGTCGCATCGGCGAGGGCCCGGAAGATCCGGTCCACCTCGTCGTCGGCGAGTGCGTTCTTCGTATCTACAACCATATGGTTGTACGTTAGGCGGTACGACCACACTCGTCAAGGAGGACGGGATCAGAGGATCAGCGCGACGGCGACGAAGTGCAGCGTGGCGGCGGCGCAGACGTAGGTGTGGAAGACCTCGTGGTAGCCGAAGACGTGGGGGAACGGGTCCGGGCGACGCAGGTGGTACGACACCGCCCCGGCCGTGTAGAGGAGGCCGCCGAACAGCACCAGCAGCGCCGGTGCCACGCCCGAACTCGTCCAGATCGGTGGGATTGCCAGGCAGGCCATCCAGCCCAGGCCGAGGAATGCGGCACCGATCAACGGCTCCGGTGCGTGCATCCAGATCAGGTGCAGGCCGGTGGCGATCAGGGTCAGCGACCACATGATGATCAGGCAGCTGAGTCCGTAGGAGCCCGGTGCCGCGATGAGGAAGGCAGGTGTGGCGGTGCCGGCGATCAGGAAGAAGATCATCACGTGATCGAGGCGCTGCAGGCGGGCGCTCCAGCACGGGGTCCAGTTGCCGCGGTGGTAGAGCGCGCTGGTGCCGAAGAGTCCAGAGACGGTGCCGGCGTAGATCGCGACGGCCGTGACCTGTTTGGGCCCCTCGGCCTCGATGATCAAGAGTGTGCCGAGTACCAGGGACGCCTCGAACCAGACCAGATGCATCCAGCCCCGTAGCAGGGGCTTCGCATAGTGCAAGTCTCGTTCTGAGTCATGCAGCCGCATGACTGTCATGCGATAGGTGTACCCGTTGTTCCTGTGAGGACGCAATCACCGCACACCGCGACACGGTTTCCGGCCGCCCGATATATCAGGCAGCAACTCCTGCGACGGAAGGCCGGGCCGCTGCGCAGCACGCCGCCGTCCAGACGGGGGTCGGCCAGGAAGCGGTCGGCTGCGGTTCTGGCCTTGGGCTCGAGGTCGGGACGGGCGACGGCGATCTGGTTCGCCGCGCTGTTCACCGCGGAGGCGACGTTGCCCCACCGCGTTCTGACCGGGACGCCATACCGCGCGCCGATCAGGTCGGTCAGTCTCTCGACCGCGGAGCCGTGCAGTTCGGCCGCCCCGCCGGTCACCGACAAGGGGTAGACACCGCCGAGATCGTCCTGCCACCAGAGGGCGTTCGGACGCAGGTCGAGCGCACCGCCGGCCGCCGCCGCGGCGACGGCAGGGGCGAGCAGGCGGGCGACCAGGCCGAGTTGGGCCACTGAGGCGGCAACCCGCGCGGGTACGTCCTGCCCGCCGGCCAGCAGGGCTGTGTGGACGAACGCGACGCGCGCGTCCAGCGGGGACGGATCGTCGAGCAGGTCCGCGACGAGCCGCCAGGGACCGTCCGGCTGCTCGTCCGTCCGGTGAAGCTCGATGGCGAAGAAGCCGCCGAGGTCCGTCAGGACGTCATGCAGGTTCAGACCGCGACCAGTTCCTGACGCGCTGCACGGCGGCGGGTGCCGAGGTAGCGCTCCACCAGCGCGCCGAGGACGAGTGCGAGCACCGTCCAGATCAGCACCTGCTCGAGCAGCGAGTACCAGCGGAAGCTCCACAACACGTCCGCGTCGAATCCTGGCGCGATGATCTGCCCGGGCGCGTAGGTGATGCCGTCGATCGTCAGCGGGGTGTCCAGTACGTTGATCACCGGTGGCGGAGTCTCGGTCGCGGACCGCACGATACCGAACGTGCCGGCTGCGTCCTTGTTCGTGCCAAGGTCACCGAGTGCGGGCAGGACGGCGATCAGCACCCCGTACGCCACCAGGAAGGCGGCGCCGGACGAGACGACCGACCAGAGCCGCCCCACGTACGGTTTCAGCCGGTGGGCCAGGAACGCAGCCAGCGCCAGCAGGATCAGCGAGGCGATCACCAGCGTCAGGTACAACTCGCTGCGCTCGGCGATGGTGTCGTCGTTCGAGACTGCAGGCGGGTTGGCGGGGTACTTGACGAACGGCAGCGCGAAGACCCCGAGGAATCCGGCGCCACAGAGCAGCCAGACCAACTGCTGCGGCCGGAACGCGGTGCGTCCGTGCAGCACCAGGTAGGCCACCGCGACCAGGGCGCCGAAGGCCGTCGCGATGCCGACGATGCCGGTCGCCAGGCCGAGGGTCGACTGGATGTCGCGGCTGATCTCGACGCTGTGGTGGTCGTGCACCTCGGGGACGGGCCCGAGGGCGTGCGCGATCTTGTCCAGGACCTGTGCGTGCGAGTCCTCGAAGGCGATCGCCCTGTCGATCAGTGGCTCGCCGAAGATCTTGGCGAAGACGAAGCCCAGCACGCCGGCGAGGAAGCCGGCGAGGGCTCCGCGTGCGATCACGCGGATCTCCATGGCGCGTTGCTCAGTGGCAGGGGAAGCCGAGGAAGTGGCGCGCGTCGTGCACCCACTCGTGGATCGCGGAGTTGTCCCCGAAGGCGGAGGTGACGCCCTGCTCTACGCCGATGACGTAGTAGGCCATCAGGGCCAGCAGCGTGGTCAGGCTGAGCAGCAGCACGACCCGGCCACGGGAAAGGGCCTCGGGATAGGTGCCTGCAGCGGCAACGGTGGGAACGGGGTAGCTCGTCATGAGCGGCCTCCTTCGGGATAGTGCGTCCCTACGTACGGATGGGCAGCGTGGCGACGAAGTGTCTGACTCATCCGGTTGCCCGGACTCACAGTGGCGCTACCGTTCCGGACTTTCACCGGGTTCCTCGCGCCGTCACGCAGGCCAGACCCTACTAGGGTTCCTCGGGTGTCCGCTACCGCCCTCGGTCTGCTCGTCGGTGCGGCGCTGGACCAGGTGCTGCCCGACCCGCGCCGCG
>Ga0105247_10002196_pt1 | contig 13441 bp, 10 predicted proteins | sample KBSS24metaG_FD_81519 | JGI IMG/M metagenome (GOLD analysis project Ga0105247, IMG submission 81519) | Switchgrass rhizosphere microbial communities from Kellogg Biological Station, Michigan, USA - KBS S2-4 metaG | ecosystem: Host-associated > Plants > Roots > Rhizosphere > Soil | place...
CGAGCGCGGTGACCTTGTGGCCCGCGGCGCGGAGGCCGCCGAGGACGGCCTCGCGGACGTCGCGGTCGTCTTCCACGAGGAGGATGGCCAGCACGTCTCTCGGAGTACTTCGCGCGAGCGCGTCGAGCAAGGCCGGCGGTTGAAGCGCGACGTCGCCCGCGTCGATCGCTCGTTACCGTTCAGTGACGTGGTTACGGTAATGGAACGAGCGCGCCCGCTCGGGCGCCGCGATCGTAGCGCGGGCGTCGAGGCACGCGTCGTGCTGGATCGCGCGGTCGTGCGCACCACCTTGCGCCTCGCTCCGCGGTGCGCCCTCCAGCTCGCGCTCTTGGCCACGTCGATGACCATCACGCGGGCCGCCCACGGCGAAGGCGATGACGAGCGGCCGCCGCTCCCCGAGCCGATCTTCACCGAGAGCGTCACCGATCTCGACGCGCACGAAGAGCACGAGCTCGAGGTGGAGGCGAACCTGGGACGCTACGCCGCGCGCCGCGGCGGCGCGAGCTATGCGTTCGGGAGCCTGGAGGTGGAGTACCGCGCGACGCCGTGGCTCGGGCTCCTCATCGAGCCGGGGATCGATCGCTCGCGCGAGGCGGGCGGCGCGGAGCCGCGGACGCGCGGCGGCGTCTCGGCGGGCGCGGCGCTCGGGCTGTTCCACGACTTCCCGCGCGACCTGCACCTCCAGCTCGAGGTCACGGGGCGGCTCCCGGCGAGCGAGGACGGCTACGCGGCGGGCGACGCGGCGCTCCCCGCCGTCCTCGATCTGCGCGGCGGCGCCCGCGTCGGGCGCCTCACGATCCGCCCGGGGATCGGCCTCGAGGCGGGGGGCCACGCGGCGCACGCGCCCATCCGCGGCTCGCTCGCCCTGCTGACGCCGATGGACGGCGACGCTCGCTTCGGGTTCGTCGGCGTCGAGGCCGACGTCGACGCCGCCCGGCAGTCGCCCGTGATCCTCGCGGCGAACCTGATCAGCGACGTCACGCCGCTGGGCCTCCCGTTCCGCTTCGGCGTGGCGATCCCGTGGGCCGTCGCCGGCGACGAGGTGCGGCCGGCGCTCGGCCTCTACGTGCGCCTGTTCTACGTCTCGGACCGGGAGAGCGAGTACGGGCGCGGCCGCTGACGACGGCGCGCGCCCCGTCGGCCGTCACCCGTCCGCGGCGCGGCCCGCGACCGCGCGGGGGTCCTTGCGGAAGATCGCGAAGAGCGCCGCGAGCGCGACGATCGCCGCGGCGGCGCCGCCGATCGTCCAGGGGCGAGGGTAGCGATCCTCGAACGTCGACGTCTGGAAGTAGCGGACGATCGGCACGGCGGAGAACGCCGCGTTCGCCGCGAACGACGGGGCGACGCTCCCGCTCTCGGCGCGGAGCCACGCGAGGAGGAGGCCGATGACGAGCGTCGTCGCGAGCGTCCGCAGATCGGGGAACACGGAGCACGCGGCGGCGGCGAGGAGCGCTTCCACCCGCCCCCGGCCGCGTTTGAGCCCGCCGTAGAGCGCGCCGCGGAAGAACGCCTCCTGCGTCAGCGGGACGAGGAGCGCCATCGCGACGAAGAGGAAGCCGCGCGAGCCGACGCCGTGCGCCGAGAAGAGCTTCGCGACGATCTCCTGCTCGTCCTCGCTCGGCGCCTCGAGCCGCCGCGCGACGAGCCCCTCCAGCAGGCTGAGCGTCGGGTAGCACCCCGCCCCGGCGATCGCCGCGAGGACCGGCGCGACGGGCGACACGCTCCGGAGCCCGACCACCTCGCGGATCGAGGTCTCCGGCTCGTACACCCGGAGCATCGCGAAGAGGATGAGCAGGTACGTGACGACGTAGCAGCCGGTGAACGTGACGAGGTCGGCCTGCGCGCCGGGGCGCGCCTCCTCGGCCAGGCCGAGGAAGATCGGGACGACGAGGATGGCGCCGATCGTCCAGCCGGCGGCGGCGGCGACCGAGATCGGCCGGCGCGCGCCGCCGGGCGAGCGCCGCGACCCGGGCTCGCGCTCCTTCTCGGTCCGGGACGGCCGGGTCGACCCGCGATCGTTCGTCACGTCACACGCCCCGCGGATGGGCGGGGACGCCGCGCTTCGCGACCGTGTCGCGCGCGCTCTTCTCGTCCGATCCGGTGCTCGGGTAGTCGAGCGTGAAGTGCAGGCCACGGCTCTCGTGGCGCGCCGACGCGCACTCGACGACGAGCTGCGCCACCGTCGCGATGTTCCGGAGCTCGAGGAGATCGCGCGTGACGAAGTAGCGCCAGTAATACTCCACGATCTCCTCTTGCAGCAGCGTGATGCGGCGCGCCGCGCGCTTCAAGCGCTTGTTCGATCGCACGATGCCGACGTAGTTCCACATCAAGCGCCGGAGCTCGTCCCAGTTCTGCGTGATGACGACCGCCTCGTCGCTCGTCCCCGCCTCGCCCGCGTCCCAGTCCGGCACCTCCGGGAAGCCCGCGACGCGCGCCTGCGCGACGAGCGCGCGCGCCGCGCGGTGCGCGAAGACGACGCCTTCGAGCAGCGAGTTCGACGCCAGGCGGTTCGCGCCGTGGAGGCCCGTGTGCGCGCACTCGCCGATCGCCCAGAGGCCGGGGATGGTGGTGCGACCGTCGAGGTCGGTCGAGACGCCGCCGCACTGGTAGTGCGCCGCGGGGACGACCGGGATCGGCTGGCTCGTGATGTCGATGCCGAAGCGGAGGCACTCGGCGTGGATGTTCGGGAAGTGCTCGCGCACGAAGGCCGGCTTCTTGTCGGTGATGTCGAGCCACACGTGATCGGCGCCGGTCCGTTTCAGCTCGAGGTCGATGCTCCGCGCCACGATGTCGCGCGGCGCGAGGTCGCCGCGGGGGTCGTGGTCCTTCATGAACGCCGTCCCGTCGAACCTGCGGAGCACCGCCCCCTCGCCGCGCAGCGCCTCGCTGATGAGGAACGTCTTCGCCTGCGGGTGGAAGAGGCACGTCGGATGGAACTGGTAAAACTCCATGTTGGCGATCTCGGCGCCCGCGCGGTACGCCATCGCCACGCCGTCGCCCGTCGCGACGTCCGGGTTCGTCGTGTAGAGGTACACCTTCCCCGCCCCGCCGGTCGCGAGGACCGTCGCGTGCGCGAGGACGGTGAGCACCTTCCCGGCGCTCACGTCGAGGACGTACGCGCCCGCGCAGGTCTCCGGGCCGCCGTACTTCGCGAGCGTGATCAGGTCGACCGCCATGTGCTCTTCGAGGACGCGGATCCGCGGCTCGGCGGCGACCGCGTCGAGCAGCGCCCGCTCGATCTCGCGGCCCGTCGCGTCGCCCGTGTGCGCGACGCGCCGCGCGCTGTGCCCCCCTTCGAGGTGGAGGTCGAGATCGCGATCGCGCGGCGCCGCGCCCGCCTCGTCGGGCGAGCCCGCGGCGTGCGACGGGTCGAAGCGCGCGCCGCGATCGCGGAGCCAGCGGATCGCCCCGGGCCCCTCGGTCACGCAGATCTCGACGACGCGGTCGTGGCTCAGGCCGGCCCCCGCGACCAGCGTGTCGGCGATGTGCGCGGCGAACGTGTCGCCGGCGCCGAGCACCGCGGCGATGCCCCCCTGCGCGTATTTCGTGTTCGACTCGTCCCGCGATCGCTTCGTGACGAGGACGACGTCGCCGTGCACCGCCGCCTGGAGCGCGAACGAGAGCCCAGCGACGCCGCTGCCCAGAACGAGGTAGTCGCAGGTGATGCGCATGGTGACGAGGAACCTAGGAGCTTCTCGGGGCAACCGACAAGCGGTGTCGTGACGTTCGAGGGCAGCGGCCGCGGCCGGGAGGAGGCTATTTCTCCGTTTGCATGTCCTTCTCGACCTTGTCGAGCTCGTCTTTGTAGTTCGGCGCGAGGATCTCCGCGATCGCCTTGGTCTCGTCGTCGGCCGGCGTCGGGAGCGGCGCCTCGACGGCGACGTGGACCGCCGCGGCGTCGGGGCCGGCGTCGACCACGGCGGCCACGGCGGCGTCGGCCTCCGCGTCGGTGTCCTCGACCGTCACCTGCCCGGCGTCGGGCGGCGTCTTCTTGAGGAACTTGCACCCGGAGGTCGCGAACAACGCCACGACCGCGAGGCCGAGCACGTGCGCGCGGCTCATTTCACCACCGCCGGCTTCACGGGGGCCTTCTGCGCGAGCAGCTTCAGCTTCTCGTAGAACGTGGTGTCGAGGTTCTGGATGTCGGCGTCGACGCGCGTGACGCTCGCCCCGTCGCCGATGTCCTCGGCGATGTCGCGGATGCGAAAGAGGCGCATCGCCCGCCGCCAGTGGCGCTTGATCATGTCGCGCTCGTCGTTCGTGACCTGGCGGTTGCCGGCGTGGACCGCGTTGCGAATGAGCGACGTCGTCCGATCGACGTAGTCGACCCGGCGCCGCTTCTGCGCGGCGGTCTCCGCGAGCTTGGTATCGGCGCCGGCGTCGGCCGCGGGCTTCGGGGCGCTCGCCGAGGGCGGCGGCTTCGCGCCGACGCCGCCGAGCGTCGGTTTTTGAGCGATCGCGATGCCCGGCAAAAGGACCGCGAGGAGTGGGAGGGCTAGTCGAAGGTCGCGCATGGGCGCCGAGGGTAACCCCGCGCGCCCCCCGCGACCAAGATCACGACTTGAAGACGAGCGGCGACCCGAGCTGCGGGTTCATCTTCACGGTCGCGTCATGTGTGTGCACCGCCGCGAGCGGGTGAACGACCAGGTGAACGAGGTTCATCAGGCTCCAGATGTAGCCGAGCTGATACACGCCGGTGATGCTCGCCAGGACGTTGAAGACGACCGGGACGACGAACAAGAGCACGACGAAGCCGATGAAGAGCTTGATGCCGAGCGTCTTGAGCTGCGGATTCCCCAAAAAAAGGAGGCCGAGCCCGGGGAAGAAGAACGAGACGACCGCGCCGGGCACCCACGCGTTGGTCGGGACCGCGCCGCCGATCCCGAGCGGATCGTTCACCTGGGGGCCGCCGAACCCCGGCTGCTGTCCGCCCGGCGGATAGCCCGGCTGCTGCCCGTACTGCGCCTGCCCCGGCGGCGGATACCCCTGCGGAGCGCCGTAACCCTGCTGCTGCTGCTGCTGCTGCTGTGGAGCGCCGTAGCCGCCGCCCGGAGGAGCGCCGTAGCCCTGCTGCGCGGGCGGATATCCCTGTGGTTGCTGCTGCTGCTGCGGGTAACCCTGCTGCGGCGGAGGAGCGCCATAGGCACCTTGTTGCGGCGGGGCGCCATAGGGTTGTTGCTGCTGCTGTTGCTGCGGATACCCCTGTTGCTGTTGCTGCGGATACCCCTGTTGCTGCGGCTGCTGCGGATAACCTTGCTGCTGCTGCGGATAACCCGGCTGCTGCGGATAGCCCTGCTGCCCGGGCGGCGCGCCGTATCCTTGCTGCTGTGGCTGCTGCTGCTGCTGCGGATATCCTTGCTGCGGCGCGCCCGGCGGATACCCCTGGGGGGGGCCATAACCGCCCTGCCCGCCACCGCCCCCCTGATTGTTGAAATTTGCCATGGGAGCAGACTATCGCGAAGCACCGGTCAAGACGAGGAAAGACAAGAAAGGCGAGAAAGACGAGGAGCGAGGCCTTCGCCTCGAGTCAGGCGTCAGGGCGCGCGGACGGAGACCGGCGCGGACCGCGCGTCGAGCGGATCGAGCTCGCCGTCGTGGGACGGGATCGCGAGGCGCGTGCTCAGCGCCGCCGCGGCGAGCGTGCCGATCGCGGCGATCGTGATCACCTCGGACGAGCCGACGCGATCCGCGAGCGCGCCGCCGGCGAGCGCTCCGAGCGACCACGCGCCGTAAAAGACGAACTGATAGAGCGCGAGCGCCCGCGACTTGAGTCGCGCCGGCGTCGAGAGCTGGAGGAGCGCGTTCAGGGTGGAGAACACGGTGAGCCACGCCATCCCCGCGGGTACGAGCAGGACGATCGCCAGCGGGAGCGAGCGCGTCGCGCTCATCGCGATGATCATCACGCCGTACGCCGCCATCGCCCCCGAGACCATCGCCTTCGCGGTCACGAGCGGGCGGAGGCGCTTGAGGACGAGCGCGGCGAACACCGCCCCGCACCCGATCGCGCCGAGGAGGAGCCCGTAGCCGCTGCCCGTCGTGCGCAGCCTGTCCTTCGCGAACACGGGGAGGAGCGCGGGCACGCTCGCCGCGGAGAAGCCGAACGTGGCCACGGCGACGTGGAGCGCGCGGATCTTCTCGCGATCGCGGAGCTGCACGAACGCGGCGAACAGCGCGACGGAGAGCGGCTCCCGCTCGCCCTCGGTCGCGCGCGCCCTTCGCGACGCCCGTTTCACCTCGTCGAAGCGGCGGAGCACCTCGATGACGCCGAGGAAGCTCATGGCGTTCACGAAGAACGCGACGCCGGGCCCGCTCGCCGCGAGGATGAGGCCGCCGATCGCGGGGCCCACGGCGCGCGCGATGTTGAACGCCATCGCGTTGAGCGTCACCGCGTCGGCCGTCTCGCTCCGCGGCACGAGCTCCGGGACGAGCGAGTTCCACGCCGGCGACGACAGCGCGCTCCCGACGCCGAGCCCCGCGCTCGCCACGAGGAGCGCCGCGGGGGTCGCGCGACCGAGCCACGTCACCACCGCGAGGCCGAACGCCGCCACGGTCATCACGCCTTGCGACGCCATGAGGAGCCGCCGCCGATCGAGCCGGTCGGCCATGGCGCCGGCCGGTATGAGCAGCGCGAACATCGGCACGGTCATCGCCGTGGTCAGCATCGCAACCGGGAGGGGCGATTTCGTGAGCGAGAGCATGAGCCAGCTCTCGCCGACGTCCTGGACCCACGTCCCGACGAACGAGAACACTGCGGCGATCCAGAGCGCGCGGAACGCGGGGTGCCGGAGGACGCTCGAAGACGAAGGAGATGGCGCTGGAGCGGTCATGGTTCAACGCGCCGGCACCCCGTGGGCGGCGCGACGAGGAGGCGAGCGGGCGCGGGCGCCGCCGCCGAAGACTCGTGTAGACATGGCGAGCACACGAGAGAAGCGACGGCCGCCCCCGCGCGACTCACGACTTGCTCGATGCCGTGAATGTGCAAGGTATCACGCGTTGCTCCAGCGGGAGAGCTCGGACGCCTCGCCATAGCGCCGTGCTGCACCGCGTAATCCCTTCCTCCCAAGGAGGTTACCGCGTCACGTCGTAACGTACTCGCTCGGGGACGGGCAGCCGACATCGTGGAACGCTCCCGGCCGGTAGGCCAAGGAGCTCCGGCGGCGCCTCTGGCTCAGTTCGTACAGGCTTTGTACAGATTTGAGTTGCCAGAAGGGGGTTCACAGCGCTAGATTAGGCGCACGTTCGTCTGAAATGGACGCGTGACGTCGGGAATCGGTTGACCGCTGCAAGGTGCATCGATCCGTTCGACTGGGATCCGTTCGACTGGGATGCGTCGCTTCGAGAGCCCGACCTCGACGCGTCGTTTTCACGACCGGGCCGGAGCCCGATAGCTTCGTTTTCGAGGAGTGACTCGGGAACCGTTCTCGAGGCGAAGACGTTACGGCGATCGTCTCGTGGGGAGAGGCCTGCCTAAGAGTCCTCTCGATGCTTTCGGCCTCGACCTCGACATTCACGCTCGACATTCACGCTCAACATTCACGCTCGACATTCACGCTCAACGTTCTCGAGGGCGTTTCTTCGGGGCGTCTTTCGAAGGCGTTCTTCTAGGGCGTCTTTCAGGGTTTCACGCCGGGAGTGATCTGCGACGCGCGGCGTCCGCTGCCGATTGCGTAGCCTGGGTCCGGTGCGCCTGCGATTCACGCAGGCGACCGTTGGTTGTCTGGTTCGTCACGTTCGCAGGAGCGGCGCGTTGAGCACACCCATGCCCTTTCAGGAAAATCTAGACAAGCTCTGCGCGGAGATCGAGGCCCACCCGGTCTACGCCAACTCGTACTTCTACTCGCTGCAAAACGCGCGATGGACGAAGGAGACGTACGCTCTACACCGGGCGAACTTCTTCTACCGCACCGAGCTGACGGTGAAGGCGATCGCTCACGTGTGCGCGCGGGCGGCGGACGCGGACGACGTCCCGACGCTGATCCTCTTCGCGTACATCTTGAACGAGGAGTGCGGCAACGGCGAGGCGAAGAACTGCCACGCGGTGCTCATGGAGGGGGCCCACAACCTGTTCGGGCGCGCGGCCTTCGATCTCGAGCCGCTGGCCGTCACCGCGGCGCGCCATAGCCCGCTGATCACCGAAGGGACGAACCGATACCGAAAGCGCATGGCCGAGCTCGCCGGCGGCAGCTACCAGCGCCTCCTCGGCGTGACCATGGCGCTCGAGTCCCACGCGGAGAAGATGCTGACGCATTGCCGCACCGCGTTCCGCAGGCACGCCGAGTACCTCGATCGCGCCCAGTTCACCCGCGAGGTCGAGGTCTACTTCAACGCGCACCTCGACGGCGGCGTGGAAGAGCGCCACGCGGCCGACGCCACCGACTGTGTCCGCCGCAACTGCCGGACCACGGCCGACTACGACGAGGTCGCGTACGGCGCGCGCGAGATGCTCAACGTGCAGCTCGATATGTGGCAGGACATGAGCGCTCGCGTGCTGGAGCTCCAGGCGCGCGCTCCGCACGCCGATCCGCCGAGGAGCCACCGTGCTTAGCCAACGCTTCGCGGGCGCGAGCTTCCGCCTGCCCGACTCGGTCACCCACGGCACGAAGGCGAAGATCGCCGAGCTGAATCGCCTCGCCGCGCCCGACGCGCAGGTCATCGACCTGAGCATCGGCACGCTCGACCTCCTCGCCGACAAGCGGATCGACGACGGCGTGTGCGAGTTCATCCGGACCCAGGCCGAGACGGTGCACGCCTTCGCGCCGGTGAAGGGGTTCCCGTTCCTCCGGAAGTCGATCGCGGCTCGCGTGAAGCGCCTCCTCGGCGTCGAGGTCGACCCGAACACCGAGATCCTCGTCACGCCGGGCGGCATCAAGGGCTCGCTCACCGTCATGTTCCAGACGTTCCTGGAGCCGGGCGACGAGGCGATCATCCCCGTGCCCAACTGGCCGCACTACGCGGACATGCTGCGGCTGAATCGCGCCGTCCCGCGCTTCGTCCCGTCGCACCCGCCGGAGGCGGCGCTCTCGCCGCGCGACCTCGAGGCGCACATCACCGAGAAGACCAAGATGGTCATCCTCGGCGACTGCATCAACCCGACCGGGAAGGTGTACACGTCCGACGAGCTCCGCGCCCTCGCGCGGGTGATCGCGACGCACAACGTCCGCCGCGAGGGCGACGGCAAGAGCCCGATCCAGGTGCTCTTCGACTGCCCGTACGAGGCGCACGTCTTCGGCGAGCGCGCCGTCACGTTCGCCGCCATCGAGGTCGACGTCCCCGGTCACGGCGCGTACGCGCTCCGCAAGTGCACGGCGACGCTCACCGGCCCCGGCAAGACGTACGGGATGCACGGCGATCGCATCGGGTACGTCTGGGCGGACGCCGACGCGATCGAGATCGCCGAGCGCGTCCAGGTCAACACGAACTCGTTCGCCTCGACGTACGGCCAGGTCGCGACGCACCTCGCGCTCCAGGAGCCGCTCGACGCGGTGGCGACCGAGCGCGCGAGGACCGCTCGGGCGAACCTCGACGTCGTCGCGGCGCGCCTCACGAAGGTCGACGGGATCCGGATCTTCCGGCCCGACGGCGGCTACTTCCTCTTCGTCGACTTCTCGCGGTACGCGAACGCGTACGAGAAGCTCGGGCACGAGCGGGCCGATCAGTTCCTCCTGCAGGAGGCGCGGGTCGCCTCGATCTGCGGCACCCACTTCGGGCCGGACATGGAGAACATGCGTCACTTCGTCCGCCTCAACTGCGGCCGGACGCTCGATCTCCTGAACGACGCCTGCGGGCGGATCGAGCGCGCGCTCGCCGGCCTGGGCGCGCCGCGCTGAGAACCACGCGCGCCGCCCGCGAGGCGGCGCGCCGTACCACCCCTCACGCGCGCGCTGCACCGGAGCGCGTCGCGAAGCGCGCCGCACGGCGCGTCAGGCACCGCGCGCCGCGCGGTTCGGAAGGAAGCGGATACCCACGATGCAGGTGGAAATACCGTCGGCGCGCCCGGACGCTCCGGCGACGAGCCTCCAGACGATCGGCGAGAACTCACTCGCGCACCACCTCGACCTCCACGATCGCCTGGCCGATCGGCGGAGGGAGTCGCCCGTCTACCGCGGCCTCCTCGAGGACTGCCTCGGCTACTCGCTCGAGCACGCCGTGATCTCGACGTCGGAGCACGCGGCCCCGTTCAACTTCTCGTCGAGCATCAGCTACGCGATGCCTCAGTGGGCCATCCAGCTCGCCGGGCTGCGGCCGCAGAAGCGCGTCGTCATCATGGTCGGCACGCTCGTCCCCTTCGACAACCGGCACTGGCCGCGCGGCTTCGTCACGGACGACGGCCGCCGGTTCAACGTCTTCTCGCAGAAGGTGGTCAAATCGTGCCCGATGCTCCAGCCCCCGGTGGACGTCGAGGCGCGGCCCGATCTGCGGAAAGAGAGCAAGGCGTTCCTCGCGAGGTACCCGTTCTTGCGCCCGTACCTGACGAGCGCGATGACGTTCCCGGACGCCGCGCACCAGATGTCTCGCATCATGGAAGCGATCGCGGCGAAGTGGTTCCCGAGCGCCCCCTGCCCCGTCACGATCGTGCCGCTCGAGGAGCTCGCGTGCCGGATGCTGATCCGCCTCCTCGAGGCGCGCGACCCGTGGCTCGAGCGCCTGCTCTTCGACGCGCCGGCGCGGGCCGCGATGACCGCGAGCCTGATGGGCACGTTCTGCGCGTGGGGCAAGGAGCACGGCTCGTTCCTCTTCTGGAACCGGCGCGGCGATCGGCTCGGCCGCTTCATGGAAGAAGACGGCTCCCTCGTGGACGGCGACGCGCGCGTCCCGATCACGCGCGACGCGCTCCTCGACGGGCTCCGGAGCCGGACGCTCTTGCCGGGCGTCTTCTTGGCGCTCATGGTGTCGTCGTACCTGCCGGGCCTCGCGGTCGCCGGCGGGCCGAGGCAGCCGGCGTATTACTTGAAAATGATCCGCGCGGCGAACGCCGTGGGCGGCCTGTTTCGCGGCGAAGAGCTGTCGACCTACGGGTACTGGACGGTCGACATGTGCCGGTGCACCCCGTACGCGGGGGCCGATCGGATCCCCGGCGACGGCGCGGGCCTCCTGCTCACGCACGGCAAGACCGATCCGAAGTGGCTGTGCGATCAGCTCGCGCAGTGCCCCGTCCTCCCCATCCCCCCCGCCTCCGACTACGACTAGGCGCGCGCATGTCCCCGCCGACCCGATGAAGCTCACCTGGCACAGGCGGCGCGTACACCTCAGACACCCGTTCTCGATCGCCCGGCGGCGCGACGAACGGAGCACCGAGCGCACCGCGCTCCTCGTCGCCATCGAGCACGAGGGGCGGGTCGGCCTGGGCGAGGCCGCGCCGAGCGCGTATTACCACCAGACGCTCGACTCGTCCGAGGCGGCGCTCGCCGGCGCGGCGTCGATGCTCGCCGGCCCGCGCGAACCCCTCGGCCTCGATCGCGGCGAGGAGCACGACCCGCTCGCGTTCGACGCGATCCTCGACCCGATCGCCGCGCGCTTCCCCGGCGAGTCGGCGGCGCTCGCCGCGATCGACGGCGCGCTCCACGACCTCGCCGGCAAGCTCCTCGGCGTGCCGGTGTGGAAGCTCCTCGGCCTCGACGCGCGGCGCGCGCCGCTCACGTCGTTCACCATCGGCATCGACGAGCTCGACGTGATCGCGCGCAAGGTCGCCGAGGCGGCCGAGTTCCCGATCCTCAAGGTGAAGGTCGGCACCGATCAGGACGACGCGGTCCTCGCGACGATCCGGCGCGCCGCGCCCGACAAGACGCTCCGCGTCGACGCCAACTGCGCCTTCGGCTCCCACGACGTGCTCGAGCGGTGCCGCGCGCTCGCGCGGTACGGCGTCGAGCTGATCGAGCAGCCCACGCCGGCCGGCGCGCACGACGCGCTCCCGTCGGTGCGGAGCGCGGGGCTCGCGCCCATCTTCGCCGACGAGAGCTGCGTCGGCGCGACCGGCGTCCTGGCGTGCGCCGGCGCGTTCGACGGCATCAACATCAAGCTGTCGAAGTGCGGCGGGATCCGGCGCGCCGTCGCGATGATCCACGCCGCGCGCGCGGCCGGGCTCCGCGTGATGCTCGGGTGCATGGTCGAGACGTCGGTGGGGATCGCCGCCGCGGCGCACCTCGCGCCGCTCGCGGACTACGTGGATCTCGACGGGCACCTCGTCCTGGCCGACGACCCCTTCGGAGGGATCGGCGGCGCGGGCGGACGTCTCACGCTCGGCGATCGGCCGGGCCTGGGCGTCGCCCCGTCGGGCGCCGCCGAGCCGGGCGCAACCCTTCACGGTTGAAACGGAGGGACCATGGCGATCAGCGGCGAGGACAAGCGCGCCCGCTTGGCGGAGCTCTTGAAGCAGAGGGCGCAGGCGCCGAAGGTCTCGCCGCTGTCGTCCGCGCAGGAGAGGCTCTGGTTCGTCGAGCAGTGGAACGAAGGGCTCGCCGGCGGGAGCATGGCGATCCGCGTGCGGATCGAGGGCGAGCTCGACCACGGCGCGCTGGCGCGCGCGCTCCGCGGCGTCGTCCAGCGGCACGAGGCGCTCCGCACCACGTTCACCGTCCAGGACGATCGGGTCGTGCAGGTGGTCGCGCCGTCCGCCTCGCCGCGCCTCGCCGTCGTCGACCTCGAGGCGTCCGGCGGCGACCTTCGCGCGCGCGAGGCCCTCGCCGAGGCCCGGATCGCCGAGGAGGCGCGGGCGCCGTTCGCCCTCACCGGCGAGCCGCTCCTCCGCGCCTCGCTCTACCGCGTCGGCCCGCGCGCGCACCTCCTCCTCGTCAACGTGCACCACCTCCTCGCCGACGCCTGGTCGATGGGGATCCTCGTGCGCGAGCTCGGCGCGCTGTACCGCGCCGACGTCGAGAAGCGGCCGGCCGGCCTCCCGCCGCTGCCGCTCCAGTACGTCGAGTACGCGGCGTGGGAGCGGACGCGCCTCGAGAGCGAAGCGCTCGAGGCCCAGCTCGCGTACTTCCGCGCGAGGCTCGATCCGCGCGCGCTCCTCACGCTGCCGAGCGATCGCCCCCGCGAGGCCGCGAGCGGCGCGCGCGGCGCGCGGCGCACCGTCACCCTGCCGCTCGCGGTCGCGTCGTCGGTCCACGGGCTCGCGCGCGCGCACGGCGCGACCGCGCGGACGCTGTCGAGCGCGGCGATGGAAGCGCTGCTCGCCCACCCGTGGCCGGGCAACGTCCGCGAGCTCGAGCACGTGATCGAGCGCGCCTCCCTGCTCGCCACCGCCGACGAGATCACCGCCGACGACCTCATGCTGCGCCCGCGCACCGACACCGCCCCCCGGCTCGAGGAGATGACCCTCGAGCAGGTCGAGCGCTACCTCATCGAGCGCGCCCTCGCCACCCAGGGCGGCAACGTCAGCGAGGCCGCCCGCGTCCTCGGTCTCTCACGCAGCGCCCTCTACCGCCGCCTCACCAGCCTC
>Ga0105247_10002205_pt1 | contig 13411 bp, 13 predicted proteins | sample KBSS24metaG_FD_81519 | JGI IMG/M metagenome (GOLD analysis project Ga0105247, IMG submission 81519) | Switchgrass rhizosphere microbial communities from Kellogg Biological Station, Michigan, USA - KBS S2-4 metaG | ecosystem: Host-associated > Plants > Roots > Rhizosphere > Soil | place...
CGGACCAGTTGCAGACTGTCGCCGCCGGCCGGTCCCACCCACGATCTCAAGGCACCCAACGGAAGAGCCCGCGCCGAGTTCGTCGCAACCACCCACCGGACTTCACATCCATTCGAGGCAGCCGAGGTCATTGCCTCGCGGGCTATCCGGCTCTTGCCCACCCCCGCGGCTCCGCACACCACGATCCCGGAGCAATCCCGATCGGATAATGCGGCTTCGATGAGCCGCATCTCCTTCGATCGGCCGGTCAGCGGCCACCCCAACCGCATGTAGCTAAGGATAGGAGCGTCATGGCGACTTCAAAGGATGAACGGCGAACGGCCTTGATGTCGCTAGCCGCACGGCGACACAACCGCCCCTACCTTCTCCGGCAGCTTCCGCAGTTCAAAGGACGTCGAGTGGTGCCGCACCGTCGCGCCAGGCGTTGAGGATGTCCTCGACACGTCTTCGCACTTGTGCGCGCGCAGATTCGCGCTCGGCGCCGGCCATGAGAAGGTCGTCGTAGTCGGTGTCGACATGCCGGACGGAGGCCGCGACGGCGAGTCGGACGGCCTCGGGTTCCAGTGCGCGCCCGGCGGCGCTTCTCCCGACGCGGCCACTGCCGCGTGCCGCCGCGTGAAGCGCGATCGCGTCGGCGCGCAGGGTCGGACAACCCGGGAATTGCTCGCGAATCGCCGCGGCGAACTCGTCGCGGAAGCCTACGTCCTGGTCGGCTCGACGAATCTGATCGCGTTCCCTGCGGCGGGCGCGCACGTCGGCGTCGGAGAGGCACTGCTGCGCGGCCTGTTCGATCGCCGCGGACTCGGCCAGAATGCCTTGTCGCTCATAGCGTTTACGCCTCACGCTCCAGCGCACGACGACGGCGGACAGTCGGCTGGCCTTCTTCGCGCGCCGGGTCAGGGCTGCGTCTCCGGAGGGCAGGAACTCGAGGTGGCCAAGATCGGCGCAGTCGAGGCAGAGCACACCGGCCTCGTCCTTGAGAAGAAGGTCACCGGCCGCGCCGCACGACGCGCACGTCCACGCGCTATGAGCCGAGATGACGACGATGTCTCTGGGCGGCCGGCGTGGGCGCGCGACCACGGGCTCAGGCAGTTCGGCCGACGCCCAATGGGTGCAGTAGGCGCGCTCGGCGTCGGGGTCGGCGCCAGTGGTGAATTGCAACTCTCGGTATTCGACCTCCGACGGCGTGAGTCCATGGTCTTCGGCCCAGCGCTGCAACGCCGTCAACGCGGCCGCGACCTTCGCAGCGTCAACCTGCACGCACCGGTCGAGCCGGGCAACGCCACCCCGCTCCCACCGGTCGACGTTCGGCTGCGCTAGCCAGCCGAGGCCGACAAGTATGTCGATGGGTCGGACGAATCGCTGGTCGGCCAGAGTTGCCTGCGCGATTCGTGCGACTCGAGTTTCCAGGTTTGCCATGACGTCGCCGACATTATGTCTGTGGTCCGACAGCACGCATGCGATAGGCCCCGCCGAAGTCCCATCCGATTGTAAAGCCGTGGTGCAGGACGAGATCGCTGAGGACGTCGACACGGTCGCCGAGCGGCGACGACACGATGTCGAACCCGCCGCTGTCGAAAAAGGCGAAATTCAGCGACGACTCGGGCGTTGTGCGTGATCGGTAGACGATTGCGTCGATGTCGCCCCACCAGCGGCGGGTTGCATCGGCAAGTCGATGGCAGGTATCCCACACCTCAGGATGCTGTCCGGTGCTGATCTGGTCGTCGACGCGGAGCGCATCGAGGTTCTTGTCCGTGCGGAGATCGAGCACCCGCAGGTTTCGAGCGGCGACCAGCCGCGCCAGGTGATGAGTTCGGTGGTCGGCGGGGATGACGAGTCCAGTCGATCGGTAGCGCTCACGGAACGCACCGACGAGCGTTGCGCCGGCGTAACGGGTCCGAAATGCCCCCGATTTCGGATCGAAGCGATGACGAGGTTCGACGAATCCGGCCCAGTCCCAATCGGTTGGCGATGTTGCCTCGATTCGCCAGATCTCGCTGCCGGCGCGGACGGATCGGCGGCGAAGTCCGACGGGCCGGTCGTCGGGGAATGCGGCCCGGTAGCCAGCGGGTAGCTCAGGCACCGATGGAAGACAACGTCAGCCACGCAGCTTCGGCGGTCTTGGGATGTCGCAATGCCTCTGCAATCGACGTACCCCGAAGCTCGTCGCGCTTGATACGCATGATCCGGTCCGCCGCAAGCGGATCGACGGTGAATCGTGCGAGCAGTTCAAGTATCCGGGGCAGGTCGGGGCGTATGCGGTCGTCATCGAATTGCCAAGTCGGAAACCAGGTTTTGTTGCCGACAGCAGAACCGAGGAGCTTGCGGCGCGTGCGGAGACGGTGGACGGCCTGAGGAGTGCGCAGCTTCAGTAGTGCTTGAACATTCGGCGTCGGCAGCGAACCGTCGACGAATTCCTGGACCAGCGAGGCGCGGCGCTGATCATTCAGCGTGCGAGCGGCAACGCGTTCGAGGGTTCCCTGCGGTGTCGACGGAGCCGCGAGCAATGCGTCGAGGACCTGCGCGAAGCCGGCGTCTTTCTCGGCCCGAGCAGCCACCTGGCGAGCGAGCGGCTCGACGGCGGTGGTCATAGCCGAAGTCTACGCCTGCCTTGTGCGATCGAAACAATCGAAACAAACACGGGTGGTGAGGTCGGTTTCCGAGGGACGTCTGGAAAAGACCTGTGCTATGTGGCGGCGTCAACATGTGTTGACGCTTCGCAGCCCGGCTCCTGGCCATCGGCCACAAGACCGCGAGCCGCATGAGCGCGGAGGGGCGGCTTGATCATGGTGCCCTGCTCTACGACGACCGGGGGCTGCCGTCGTGATCGTCGATACGTCGGCCGTGATCGCGATCCTCACTGCCGATGATGATGCGGCGATCTACGCTCGCGCGATCGCCGATGCGAGCGTGCGACGACTGTCGGCTGCGAGCTATCTCGAGTGCGGGATCGTTCTCGATCACCAGCGAGATCCGGTCATCAGCAGAAGCCTGGACGAATTGATTGGGGAAGCCGAGTTCGTGATCGAGCCGGTGACCGAGCACCACGCCCGGCTGGCTCGTCAGGCCTACGCAGACTTCGGCAGAGGCAGCGGCCATCGTGCTGGACTGAACTTCGGCGACTGTCTCTCGTACGCGCTGGCGCTCGACACACGCGAGCCGCTGTTATGGAGGGGCGACGACTTCGGGCACACGGGTATTGCGTCCGCGCTCACGCTGTAGGTGCCCGCAGGCCCGGTCGCTGGACCGCGCTGAAATGCTCTGGGGACCATGCTTTTGTCGCCCGTCAACTATGTTGACGCCCCCAGAGCGGCAAGTGGTCCGGCGAAGAGCTCAAGTTGTCCGTACCGCACCCGTCATGGACAGGATGATGCCGATGTCGACGCCGGCGTCGGCCCAAACCCCGAGTACCAACAGCGTGCCGACCGGGTCATCCCAGTCTTGCGCGTCTCAGAACTGCACACCGCGGGTCAATGCACCGTCGACGACGAGGTTGGTCCCGGTGATGAAGCTCGCCGCCGAACTGCTCAGGAATACAACGGCATTGGCGATCTCCTGGGGTTTCGCCATCCGGCCGGTGGGGTTGAGTCCGAGCGCGGTGGCGAACAGCTCGGGATCGTTCTGCTCGATGGTCGGCCAGACTCCGCCCGGGAAGTAGGTGTTGCCAGGGCTCACCGTGTTCGCCCGCACGCCTTGGCCGGCGAGCTTGTAGGCCAGCCCCTGCGTGTAGTGGATGATCGCTGCTTTCATCGTGCCGTACGGCCCAGCGGCGAAATCGATCTCGCGTCCAGAGACGCTCGAGATCGTCACGATCGAACCGGCACCACTGGCCAGCAAGTGCGGCAGCGCCGCCTCCACCAGCCCCACGGTGCCCATCAGATCGACATCGAAACTGGTGTGCCAGTTCTCGATGCTCTCGGGAATCGCCAGCGCACTCACGTTAGCCACCACACCGTCGATGCCACCCAGCGCGGTGAAACTGTCATTTACCCAATCCGTCAGGGCTGCAGCGTCACCCACGTCCACGGCGCTGCCAATCGCGATGGCCCCGTCGGCCCCCAAAGCGGACTGGGTTTCTGCGACCGCGTCGACGGTACGCGCGCAGTACGCCACGGACGCGCCTTCGGCCAACATTCCGTCAACGACGGCCCGGCCGATGCCGCGTGTGCCGCCAGTCACGAGGAAACGCTTTCCCGACAATCCGAGATCCATGATTTTTCCGCCGTTCTCGTCAGTAGGAGATGGTTCCCAGCGAAGCTGCCGCACTGCGCAACTCGCCGTGAATCCCGCCGTAGGCTGCTGCGGACGGTAGCAGTCGCTTGTCGATCTTGGTGACGGCACTGTAGTTGGGGTCGACGACGTTGGCGATCGGCACCTGCGATATCTGCGTCAACAACTGGTAGGCGTCGAGTCGGTCCAGCCCGTACAACTCGCCCATCCAGGCGATCATGTCGACCTGACTGGCCCGCCATGCCTCTTCCAACGGCCTGCCCGAACCGATGCTCATCAGATGCGTATCGGTCTCGAGCCGCGGCAGGCCGGGCCACCGCCCTTGACCAGATCCACGATCGCGGTGACGTTCATCGCGCCTTCGACTGCGGTGCCACAGGATTCGCCTTCGCCCTGGCGGTAGTGACCGTCTCCCAGGGAGAACAGCGCACCGGGGACATTGACCCGCAGGTAGCAGGTCGCGCCAACGGCCATCTCCGGGGTGTCCATGTTTCCGCCGAACGCGTCGGGCACCAGGGAGCTGCGTACCTCGCGCCGTGCTGGGGCCACCCCGACCGTACCGAGCATCGGGTTGGCGGGCAGGTCCACTGTGAAGTCGCTGCCCTGCGCCGAGAACCTCAGCGTGCCTGCGGCGGAATCGTATTCGTAAATGTAGGTTCGCTCCGGCAGCGGCGCCTGCAGCGTGGGACTGGCGGGAACACTGGTCAGCCCGCCGAAGAACGGGATCAGTGTCGACGCACCCCAGGTGCGTGCTGGAGTCAGATCGGCGAGGTGGATCGCCAGCGTGTCGCCCGGCTCGGCGCCCTCGATCCAGAACGGTCCTGTCTGCGGGTTCAGGTCCTCGGTGTCGAGCGCTCGGGTGGCTACGTCGTCGCGGCTGGTGATGCGCCCGCCGTAGGCGTCCTCGGTCCACAGCGTGAGCACGGTTCCAGGTCGGATCCGCATGACGGGCGCCGCACCGCCGAACGTGTAGTTCAACTGGTCGGCTGACGGGATGAACGCGACGTGCTGCATGACAGCCATCCTTATCGCGCGGCGCGAGCAGCGCAGCGTTATCGGCGGTCGCGCGTGCCTCGCGGCGGATACGCGCTACCGGCTCACGCCATGGAGAACAGCTCGTGCATCACGATCACGCTCGCGACACGCTGTAGACCGCCTTCTACCGCGATGCGTTGATCGTCGGGGCATGCGAGCAGCTGATCGAGCGTCGTGGAGACTTTTTTCATGTCGTAGATCGGCTGGTCTTTTGCGGCTTGGGAGGCGAACGTGTCCCGGTAGAAGGCGAGCATCGGGTCGTTGGTGTTGCGTGTCGGCGGGGTGGTGAACGGGTGCTTCTGGCGGTCGTACAACTCGGGTAACACGTCCTTCGCCGCTTCGCGCAGGACGTGCTTTTCTCGAATGCCTTTCACTTTCATGTTCACCGGCACGCGCGCCGCGACTTCGGCGACACGGTGGTCCAGGAACGGCACGCGGCCTTCGATGGAGTGGGCCATCTCCATCCGATCGGCGAGATAGTTCAGGATGAAGTTCGGCAATACCGTCTTGGCATTGACGTAGAGCATCTGATTCAGCCGGTCGCGGCCGGTGACGCGTTGCGCCAGCGGCAACCGATCCAGCGCCGACACCAGCGGCGCAAACTCCCGCACGGACGCCGGGAGATCATCACGAAACAACGGGGCCACACTGTTGGCCTGGGCCGCAGCCATATTGAGCGTCGCCGGCAACCAGCCGAGCCTGCGCTGCACGGCCTGCATCTCCGCGCTGCTGACCTGCTCCGGCATCAACAACGCGCGGGTCGCCGCATTCGCGCCGAGCATCTCATCCAGGAGCGCCGTTCTCTCGCCGGCACTCAACGCCGCGTCGTCACTCAGCGCGTCGACCCGGAAGTACGGATAGCCTCCCAGCATTTCGTCGGCGCCTTCACCGGTGAACACCACCTTGATGCCCGCGGCTCGCACGGCACGGCTCAGCAGGTACTTGGCGACGCCGTGGCCGTTGAACATCTGCGTTTCGGCATACCAGATCGCGTCCTTGAATGACTCGGCGATCTCGCGCCCAGTGATGGGAATCGGGTGATACGTCGCGCCGACATGCCTGGCCTGGGCTTCAGCGATGCTGGCTTCGTCGTAGAGCGGGTTCTCGAAGGTGAGCGTAAACGCGCGGATGGGCCGGTCCATCTCCTGCTGCGCGAGCCCGAGGACAGCGCACGAGTCGATGCCACCACTCAGATACGACGCGACCTCGACATCGGCGACCAATCGTTGCCGCACGGCATCGACCAGCGCCTCGCGGAATTCGTCGACGATCTCGGCGTCGCTTCGCGTGTCTGCCCGCATCTGCTCAGCAGTCGGGATCTCCCAATCCCAATACGGGTAGATGCGAACATCGCCGTCTTTGGCGATCGCGTAGCACCCCGGCGGCACGGTACTGATCCCGGCGAATTCGGTCTTCTCGTGAGATCTGCCCATACCTCCGGTAGCGCCCTCGAGGTCCCACGCGGCAGGCACACCCAGCGCCAACATCGCTTTGATCTCCGACGCGAAGAACACTTCGCCGTTCACCACCGCGTAGTAGAGCGGTTTGACCCCGAAGCGATCGCGGACTGCAATCATCGCCCGTTGCCGTTCGTCGGCGATGACCATCGCGAACTCGCCTCGCAGGAGCGTCGCGGCCTGCATCCCGCGCTCCTGATAGAGGTGCAGGGCAATTTCGCTGTCGCTCTCGGTGGAGAAGCGATAGCCCATGGCTCGCAGACGCTCGCGAAGCTCGCGGTAGCCGTAAAATTCGCCGTTCACCCACTCATATCCGAGTCCGCTCAACGCATGCCTCGCGCGAAGCGCGCTCGCACGCAGTTGTTCATCATCGAGATCCTCCGGTTCAGTTCGTAGCTCCGCTTGCTCTACGTAGGCATCGGCATCTTCGAACAACTCTTGGGGAATGGGGTACACCGGATCGCCGAGTGTCCGACGTTCAGACTTCATCGCTTGCAAGAAGGACTTCTCGAAATCTGGGGCGGAGATGTCACGCCCGATGAAGCGGTCGATGAGATCGACATATGAAGAGACGTCGGGCAATTCGGACGGGTAGGTCATCGCAGGGATCCTCGCTGAAGCACATTCGTAGCTTGCTCAGGAGAAAGTCGCCAGCCACTCAAGAACGAAAACTCCTGATGGCTTTGGATTGCGGCCAGAGGTGTTGAGATTGAAGTTGACCACCGCCTGCCGAAGTAGAAGACTTGTCCGAATCACCAGAACGCTCAGGGCCACTCGTTGACGCGAGCGGCGTTGAACTGCGCGAGCACGGCACTGACAGCTTGGCCGTAATCGGTTGGTTCCCAGTCGTCGTCTAGGTTTTCGGTGATCTCGTCACTGAGGACGGGCATGATTTCCTTTGCGTCCGAGCATGATACGGAGTTGGCTTGCCGGATCCGCTCGAGAAGAGTTGGGCTACGACGAGCCAGGATCTCGTTGAGGACGTCCGCATGAGCGGTGCTGAGGAAACGGAAACGGCTACCCACCAGTGTCGTTTTCGATGACTTACGAGTTCTCTTGCAGCACTACCTCCATCTCGTCCGCTCTCGGCCATCTAATGGGCGGGTCATCACTTACCCACGCATACTCCAGTCCAGACACGTGCCCATCGGTGATCCAAATGATCACTTCGCCTTGATATTCCGCACTATTCGGCACGAATGCATGTGCAGGAAAGGGCCCGTTCGGTAGATCGGCGCCCTCGTCGTTGTTCGACACCTTGACGTCGAGTATCCACGTTGTTTCGTTGGCGACGAGCGCGCCGTCAAGGTCGGCGATGAGTGGGCCGCTGCGACGATTGTCCGCGTGCGACAGAATTGAACGGATGACTGCGGCCTCTTCGGACGATATTGCCCGCCAGCTTGTTTGGTCTTTCATGAGATGAACGCCGTACCAATCTTGATCATGCCGTCGCTGTCCACGAATCCTCGAACCGTCACATTCTCGCCGGACACGTTGATCACTGCTTCGAATCTACCCTGACTCGGAACATGGCCCCTTAGTCCGTCAAGGATCTGTGGCATCGCTTCCTCCCGTCCTCCCGCACGTTGCACGACACCACCTAGCTTGTGTTTGTCGGCGAACGTATGGTCCAACCGCTCAGGTCGAGTGTTGAACTCAAACTCTGGATCCGGTTGCGGTCCGGGCGGCTCCGGAATGTCGGCCTGACTGGCAATCGGCGGACAGGGCACGATCGGGTTGCCGATTCCCGTCAGCGCGTCGCTGGCCGAGGCGTGATACCGCTTCGCGGCCTCTTCCGCCTTCCCAACCAGATCGGCATAACGAGACGTCGCCTGTTGGTACTCGATCATGCCGATTGCCGGCGACACAGCCATGAGCGCAGCGGCCTCCATCACGTCTGATTCGGCATCGGCGAACTCATCCGGGGTAGGGGTGTCCTCCTGATCGGCCCGGCGGTTCTGCTCGCGTGTCCTGCGACGGGCGCGCAGGTCGGCGTCGGACAGACACTCCTGCGCGGCCTGTTCGATCGCCGCCGGCTCCGCCAGGATGCCTTGCCGCTCATAGCGATTGCGTCGTGTGCTCCAGCGCACCACGACCGCGGACAGTTGGCTGGCCTTCGTGGCGCGCCGAGTCAGCGCGGCATCACCGGACGGCAGAAACTCGAGATCCACGCGTTGTGCTCGCCAAGGGGCCGTGAACTCGACGTCGAACTCGTCGTCGCCGAAGAATGCCCTCGGCGACTACGGAGTTCGGCCAACCGAGGCTGAGTGGTCTCGCTTCGTCAGCGCGTGCGACCTGGTGCGATCCGTTGACGGCACATCGCCAAACTCGCGCGGCTGCTGGCGCCTGTCGATCTGCCTCTGCTACCACCGCGCGCCCAATTTTGATATCGCCCGTGATATCAAGTTTCGAGCGAGCATCACGCCGCCAGAACGGCAAGTGGTTGGGTGAAGAGCTCACGTTGTCGGTGCAGCGCCCGGTCCGATCAGAACAGCGACAGTTGTCGCGTGTTCTCGTCGCCGAACTTCTGCGGCACCGGCCGCTGGCGGACTCGCACGGGCCACCAGAACCACCGCCCGAGCAACGCCGCGATGGACGGCGTCATGAACGATCGGACGATCAACGTGTCGAACAGCAGGCCCAGCGCGATCGTCGTCCCGATCTGCCCGAGCACCAGCAGGTCGCTGAAGATGAACGACGCCATGGTGAAGGCGAACACCAGTCCCGCGGCGGTCACCACCGAGCCGCTGCCCGCCATGGACCGGATGATGCCGGTGTTGATGCCGGCGTGGATCTCCTCCTTGAACCGGGAGACCAGCAGCAGGTTGTAGTCCGACCCCACGGCCAGCAGCAGGATGACCGCCAACGGCAATATCACCCAATACAAGTCGATGCCCAGAAGGTGCTGCCAGACCAGCACCGAAATGCCGACCGAGGCACCCAACGACAACGCCACGGTGCCCACGATGACCAGCGCGGCGACCAGGCTCCGTGTGATGAACATCATGATCAGCAAGATGAGGCTCAGCGACGCGATGCCGGCGATGATCAGGTCGTAATGCGCCATCTCGGCGATGTCCTTATACGTGGACGCCGTTCCACCGATGTAGATCTTCGACCCCGCCAACGGCGTGCCCTTGACCGCCTCCTGCGCCGCGTGCCGCATCGTGTCGATGTGCGAAATGCCCTCGGGCGTCGCTGGATCCACGTCGTGGGTGATGATCATCCGCGCAGCCTTGCCGTCCGGCGACAGGAACAACTTCAGCCCGCGCAGGAACTCGGGGTTGCTGAACGCCTCCGGCGGTAGATAGAAGGAGTCATCGGTCTTCGACGCGTCGTACGCGGCGCCCAGCTGGGTGGCGTTCTGCAGCGCAGCAGCGGTCTGGTCGTAGATCCCCGACGTGGTGGCGTAGTTCGTCATCGTCAGGTCGCGGTTGGTCTGTTGATTCTGGATCTGCGGCGGAATCAGCGCGAGCAACTTCGGCTGCAGCGCATCCAACTTGGCGATGCTCCCCGAGACGTTGGCCAACTGGTCGGTCAGCGCGTTGATGCCGTCGAGCGCGTCAAAAAGGGACCGCAATGCCCAGCAGATCGGGATGTCGAAACAATGTGGCTCCCAATAGAAGTAATTGCGCAGCGGCCGGAAGAAGTCGTCGAAGTTGGCGATCTTGTCGCGCAGGTCCTGAGCCGTGGCCACCGTATCTTGAAATGCCTGACTCTGCTCGTGCGTGATGTCGCTCGACTGCTGCTGCAGCGCATACTGCTGCCGCAGGACGTCGATCGAATCGTTGATCACGCCCACCTGCTTGAGCAAGTCCGCGGCGCGGTCCTGCTGGTAGGGCAGATTGTTGATCTGCGCCGCACTGTTCGTACTGATCTGGAACGGGATCGACGTGTGGTCTAACGGCGTGCCCAGCGGCCGCGTGATCGACTGCACCTGTGCGATGCCGTCGGTGTGGAAGACGGCCTTGGCCACCCGCTCCAACAGGATCATGTCGGTGGGATTCCGTAGATCGTGGTCGGCCTCGATCATCAGCAGTTCGGGATTCAGCCGCGCCTTCGAGAAGTGCCGCTCCGCGGCGGCGTATCCCACATTGGACGGGGCACTGGCCGGCATGTACCGGCTGATGTCATAACTCACCTTGTAGCCCGACAGCGCGGCCAGTCCGACGAAGGCGAGCGCCAGCGTGGCGATCAGGATCGGCCCGGGCCACCGCACGATCGCCGTCCCGATCCGTCGCCAGCCTCTCTTGGCGGTCTTGCGCTTGGGCTCCAGCAGACCGAACCGGCTGCCCACCACCAGCACCGCGGGCGCCAGGGTGAGCGAGGCGACCAGTGACACGAGCACACCGAGCGCGGCCGGGACGCCCAGGCTCTGGAAGTACGGCATGCGGGTGAAGTACAGGCAGAACACCGCGCCGGCGATGGTCAGGCCCGAACCCAAAATCACATGCGACGTCCCGCGGTACATGTCGTAGAAGGCGGCTTCCCGGTCCATGCCGTCGTTGCGCCGCTCGTGATAGCGGCCGAGCAGGAAGATGATGTAGTCGGTACCGGCCGCGATGACCAGCAGCGTGAGGATGTTCGTCGAATACGTCGACAGGCCGATCACTCCGATGTTCGCCAGGAACGCGACGATCCCACGGGCCGCAGACATTTCGATGAGCACCGTGAGGAGCGCCAGGATCATGGTGACCGGCGAGCGGTAGACGATGAGCAACATGATGGCGATGACCCCGACGGTCAACGCGGTGACCATCACGGTGCTTTCGTTGCCCACCTCGAACTGATCGGCGATCTGGGCTGCCGAGCCGGCGACGTAGGCGTGGATACCCGGGGGCGCCGGCGTCTTGGCGATGATGTTGCGCAGCGCGTCGACCGACTCCAACGACAACGCCTCGCCCTGGTTGCCGGAGAGGAACACCTGGACGTACGCGGCCTTCCCGTCGGGGCTCTGCGAGCCGGCGGCGGTCAGCGGGTCGCCCCAGAAGTCCTGGACGTGCTCGACGTGCTTGGTGTCCTCGTTGAATCGCTTGACCAGCTCGTCGTAGTAGCGGTGTGCGTCGGCGCCCAGAGGCTGGTCGCCCTCGAGCACCACCATCGCGGCACTGTCGGAGTCGAACTCACCGAACACCTTGCCGATGCGCTGAAACGCCTGCAGCGAGGGCGAACTGGGGGAGCTCAACGCCACGTTGTGCTCGGCGCCGACCGCCTCGAGTTGGGGCACCAGCGCGTTCGACAGGATGGTGATGGCCAGCCAGAACAGCATGATCGGCACGCAGAGCCGACGAATCCACTTGGCGACACGGTCCGTCGTCGTTGGGCGTTCGGCGAGGTGGTTGGTCATCCGGACTTGTCCAGGCAGTAGGTGAAGGCGTTCAACGTGTTGACCGTTCTCTCGTCCTTGACGACGTCGTCGATCTTGATCCGGCAGCCGATGGAGTCGCTGTCGCCCTGGGCGGAGATGTTGACGAACACCGCCGGTTGGGTGGTGGTGGTGTCGTATGCCCACGGCAGCGTCGCGTTGTCGACCCGCTGCGGTTGGGCGTTCACGTCCAGGTAAGTGATGGTGGCGACCGTGCCAGGGGCGCCGAACACCTCCATGACGACGTGCTTCGGGTTGAACGGAACGATCTCATTCGCGGCCCCGCTGGGGGTGGACGTGACGTCCTTGGAGCCGAAGATGCCGTGGAGTCGGTACACCGCGAAGCCCGCCAGGGCGACGACGAACACCGCCACCAGAAGCATCCACCGTCGCAACAATCGGCTTCCGATCGAAAACCGCTGCATCCGTGACCCTTTCGACGAGCGGTGACTCGTTGACGGACGGTACGACACCTCTTCAGCCAATATCAACTAGGTTGACAGTACGGTACGGGACCGGACCCCACAAGCCGTGCGGATGTTCGATAATTGCTCATGACCTCCCGACATTGTGACGGGTGAGGCTGGGGATGAGCACGTTGTCGACGAGATCTTGCACGGTACGGCTTGATGGGGCACGGCCCGTGAGGATCGAGCGGTAGATGAGATAGCCGGGCAAGACGTCCCAGAGGTCCTCGGTGATGGCGGAGGCGTCGATCTCGCCGCGGTCGACGGCCCGCGCGAGGACGTGCGACATGAGGGCTTTCCGCTGGGCGAGGAACTGTTCCTGCATCATGGCGTCGAGTTCGGCGCTCCGGGAGACCTCCACGAGCACCGCCCGAATGGTGCTCGCATGGGTGCTGACGTGAGCGCTGATCTGTTCTCCCAGTCGCAGCAGATCGCCGCGTAGCGTGCCGGTGTCTGGGTCGACCGCGACCTGCCGGGTGCCCTCGACGAACGCCGCCATCACCAGTTCGGCCTTGGTCGGCCACCGTCGGTAGAGCGTGGCTTTGCTCGCGTGTGCCGTCGTGGCCACCGCGTCGAGGGTCAACCGGTCGTAACCGTGTTCCTGGAGCAGCTCGAGCGTCACCGCGAGCAACTCGGCCTCCCGCGGCGACCACGGGCAGTCCGCGTTGCCATCGGAACTCCGGATCACGGCACCTCCAGGGAACCAGTCAACTTGTGCGAACGAGTATCGGGCAATTCTGCTGCACGATCCGAGAAATCGCGCCAGTGGCCCGCGTCCTCAACGGCCCGAGGAGACCTTCGCCGCCCATTCCAGGAATTCATCGGCCGTGAACACCGGCTTGCCGTACTCCTGCGCC
>Ga0105247_10002208_pt1 | contig 13405 bp, 10 predicted proteins | sample KBSS24metaG_FD_81519 | JGI IMG/M metagenome (GOLD analysis project Ga0105247, IMG submission 81519) | Switchgrass rhizosphere microbial communities from Kellogg Biological Station, Michigan, USA - KBS S2-4 metaG | ecosystem: Host-associated > Plants > Roots > Rhizosphere > Soil | place...
GAGCTCGCCGGCGCCGCGGCGCACGAGCTCAATCAGCCGCTCACGAGCGTCATGGGCTACGCGGAGCTCCTCAAGCGAAGGCTCGATCCCGCGTCGCCCGGCTTCAGCGCCGCGGAGGTCATCTTCAACGAGGCGGAGCGGATGGCCGAGATCGTCCGCAAGATCGGCAAGATCACCAAGTACGAGACGAAGTCGTACGTCGGGCAGGCGCGGATCTTGGACCTCGACAAGGCGAGCGACGACGGCAACGTCCCGTCGGGGACGGGGGGCTGAGATGGCGCGGAAGAAATCGGCCGATCCCACGTCGATGCCGCCTCCGTCGTCGGCGTCCCCGTCGGGGGGGCGCGAGCGCGAGTCGGCCGTCCACCTCGCCGAGGAGACGACGTCGGTCCGCGCGACCGATCCGGGCCTGTCCGGCGCGGCGTCGATCCGCGCCACCGAGCCGAGCCTCGGGGCGGTCACGCCGTCCGTGCCGCCGGTCGAGGCGGCGCTCCCCGCGGCCTGGCTCGAGCGGCTCCTCGAGCTCGCGATCGATCCGCCGTTCGCGCAGGGCGAGGAGGCGGTGGTCCGCGCGGTCGTCGACGTGGCGGCGGAGCTCCTGCCGACGTGCGCGGTCGGGGCGTGCTTCGTCCGCGGCCAGGACCTCCGGCAGCGCGTGATCCGCAAGCACCCGCGGGACGGCGCGTGGCGCGATCAGGGGATCGATCCGACCCGCCTCTTCCCGGGGTACCTGCGCGAGGCGATCGTCGCCGTGCCGGGCGCGGCGCTCGGGTCGACGCTCCACGCCGCGTGCGACGACGCGTCGCTCCTCGCGCCGCCGGGCGCGCCGGCGCGCCTCCTCGATCGGGTCGCGCGCCTCCTCGGCTCGATGATGGCGCAGGCGCGGGCGCACGAGACGATGCACGGCAAGCGGAGGGAGATCGACACGCTGACCGCGCAGATGGTCCAGGCGGAGAAGCTCGCGTCGCTCGGGCAGATCGCCGCCGGCATGGTGCACGAGCTCAACAACCCGCTCACGTCCATCGTCGCCTACGCCGACTTCCTGATGAAGAGGTGGGCGGCGAAGCGCGACGCGGTCGAGGGCGACGAGCTCGAGCGCCTCCGGCGGATCGGCGAGTCCGCCCACCGCCTCCTGCGGTTCACGCGCGACCTCGTGAGCTACGCGCGGCCGTCCGGAGAGACGCCGATCCCGGTCGTCCTCCACGGCGTCATCGATCAGGCGCTCGTGTTCTGCGAGCACCTGGTGAGCGAGTCGAGGGTGCGGATCGAGCGCCGCTTCGGCGACGGGATCCTCCCGGTGCGCGGCCTGCCCGAGCAGCTCACGCAGGTGTTCGTGAACCTGGTGACGAACGCGTGCCACGCGATGCCCTCGGGGGGCGGCGGGATCGCGATCTACACCGAGCTCGTCGACGCGGAGCGCACCGTGCGCATCCGGGTCGAGGACACCGGGCACGGGATCGCCGCGCACCACGTGCCGCGCGTCTTCGATCCGTTCTTCACGACGAAGTCCGACGGCCGCGGCAACGGGCTCGGCCTGTCGATCGTGAAGAGCATCGTCGAGGGCCACGGCGGCCGGATCTGGGTCGAGAACGTGGTGGAGAGCGAGTCGACGCGCGGCGCCCGCTTCGTCTTCGTCCTCCCCGTCGCGAGCCGCTGACCCGCGGCCCGCGGCGCGCGGCGCGGCGCCGTCAGCCGCGGAGGGTCGCGGCCTTGCGCGTGAGGACCTGCGCGATGCTCTTCGAGAACGCGGTCTGCGGCTCGTAGACGTCTTCGAACGGGACGAAGTCGGCCGAGACGTCGCCCTCGCGCTCGCCCGCGACCCGCTCGAGATCGGCGATGACGTCGTCCATCGACGTGTACCGGTTCCGCGGGAGCTTGCGCGTCGCGCCCAGGACGACGCGCTCGAGGCCGGCGGGGACGTCGGGGTTCAACGACGTCGGCGGCGGCGTGGGGTGCGTGAGCTGCTGCGCCAGGATCGCGCTGGTCGATCCGAGGAAGGGGAGGCGCCCCGTCACCATCCGGAAGATCATCACGCCGAGCGCGTAGATGTCGGAGCGCATCCCCGTGGGATCGCCCACCGCCTGCTCCGGCGACATGTACTCGACCGTCCCGACGATGACGCCGTTCGCGGTGAGGCGGCTCGTGCCGGTGACGCGCGCGAGGCCGAAGTCGAGCACCTTGATCGCCGACGGCGCGCCGAGCTCCCCGACGAGGAAGACGTTGTCCGGCTTCACGTCGCGGTGGATCATCCCGAGCCCGTGCGCCGCGTTCACGCCGCGCGCGACGTCGAGCGCGACGCGGACGGCCAGCGGGATCGGCACGAGGGGGCTCCGCCGCAGGTGCGCGCCGAGCGACTCGCCCTCGAGGTACTCCATCACGAGGAACGGCGAGCCGTCCGGGCACAGCGCCGCCTCGAAGACGCGCAGCACGTTGTCGTGGCGGATCGATCGCAGGTGCTTCACCTCGCGGAGGAAGCGCTCGGCCCCCTCGGCGGTCCGCGCCTGCGCGCCGTCGAGCACCTTGATGGCGACGTCGCGCTCGCTGTCCGGATCGTAGGCCTGGAAGACGCGCCCCATCGACCCCTCGCCGAGGAGGCGGCGCACGCGGAAGCGGCCGATCTTCTCGCCGGTCCCCTCCTCGCGCGGCGGCGCGCCGGCGGGGCCATCGGCGAGGTACTGGCCGTCGTACGGGCAGTACACGAAGCCGGCCGCGAGCACCTTCAAGCAGCGCGGGCACGTTTGCACGGACGGAGTATCCCTTTACCCCGGCGCGCCGCAAGGGGCGCGCGCACCCGTCGAACGAGGGGTGGCGATCGGCGTCGCTCGCTCCGCGGGCGACGCGCCGCTCTGTCGGGGCGGGCGGATCGACGGCCCCCGGCGAGCCTCCGAGGAGCGCCGCCCGTCCGTCAGGGGTCGCCGCCCCACACGAAGTCGTCGATGACGACCGGCGCGCCCTTCGCGAGCGGATCGTCTTTGCCGATGACCCACGCCTCCACCTTGCCGCCGGGGTGGACGCACATGCGGACGAAGTGCTTGAAGCCGGAGTGGCCGAGGACCGAGAAGGCCTGCTGGTGCTCGAGGCCGAGGAGCGCGAGCACGGTGAGGAAGAGGCCGAAGACCAGCGCGCCGGCGAAGGCGTACACCACGATGACGACGCCGTCGCCGGTGAGCCGCGGCACACGGTGGAGCGCGAGCTTGAGCGCGACCGGGAGGAGCCCGAGCGTCGCGCCGAACGGGACGCACAGCGCGCTGACCGCTCGCGCGTGGCGCGGCGCGTGGCCGGCGACCATGTAGAGGAGGAGGACGAGGAGCCCGGTCACGATCAGGCTCGTGGCGGCGAACGCTCGCGGCCCCTCCGCGTCGGCGCCGAGCTCGATCGCCGCGACGATCGCCGCGGCGATGTGCGCGAGGAAGCCGGCCTTGCCGACCATGAGCTTCCACGGGACGTGCACGACGAGGCGCCGGCTCGTCGACGGGGTCGGGAACGTGGCCGCGGTGGGGCCGCCGACCGGGCGCTTCGCGCGCGGGCCGACGCGGGTCCCGTGCGAGAAGGCGCCGCCGCCGCCCGCCACGACGTGCACCGACGCGTTCACCTTGCGCCGCTCGTAGTGGTGCACGTCGCCGCACAGGTAAAAGACGCGGTCCGCCTCGAGGTCGAGCTCGCACGCGGTGAGCATCTGCGCGCCGAGATCGTGCCGCTCCTCGAACGCGACCGACGGATCGGGGGCGACGAAGAGGATCCGCCCCCGGTCGGCGGCGGCGCGCCGCGCGGCGAAGAACGCGCGCTGGCGGAAGTCGATCTTCCGGAGCTGCCGATCGACGCCCCACGCCTCGATGCCCGGCGCCAGCGCGAGCGCCCAGTACGACGCCTCCTGCACCGGCTCGTAGCCTTCGAGCTCGAGGCGCTTCTTCCGCGGCACCGTCGACCCTCGGAAGAAAGCGCGGACCGAGCGCGCGGCGTCGCGCGCCAGGCGGAGGAGGCCGCCGAGCTCGTCGAGGTGGAGCTGCCGCGCGACGACGCCGCGCGTGCGCCTCCGCCGCCCGCGGCCGCCGGTCGATCCGCGCGGCGCGGAGGCGCTCGAGGGGCGGCCGTCGGCCGCCTCGTCGATCGCGCTCCTCCGGAAGATCCGCGCGAAGCCGTCGAGCCCGTCGTACCAGTCGTGGTTCCCCGGGATCGCGAGGAGCGCGCGCCTCCGCGTGGGCTCGAGGCGCGCGAGCACCTCGGACCAAGGCGCGACGAGGCGCTGCTCGATCTCCTGCGCGGTCGCGACCGGGTACGCCGTGTCGCCGCCCATCAAGAGGATGTCGCCTCGCGGCAGCGCGCGCGCCGGGCCGCCGTCCGAGAACGTGTACTCTGCAAAGAGCATCTCGCCGACGGCGACGCTCACGTCGTGATCGTCGCCCGTGTCGGCGATGAAGTCGATCCACACCGGGCGCCCGAGCGCCTCGGCGACGCTGCGCGGCCGCCGCGCGCTCGCCTCGGGCGCGAGCACCGCGACGACGCGCGCGAGGATCTCGTCGGGATCGAGCGGGCGCATCCAGTCGCGCGCGTCGACCTGCTCGCTCGCGATCGCGCTGGCGGCGAAATGACGCAGGTGGCCGAAGAGCGACGTGACGCCGAACCAGCGGATCGCGTACGGCGGGTGCGTCCCCTGGAGGAACGATCGCGGCACCGGGCGGTCGCCTCGCCGCGCGATCGGGAGCTGCGGCGGAGCCGTCGTCGCTCCATCCCCCTCGGCGTCCGATGCCGCACGGGCGCGCGCGTCGCCCTCCACGTGAAGATCGTCGGCGAGCATCGCGCGGCAGAATAGCTTGTTTACAGCGCTCTTCACCGTCAGCTACCGTTCGTCTCGGGCGCTCGCCCCCAGCGCGTCTTCTCCCGGCTGGTGCGCTCCGGAGGTCCATGCCGGTCCTGGGTTACTCCACGTCGAAGGTCGCTCGGATGCTGACGCTCGGGCTCCTGCTCGCGAGCGGGACGGCCGCGGCCGGGCCCCTCCGCGGGCGGATCACCGGGCAAGACAAGCTCCTCCCCGAGGTCTACGCCGAGGCGGCGAAGCCGGAGAACCACCGCTTCACGTGGCGCGAGCCGTCGCCCACGGTGCGGCCCGAGTTCCGGAGCCTCGCGGCCAACCCGTCGCGCGACGTCTGCATCGCGGCGCTCACCTCCGCGAACGCCGCGCCGCACGAGGCCATCCTCATCCGCGTGACCGGCGGGCACACGATCCCGACGACGATCGTCGTGACGCCCGGGACGCGCCTCTCGTTCGAGAACGACGATCCGTTCCCGCACCGCCTCTTCGTGGTCGGGAGCGACTCGTGGCGCGCCGACGACCTGAACCCGAAGGCGACGCGCGACTGGACCGCGACCGGGCCGGGGCGGGTCGAGTTCCGCGATCAGCTCTTCCCGAGCGTGCGCAGCTTCGTCGTGGTCGATCCGCAGGTGGTCGACGTCGCGTACCCCGGCCGCGACGGCACGTTCCAGATGAGCCTGCCGGGCGGCGAGTACGTGCTGAAGGCGTTCTTCAACGGCAAGCAGGTCGGTCGCGCGGTGAACGTGACGCTCAAAGATCGCCCCGCGCTCGATCTCAAGGACCCGCTCAACGTGGGCGAAGGGGGCTGAGCGCGCATGCTCCTGCTCTCGCGGTTTTGGTACGCGCTCCTCTCGCTGATCCTCGCCTTCGCCATCTACATCGTGTTCCTGGCGGTCGGGCAGTACAACCGGCGCAACCAGGTGGCGATGAGCGAGGCGCTCGCCGCCGACAGTCAGGTCGTGAAGTGGGCGCTCCAGATCGACGCGCGGCGTCGGCTCGACGCGCTCCTCGTCGGCGCGGTCGACAAGGGGCTGCAAGACAGCCTGTTCGCGTCGAGCTCGGCGAAGGGGGACAAGGTCCCGGCGAAGAGCCGCGACGAGGCGCGCAAGGCGCTCGACGCGATCGCCGGGAAGCTGCCCGTCGAGTACAAGCCCGACGCGCTCTTCGCGGTCGATCGCGACGGGCGCGTGGTGGCGCAGAGCGGGTTCGATCCGCAGACGAGCGAGTACTTCGAGCTCGGCGGCTTCCCCGCGGTCTACGACGCGCTCCACGGGTTTCTCCGCGACGACACGTGGGTGCTCGGCGCGCGCGTCTACCGCGTCGTCGCCCGCCCCGTCGAGTACGACGTGAGCCAGCCGCCGGCCGGCGCGATCGTCGGCATCCGGGCCGTCGACGCGAAGTTCGCGCAGGAGACGAGCCGCCTCACGCGCGCGAACATCGCGTTCTTCGCGAACGGCGTGCGCGTCTCGTCCGCGGCGACCGAGGGGTTCGACGACAAGCTCCTCGAGCAGCTCACGGGCGAGCTCCCCAAGGTGGAGGCGGACAAGGCGTACCAGGACAGCGGGCGGAGCTCGCTCCGCCTCTTGAACGACGACAGCCTCGGCGCGACGTACGTGCGCTTCGACGGCGACGCGTGGACGCAGCGCGCGGGCTACGTCGTCGCGCGGACGCGCGTGAGCATCGCCGGGCCGATCGGCTTCCTCCAGGGGGCCGACGACAAGGACAAGGCGAGCGTGCCGTGGCTCCTCCTCGTGCTCGTGATCGTCGCCGGGGTCGGCGGCGGGATCGCGTTCCCCTGGGTCGAGCACACCGTGCCCCTCAAGAAGATGGCGCACCAGGCGTACCGCCTGCGCAAGGGCGAGGTCGACCTCCTGCCGCTCCCCGAGTTCCGCGGCGCGCTCCGTCCGATCGCGCAGGAGATCAACTCCGGCATCGAGCGCGTCGCCGAGAAGGGGGGCGGCGCGCCGCGCAAGCAAGCCGATCTCGAGTCGATCCTCGGCCCGGTGCCGGCGCAGCCCGCGATGAGCGCGTTCTCGTTCCCCGGGATCCCCGAAGGTCCGCCGCCGCCGTCGGTGCCGACGTCGCCGGGCCCTGGATCGGGCCCCGGATCCGCGCGCTTCGGGCCGCCGTCGGGCTCGGGATCGCGCCCCGGCTTCCCGTCGCCCGCGGGCGCGCCCGGCGGTCCGGGCTCGCGCCCCTTCCCGCAGGCGTCGCCGGGCCCGGCCGGGCCGGGGTTTCCGCCGCGCGAGTCGCCGTCGCGCCCCGGGCTCGGCGGCCCTAACGGTCCTCCCATGAAGCCCCCGCCGATGAAGCCGCCGGTGCCTCCGCCGGGCGTACGCGACACGGGACGCACCGCGCCGGGCGGTCCTCCGCCGGCCGTGCGCGACACGGGGCGCATGGCGCCGGTGCGGTCGCCGCAGGGGAGCTCGCCCGCGATCCACGAGGCGTCGTCGTCGAACGGCGGCAGCGGGATGTTCGGCGGCGGCAGCTCCATCCCGCCGCCTTTCGTCGTCGACGAGGCGAGCGGATTGAACCTCCCGCCCGCCCCCGGCCGAGCGGGCGCGGGGCGCGATCTCGGCGTGCCGCCGGAGACGGATGAAGCCACCGAGTGGCTCGTCGTCTACGAAGACTTCGTGCGGACGAAGAAGCAGTGCGGTGAGTCGACGGACGGCCTTACCTTCGAGAAATTCCAGCACACGCTGAAGAAGAATCGTGATGCGCTCATCCAGCGACATGGCTGCAAGCGGGTGCGGTTCTCGGTCTATGTCAAGGACGGGCGCGCCTCGTTGAAGGCGACGCCGGTGAAGGAGTGATCCGTGCCTGACCGCATTTTCTCCGCCCCCCGCGCGCTGCTCGCGGGGCTCGTCGCCGTCGGCTGTACGAGCGCATCGCTCGAGGGGACGGCGCAAGCGTCGAGCGTCCTCGAGTTCCCCGACAACGGCTCCGAGCAGCTCGGTCGCGGCGGCGCGTGGGTCGCGCGCGCGAGCGATCCGCTCGCGGCGTTCTACAACCCGGCCGGTCTCGCGGGGCAGGACACGCGCTTCCTCCTGAACGCGAACGTGGTCTTTAGCCACACCTGCTTCTCTCGCGTCAAGTCGAACATCGATCAGCAGCAGGAGCCGGCGGCGCCCGACGGCGTGCACTTCCCGCGCGTGTGCAACGACATCTCGCCGTTTTTGAATCCGCAGCTCGCGATGACGTACAAGATCAACGATCGCATGGGGGCGGGCTTCGCGTTCCTCGGCCCGAGCGCGGCGGGCGAGGCGAACTTCCCGACGTTCGTGAACTCGGCGAACGGCCCGCAGCCCGCGCCGCAGAGGTACATGGAGGTCTACTCCAACACGTTCCTCGTCACGCCGACGATCGCGTTCGGGGCCGAGGTGGCGGACAACCTCCGCCTGGGCGCGAGCTTCCAGTGGGGCATCGTCAAGGCGAAGTTCGTCAACTCGACGCTCGCGATCAACGGCGACAACCAGGCCGCCGGCACGAACGACATCCAGTCGACGCTCATCGTGCACGACTACTTCGTGCCGGGCTTCACCCTCGGCGGCATCTACACCATCGCCGACCAGTTCGACATCGCCGGCTGGTACAAGTGGAGCGACACCATCAAGGCGTCGGGCGACGTGTACTCGCAGACGCCGTTCTATACGAAGGACGTCGCGAACGGGAAGACGAGCGGGATCTACGACGGCGACACGTCGCAGCGCGACTGCGGCTTCGGCGGCAGCACCACGGTCTGCGGGAACGGCGACAACGCCAAGGTCCACATCTCGATCCCGATGGAGGCAAAGATCGGGTTTCGCTACCACAAGCCGCGCGGCGAGGTGAGGAAGCACCACCGCGATCCGCTGCACGACGACACGTTCGACGCCGAGGTCGATCTCACCTGGGCGAACAACAGCTCGTTCGACACGATCCAGGTGCGCTTCCCCGGCGACGCGAACGGCAACGGCATCATCCCGGTGAACGGCGCGGCCGGCGGCACCGTCCCGCCCAACGACGACGTCCCCCACCGGTTCAAGGACGTCTACGGCGTCCGCATCGGCGGCGACTACAACCTGCTCCCCGACCAGCTCGCGCTCCGCGGCGGCGCGTACTACGAGAGCAAGGGGCAGGACAACAAGTACCAGAACGTCGACTACGCCGGCGCGTCGCGCGCCGGCCTCGCGGCCGGCGCCACGTACCGCGTGCGCCTCGATCGCGAGAAGACGAAGGCGCTCGAGTTCTCCCTCGGCTTCATGCACGTGTTCTACATGAACGAGGACAACAACGACCCGACCGGCACCGGCCTCCGCGCGATCGCCGGCACCACGTGCAACCCGGACACGGCGTCCTTGGCCGGCGGGACGTGCGCGAACGGCGTTCAGAAATATCGGACCAACTGGCCCATCAACCTCGGGACGATCACGAACTCGGTCAACGTGATCAACGTCGGCGCAAACTACCGTTTTTGAGGCATGCTTAGCGCACCATGAGCAACCCCCCTCGCAAGGTCATCATCATCGGCTCCGGGCCCGCCGGCCACACCGCCGGCATCTACGCCGCGCGCGCGAATCTGAAGCCGCTCATGTTCGAAGGCATGGTCCGCGGCGGCATCCCCGGCGGCCAGCTCATGATCACGAACGACGTCGAGAACTACCCCGGGTTCCCCGAGAAGATCGCCGGCCCCGACCTGATGAAGGCGTTCCGCGATCAGGCGGTGCACCAGGGCGTCGAGATCAAGACCGAGGACGTCAACAAGGTCGACCTGTCGAAGCGCCCGTTCACCGTGTGGACCGGCGACGACAACGACGAGTACAAGGCCGAGACGCTCATCATCGCGACCGGCGCGCAGGCGAAGTGGCTCGACATCCCGAGCGAGCACGCGCTCAAGGGGAAGGGCGTCTCGGCGTGCGCGGTGTGCGACGGCGCGTTCTTCCGCAACCAGGACGTCGTCGTCGTCGGCGGGGGCGACACGGCGATGGAAGAGTCGATGTACCTCTCCGGCATCTGCAAGAGCGTGACGCTCGTGCACCGCCGCGGGGAGTTCCGCGCCAGCAAGACGATGCAGGACCGCGTCCTCCGGAACCCGAAGATCCGCCCCGTCTACGACTCGGTCGTCGACGAGGTGCTCGACGTGTCGAAGGGCGAGGTGACCGGCGCGCGCCTGAAGAACATCCGCACCAACGAGTCGCTGGTGATCCCGGTCACCGGCCTCTTCGTCGCGATCGGCCACACGCCGAACACCGACCTCTTCACGGGGCAGCTCGACCTGCACGACAACGGGTACATCCGCACGAAGCCCGGCACGACCCAGACGAACGTCGAAGGCGTGTTCGCGAGCGGCGACGTGCAGGACTTCGTCTACCGCCAGGCGGTCACCGCCGCGGGGACGGGCTGCATGGCCGCCCTCGAGGCCGAGCGCTGGCTGGCGCTCCACGAGTAGCGAGCGCGGCTTGCGCGGCACGTCCAGCACGCCCGGCTCGAGCCCGCGCGGCCCGCGGCGACGGTCATGACCGATCACGAGGGGACGGAGTCCAGCTCCGCTGGACAGAGCCCGGACACCAGCCCGAACCCTCCCGGACGCCGTTCGGGAGCGCCGTCCGGCGCTGCGCGATCCGACGCCGTGGGCTCGGCGCGCGCCGAGAGGGAGGACCAGCTCGCGAGGGTGTCGTTCCTCGACGGGCTGACGCGGCACGCGCTGTCCCTCATCGCGCAGGTGACCACGGAGGAGTCGCACGCCACCGGGACGCGGATCTTCCAATACGGCGATCCCGGCGACAAGCTGTTCATCATCCTCGAGGGGAAGGTCCGCATCTCGCGCGAGGTCTCCGGGATGGGCGAAGAGGCGCTCGCCGTCCTCGGCGCGGGCGAGGTGTTCGGGGAGATGGCGCTCCTCGACGAGTCGCCGCGCTCCGCCGACGCGCGCGCCCACGAGCGGTGCCGCCTCCTCGTCATCGCGAAGGACGCGTTCGACGATCTCCTCTTCATGCACAAGGACCTCGCGTTCGAGGTCCTGTGGAGCTGCGTCCGGATGCTCTCGACGCGGCTCCGGGAAACCAACGACAAGCTGACGTTCCTCTCGACCAGCGGGAAATTCGAATGACCACACACTCTCTCATTCTTCCTTTCGTCCTCGCGACCGCGGCGTTCGCTGCGGCGTGCGGCGGCGCGCAGCCGGAGCCGCAGACCCCGACGGCGCCCGCGGCGACCTCGCCCGCCGCCGCCACCGCCGCTCCCGCCCCGAGCGGCGCGCCGTCGGCCGCCGCGCCCGCGAGCGGCGGGCCGAGCCCCGTCGGACAGCCCGCGTTCAGCGGGCCGATGAAGGCCGTCGCGGCGTCCATGATGCTCGCCGACCTCCAGGGGATCGGCCTCGACGCGAAGAACCTCCCTCCGCTCGACAAGCTCGAGCCGGACAAGCTCCGCAAGGTGATGCGGACGTTCTCGAAGGCGCTCGGTGCAAAGTGCACGGATTGCCACCAGGACGCCGACTACGCCGCGCCGACGCCGATGAAGGCGGTCGCCGCGCACATGTGGGAAGAGTTCTCGCGCAAGCTCGCGATGAGCGACGGCGCGCCCCTCTATTGCGACTCGTGCCACCAAGGCCGGATGAAGTTCCTCGATCGCCACGACAAGAAGGCGCTCTCGGGGTGGATGGACGCGAACTTCGTCGACAAGGAGAAGCGCAAGGACGGCAAGGACCACGGCTGCGAGACGTGCCACGGCGACCCGTTCGAGGCCGACATCCTCGGCAAGTGGAGCGGCAAGCACTCGTGATCGCGGGGCCGTCGCCGCGGAGCGACGGCCGCTATTCGGTATTCGGTATTCGACGCGGCGGTGTGCTCACGCGAGCACGCCGCCGTTTTGCCATTCCGCCCGCGGCACGTCCGCGCCGGGGGCGATGCGCGCGTGCAGCCGCCGAGCGCGGAGGAGCGATGCACGCGTGCAGCGCCGCGGCGTTCCGAGGGGCGCGGACGCGAAAATGGGCCGGAACGAGGGCCCGTGAAACCCCACGTTTTTCCGGGTTATCCACAAGATCTCGACAGGTATGTTGACGGGGCTTCAGGCGTTCAGTAGGATGCCTGTTCAGAATGCAAGGGCTCACGCAGCGCCAGCAGATGGTCCTTGACTTTATCCGTCAATCCATCGCCGACAGAGGCTATCCCCCCACGCTCCGCGAGATCGGCGCTCGGATGGGGATCCGCTCGACCAACGGGGTGAACGATCACCTCCGCGCGCTCGAACGCAAAGGGTATCTCACGCGCGAGGACATGAAGTCTCGGGCCCTTCGTCCGACGAACATCGACGGCGAGCGTCAGGGCGAGCTCCCCGGGATCATGAGCCGCGAAGCGGGCGACCTCGGCGGCGAGCCGGCGAACGACGACGACCTCGTCGACATCCAGATCCTCGGGCGCGTCGCGGCGGGTCTCCCGCTGTACGCGGAGGAGCAGGTCGTCGACACGGTGCGGATCGATCGCGGCCTGTTCCGCGGCGGCCGCGAGGTCTTCGGCCTCCGCGTCCAGGGCGACTCGATGATCGACGCCGGCATCCTGAGCGGCGACTACATCTTCGTGAAGAAGCAGATCACGGCGAGCCGCGGCGAGATCGTCGTGGCGTTGATCGGCGACGAAGCGACGGTGAAATACTATTTCCCCGAGAAGGATTACGTCCGCTTCCAGCCGGCGAACAAGGCGATGGCGCCGATCCTGGTCCGCGCGGTCGACTTCAAGCCGACGATGCTCCTCGGCGTCGTGGTCGGCGTCTTCCGCCGGCTCTAGTCTGGTCTGTTGGGGTCTGGTCGATCTGGCCTGGTCTGATCTGGCCTGGTCGATCTGGTCGATTCGGTCACGTACAAGGAGCGCTGTACGCGCGGGGCGTTCGATGCTCACGGCGCCGATCGCGTCGCGTCAGAACGCACAACGAGCGCTGCACGCGCCCGCTGCGTCGGCGCGGCGACCGGAAAGCGTCGCGGTTTCGCAGATCGGCGGCGGCGCAGCGCCGCGATCGCGCGTCGACAGCGAGGCTCATCGTCGGCCGTGTGAGGTGCCGCGATGCGGCGGACCGTTTCCATTTTCTCCGTTGGAACGGCAGAGCGCCGGTGTCCTATCCTTGGAACGATGGCCATGGGGGCTTCAGCAGTCGAGGATCCGCTCATCGGCCGGGAGGTCGCGGGGAAGTACCGCGTCGAATCGTGCGTCGGAATCGGGGCGATGGGGACGGTGTACCGGGCTCGTCAGCTCACGCTCGACAAGACGATCGCCCTGAAGATCCTGCGCCGCGACCTCGAGGAGACGGGCCAGTTCGTCGACCGATTCCGCATCGAGGCGAAGGCGGCGTCGAAGCTCGATCACCCGAACTCGACGCGCGTCATCGACTTCGGCGAAGAGCCGGACGGCCTCCTCTACATCGCGATGGAGCTCCTCGAAGGTCGCACCCTCACCGAGGTGCTCGATCAGGAGTGGCCGCTGCCGCCCGCGCGCACGGCGGCGATCATGACGCAGGTGCTCTCGGCCGTGGGGGCTGCGCACGCGCTCAAGATCCTCCATCGTGACCTGAAGCCGGACAACATCGTCATCCTCGAAGGGCGCGACGACGAGGATCGGCCGATCGACA
>Ga0105247_10002211_pt1 | contig 13394 bp, 2 predicted proteins | sample KBSS24metaG_FD_81519 | JGI IMG/M metagenome (GOLD analysis project Ga0105247, IMG submission 81519) | Switchgrass rhizosphere microbial communities from Kellogg Biological Station, Michigan, USA - KBS S2-4 metaG | ecosystem: Host-associated > Plants > Roots > Rhizosphere > Soil | place...
GAACTTCTCGAAACTCGTAAAACTTATTGTTGTTGAAGAAGGTCTGGAGATCAGTCCGCACTGGATTGAACGGGCTGTCGCCGGCGACGTCTGCAACGAATCGACCGGCAACCACGGGAGTCGGCAATGCGTTCTCCATGTAAGTATTCAAAGCCGCGGCGTAGTTATCAATCTTCTCCTGCGGCGTGGCGCCGGGAGTCGACGCCGGGACGCCGGTTGTTGCAAGAAGCTGTTTCCATTCGCCAACGCCTTTCACAGCGAAGGGACGCAACGCGATTGTGTTTGGGTCGGCAGTTGCCGGCGCGCCATTCTGAGAAAAGTTGTAACCGGTGCGCAGCGCAGTCACGAGCGGCAGATGGTTCTTGGTCAGATCGCCCGTTTGCAACGTGAAGCGCACATTGTTCTTGTCTTCCAACGAGAAATCGGCCAGCGTGGCAATCTCGTCCCAAAACGTTCGCGTGGCGCCGCCGTGCTTCACGAGCAGTCCCGCGATGGTGTTTCGCTTTCCTTCAGGCAAACCTGAAGTCAAGAGCAGGTCGCCGAGTGACGGCGTATCGCCCGGCGCACCCGGTTGCAGCATCAGGCTCGCTTTCAGGTCTCGGAGATCATTGGCTATCTGGTCCAATTGGGTGCTCGAGAGCTGAGGGATGATCGCGTCGTTCGAAGACGATTCGAGCGCCGCGCGCAGCAACGAGATTTCGTTTTGCAGGAGATCTTCGAGAACCGTTGGCAGTCCCTGGCGGAAGAGACCGTAAAACGCTGACTGCGGAATCCTGCTGGCCTGCGCATTGCGACGCGCGCTTTCCGCGAGCAAGGTTAACAAGGCCGAGTCAATGCCCGTCTCGCCGGCCAGGAACGAAATATCGTCTTCGGTCAGATCTTTTTGCGCGATGCCACGAAGGACGTTCGTGATATCAGCCACAATCCTGCCAAATTCAGAAAGCCCGCGACCCTCGCCAATCGTGAAATTCACGATCTCAAATTTGCCGGCGTTGAAAATGATCGGTGATGTTGCCAGCACTGTTCCGGCGCTGTTCAAAACGCGGACGAACAGGTCAGCCCGATCTTTTTCATCTGCCGCAAAGTCTTTAGCTTCATAAAAGACCGAGTATTCGCCATCCTTGTTGGTCTTCTTCTCTTCTTTGAGGAGTTGCTCTGAACGCAGATCTTTGTCGAACACCCGTACGGTCAGATTCTCCATCGGTGCTCCATTGGCATCGAACACCTGGCCCAGGACGATAAACTTGTTCGGATGTTCCTTGTTGTCGTCCATCAGCCACGCGGCTTTACCCTCAAAGATGCCGTTAGGCACAAGCTTGAGTTTTTTCTGATAGCCAATTACGGCATCCTGTGTAGTCTCGCCGAAGAATTTGCTGTTCAATTCTGAGTCGCTAATCCTGTAGCCGAGATCAAGAAGTGCGGTTTGAAGGTCGGCGACGTCGTTACCCGTTAGGCCTCGTTTTAAGTCGCGTCCTGCAAGTTGTAGTCCCATGATAGCCTCCAAAAGAAAATGATTGCTTTTTATTAAGCTCGGACTCTCAGCACCGAGCGCTCTCCTCTTCGATCATTTAAGAAACGTGCGGTAGTACCAGTCACCCAGTGCTCCGGATCCCGGCGCGGCCTTATCCAACAATGGTTCAACAAACTTTTTGTTGACTACCGTGCCTATCGCATACCCTCCAACGCCCGCAGCAGTAACGGCCACAGCGGCTACGCCAACAGCTCCGGCACCCGCCGCTCCGATAGTGCCAAGCGTAGGCGCGGTGAATGCTGCCGTCGCACTTGCACTGACATACGTTACGGCTGCTGCACCCTGAACTTTTGCGGTGGTTGCGGCGACGGTCACGAGGCCTAAGGCGTTTCGAGGACCGCCAACATTTTCGACCCACTCGGCGCCGGTATCTACTACTCCTGTCACTATGGAAACTGTGTCTGAAGACAATTTGTCCCCTACCGCTGCTGGGAACACTAAATTGAACACAAAGGCCGCAATCGTTGCGTTACCCGCACCGCTTCCTCTGCTGGATGATTTTGTAGATGGTGAGTGCGTACCGCCTGATTCTGCCGGTGGTGCTGCCGGTGCTGCTGCGGGCTTGGCGGAAGTTGGTTTTTGAAACCTGACTACTTCTACTTCTGGAGCAGGCATAGCCGGCGCCGGACCAGAAGATGGCTTTACGCGGTTCGACAGTCTGGTTGGAACCTTTCGGCCTGCCGCGGCATCCGCTGCATACTTCTCACCCTTTACATACGTGGCCACCTCTCGTACCGCCGTGTCATGCGCGTGGGCCTCGGCAGCGGGCGAAAGTGGACCACCCTCCTTGAGGTTCTGCATCGAACGCAGATAAAAGTCTGTAACATCGATATGTTCACCGGCGTTGAGTTTGACGCGTAACTTGGCTCCGTGGGAGTTATCTTCCGAAGTCTTGGGCCCGGCGTATGAATTGTCCAAAAGGGATGTCCAGGCGTTGTCGTACAGCCGATCAAAAACAGCACTGGCCTTTGGCCCATATTTATCCGTTAACGCATATTCCAACCAGTGGGCCGGAACAATGTGTTCTTTGGTATGTCCGGTAAGACTGTGAAGCCATCCATAGCGCCCGTCGGCTACAAAGGGCCAGGTCGGCGCTGTTGCCTGCAGGCCCGTCGTGTCGTTACTACTGATCGGCGACTGGCGAGCGTATTGGTATAAGTTTGGGCCGTCTGCCAATCCTGCCGGATCGGTCGAAATCCATCTTGCGAGCCACGAAGCGTAATAACGCCGGCTGTGATAACTCAGCCCGCTCTCCTCATCCCTTTCCATGCCGGTGTAGCGATATCGTTTCGGCGGAACTTCGATGGCCTTATTCGTCGCTCGATAAGCCGTAGTTCCGTACGGGTGATACTCTTCGTAGGAAATCACACTCGCCTGATCGTTTAGCTCGAGCGAAACTGATTGGATGTTATTACTGTATTGATAACGATGAAGAGCAGCGGTAGGCAGGCTCGGGTTGTCTGTCTGCAGAACGTCGTCAACCAACAGGATGCGTTGCTTACCTAAAATCAGATGTATTGATTCAATCTCTTCGACGACAATGCCTTTCGCATAACGACGATAAATTTCCAGGCCATCGAGATTAATGCGTTCCCAGCGCTTCACTCTGCTTTGGGTCTCGACCACTTTGCGGCTGCGTTGTTTGCCTGCGTCGTAGTTGTAATAGGCCCAGCCGCCACCCTGGAGATCCAAAGCCCGGATCATGTCGCGATAATCCCAGCGGATCGACTGGCCCATAGCGACGTCGACAAGATTCAACATGTTGCCGTGAGCGTCATACCGGTATTGCGTGCTGGATGAGGCTTCAGACGTGCCCAGCAGACGATTGCTATCCGGAGCGTTCGCGTAAACTTTGGTCCACGATCCATCAACCGCCACGTGTTTCACCTGGTCTATGTTGCCGACCGGGTCATAGGTGAAAATCTGGGTATAGTTGCGCAACGTTTGTGTTTGGATCGGAAACTGAACGACAAACGGCGGAGCTTCAACCTGCGTGGGCGCACCATTCGCACCAGCATTCTCTCTGCCTGTACTTTCGATCAGACGATAGAGCGCGTCGTAACTGTGGCGGCTCACTGCATCCACTTGCTGGTTATTGAAGAACGTTGGTTCGTAAGCGTTGTCGCGGATCTCAGTGATGTTCGCGGCGGCGTCATACGTATAAGAAAGGTCCTGTAAAATTCCCGGGCTCTTGAGGATGGGGAGCGTTTTCGAAATGGGCGCCGAGGGGCGTGTGGTCGTTAACTGGACCAGCCGGAAGGTATTGGAATCGTATTTGTAACTGGTAACGGTCTGGTTGCCATAGCGAACAGATGTAGCGCGTCCTTTAGCATCGTAATGTGTCTCTTCGATCGCGTTTGTCAACGTACTCGTCAATGATTTGTGACCGGTATCGGTCTTCGTGGCGCCGACTTCCAACGTCTCGCTAAACAGCACACCACGTTCGTTGTAGACCGGCGTGTACACGGCCACGCGACTGCCAACGCCGCGATGCCAGTTGTACAGACGCTTCATGCGATCCAGCGCGTCGTATTCAGTGATTTTGGTGAATGTTTCGCTCTCGAGTTGTGCGGTCGAAGATCCCTCTTGCCAATCGATAACCGGCTCTTTGTATTGGCTCGCAAGTGTGCATTGGACTTCGAGGAGGTTGCCTTTGAAATCGTGCTGCTTATTCTCGGTTAAGCCACTCGAGTCAAAATGCTGGTGAAGCTGCCCGCGCAGATTACGCTTCTTCGCATCATCAACGTCTGGCAACTCCTCGCCATACACGAAGCGCTCGATGAGAGACGTTTTGCCATTAATTTCGAGCCATTGCTCGACGGGACGGTGCAGCGCGTCGTACCGGGTAGAAAGCATACGCTCTTCATCGATGATGGCGCCGCTATCATCCTGTCGCTGATTGAAATCCCAGGCGAAGGCTATCTTGCCGGCCGCATCATGCAGTTGCCAGCGATCACCGGAGTCCATGCTGTGCTGGAACAGCAGGTTGCCGGCGATGTCATAACAGGGCACGCTGCCCGGCGTGATGTACTGCATTACCAGGTTGCCACGCGCGTCGCGGATCCAAAGCAGCTTGCCTTCCGCATCGAGCTTTGTGAATGTTAAGTAGCGATCGTCGCGATAGCGTTTGCCGCCGAACACGTGTGAGCCGTTTGGATCCTCAACACGGTTATGAGCAATTGCGATCACGTCGCGGCCGAGACTGTCAACGATCGCGACAGAGGGAGTGTTGAAGTGTTGCGCCGTAAGCCAGGCAGCACGCTGATCGGGCGACACTGCCGGCTGGCCAGTGATCGGATCGCGTGGCAACGGTTCTTCAACCGGCGGCGGGTTGCGCTCTTTGTACCAGCGGCTCTCAACAGCGGTATCGTTGGCGTCGAAAGTCTTAACATGCCAGGGCGAGAATTCGACACGACTAAACGTGCCATCAGCCAGCTCAGTGCGCACCAATCGACCAACAGCGTCGTAGTACGTCAACGATGTAACGCCAATTTCTTCCTGCGCGTCGCCCTCGGCGCGACAGGTCGATTGCGTGGTGAAGTACGGCTCGTACTGTTTGACCGCCTTGCCCTTGTTGTTGAGTACCGTCTTGCCGTTCACGATCCAGCGCAATGGACGGCCAACGTCTTCCGGCTCAGCCTGAGCGCGCTTAAGCAGCACTGAGCCCTGCGCGTCGGAGCATTCGAAAGTGACTTGCAGAAGACTGTTCGCGCCCCGGTCGAGCTGGGCCACGTATTGCTCGCGCACGATCATGCAGACACCGGCCGGACGGCTGGCCCAAACGGTCTTGCCGTTTTCGACTTTCTCACCGAGGTGATACAGAAAGCGTGTCGTCGCATTGCCGAGCACCGGAGTGAAATGCGCATTCATTTCGCCGGGTGTCAGCGGTGGGAGATCGAAATGTGTGAGCAGCTCTGCGAGACCCGGATTAGCGAAGTCGTCGGTATAACCGTTTAGGTTGTCGCCCTCGTCGCCCTTGCCTTTGACAGCGGCGGCAACCACGTTTCCGAGTATGTCAAACCAAACTTCCTTGCGGTTGCCGTTGATGTCTTCCGACTCAGTTGGTGCAAGCACCCGATAGTCGAAGCGCACGCCGCGCTGCGGATCGATAAACACGCTCGTCTGATTACCCAGCGCATCCGTGCTCGATTGAATGAAGAGATCGTATTTGCCGTCGTAGTTGAGTGTCGTCTGGTTGCCGAAAGGATCGGTGTAACGTTCGGGCAGGAAGAAATGATCCGTCGCGTCGTCTGCGAAACCCGCGATGCCTGAGCGCTGCCACCACTGATTTGCTCCGGCTGGTCCAAGCAATTTTTCGCCGGGCCAATAGCCACAAGCGCTCGCCGTGTCGAGAGCGTTTTCGACGGTGCGGTCAAACTTGTCGCCGAGCACGGCCTCGAGCAGTGGTCGTGTAAGCGCGAGTTTGTAAGTCTCGTACGTGAGTCCGAGATGATTCAGTTGCCCGTGCGCGAGCGGCGTCTTCAGATCCTTGTTGAAGAATAGCGTGAGCCCATGTTCGACTTTGCGCTTCTCCTGCAGGTTGAGATTCGGAAGCTCGTGGTATTCGATTGTCCTAACTGCTCGCGGGCCTTGATTCGGAAGCGTGTCGCTCAACGCATAGCTGCGCAGATCCTGGAGATCGAAATAGAAGCCCGTGGCGGAAACGAAGCCAGTGAGCTGGTACGTTTGCACTTCCGCGGGCACACGCAGGCGATAGTGTTGAATTTTGGCTGAGCCCGTCGCCGGCTCGATCGCGTCGTTCGTGTAATGCGTTTCGGTGTAGACGAGGTGTTGCTCGTTTTGCACCTCGCGAATCAGCGCCACCTGATCTGAAGTAAAGTCCGGATCGCTGAACTGTCGCGTGCGTTTGTAACCAACCGCGATCGACTGCTGCACATTTCCAAGCTCGTCAGTCAACAAGTTCAACGTGTGGGCGACGCGCGGATCGGGAGTCAGCGCCGGAATGTTTTGCGGATCGCTGGGGAACGTGACAGGACGCAGATCGAGCTCGTAGTTATAAGTGAGCGCTTCGCTCTCCGTAATCATGAAAACCGCGTGACGATTTCCTCCGCTGGGTTGAACGCGACGTACATGACAATTGTGTGTGGACGTTGAAAAAAGCCGCACCGGAACGTGCTTACCCGCTTCGAGCTGATCGACGTCGAGCTCGTAAACTTCCTGTCGCAACGTCATGCCCTTGCACGCGCGCAACGCCTGGCGCCATTCGTCTGTGCTGAGATCTTGTGTTTCCAGATCCGGCTCAGGCAGCGGCTTTTCATTGAAGCCGGACAGCACTGCGGAATAACCCGGCATCGCTGCGAGCGAAGTTGGGAAATATTCATTGCTGAGCTGCGTCAGGATGCGCTTGCGATCGAGTGAAGCGCCGGTGTGAAACCATGTGATCGTCTTGACCGGCGGCTGGTAAAGCGTTTTGTCGTCTGTGATGTAAGGACTATCAGCATTGCCTGCCGCAAACGTGCCGAACGATTCAACATCAACCTGCTCAACTCGACCGAATCCGCGAAACTCGCGCTCGATGCCGTCGAAGTAACCGTGGTGATAACTGTACGTGCTCGAAAACTCGGTCTGTCGCCATTTATCGCGCACCGTCGTTTTCTCGACGACGTGCACGGGGAACGACAACTTCGTGATCCACGGCTGGCCGGCGAATTTGTCTGCGAGGTAAAACTTCGTGCTCGGTGCGTAATGCACTTCTGTCTCGGCGCCGAGATTGTTCACCGTCTTGACGAGCAGGTGAGGCTTTTGGCCTCCCATCAAATCGATGTAACGCAACTGGCTTCTCTCAGCGCCGGGCAACAACGAAGACCACACGAGGCAGGCGGTGCCGTTGCCGAGCAGATCAGCAACCTGCACCGAGCTCAAGCTGTCGAGCGCGGGAAAATTCGCAAGCACGCGCGCGTCGCTCCAGCGATTTCCTGACTGGTTGAAGTACAAACGCACTTCACCGGCGGCAACGTAAATGATGTCAACAACGCCTGAGCCGTCGATATCAGCGAGATGAATGCGATGCTGATCAAACTGGTCTGGCTCGTCGAACCACGGCGCTGCGTCCATCGTCACTTTCGCGCCGAAGCGGCCATAGCCGAGGTTGGGCCAGTAACACACTTCGCCGTTGCGGATGCGCACGAGATCCGTCAAGCCGTCGCCTGATAAATCCGCGAGATGGATCGACTGCTCGCGATCCGCGAAGACCAGTTGTGGTCCATGCTCTTCGTCGAATGCTTGTACGGTTCGTTCCGAAGCGGCGAAGCCTGTTTCACCGAGCGAGGCGTACCACGTGAAGGCGTCGTCTTCTGTGATCAGGATGTCGGCGCGGCCGTCGCCAGTGAGATCGACGAAGCGCAGGTTGGGATCGTGGAAGTCAACGTTTGGCAACGCGCGAAACGGCACGAAGGAATCCCACGTGTCTGTATCATTGCGTTCGAAAAAGCCTGCGATTGGACCGCCAAAACAAGCGAGATCCGGGTGGCCATCGCCGGCGAGATCCTGTATCTGCCACACACCTGACGAGAGTCCGGCAACGGCCGGCTTTTCTGTGACGAGCTCGAGCGGCGCGAAGGTCGCGACATTCTGCGAGAGCGGGCTGAGGTTGCGCTTGTAAAACCACGCATTCGCCTGCTCGGTAAGTATTCCGGGAACGCCTTCACCCTCGAGATCGACCCACTGGTATCCGCTACTCAACCCAACCGGCAGGTTCTCCAGGCTATTGCTGTCAACTTCGCGAATCGTCTCGTCAATGATGGCTTCGCTGTACTGAAATTCGAGCGGCGGCAGCGACTTCCTCAGATAACCGCCCCCGGCCTTGCGCTTGTAACTGGTTTGCGTGATCGAATCGATGAACGAATTGACGGGCTGGCCGGCGCGATAGGTGATGTCAGTGGATTTAACGAGGCAGTCGCGACCGATCTCTTCTTCCGGGAAGTGATGAAACATCAAGACGCGCTGGCAGAGGCGATACGTGCGCACTTCGAAGCCCGCGCGATACATCGAAAACGGATCGTGACGGCAGAGCCACGCGCCCGTGTCGTTCGCCATTGGATCGAGCTCGTCGTGCTCGCCGTAGTCGAAAACGAGTTCAAAAAGCCAATCGCTGCGTTGGGCCAGATCTTCGTCTTGTTTGCGTGGAGTTCTGTTGCCGTATTTAACGTGCTTCAGATATCGCTGTGCTGCGCGACTGCGGTTCTTTTCGTTCGCGGCGGCGAGGTCTACGCCGTCTGAGTTTTCAGGCTTGTATTCGAAGCGGATCGCGTTGCCTTTGTCGTCGTAACTCTCGCAGATCAGCCAACTGAAGATTCGTTTTGCGTCATTCGGATCGACGATGCGACTTTCGTGTGTCTTGCCGTAGAAGGTGGTGATGTTGTCGCGCGAGATGGAACGCCAGAACGTGTCGCTGGCGTCGCTTTGATTCGTCCAACGTTCGATTCGAGCGAAGAGACCTTCGATGCGCGGGCGATAGCGATGCACGGTGTAGCCGCCGACACTGTCTTCAAACCTGTCGCCGTTTGCGGTCAGTTCGGGAACGAGATCTTCAGCGCCGGAGAGCAGGAAGACGTCTGAGTCTTCCGCGTCGCGATACTGCGGCAGGCCTTTGTCAGTTTTGCGAGTGATTGAAGGTAGAGCGAGGTTCCAGCCGAAGCCGAATGCTCCGTTGCCGGCGCCGGAGTCGTATGCGAGCGAGAGCTGGGGAGCGAAGCCCGCGCGCCCGGGTGTGATCGCCAAAGGCACAGACATCGACCCGCTACCCGTAACCGGATTCGCGGCAAATTTCTCGCCGATTCCCCTGATGGCGCCGCCACCCTTGGGAAGCGAGATCGTTGGGACATTGATCGATCCATTTGCGCTGCTTTCGCCCTGCTGATTCCTGGAGACAGAATTATCGCGCTCGTGATACACCGTTCCACCTCTACCCGTTGTTGGCGCGCCCCACGCGCTTGGTTACGTTGTAGAGTGGTGGCTAATCACAAAACATCACACCGGCGGAAAGCCGTCTCGATAATTCGATTAACGCCGAAGGCGTTAATTCCAACCCAACGCCGAAGGCGTTCGCTAATTTCAGCCCAAGGTTGGAGCGCCAGCGACAACCTTGGGGACGATCACACAAAGGCGTTTTAACCCTGAAAGGGTTCCGCCTTTAAGACAAACCCTTTCAGGGTTGTTCGTTTATTCATAACCGGGATCCCAGGGTTCTCCGCTGCGCTTCGAACCCTGGGCTGACATTAGCGAACGCCTTCGGCGTATTCCAACAGCGGGGGCAAGCCCCTCTTCCTGACTTGTTCCATTTCCTGGCGCCTGAGTGGAAAGAACAAGTCAGGAAGAGGGGCTTGCCCCCGCTGTTCGTGGCGTTAAAAACTTGACAGTTGTGGCAGCGCGGGCTTAGAGTCCTCGCCGCCTTAAACTTGTACTCCAGAGAGACCGGCGCCGCCTCGATCCTAAAGCTGGTCTGTAGTTCAGTTATTCCAGGTTTACCAAGCGGGAAGTCTTCTGTAGTGGACGGCTACGTCCTGCGCCGTACCGCCGCCCCAACCACGAGAGAAGATGCAAGGGGAAATCGATCTCAAAAGCAGACCTTATCTACAAGGTCTCGTCGGACAACTCGCCGGCAAACAATTTTACCTCGAAGACAAACGTGTCGTGGTCGGCAGAGATCCATCTCAATGCCAGATGGTGCTGGCGCAGAGCGTCGTCTCCAAAACGCAGGCCGCGCTCGAGGTCGATGAAGTGCAAAGAGTCACGCTCGTCGATCTCAGCGGAAAGCAGTCGACGTTCGTCAACGGTCAGCCGATTGATCGCCGTGAGTTAGAGGACGGCGATCGGGTGGGTTTCGGCCTGGGTGGCGTAGTCGCGTTCACCTTTCATTCCGCGTTTCCCGCCATAAAGTACAAAAATGTTTCCGAGCAGGAGCGTCCGGTTGCGCGATTCACGATTTCAACGGAGCCGGAAGCAAAACCTCCTCAAGCCGCGCCTCCAATCGCCGCAACACCGCCGCCACCGAGAGCAAATGCAGGCACGACCATAATGCGCGCGGCGCCACTTCCCGTGATCCGCCTCGGAAGAGCGCCTGACAATAACTTCGTTCTCGATGCGCCGAGCGTCTCGCGTTATCACGCCATGCTCAGCTACGAAAACGGCGCGCAACCGATCCTGACCGATCTCGGCAGCACCAACGGCACCTTCGTTAACGGCCAGCCACTAAAAGAGCCGCGACAACTGACGCCCGAGGATCTCATCTTCCTCGGCGGCTTCCTGCTTCACGTCGACGGCCGCACTATCAAGCAACACGATCTAAGCGCCAGCTCGATCACCGCGCGTCACATTTCAAAAACGATCGACAACAAAACGATCCTCCAGGACATCTCGGTCGCGATCAAGCCACGCGAGTTTATCGGACTGATGGGACCGTCGGGCTGCGGCAAGTCGACATTGATGGACGCGCTCAACGGTTTGCGACCGGCGACTGGCGGAAACGTCTTCATCAACGATCTCGATCTCTATCAAAACTTCAACGCGCTGCGACGATCGATCGGGTACGTTCCGCAAAGAGACATTCTGCACGACGCGCTCACCGTCGAACGAACGCTTTTCTACGCCGCGAAGCTGCGCCTCCCGCGCGGAACTTCCACTGAAGCCGTCAACAGCGTCATCAACGAAGTAATTCAAACAGTCGGCCTCGCGGACCAACGACACACTGCGTTTCGACAACTGAGCGGCGGGCAACAAAAGCGTTTGAGCCTGGCGCTCGAGCTGATCACCAAGCCGAGCTTCCTGTTTTTGGATGAGCCAACTTCACCACTCGATCCTGAAACCACTGAAAACATGATGATGTTGTTCAGGCACCTGGCAGACGAAGGCCGGATCGTGGTGATGGTGACGCACAAGTTTGAAAAGTTTCGTGAGATGCACCAGATCGCGATGCTGACGAAAGGCGGGCGGCTCGCGTTTTTTGGTCCGCCGCTCGAAGCGCTGCAATACTTCGACTGTCAGGAACCGGGCGACATCTATCGCTACATCGGCGCGCGCGATCCGGATCAATTGAGTCGCGACTTTGAAAAATCGCCGCAACATCAGAAGTACGTGCAATCGCGCATCGTGGAGAACGAGTCGCTGTCGAAAACCGCTGAGGCGTTGCAATTCGGAGCGACGAGATACGAAGGGCCGGAGCGTAATTTCGGCCTCAGCCAATGGCTCACGCTCACGCAGCGCTATCTCGAAGTCAAACTCAAGGACAAGCGCAACACGCTGCTACTGCTCGCGCAGGCGCCGATCGTCGCCCTGCTGCTGGCCATCATCGTCGGCGATTCTGCAAACAACTCGCAAACGCTCTTTATCGCAGCGATCGTTTCCATCTGGTTCGGCGCTAACAACGCCGTGCGTGAAATCGTTTCGGAAGCAGCGATCTACTCGCGCGAGCGGCTGGTGAATCTCAAGATCCCTTCGTACGTGTTTTCGAAGTTTACGGTCTTGAGCGGCATCGCACTCGTTCAATGCCTGCTGTTTGTCGGCATTCTGGTGGGTATGAACCGGCTCAAAGCCGTCGATTTCCTGTCGCTCACCGTGGTTTTGTATCTCACCTCGCTGGCGGGCATCACTACCGGTCTCTTCTTTTCCGCGCTCGTTAACTCAACTGAGAAAGCGATGAGCGTGTTGCCGTTGATTCTGATTCCGCAGTTGTTGCTCAGCGGATACCTGAAGCCGCTGAACGATGTTTACGTGTTTGCACAATCGCAAAAACCTGCCAGTCACGCGCAATTCGTCGATTACGAAGCGACTAAAGATCAGAAGCCGCCTCCGCCGAAGGAGCCAGTCGTCAAGCGCGACGGGCTGGGCGTCGCCAATTACGCGGCTTACCTGATGGTTGCGCGCTGGACCATCGAGGGGCTGGCCCACGCCGTGAGCATCGAGGATCAGAACGCGCGCTCGAAGCTCGCGTCGACGATTTCCGTCACCGAATACGAGGCCGTTTTTGAAGGTAAACCTGAAGATGAGGTTACAACGGCTTACCGGCAACGGGTCGCGGTGGATTGCGCTGCCTTGGCGCTTTTCAATCTCCTGTTTTTAGTCCTGACCATGTGGGTGCTGAAGCAAAAGGACGTTTTGTAGCCCGTTCCACCTTGAGCGGGGGCAAGCCCCTCTTCCTGACTTGTTCTTTCCACTCAGGCGCCAGGAAATGGAACAAGTCAGGAAGAGGGGCTTGCCCCCGCTCAAGGTGGAACGTAACGTCCTGCAAAATCTGCCATTTAAATATAGGTGTCATGGAACTCATCGGCCAATCAATAGACGACCGTTACCGCATCGATGCCGTCATCGGGAAAGGCGGGATGGGGACCGTCTACCGGGCCACGCGCCTGTTAATCGGCGACGAAGTAGCCATCAAGGTCCTGCATATCGGCAACGAGGATCCCCAGGCAGCCGAGCGCTTCCGCCGGGAGGCCCAGGCTGCGGCCCGGCTCAAACACCCGAATGCCGTCAGCATTTACGATTTCGGTGTCTCGAAAGACGGGCTGCAATACCTCGTGATGGACCTGGTTGAAGGCAGGAGCCTGCGAACCATCGCGAAGGAACAAGGCCCGCTGAGCCTGTCGCTGGTTGCAGAAATCGCGTCGCAAGTTTGCGCGGCGCTGGACGAGGCCCATCGCAACCACATCGTTCATCGCGACATCAAGCCGGACAACATCGTGCTCAACTCCACCCCGGCCGGAGTACGCGTCAAAGTTTTGGACTTCGGCATCGCGAAATTACGCGACGACTCCGCCACCACGCTGACGCAAACCGGAAACGTGATGGGCACGCCGCACTACATGTCGCCGGAGCAATGTCTCGGAGAAGATCTCGACAGCCGCGCGGA
>Ga0105247_10002214_pt1 | contig 13381 bp, 17 predicted proteins | sample KBSS24metaG_FD_81519 | JGI IMG/M metagenome (GOLD analysis project Ga0105247, IMG submission 81519) | Switchgrass rhizosphere microbial communities from Kellogg Biological Station, Michigan, USA - KBS S2-4 metaG | ecosystem: Host-associated > Plants > Roots > Rhizosphere > Soil | place...
CGCGGACGACGGCGTCATGATCGGCATCCCCGGCCCGGAAATGCACCAGCCACTCGCAGGCCTCTTCGTAAATCTGAGTGTTGAGCTTTGGTTGGTCGGTTGGAGAGTTCATACGAGCATCCTTACTCATCCATCGGGATGTGGAGTCGACAATGCAGAATGGCTTTCGCCACGTATTTCTTGACCATGGCCTTGGAGACCCCCAGGCGTTGGGCAATCTCCTCGAAGGTAAAACCGTCGCGCCGATGCAAGACCAGCGCTGCCTGCGCCTTATGGGACAGACCGGCCAGCGCGCCATCAAGCTCTTCGAGACGCTGCCGCAGCTCGGCCTGCCGGTAGGGATCGGCGTCCGTGGAAGAGGCCGATCCCGGCTCGAACAAATTCAGGGTTTCAGGCGTCATGGACTGGCGCAGAGCATATTGGTGCAACACATGGTTGGCGATGGTGAAAAGATAAGCCTCCGGGTTGTGAATGGCCTCCGGCCTTGGGATTCGCCACAACCTCAGAAACACCTCCTGCATCAGATCCGGTATATCGCCCCGTGCGTGATGACGCAGCCGGGAAGCCAGATAGCGCCGCAGCCGCTCGCCGTGCGACCCGGCCAAGGTCGTGACGAAGGTATTTCGATCCGCACAGTCGGTCATGGAGAATCCCGGATAGTGCTTCAATCCTGTGTAGAGCGGTGTTCAGGGAAAAAGGGCTACCTTGTGGACACTATATTTTCTTGTGTGCGGCAAGAAAAGCCGTGACTGCGGCTCAATTTCCTTGATAATCAATAAGATACGATTTAAGCGGATTTGATCGCCTCCTTCGGATACCTTTCTGCGCTCGCCCCCCTCATTCTTCTTTGCTCGGCCGGTCGGACCCGGCCGAGCCCGGGGGCGGCTCTGGCGCGATGGCGGCGAGCGCTCTTGCCATTTCGCCGGCCGTGCCACAGGCGCGGCCGACGAAATGGAGAAAACAGGGACTCATAAAGACGACAGCAGCCCGTATTCAGTAGCCCTGGGCCACGATGCGCCACTAATACGAATTTCTGGCGTTTGGGATCCGTCGCCACCTTCTATACATGCAGAGCATGAAATACTTGCAGAATGAAATATTATATGCAGAATAATTCAATGGCAATTTCTGTCGACAGGACCCTGAGCCGGCTCCGCAATACCCGCGACCTTCGGGCCGAGATTGCTTCTTTGGCTGCCGATCTGGTCGCTACGGACGTCCATGGAAACCTAAACATCATTGATCCAGCGATCAGTCCCTCCAAAGTACGGGAGGAATGGGAACGCCTGCTCCGTGCTATCAACCCTAGGGTCCGCAGCCGGATGAGTCTCGACATCAAGCACAGAGAAACGCCGCGTCTCTCGGAATATTCGAGTCACTACAACCCAAAGGACGCCATCCCAGTTGATCGGCCGAACTACCGTTACGAGGTCCTTCGCCTGCTGTTGGAAGCCAGTCTGGCTTACTCTGGCACGGATTCCCTAAAAGGGCTGATCGATCGCATCGGTGCCTCACAGACCCCTATCCGTGGGGCAATCATCGAGTTGAAGCGAGCAGGAGTCGTGCATCCTTCTGGGCGCAGCCTGCGAGTGACGCCAGAAGAGATTTCCCAGGAATTGCTGGCCAAGGTCGGCGCCCTCCCGCAAACGGTACGCTTTCGCTTCGAGCGTGGCGCCAGAATCAAACCCCCCGCCACGCTAGTAGAGCGTGTACTGCCCTTGCTGGCGCAATCAGCAGTCGGCAGTCGGTGGGGTCAGATCGCGCTCTCCGGGACCGCGGCAGCCCACGCGGACGTGCCTCAGCTTGACCTGATGGGTGTCCCCCGTCTGGATCTCGTGGCTCAAGTCCCCCGTGATGCGAAGCACTTGGACGCGAGCCTCCTGCGCCAGCTCGACGATGGGCTTGAGTTGGAGCCGAGCGTTCTAGCCCCGGCACCTGTAGTAGTCACATTGGTCCGGGCAAACATCCCGTTCTTTCGCGTTGCTGGCGGGGGGCATGGCAGATGTGCCTTTCCGACAGACATCTTCCTTTCCCTCCTCGACATAGGACTGCGCGACCAAGCCCTGCAATACGCGCTGGAGATACGCAGATGAACCGGCCCATGGAACTGGATGCGGCCCGCCTCCTTGCCCGTGTCGCCGAGCAGATCCCAGCAGCACTGCGTATGAATGTCATCGTCATCGGCAGCATTGCAACCGCGTGGCAGTTCCGCGATGTGTCCGGTACTGCCTCGGTGGCAACAAAGGATATCGACCTGCTGCTGCGCCCGTCTGTCGACGCGGTGGCGAATGCGGAGACGCTGGGGAATCAGCTGATGAAGCAGGGCTGGCAACCGCAGTTTCCAAACGGCCGGCAGCCGGGAAAACCGGACATACCCGAGGACCAACTTCCGGTACTGCGGCTGACCCCGCCTCGCGATGATGGGCTCTGGTTCGTTGAACTGTTGGCCGAACCACCGCCCGGCCAAACTGCCCGCAAGCATTGGACCCGTTTTCACACGGAGTTCGGGGATTTCGTTCTACCGAGTTTTCGGTTCATGCGCGTCGCCGTGCACGGCGCCGACGAGACTGAATTCGGGTTGCGCGTAGCTAGACCCGCGCGCATGGCGCTTGCCCATCTCCTGGAACATGCCGAGCCGGATCGGACGCCGATCTCCAGCCTGCGTAGTCAGCCACGCTTTCTCAAGGATGTAGGTCGAGCCATCTCGCTGTGGTGGCTGGCGCGCCAACAGTCCACAGTTGCTGACAGCCAGTGGCTATTGGAATGGGGTGAGACCATCGAAGGGATCTTTCCCGGTAGTCGCACCGAGCTTGCAGCTGCCGCTCACCGTGGATTGATGAGTGTGGCGGACTACTTGCGCGACACGCACGCCATCGCCATCAATGGCGTACTGGCGCCACACCAGACCACTCTCGAAGCATGGCGCCGGGCTTATTCAGGACTGTTGGAATTGATCCAACGATGGGCGGAAATGTAAAGAGCGCCGACTGCGGACCTGACCTGCTTATTATTTTGCGGCCCATCTGACTCCGGAGAATGGTTTCCTCAATAGGGACATCAGCGCTAGGAGTCCTGCCCCGTCACCGGCAGCATGAGCGCTGCGGCACTGCCGACTTCGTGAAGCATCGAATCCCTTTTGCACGGCGCCGGCCCTGCGCGCGGCAGCGAGCCGCACGCGGAAGTGCGGCGTCTATGTCTTACCCAGGACGCGATGGCGCCGACAGAAAGACTAGCGCTGGAATCGCGATCGCCTTCAAGAGGAAAAAGACCTCCCTTGCAAAACCGTCTTCCGGTGGGTCGGGTGATGGTAATGCACGCGATGGTGCCGGATACTTTTTGCGCAGACCCCAGGCTTGATCCGAGTGGGCCTAATCCGTCCATCGTGCGCAGCTCGCGTTTCGCAGCGCCCCAGTCGATGGGCTGTTCCTTGCCGGTTTCGTGGCGCGCGGCGGTCTCCTTCAGGGCCTCCTTAATGCCAGGGCAGCGACTCCAGCCGGGTTTCTTCGCGGCTCAGCGACTCCCACAGCTCTTCCATCATGCGGAGCTTCTCATCCCGCGACATCTGCTTGATGGCTGGTACGTTGGTACGTATGCGATCCACGACCTCCTTCCGGACCATTTCAGTAAACGACGCCGTGCATCGTCTGCGCGATCAAATGCGACACACGTGATGCACCGCGCTCGCTGACAACGGCCTTAAGCGGTGCAATATTACCGAGCGCGCGCTTGGGTGTTTTCATCCAGCGAGCCGCGTTTTCAGACTTGCCGTTATACATACGCTCCACCTCTCCCATGATCCGCAGTAGACGGACGACGCGCTCACCTCGTCGCTGGGCGCATTGGTCCCTTGGGACAGCCACTTGGCCAGCTGGTCGATGACCGCGAAGGTGGGCCTTGGGTTTGTCCGTCAGGTGCACCGGCACGGGATTATTGAGGTAATCATGTATCTGCTTCAGGCTTTTGAACGTCACGTCCACTAAATTTGATCCTCCCGCTCCGCTCGTGCATGAAATAATCTTCTCAGTTAACCCTATGCGTCAACTATTCGTGGTATTTCATTCCCGTTCTTGATTACGAACACCATGCCCCGTCGAGATCATCAAGGCCCGGAAGGATTAACTCACTGACCCTTATCAGCGCGTGGCAGATGTATCCCGCCCCGGCCCCGATATGGCCGCTGGCACTGGCGCGGCATTTTCTGCTTCCCGTGCATCAAGTACAAAATTAAGAAGCCGCTTGTATCGGCCACCGCGAATCATGTTTCGCGGCGAAATGTTGCCGAGCATCGGATTGGCCAGCTCAAACCACAAACCGACCTTTTGCACGTCACCGTTGAAAAATTCAGCCACAAGATTTGCTATGTTGGCAATCTCGCGAAGGCGTTCCGCGACCGGAACGGGAATGTTCGCATCGAAGCGAACCGAGGACTTCGCGACCCCGGTGAGCTTGCTGAGATCGGCTTTCGACAACTGCACCAGATCGGCGATTCGCTTGTAGTCTGGATTTCCCTCGTGGTACAGACCCAGCAAATCCCGCTGAGCGATGTGAGCTGTAATCGACCGTGCTCGTTGCGCGAGTGTCGCTTCTTGATAATTCGGGTTCATGACAGCATCCTCATTCCTTAACCCCGATAATACCATGCTTTCACCATGATTCAACCACGCCCTGCACCCCTCCGAGGATATCTCACCCATTACGTCGAGAGTTGTCAATAATATACAAAGACGTTATATTATTGCCATGAAGACCCGCCGCTGGGATACCACCCTGTACCGACTGGCTGAAAGCCAGGCCGGCTATTTCACGACCGCGCAGGCGCGGGCCGCCGGCCTTCATCCCGTGCGTCTGGTGCAACTTGAGCGCCATGACGATATCGAACGACTCTCGCGCGGCGTGTATCGCCTGGCGCGGTACCCCATCTCACCGAGCGGCCAATATATGGAAGCCTCCCTATGGCCGCAGGTGCGCCGGCCCGGGGTGCGGGGCACCATCTCGCATGAGTCCGCGCTCGCACTGTACGGCCTGTCCGATGTGAGCCCCAGCAAGGTGCATATCACGCTGCCACCCGCGCTGCGCATCCGTCGGGCGCCGCCTGCGCAGCTTGTGATCCACTATGCTCATCTCGACCCGAAGGACGTACAGATTGTCGAGGGCATTCCAGTCACGACAGCGGAACGCGCCATCCGGAATGTCCATGCCGCTCATCTCGGGCCCGCCCTCGTGCGTCAAGCCATCGAGGACGGACGGCGAACGGGCTATCTCTCATCTGATCAAGCCAAGCGATTGAAGCGTGAGCTACTCGACAAGAAGAAACCATGACCGCTTCCCATAAGCCGCCCGTCGGCCCTCCCCCCTCAGTGGGCGTACTGGCAAAGTATGTGCTTGCCTACGCCCGTAGTAGCAACCTTGCAGAAGGCAGGGTCCGCGCCTGGATTTCCGACTCATGGAAACCTTAGTCACCGACTACCGGGACTTACGCAAAACCTGCGAAGACGTTTTTAAAACCCGTGGCACTCATCCGTGGCCACCTCCGCTCAATCTGCCCGAGCACTGGTCCGAACCCATTAATCGGCTGATTCGCGAGCTTGAGCTGCCCGTTGCGGATGCCCACGCCGGTCTTGCACGCGTCAGGCAATTTGTGGATCGAATTCTCCTAAGCTCGACCCCAGCCTAAATAAAGACGACAGCAGCCCGTATTCAGTAGCCCGGCCGCGAGACTGCCGATGATAATGACGTTGGGCCGGTATGCAGGCAAAATGGCGGCCGCCACTTGGGAGAGAACTGCGGCAGGATAGATATCACTCATGCTTCAAGGTTCTCACGGCGTTTGACGAAAGAATGGAAAAACTCCGCGGCCTGAGTTTCCAGCCGCGTCTCGTGCAGATCGAGCAGGCATTCGACAGGATCCGCATACCGCAAAACCCCTTCGTCCTGGGCAAAGAACGATTCTACACGTCGTAGTAGATGTACTACAACCGCCGCCGGATCGGTGCGATTGCGGGTGACGACCAGCCCGGGGTCGAGCCTTTGGACAAAGCCGGTGTCCAAGCGCCCCCGGGTCAGATGTAGAGTGAGATCGAGGCGAGGCGCGCCGGTAATGTCCAAGTTTGGAAAATAGTACTTCGCGCCGATGACTCCGCCAACACCGATATCCGAACGGCGCAGATGCGACAAGCGTTTGAGCAAAGACTCAGGCGAGCGCGGCGATCCGGAACGGTCGGCAAAGCGCAAGGTAAGACGCGAGCGCGCGCTATGAGAGACGAGGTCCGTCCATTCCTCCTGCGGAAAGCGGTCGAGCTCAAACCGGCGATCGCGGTGACGTTGCAACACAGGCGCCAATCGTTTTAACGACGCCGCGACGGTCGGATAGGAACAGCCGACGATTTCGCCCAGCCGGTCCGCCGTCATGGGACCTTGGGCCAGTAGCCACTGATGGACGAGGACTTTAAGAATCTCTGCGTCGTACTGCGCTCTGGGGAGGTGGTGCGCGAGCGGTTTGTCGGTCGCAGGTATGTGGCGTTGAGCCCATTCCTTGACCGCAGCGTTCGGTTCGGCGGGAACTCCCTGCAATATGCGCCCTTCCAGGAAAATCATTCCCACGCGACGGATGATTTCCGGGCGAAAGGTTTTAGTGGCAAGCATCCATTCCTGAGCCAGCCGCTCTGCGGACATTCTCGTTGCAGTGAGAAACAGCAACGCCTTTTTGGAGGCTGGCAGCGTTTGAAGTGTATAAGCCAGATCGACCAGGGCCGCGCGTAACGCGCCCGCGCCATTCAAGGCCGGCGCTATCTGGATGAGGGTATTGCCAATTTCAGCGTCGAAACGCTGCTTTGTCGGATTATGAGCATGCATCGGTATGGGGCTAGCATGCCGCTTTAGTATTAAAGTTTCAACTAAATATTTAAGTTAATACTTAATATCTGATGGTTGGGGTCAGGTGTGGTACACCGTGCGCATCAAGGTGGTTCGTCTTGCGGATCTGCTCGCAAGTAGTCTCAATCTGCCTTGGGCTGGGCTCGCGAAGCACCATAGTCAACGTCTCGGCGGTGCAAAGCGCTGGGTCGCCGTTTCAAGATCGGGGGAGCGCCTGGACCTGAGACGCGCATGAATCAAAACTACGTCGATACGGTACGCCTGCTGCTGGCCATCGCGCAGCTTCGTGAGCGCTTCCTGCGCGCGGCAGCGAGCCGCACATGGAAGTGCGGCGTCTATTCTTACCCAGGACGCGATGGCGCCGACAGAAAGGTTAGCGCTGGAATCGCGATCGCCTTCAAGAGGAAAAAGACCTCGCTTGCAAAACCATCTTCAGGTGGGTCGGGTGATGGTAATGCACGCGATGGTGCCGGACACTTTTTGCAACCCATCTCAAACCGTCACTCAGGTGGAAACCGGATTTGAGAAAACTGCCGCCCGGCCGCAATGGCGCGTCGCTCGATTTCGATGCTCGAAGGAATCCATTTCTTCTGCTCGAGGAACAGTAGGAAAGCGCGCGTCGATATCTTGCGGCAGCAGTCAGGCAACAGGAAACTCGCGCGTGCGATCTTGTGATCCTCGAACAGGAACACGCCGGTTTTGGGCGGGGTCTGCAAGGCAAAGCCATTCATGATTTCCTGAATGGCAAGCTCGCCGAGACTCGATTTGCGGACAGGCAGCGCGTCGGCCGCCGCTTTTTGGTAGTGCGCGAGAACCTGGGTGGAGAGGATCGTGAGCTTGTTCCGCTTTACCCACGAAGCAATACGTTCGCTGGTCGGTGTCTCGTTGCGCGTGACTTCCTTAAGCACCATGTCCACGAGCTCGACCGGCCAGCCCGGCTTGAACAGTAGATCCAGGGCATCGGCGTAAGCCAGGGTAATGAGCGGCCCGGCGTCGGGCAGGATCGTCGCGCTGGAATCCTCCTGCGGCACTTACCGAGCCAGCGCGTGCAGCCTCTGAGCCATGGCTTCTGTCTCGTCCGCCGACAAACGCGGCATGGGCAAATGAGCGCGGGCCATCAGCAGGAACAAATCTTCCTCGCTGTCGATCCCCAGCATTTCCGTGGCCTGGACATCGTTGATGCGGCCCAGAGAGAAATCGAGCAACGTCTGAAAGTTGCGATTGCCATGGGCCTCGGCGGCTTCGTAGGTCTCCACGAGGTGCCTTAGCTCGGCATTGAAGAGCGCATTGATCGAGGTCGCGAGCTTGGCCGCGATGATTTTCAGGCGCTTCAGCAGGTCTTTCTCGACCGTACCGGTAAAGTTGACGGTTGAAGATGACATAATCTAACCTCTCGACACATGAATAAGTGTAGCACATAAATATGTGCTTACAAGCTGGAGACCTATCGAGCGAATCATCCCTTCGCGCCGATGACTCCGCCAACACCGATACCCCCGGCTTACGTTCGAAGCGCCGCGCCTGTTAACAGGTCAGTCCCAGGCGATTTGCTAAAAATGACCCCATAAATTGCGTTATTACCGTGATTTATGGGGTATATTATAAACAACGAAAATGCCATCATGCAGCGTAAACAACTGAATTTCCTGGAAAAATGGATTCAAAGCCCAGAGCGCAAGCCTCTGGTGATCCGTGGCGCCCGTCAGGTTGGAAAATCGACCCTGGTCCGACTCCTTGCCGCGCAGCAGAACCGCCCCCTGGCCGAGGTCAATCTGGAGCGCTTTGCGGAACTCGACCGCGTCTTCAACACCATGGATGTGCAGCATATCGTCGATCAGATCGAGGCGCTGCCGAAAATGGCCCCGCTCTCCCCCCAGTCGATTCTTTTTCTGGACGAGATCCAGAACGCGCCCAACGCCCTCCCCGCCTTGCGCTATTTTCACGAAGACCTGAAAACGGTTCCGGTGATATCGGCCGGCTCGCTGCTGGAGTTCATCCTGGCTGACCACCGGTTCTCGATGCCCGTGGGCCGCATCCAATACCTGCATATGGGGCCGATGACTTTCCGGGAATTTCTCGACGCATTGGACGAAAAAGCGCTCGCGGCCGCGATCGACTCCTACGCACCGGGGAAAGAGTTAGGTACTGTCGTTCATGGGCGCCTGCTGAAGCTTCTGCGCGCCTATTACTTCGTCGGCGGCATGCCCGAAGCGGTGGCTGTTTATGCCCGCAACCGAAAATTCAGCGATGTCGCGCCGGTTCATAACTCCATCATCGACACCTACCGGGACGATTTCCCCAAGTACGCACGCGCCCGGAATCTCGCGCGGCTGCTCACCGTCTTCAATTTCGCGGCCCGCAATGTCGGCGCCAAAGTCAAATACAGCAGCATCTCGAAAGACGAGCGCAGCGAGGCACTACGGCAGGACATCGAGCTTCTGACCCTGGCCCGCGTCATCTCCAAAGTCGTCCACACCGATGCCTCGGGCCTGCCGCTGCAGGCTGACCTCAATGAGAAAGCGTACAAGCTGCTGTTCCTGGATGTCGGCCTCATGAACGCAATCAGCGGCATGAGCTGGGATACGCTCTCCCGCCAGGACGATATCGAGCTCATCAACAAAGGCGCGGTAGCCGAGCAGTTCATCGGGCAGCACCTTTTGGATCTGCTCGCCGAAAGCCCGAACCGCGAGCTGACTTATTGGCTGCGTGAGGGGAAATCCCTGAACGCGGAAGTCGACTACGTCACCGCCTTCGGCGGGCGGATCGTGCCGGTGGAGGTCAAAGCGGGAGGCAAGGGGCGGCTGCGCTCGCTGCATCAATTCATGGGGGAGAAGAAACTGCCACTCGCGGTGCGGTTCGATGCCAGTCTGCCTTCGGAGCAGAAGGTGGAAACGACGATCCGCAAGGGTGGGCGGGAGCTCGCGGTCAGGTATCGGCTGTTGTCGCTGCCGCTGTATCTCATCGAGCGGTTGCCGGAGCTGATGGGAGTGTGATCGGTGTCCGCAGACCGTGACGTGGAGCGGGTGAAGGGAACAGCACCCAGCATCAAATCCTTTGATTGTAGGGGATTTCTTCCGGTTCCCAGAACCGGAATGGACTAGATTATGGACTGGTTCGCTGCTCCTGGACAGGGACAGCCTCGGATCTCTCACAAGACCGAACGAATCTGCGGGTCAGGCGACGCAGTCCCAGGGAAAGACAGCGGCCTGGAGCAATTGCTCACGCCACCATACGTCGTGTCGATTCGGCTTGTCGTGTTGCGTAAAGAATTTGCCTTCCGGCCGGTCCAACTTCAATACGGCACTTTACGGCGCATTGCGTAATTACGGGATGTCGCGTACCTCCCGACTACATCCAAGCCAGGGTAAGGTTCATCGCATACGATTCAATTCGAATTCCCGTATCCCGCATCGCCACCAAAATGGACTCAAAGATGGCCTTAAAACTCGTGGCTGCAGGTGAACTTCAGTAGAACACACTGAATCGTCATGCGACGAAAAAGACCGCAAAGCTCTCTGTTTTCAATAACTTGTAGACTTCGGCAGACATCGACAGAGCCCAGTGGAAGCAAAAATTTGAGCGGGTGAAGGGAATCGAACCCTCGTCACTTGGTTGGGAACCAAGAGCTCTACCATTGAGCTACACCCGCGCCGAGGAGTGACGATTCTATGCCGCCCATGGCATTGGCGGCAAACGGAGTAAACTCATCGCGCATGAAGACGCCAATGCTCATCGCCGCCACCACGCTCGCAGCCGCCTCCGCCCAGGCCAGCGACACCATGCGCTGCGGCCAATGGGTGGTGGACGACGAGACCCCCCTGCAGGAGCTGCTGGCCAAGTGCGGCGAGCCCACCCGCAAGGAGGTCAAGACCGAGGACATCCACCGCAAGAACTTCGGCAATGCCGGCACCCAGCGGGTCGGCACCACCACCACCGAGCGCTGGTACTACAACCGCGGCTCCCAGTCCTTCCCCATGGTGGTCACCGTGGTCGACGGCAAGCTCAAGAGCATCGATAAGGCCGAATGAGCCAGACGCCGGAGACGATACACCCTCGGGGGATCCGCTCGTTCGTGCTGCGCATGGGACGCATCACGGAGGCACAGCAGCGGGCACTCGAGGTGCTCTGGCCCCGCTACGGCTGCGAATTCGCGGACCGGCCGCTCGATCTCGACACGCTGTTCGGCCGCGCCGCCCCACGGGTGCTCGAGATCGGCTTCGGTAACGGGGAAAACCTGGCTGCGCTCGCACAGACCCATCGCGAGCGGGACTATATCGGCGTCGAAGTGCATCGGCCCGGTGTCGGACGCCTGCTGCTGGCGGCCGATGCGGGGTCTCTCACCAATCTCAAAATCATCTGCCACGATGCGGTCGAGGTTCTGGCGGAGCAGCTCGCCACGCAATCGCTCGATGAGATATTGATCCTGTTTCCCGATCCGTGGCCGAAGAAGCGCCACCATAAGCGCCGGCTCATTCAGGCACCCTTCGTTGACCTGGCGGCGAGCCGGCTCAAACCCGGCGGCATCCTGCGCCTGGCGACCGACTGGGAGCACTATGCGCAGCAGATGCTGGAAGTGCTGCGCGGCTGCATGGCGCTCGAGAACCTCGCAACCGAGGGTGCTTATGTCGAGCCGGGCGCCACGCGCATCTCAACGCGCTTCGAGAAGCGCGGGCAGCACCTCGGACATGGGGTGTGGGATTTCGCCTTTCGGCGCCGCGGCTGACGCGCCTTAAAAGCTGCCGCGCACCCCATCCACCACGAACTGCACGGCGAGCGCTCCGAGGATCACCCCCGAGAGCCGGTTGGCCACGTTTGCCCCCGTGACGCCCAGCACACGGGTCATGGGTTCGGCGACCTTCATCAGGAGGAAGGCAATCGCAAGCACTAGCGCGGCCGCGGCCAGCAGGCTGAAAAAAAGCAGCGGCTGTGACACTGGACTCACCGGCCCGAACCACAGCAAAATGGTGGCCAGCGCCCCCGGCCCCGCGATGAAGGGAAAGGCCAGCGGAAACACCGAGATATCCGCGCGCCGCACGCTCTCCGCCCGCTCGCCGGTCGAGGTTCGCGTGCCGGACTCGCGCGCGTAGACCATCTCCAGGGCAATCAAAAACAACAATAATCCGCCGAAAATCCGGAAGGATTCCAGGCTGATACCCATGATTTTGAGAAATCCCGCCCCACCCAGCGCAAAGATCAGCACAATCGCGGCCGCGACCGTCACGGCCTTCAGCGCCATCTTATGTTTGTAAGCGCGGCTCGCACCCTCCGTCAGACCGCTGAAGATGGGGATCAGTGACACCGGCTCCACCACCACGAAGAACAGCACGAAAAATTTCAGCAGCTGTTCGGACATTTTGTCACTCCAATGTCTTGAAAGCGTCGCACGAGGGGTGCAACATCGGTCGCGCACGTGAGCAGACCATCAAGGAGATTATCAGCCATGGCAGCACCACAACCGGGTATCGGTTCCTGGTATCGCTTGAGCGGTGGGGACACCTTCGAGGTGGTCGCCCTCGACGATGACGATGGCACCATCGAAATCCAGTATTTCGACGGCGCGGTCGAAGAGATGGACATGGAGGACTGGCAGTCGCAATGGGAGGATGGCGCGCTCGAGGCCGCCGAGGCTCCCGAGGACTGGACTGGCTCCGTGGATGTCGAAATGGAGGAAGACAGTCCGCGCGGCGATCCTTCCGAGGGTGAGCGCGATCTGCGGGCAAGCGGGCTGGACAACATCGATTTGTTTGAATAGCCGTCTATTTACTGAAGAGCTCGCGCCGACGCGCGAGCCAGAAAAGGAGTAGCAGTCCCGGGATGCTCAAGGATGCTGTGTAGATGAAGAACCGGCTGTAGCCGATCGCATCCACCACAAAGCCCGAAAATCCTTCCAGCACCTTACCCGGCAGGGCATAAAGAGAGGAAAAGAGCGCGTACTGTGTCGCGGTGTACTTGGGGCTCGTGAGACCGGAGAGAAACGCGATCAGTGAAGTGCCGTGCAGGGCGATCGCCAGGAAATCGAGACTGTTGACCAGCGCGAGGCCGGCGATGGTCGGCGCACCACTCGAAGCCAGCGCCGCAAACCCCAGATTGGACGCGATGATCATGCAGCTGCCCAATATCAGCGCGCGCAGCACGCCGAATTTGGCAATGACAATACCGCCGATCACCACGCCCACCATCGACATGATGATGCCGTAGAATTTCACCACCGTGGCGATCTGCGCCAGCGTGTACCCCTGGTCGATATAGAAAGGATTGGTCATCGAGCCCATGGTGAAATCGGTGAGCCGGAAGCTCGCGACAAAGAGCAGGATCACGGCGCCGAGCTTGAGCCCGTAGCGGCCGAAAAAATCCAGGAAGGGCCGCACCACCGCATCCACCAGCCATCCGCCGAGAGTGTCGGCCGCCTTGCGCTCGCCGGGCACGAGAGGCTCGCGGATCAGCAAGGTCGTAACCAGGCCTACCCCGGCGAGCGCCGCCATGACCCCGTAGCTCATGCGCCAGCCAA
>Ga0105247_10002215_pt1 | contig 13378 bp, 13 predicted proteins | sample KBSS24metaG_FD_81519 | JGI IMG/M metagenome (GOLD analysis project Ga0105247, IMG submission 81519) | Switchgrass rhizosphere microbial communities from Kellogg Biological Station, Michigan, USA - KBS S2-4 metaG | ecosystem: Host-associated > Plants > Roots > Rhizosphere > Soil | place...
ATTGAAAAACATTTTAATGAGTAAAAAAAAGACAAAAAGAAACCATGCATGAGCATGGTTTTTAAAATGGTGGCTATGACGAGACTTGAACTTGTGACCCCCGCATTATGAGTGCGGTGCTCTAACCAACTGAGCTACATAGCCGTAAACTGTGTGCGCATTATCTATAGTTCTGCAGAACAGGTCAAGAGTTCAAAACTATTAAATTCCACCAAATGAACAAATAAGATTCAGATCGCATTTGTTTGTTCATTTTTTAGCAAATTTATATTTTAAATAATTGATTGACCAAAGAAATATATTAAAAATCTAATACTAGTTTTTTCACCGTTTGCCCGCGATACACAAATCATTCCACTCTTTTGTGAAGTCTTCTTAAGCGCTTAGCCGCACGTAAATATTGATCGAAGTGCTCTACTTCATCTTCCAAAATAGCAGTTTCACATGTACTACCTACCCACCACCATATAGACATTCAACATCAATATTTAATGTTTCGATGACTTATAAAATTGTCTGGTTAATTTTTCCTTCTATTTCCTGATTAAACTTGGCAAATACAACTGTAAAAACCTCTCCATCTTCTGGAACTGTTGAAGCAAATTGCTCCCAGTGAATGTCTTCACAAAGGTAACGGCGCTTGTTGCAACAAATCAATACAGCATCAATCATTGGTTTCAGCTCACATACATAGACATGTACCTCTTTAAATTGTAATGAAATTAATTCGCCTCAGTTAAGCACACAACCTTCTGCATCAACATAGATAGCTGAACATATACTCTTCATGTTCTATTTTAGCTCTCTAACAAAGCTGCATGTACAAGCGCACCATAAGCATAATGTCCCACGTGCTACAAACCCATCCATTTGAGATAAGAATGGTAATACACAACACCGCCTGCAATTAAGATGCTTATTGCCTGTTTAAGCTAAGGCGAATAAATTTTTTAAATATAAATAAGCTAATGAAAAAATCAAAATGAATAAAACAGCTCATCATTATAAAGTTGGTCTTTACAAACTTTGTTTAATCAAAAATAAGCATAAAAAAAGACCACGCAGGAGCGTGGTCTATAAAATGGTGGCTATGACGAGACTTGAACTTGTGACCCCCGCATTATGAGTGCGGTGCTCTAACCAACTGAGCTACATAGCCTTAAACTGTGCGCGCATTATCTTAGTTTCTTTAATACACGTCAAGAAAAATTTTAAATAAATTAGGTGAAGTGAGCCTATAAGCCGGGTTCTGTCGAGGATGGTCATTCCTCTAGGCGTACAATCACTCATACGCTCAAGCGACCTACCCGAATCCAGTACGGGCCGTACCTCAGGATTCCTATTTGGTCTTGCTTCTGGTGGGGTTTACCATGCCGTGAACTGTTACCAGACACGCGGTGCGCTCTTACCGCACCCTTTCACCCTTACCTCACGAATGAGGCGGTCTACTCTCTGCTGCACTTTCCGTCGGCTTTCACCGCCCAGGCGTTACCTGGCACCCTGCCCTATGAAGCCCGGACTTTCCTCCCCTGCTTCAGTCACGAAGACCTCCACAGCAGCGACCATCCAGCTCACCTCAGGGGCGCATATTAACAAATTTATTTACTAATTGCTCGTGCTTTTTTGAGCAATTAATTTTTTATATTTATCGAATAGCTGTTCTTGGGTTTCCTCATGCTCTGGATCTTTAGGAATACAATCTACAGGACAAAACAATTGGCATTGCGGTTGGTCATGATGACCAACGCATTCAGTGCACAAATCCGGATGAATTTCATAAATCACTTCACCCATAAAAATTGCTTCATTCGGGCAAACTGGTTCACAAACATCACAGTTTATGCATTCATCGGTGATATATAACGACACGTTACCAACCTTGTTGATGTTTACGCTCAAAGGCTTCAACCACAGCTTGCGGAACAAACTTGGTCACATCCCCTTTTAAACGAGCAATTTCCCGAATCAATGTCGAAGAAATAAAAGAATACTGTTCAGATGGTGTTAAGAACACCGCTTCAAAATGTGGATCAAGCTGACGATTCATATTGGCAAGTTGAAATTCATATTCAAAGTCAGAAACTGCTCTTAAACCACGAAGTACTGCTGTTGCCTTTTGCTCTTTAAAAAAATTAACCAGTAAACCATCAAAGCCTACAAACTCAACATTTGATAAGTGACCTAAAGATGATTGTGCCAGTTCAACTCTCTCTTCTAAACTGAACAAAGGATTTTTATGATGTCCAATTGCAATTGCTACTACAACCTCATCAAACATTCTTGATGCTCTAGTAACTAAATCAACGTGTCCATTCGTGATGGGGTCAAATGTTCCAGGATAAATTACACGCGTTTTAGACATCCGCTAGTACTCTAATTGTATTGTGAACCTATTTTAGCAAAAGTTATACATGACGCGAAATATTCATGTGCAGGAAAAACTTCACCTTAGCATCAGTTTACGGCACAATAGGCATAATTGTGGAAGTTTGAATTATGGCGAAAGCAACAGTAGTAAAGAAACATAATGGCGGAACAATCGCACAAAATAAACGTGCCCGTCATGATTATTTTATTGAAGAAAAATTTGAAGCAGGCATGTCACTTCAAGGCTGGGAAGTAAAGTCCTTACGTGCTGGGCGTATGACTTTGACAGAAAGTTATGTCATTTTCAAAAATGGTGAAGCATTTTTACTTGGCTCACAAATTCAGCCGTTATTATCGGCTTCGACCCATGTTGTACCAGAAGCAACACGTACACGTAAATTATTGCTTTCCCGACGTCAGCTTGAACACCTAATGGGTGCAGTTAACCAGAAAGGTTACTCATGTGTTCCTTTGGCGTGTTACTGGAAAGGTCATTTAGTCAAACTAGAAATTGCGCTTGTGAAGGGTAAACAGCTTCATGACAAACGTGCAACTGAAAAAGACCGTGACTGGCAACGTGATAAAGCTCGCATATTTCATAAGTAATAAAAAAACCTTTAAAGTTAACTTTAAAGGTTTTTTTATGTCACTTTGAATTTAGCAGAATTTTAAATTACCGTAACAGTTTGGCGCAAAAGATTGATTTTTAAGTTGTAAATCTTTCAATGGGAAATTCACAATCGTATTAGGTAATTTAACTTCACCAACTGCCAAGTCTTCACCAAACAAACAGTTTAAAAGATTACATCTCACTGGGTTTGCGGTTAAATAACCACTAATTGGACCTACGACCTGCTTTAAAACATCATTAGTTATTTCAATTTGTTTACTTGGTGTCACGTTACCAATATCAATTTCGTCATCAAAAGCCATCCACCACCCTCGTTCTGCTGCTGCATCTGCACCAGGCCAAAATATTTGTTGGCCTTGCAAAGAAAGTGAGAAAGGATTGTTTAGTTCAATTTTATGAATAAATCCAAGACTTTGATCAACAGTCAATGCAGCTCTTAATCCGGTAATGCTGCCTGTTACATTTTTTTGTAAATTTAATAGGCCAAGTGCGGCATTAATAGAAGCTTTCAAGTCTCCAGTGAAGTTAAGCTGATCGATATTTGCTACCCCGTTCAGCATGACATTATTCATTCGTGAACCAGAAATGACTTGTCCATTAATAACAATAGGTGCCGTGGTCTGTTGTAATTGCAAATTATAATCAGATGAATTAAATCCTAAAGGGATACAAATTCCGATACATGCATTCACAGTTCCATCAATAGTCTTGCCCGTATCTTGATAAGACATATTACGAGCAGCGGTATAAGCTAAACCAGTGGTATCTTTAATTTTTAAATAACCACTTAAGCTATTAATTCCATTTGGTGTTTCTGAATTTTCAAGTCCCATAGTCAATAGGCCCACAACCTTTTCTGCACTTAGACGAAAACCTTTAATTTCTCTCAAAGCTGCGCTGTCTGGATTTTTAATTGCAAATTCAATAAATGGATTACTAAAAACAGCAGAAGATGAAGCTCGCCCCTCACTTGTATCGCTTAAGCCACTTAAACTTAAGTTATCAATATCAATATCACACCCACCTAAACCGTTTACTCCGCCACACCCTAATTGCAACTTATTAACATTGGCATTTAGTTCAAGATTTGCCTCTAAACCTAATTTATAAAAGCCAATATTTTGCTGATTCATCGAAGCATCAGCTTGTTTTGGGTCTGTATATGTAAATGAAAATAATGCCTGAGCTTCAACTTTAGAAAGTTCTGAATCAGTGAGTGGAACAAGATTTGTAGGTTCTAAATTGGCATAGCTTAAAGTAGCCAAACTTAGACAAAGAGCTGTTAAAAAAATTTTCATGATTATTCCATTTTTTTATTTATTAAGTTTTGGACATCATTGTCCAAATAAACCATTTGGTAAAAAATAATCAAAAAAGAACAAAAAAAATACAACGTTTTTGTAATTAGAGTAAGAACTAAATATTTAATAAAATAAAATCAAAAACTTATTTTAACTTATTCGATAAAGCAATCCAGCAACATATTCACCAAACCATTTAGCTGTATCTAAGTCGCCTTGTGGAGGAGTAACTTCAACAGGAGCGTTATCTGACTGTGTCATTAAGCCTAAACAACTCGATAATCGGTTTAAATCTTTTTCGCTATGGCCTGTGGTCATTAAAGGCAAACCTGACCACAACATACCATGTTGCATGGCAAAGATATTTAATTGTTGTAACACCGCTAATTTATCGCCACTCAATCCACCCGAATTTGCAAAGCCAGCTGCTAGCTTGCCTTGCCACAAACGTTCCTTCCAACGTTTAGAAGTACTGTCCATAAACTTTTTAAAGTCGGCAGTCATACTTCCCATATAGGTAGGCGATCCGAAAATAATACCTTGTGATGCATCAAGCGCATCCCAATCAATATGTTCAATATTCATTAAATGTACTTTCACCCCCATCACCTCTGCACCAGCAGCAATAGCAGAGGCCACCTTAGCGGTATGACCATATGGACTGTGGTAGACAATTGAGAGATGTTTTTCAGGCAAAGACATAAGATTAAAATTTTGAGCGATTTTTTCTATTTTATCATTTTATTAGCTCTTGCTAAACCTACATCTATAAATATGAAATAGAAGCGTTTCAATCCAATTCACAATCGTAATATCTTTAAGCTAAATAGACGCTCTCTTACTTTATTTAAGGGCTACAAAATAAGAGAGTGAATTTAATGATGTTTATAAAGCTTAGATAAAAACAAAGGTAGCCATACGTCCAGTCTTCGCATCACGGCGATAAGAAAAATAATCATCGCTCTGTTGATAAGAGCATTGATCTCCACCTAAAACCTGTTTCACACCTAGACTCTGCAAAATAAAACGCGCAATTGCATATAAATCTGCATGAAATTTATTTGGAGCTGCCCCCTCAACAAAAGCTGTTTCTAACTCTGGATATTTATCACAAAAAGCAGCCTTTACTTCAGCCCCAATTTCAAAACAAGGTTGACTAATCGCAGCTCCTAACCATGCCCAAGTTGGAGAGTTCTGCATAGCGGCAACTGTATTTTCAATAATGCCGCCAGCTAAACCACGCCAACCCGCATGCAAGTTTGCGACTTCCGTACCTTCGGCATTTCCTAACACGACAGGTAAGCAATCAGCGGTCATCATCATTAAAGCATGGCCTTTGGTTTGAGTGACCAAACCATCACCGATTAATGCCTTAAAAGGAATTTGTTCATTTACTGTATGGCAAATCGTACTATGTGTTTGAGTCATCCATGTCATCTTTTTGACCCCAAACTGAGCAAACTCATCTAACAATATCATTCGATGCTGCTGTACGCGTGCGGCATCATCGTTGACATGTAAAGCTAGATTGAAACCTGATAACTCAGGCTGCTTAGTCGGTAATGTCAATGGATGTTGAACATGTGTCTGCCCCACATATACGCCTTGAGGTAATCCTTGAACAAATTCCATATTAAGTTCCTTAGTAGGCAGCGTTTTCGCTACGCAATACATTTACTAAATGTGTAAAATCTTCAGGCCACGGCGCTTCAAATATCATTTCCTCACCTGTGCGAGGATGTTTTAAGCCCAATTTAGCTGCATGCAATGCTTGGCGTTTAAAACCACGCAAAGTATCAATAAGTAATTCAGATGCCCCAGCAGGTACACGTACACGGTTCATATAAATTTGATCACCGATCAAGCCATAACCGATATAACTAAAATGCACACGAATCTGATGTGTTCGTCCTGTTTCAAGACGAGCTTGCACACGAGTAAAATCTTTAAAGCGTTCTTTTACATTGTAATGGGTTACTGCATCTCGCCCACCCGGTAAAATCGCCATTTTTACACGGTCAACTGGATGACGTTTGATTGGTTCATCAATTGTGCCACCAGCAATAACATTTCCATAAACAACCAAATCATATAAACGGTAAACCGATTTATTTGCCAGCTGTTTACTTAAAGAAAATTGAGCTTCTAGTGTTTTTGCGACAACCAATAAACCGCTGGTGTCTTTATCAATACGATGTACTAAACCAGCACGAGAAAGTTCTGCTAATTTTGGGAAATGGTAAAGTAAGGCATTTACCAAAGTTCCAGAACTGTTACCTGCCCCTGGATGTACCACCATGCCGACTGGTTTATTGATGATTAAAATATCATCATCTTCATAGACAATATTAAGTGGAATGTTTTCAGGTTGACTGGTGGTCTGAGCTTCGAGTTCAACCTCGAGTGTAAGCAGCTCTGTACCTTCACAACGATACTTAGGCTTGACGATGTTACCATTCACCAACAGATGGCCATCCTTCAACCATTGTTTAAGCTTTTCACGTGAAAACTCATTCCACACCAAGGCCGCGACCTGATCGATACGTTGTCCCAGATAGGTTTCATCTAACTGAACTTGCAACGATAAACGTGTTGCAGTTGTATCAGAAGTATGGTTATCTGCATCCTCAGAATCTTCAAGTAAATTGAAGTCGGTTTCAGATAAGTTTGTGTTTGAAGATTGTGCTGAAGTCATTTGATCATTGAGATAAAAGTGGTTTAATAGCGCAATTGTAGCTCATTGCCCAACATAACAGAGGAGTTTTTATGTCGCTACCACGTTATAAAATTACGATGCTTGCCTTATCTTTAGGTTTAGCGTCTGCATTTGTGGGCTGTAGCAGCAATCCAAGTAAAAAAGAAGTGGTCGATAGTGGCCCTCAATCTAGTGAACAAGCTTACTTCGAAAAGGCCCAAAAGTCGCTTGACCGTGGTCAATATCTTGATGCGACCAAGTCTTTAGAAGCAATCGATACTTATTATCCGACTGGACAATACGCACAACAAGCACAACTTGAACTTCTATATTCGAAATTTAAACAAAAAGATTATGAAGGCGCGATCGCCTTAGCAGAACGTTTTATTCGTTTAAATCCTCAACATCCAAATGTGGATTATGCTTATTATGTTCGTGCTGTGTCGAATATGGAGCAAAACTACGACAGTTTGATGCGCTACACATCTTTGCAACAATCTCATCGTGATGTGAGTTATTTAAAAGTTGCTTACCAGAATTTTGTTGATTTAATTCGTCGTTTCCCAAGTAGCCAATACTCTGTTGATGCTGCTCAGCGCATGAAATTTATTGGACAAGAGCTTGCTGAAAATGAAATGACTGCTGCACGCTTTAACGTTAAACGTAAAGCTTGGATCGCTGCTGCAGAGCGTTCTCAATGGGTAATTGAACACTATCCACAAACGCCTCAAGTTCCAGAGGCGTTAGCGACTTTGGCATATAGCTATAACCAATTAGGTGATAAAGCAACTTCACAACAATATATTGAAGTTTTAAAGCTTAATTACCCTACCTTGGTGAAAAAAGACGGCACAGTTAACATGCGTGCTGCCCGTAAAGAAGGCAACTGGATTAACCGTGCAACTTTGGGTATTTTCGGTCGTGAATCTACGGCTGCAACTCCAGAAAGCACAACTGAAGCAGAAGCTCCAAAACGTGGCTTCCTCAATCGCGTAAGCTTTGGTTTAATTGGTAATTCAGATAAAGAAAAAACTGAAGAACCAGAAAAAACACCTGTTGAAACCTCAAAATCAGAGCGTAGTTGGACAAATCGTTTAAGCTTCGGGTTATTAGACAAACCTGAACCGCAACCAGCAGAAAATACAACTGTTGCTCCTGCTGTTAGTTCTTCGGATGTATCGACTGATACTCAATCAGATGATGCAACACAAGGTACTAGTGACGCTGCTCAATAAGTTTTAACATTTAAAAAGTACCAAGAAACAGGCAAGTGATATCACTTGCCTGTTTGTTTTTATAAAATATTAAAATATTTATTGTGTAGATCTTGCCTCATCATGTCAGAATATTCTGACTCACTCTCTCATTAGTTTTAATACGGTTATCTGAATTATGGCAATTCCACAACATACGATTGATCAGATTTTAGATCGCACAGATATTGTCGATCTGATTGGTCAGCGTGTGAAACTGAAAAAGACGGGACGTACATATTCCGGCTGTTGCCCTTTTCATCAAGAAAAATCCCCATCTTTTCATGTCTATCGTGACAAGCAGTATTATCATTGCTTTGGTTGTCAAGCCAACGGTAACGCGATCCGTTTTCTCATGGACATTGATAACCGAAACTTTATAGATGTAATGAAAGAATTATCGAGTAGTTCTGGGGTCGAATTACCTAAAGATAATACCGAAAACAAAAAACTGTCTTATACCCGTCAGGTTACAAAACCGCCAGTTGCTAAAACAAATACACCGGAGCCTGTAACTCCACAACCACCAACTGATGACAGCTACAACACACTTGAACCTGTATTTTTCGATGACCCGTTTGCTCAGTTTGAACAACCTTTTAGTTTTGATGAACCAGTTCAAGAAGGTAATTTATATGACTTACTGGAAAATGTTGCTCAATTTTATGAACATCAGTTACCCCATAGCCAAAAGGCAAAAAATTACTTTAAACAACGTGGCTTAACTAATCAGACCATTCAGTTTTGGCGCTTGGGCTATGCTCCTGAAGATTGGCAACACTTAGAAAAAGCTTTTCCTTATGACATTGACGGTTTAAAACAACTTGGACTTATCCGTTCAAGCGATAATGGCCGTGATTTTGACTTATTACGTGACCGCGTTATTTTCCCGATTCGAGACCCTAAAGGCCGCGTCGTTGGGTTTGGTGGGCGTGCCTTAAATGATGAAATCAAGCCAAAATACATTAACTCACCTGACTCAGAGGTATTCCACAAGAATCAGCTGCTTTACGGGCTTTATGAAGGTAGAAAACTTAAATCTAGCGACTGGTTAATGGTTGAAGGCTATATGGATGTCATTGCGCTCCAGCAATATGGCATTACAGGTGCCGTCGCAACTTTAGGGACGGCAAGTAATACTGAACATCTTAATATTTTATTTAAACAAAATAGCCGTATTACTATTGCTTTTGATGGTGATGCTGCGGGTCAAAAAGCAGCACGAAGAACGTTAGAAATTGCTTTACCACTTCTCAATGATGGACGTGAACTCAAATTTTTTGTTCTACCGAATGATCATGATCCCGACTCTCTTATCCGTCGTGAAGGGCTTGAAAATTTCCAAAAATTATTACAACAAGCCCCTCTTTTATCTGATTTCGTCTTTGCCCATTTAACAGGTCAACACGACATTAGTACACCTGAAGGCAAGAGCTTGGTCATGGGAGAACTCAGAGAACTAACTGAACTATTACCCAAACAGGGTTCTTTCCGTTATTTACTCAACCAATCTTTCCGTGAAAAACTCGGATTGGGTAAACGTTTTACACCACAAATCAGCCACGATGCATCGCTCTCATTTAACATTCACACTAAAGATGAAGACTTTGCGATTGCAATTTTGATGAATCACCCTTTTCTTTATATTCATTTTGAAGGGTTACGTGCCTATATTCAGCAAGATGAATTGTTGGCAAAAGTACTGGCAATTTTAAATCGTATTTTTGATGACTTACCGGATGATCAAGAGCTAGCAACCTATTATGTGCTGGGTGCTTGCAGTAGTTATTGTCATGAAATTGCCGATATCATGCAAAGAACAAATATACAGGCATTAACACAGGCACCTGAAGTCGCTGACAAGCTAGCCAAAGAATATGCCTTAGGCTTAAAAGAAAGATATTTACGTCAGAAGCTTAAGTCGCCGATTTCTCTGATTGAATCAAGAAATTTAAGACAGCAACTTAATGAGTTAACAAAACAAATTAGCTTAAGACTGTTGTCTTAATGTTTTGGCTTACGCTCATGATCAAACACATCCTGTAAATGTTGTTGTAACCATTCAAAATAATCAGGATTTTCTGCCTTGGCAGCTTCGCGTAGCAAAATAGATGTTGGATGTATCAGCTTTTGCGTCAAACGATGCGCGAATTGCTGTAATACCTGCTCAGCATTCTCACCGTGATGCAAAGCTTCTAATGCGTGCGTAAGTTCTTGTTGACTCACTTCTTCACTATGCTGGCGGTAAGCGTGAATTGTACTACCCGCCTCTTTAACTTTTTGATGAGTAATAAGCTGGGTAGCTAACTGATTCACCATGACTTCTGCTTCAACAGCGGCCTGACGTCGTTGAGCAAGGTTCTCATCAATCACACTTTGTAAATCGTCAACACCATACAAATAGACACCATCAAGCGCTTCAACTTTAGGATCTATATCACGAGGCACGGCTAAATCAACCATTAACATTTGTTGATAACGACGTTTTTTTAATGCAGCCTTAACATCTGGATAAGCAATAACTTGATATAAACTACCTGTGCAGCTCGACACAACATCAGCACGATACAAATTTTCAGCCAATGCTGCAAAATCAATAATTTCAACTTCAACTTGATGTGAAATCTCTTGCGCTAGTTGGTCAGCTCGCTCACGGCTACGATTACAAATAATAATTTTGGCGACGCCCATTTCAGCCAAATGTTTAGCAACCAAGCTATTCATTTCACCCGCAGCAACGACCATCACAGTAAGTTTTTCAGGCTTACTAAACACCTGTAAAGCTAATTGTGCAACTGCATACCCCATCGAAACGGCATGGCTACCCACCGCAGTTTCGGAACGTACACGTTTAGCTGCATAAAAAGCATATTCAAAAACACTATTTAATTCAGGAGAGACTGTTTGAGCTTCTTTAGACAATGCCAAAGCACTTTTAACTTGCCCTAAAATTTGCGGCTCACCTAGCATGAGAGAGTCTAAGCCGCTCGCTACTCGCATTAAATGTGTAATTGCCTGCGTGTTCTCGTAACGATAAACATGATGAATTAAGTGCTTTACATCAATATTATTGGCATCAGCTAACCATTTCAGAAGGCTTTCGGCATTTTCCGCCATGGCATAAACTTCTGTACGGTTACACGTCGAGACGACCACCAAATCCTTTAAGCTTTGGTGATGGCTTTGTTCGGCAAGCAAACGACTTAATCGCTCTGCATTGAAAGCAATTTGTTCGCGGAGTTCGACAGAAGCTGTTTGATGGTTGACACCCAATGCAAAGAAAGACATATCAGATCATCATTTCGCTAAATTTATGCTATTGTGCAACATCGGTGTCATAAAAAGCATTACTTTGGATCAATAAAAATTGCGTCAAATGAATAGCCGTATTAATTTTAACGGTGCTTCGATAAGACAGTATTCTACCACATTCTTATTGTTAGGTAGCATGTCCTCGCATGTCTATGCACGCCCTGTGCAAGAGACCTATGCCGTGCATTCATTTGATCAGGCATTAGAGCAAACTATGGTCGCTGAATTTGCTCTGGCTTATGATGATATTCCTAACGCTTTGCACAATTACACAGTACTCGCCATTAAAAGTAACTCTACTTCAATTAAACAGCGAGCTTTAGACGTTGCTCTTGAATATAATGATTTTCAAGCTGCTTTAAACATTGCTACACATTGGGTAGCCCAAGAACCCAAAGATGTGCCAGCTTTATTCTATTTGTCACATATTGCTTTAAAAACACATGAATACCAGCTTGCCGCTGAAACATTAGATAAAATTTTAAAAATAGATCCCACTGCTGATTTAGAACAAATTTTAGCTAGTATTGCCCCAGAAAACGCTCAAGATCGAGATGTATTATTAACAGCTTTACGTTCTAGTGCAGAAAAAGATAACCCTTCTATTTTAGCCCTCATCGCCAACTTAGAAGCTCAAAACGGCCAATTAGAATCTGCTCTAACTAACGTTAACAAGGCATTACGCCGACGCCCTAAAGTGACAAGCTTTATTTTAATGAAAGCAAACCTACTCATTGCTCTGAGCGATCAAGAAGGTGCGCTTAAATGGTATGCAAAGTCCAGCCGTAAATATAAGAAAAATTTAGATATTCGTTTAGCTGAAATCCGTTATCTCATACAAATTAATCAATCTCAACTCGCATTAGAAAAGCTCGAAAACGTTATAGAGGCTAATCCTAAAGCTGAAGAAGCATTGTTTATTGCAGGCTTAACCAGTATCGATTTAAAGCAATACGACAAGGCAGAACAATATCTTGTTGACCTACGAAACTCTGCAAAATACCAAAATGAAGCCTATTATTACTTAGCAATTAATGCTGAACGTAAACAGCATTATGAAACCGCGAAAGCTTACTATCGTTTAGTTGATGGCAGCTTATATGTGGTTTCCAGACGCAATCTGATTGCAATATATGATAAACAAGAAAATTTACATGATGCTTTACGATTCCTCACTCAAGAACGCGTAAATTATCCTCAACATGCAAGTTTCTTATATCAAGCTCAAGCTGAAATCTTAAAGAAAATGGGCAATAAAAAAGCTGCATTAAATTTATTAGATGAAGCGATAAAGAATTTACCGGATGACCCGGAACTCATTTACGCAGAAGTTTTATTACTTGATCCATATACTGACCGCGATAAACTCGACAAAACATTAAAACAATTATTACAACTCGAGCCTAACAGTCCAACTTACCTCAATGCATATGCTTACACTCTAGCCCTGCAAAACCGTAGGTTAAAAGAAGCACGTCAATATGCAGAACAAGCCTTAGAATATGCACCAGAACAAGCCTCAATTTTGGATACGCTGGGCTATATAGCATTTTTACAGAATGATTATGAAGCTGCGGCAGAGGCTTTAGGCAAAGCTTATGAACTTAGTCACAATATAAATATTGGCGTTCGTTATGCTAAAGCATTGTATATGCAAGGATCATTAACTCAATTTAGCGCTGTGTTACAACAACTGAAACAAAAACATGCCAATGATCCACAATTACAACAGCTTGATGCGTTAATTTTACCTACATCTGCAAAAAAGAGTTAAATATATGAGCAAATTTGCCCAACTGTGCACAGCGATCTGTGGATC
>Ga0105247_10002221_pt1 | contig 13367 bp, 15 predicted proteins | sample KBSS24metaG_FD_81519 | JGI IMG/M metagenome (GOLD analysis project Ga0105247, IMG submission 81519) | Switchgrass rhizosphere microbial communities from Kellogg Biological Station, Michigan, USA - KBS S2-4 metaG | ecosystem: Host-associated > Plants > Roots > Rhizosphere > Soil | place...
GAACACGATGGAGCGCGCGCTCACGCTGTGTACGGGCGACGTGCTCCTCGAGGAGCACGTGCTCCTCGACGAGCCGCTCGCGCCGCCGCCCGCGTCACCCGTCACCGAGGTCGAGGGGTCGCTCGAGACCGAGGCGCCGACCGTGGCGAAGAAGGGCCGGCTGATGCGCCTCGACGCCGACGCGGAGCGCGTGATGATCGCGCGCGCGCTCGAGGAGGCGGGCGGAAACCAGAGCCGCGCGAGCGAGATCCTCGGGATCTCGCGCCGGACGCTGATCAACCGCCTCGATCAGTACGGCCTCAAGCGGCCGCGCAAGCGCAACGACGAGTAGCGGCAGGGAGGCCCCTCACGCGAGCGCGGACGGATCGACGTTCGCGCCGCACAAGAGGACGCCGACCCGCTCGCCGGGCGACGGGCGGTAGCGCCCCGAGACGAGCGCCGCGAGCGCGGCGGCGCCGCCCGCCTCGATCGCCATCCGGTAGTCGCTCCACAGGAGGCGCTGCGCCGCGCGGATGTCGTCGTCGGCGACGAGCGCGACGTGATCGACGGCCTCGCGCGCCACCTCGAACGCGAGCGCGCCGACGCGGCGCGCGCCGAGCGAGTCGGCGGCGATCGACTCGACCTGGACGTCGACGGGGCGCCCCGCCGCGAGCGCGGCGTGCATGCACCGAGACCCCTCGGGCTCGACGGCGACGACCTTCACGCGCCGCGCCCAGAAGCACGCCATCCCCGCGGCAACGCCGCCGCCGCCGACCGCGACGAGCGCCGTGTCGATCGGCGGCTCGCCGAGGCGCGCCTGGTCCTCGTCCCACTCGAGCGCCACGGTCCCCTGCCCCGCGAGCGTCTCGCGCGCGTCGTACGGGTGGACGAGGAGCGCGCCGCTCTCCTTCGCGTACGCGTCGCACGCGGCCTGGGCGTCCGCGTAGCGCGCGCCGCCGATCACGACGTCCGCGCCGTGCGCGCGGATCGCCGCGACCTTCACCCTCGACGAGATCTCGGGGACGAAGACGCGCGCGCGGTGCCCGAGGCGCGACGCGGCGAGCGCCACCGCGACGCCGTGGTTGCCCCCCGACGCGGCGGTCACGCCCGCCGCCGGCACGTCGCGCGAGAGGAGGTGGTTGAACGCGCCGCGCGCCTTGAACGACCCCGCGTGCTGGAGCCACTCGAGCTTGAACGTGACGTCCGCGCCTGGCGCCGTCGACGGATCGGCGGCGAGGAGCGGCGTGCGACGGATCCACGAGGCGATCCGCGCGTGCGCCACGCGGATCTCTCCTTCCGTGACGGGGAGCGACATGCGAGCTTCCTACACCGTCTCGCGAGCGGGCGCAGCGCCCGCGGGGGGGGAGCGCTCGAGAGCGGCGCGGCCCGGCGACGCACGCCGGGCGCGCCGCGCGAGCGCCGCCGGGGCGCTCAGCGGCCGAGCGTCTCGATGAGGAGGCGCGCCGTCTCCTCGCCGGAGAAATTCTGCTGCCCCGTGACGAGGTTGCCGTCGCGCACGGCGTAGCCGCGCCACAGGCCCGCCTGGATGTAGTTTGCGCCGATCTTCTTCAGCTCGTCTTCGATGCGCCACGGCGTGACGTGCCGATCGCGCGGGAGGAGCTTCGCGCCCCACACGGCCTGGTCCGCGAAGTCCTCTTCGACGTTCGCGAAGCCGGTGACCGTCCTCCCCTTCGCGAGGAGCTCGCCGTTCGAGAGCCTCGCGTAGCGCAGGACGGCGACGCCGTGGCACAGCGCCGCCGCGATCTTCCCGCGCTCGAAGAACGCGACGAACTTCTGGTGCAGGTCGTGCGCCGCTTCGAACGTGAACATCGGCGACTGACCGCCCGCGACCACGATGGCGTCGAACGCGTCCACGTCGATCGCGGCGACCGGCTTCGTCGACTCCACGAGCGAGGCGAGCTTGGGCGTCGACACGAAGCCCATCGTGATGAGATCGCTCGCCGAGTAGCCGGTCGCGTCGCGCGGATCGCTCATCGCGTCGGCCTCGCACCTCCCGCCGGACGGGCTGAAGATCTCGACCTCGTACCCCGCCTCGCCGAGGACGTAATAGGGGTGCGTCAGCTCGCTCCACCAGAAGCCGACCGGCCACCCCGTCGTCGTCGAGACCGCGGGGTTGGCGATGACGATGGCGACGCGCTTCTTCCTCTTCGTGTCGACGACGTTCGGATCTTTCAGGCTCATGGATCGGTCCTCGTGGTGGGTTCGGGGCGGCGCATCGGCCGGCGCCGGGGAAAATCGGTTGTCGCGGCGCCACCGTCAACGCTTTGCCGTGCACCATCGAGGTGCACGGCGTGCACCTTCGAGGGGGCGATCGCGCCCCTCCCCCGCACTTCGCGTTCATCGTGCACCCGCGCGAGGGCTCGGTCACCTGCGTCGCGAGGTCGAGCGAATCGAAGCCACGGACGCCGCGGAGGGGCCGACGCCCTCCCGCGAGCAAAAAAATGACGCCGCGGGAGGGATCCACCGTCCCGGCGCGCCAAAATATCTCGCCGTGGGAGGGTCGACGCCTTCCCGCGAGCAAAAAAATCGCGCCGCAGGAGGGGCCGCCCCCTCCGCGCGTCGAAAATATTTCGCCGTGGGAGGGGCCGCACCTCCCCTCGATCGAGAAATTCGCCGCGCGAAGGGGCCCGCGCCTCCTCGCGAGCGACGGGGCGGATCCGCCGAAGGAGCCTGGATTCCCCGCGGGGCGCCGGGCTCCGACGTGCTCGGCGCGGAGCGGGCGCGCGCCATACCGCAGAAGCGACCGGAAATGCAAAAGTTCGAAATTCGCGACGTGGCGATTTTCGGCCTACCGATCTCGGGCATGAGCCACATGGAAAGAAATCATCGCACGAAGAAGAGCTCCTCATCCGGCAGCGCCAGCCGCGCCATTCCTGCCGTCCGTGCCGTCGCGCACGCCCCCGCGGTCGCGGGCGCCGTCGAGGCGTACGGGCGGTTCCTCGACGAGGCGCGCGCCGTCGATCCGGACGCGGTCATCCCATTCCGCGCCGACATCCACCTCGCGCACCACAACGTCCGGGTAGGGCTCGACGCCGTCCTGGCGCACGAGGAGGCGATCCGCACGAGGAGCTCTGGAAGCTCGGCGCGCTGATCTATGGCTTCTCCGTGGACGACCACGTCCCGCGCCTCCACTCGTCGCTCCGCGCGAAGCGCGCGAAGGCCGCCCCCACCCCGCCGCCGGCCGCGACCGCGTAGCCGCGCCGCGAGCGAAGAGCCCCCGCGAAGAGACGCCGCGATGATCGTCGGTAGACAGCGAAGCGGCCCAGGCCGGCGGTGGGCGGCCGTTCTGGCGGGGGATTATCCGCCGGTCTCGTGCCGGTCGTCATCCACTTGTCGCGGCGGAGGAGCAGGCGAAGGCTAACGCCGCGCTTCGGCGGGCGGAGGCCGCGCCGGCTGCGCGGGGGTGTTCGGCTCCGGGGACATGGAGAACGAGTGGCTGATACGCGCCCCGAACCACCGGCTGATCGACCCCTCGTTGGACGCGGCGAGATCCTGATTGTATTGGAGGAGGAGCAGCGTGTCCTTTTCGACCCGGATTCCCGCGGTGAATCGCAGCGCCTGCACCGTCGGCTGATCGACGTTCACGTTGAGCGGCGCGTCGAACCGCTGCTTGCCGTTGGCCGTCAGGTAGTACGACGCGCCCACATAGAACGTCGTGGAGAGATCCGCGGCGAGGTGGACCTCTCCGCCGAAGGTCGGGTCCTGGTGGAGCCTCGCCCTGGTCTGCCCCTCCGGAGTGGGGACGCTGATGTCCGGGTTCACGGTGAAGAGCGACGTATTGCCCACGAGCTCCGCCGTGAACGCGCGGAGGAAGCGCTGGCCGATCATCACCTGGGGCTTGATCACCCACCGATTGGCGCCGACGTTGAGGAGCTTGCTGCTGTCGTAGCTCCCCGTCGGCATCGTGAGGTTGGGATTGAAGGCGACGTACGTGTGATTCTCGCCCTGCTGGCTGAAATACGCGACCGTCGGGAGATACGTAAAATCGCCCATCCCGGACGTGTGCAGGGTCCTCGCTCCGCTGAAGAGGGTCACGTCCGCGGTGGGGAGGTACGCGTCGAACGGGACGAACGCCACATTGCCGAACTTGAGGACGTACGCGCCGCGAAAGACGGCCTGATTCGAGGCGAGGTTCTGCGGCTCCCGGTCCGACGTCGACGTGTGGCGGTAGTAGCCGAGGGCCGCCACGGTGTTGTTTGGGATGTAGTTCAGTACCTCGGTATCGCGAGCGTCCGTCTCGGCACGAGCTGCGGGCACGACGAGGGACAGAGCGGCGGCGATAGCGGCACACGACGGCAAGCGCTTCATGTTTCCTCCGACGGGTCGAGGTGGGAATAGCGCTGCTTTTGGCGCCTCCCTCCTCCATCCGATGATCGACGGAGGGCGATCGGGGGCATCTACGATGGAGCGATAAATGCGACTCCAGCGGGCCGAGCCGGCTCTTTCGGACATATACGCTTCACGCGCGCGTCGACGTCGCGCGGAATACGAAGGACGATCGCGTTACGTCTCGTCGGGAGGAGCTCGTCGCTCGCTCTCGGGGACCCAACCGTGCTTCCGCAGGAAGACGCGAACCTTGGCGTACCACTCCTCGGCCTCGATGGCGGTGACGCGCTCCTCCGGCACGAAGATCGGCTCGCCCGGCGTTCGTCGCTCGAGCGCCAGACGCACGCGATCGGTCGCGGTCCCGCCCCTTCCGCCCTGATGCGTCTTCCGGTCCAGCGTGACGTCGACGACGTCCGCGAGCGCGATCCTCGCCACGGGACCGGCGCGCCGCTCGCGCGTCACCTCGACCGACCCGTCCTCCACGCGGAGCACGAACCGGCCCTCGCGTGACCTCCAGCGCGCGAAGGCCGCGACGGCGGCGACCGCCACCGGCGCGAGCGCGACGGTCAAAGACACGTACTTGGCGAGTAGCCCGGCCGCGATCGCCGTCAGCACGTACGGCGCCATGGCGGAACCAGCTCCGTCGCTGCTGTCGCTCGGCGCGGGCACGGTGTCGACGACGAGCTCTCGCGGCGGAGCGCCTCCGCCCGCATCGACCGCGGCCATTGAGGAGAGCTTAGCGCGCGCGAGGCTCGGCGCGTGAAGATCGAGGCTGAAGACCGTCGCGCCCCCGACTGCACACGGGGGGCGTGCGAGCACGGCTCACGGCGTGACGATCAACGGCGTTTCCAACACCCGCGAAGCGCGCGCTTGGTCGTTCCCCGGGATCGGTTTGTTGTCGGTCCAAGGGAGCGTGATCGTCATCCTGTAGCGCCCGGGAGGCAGCGGCCCGAGCGTCTGTTCCTTGCCGTCGTCGGTCACGCGTTGCATCGTCGCCGTGAGGCTCACCTTTTTGTGTACGACGCCGCCAGGCTCCAGCGTCACCCGGAGAGTCCTTTGCTCCATCCCGCAGAGGCCGCCGTACTCGCCTTCGAGCGTGAAGTGTTTCCCGTCGTCCGCCTGCGTGTCCCAGTTCAGGCACCCGTTCTCGAAGTCGACCGTGACGGGCGCCGAGGTCGCGTTCTGCATTTCAACGGTGAACGTCGCCCGCTCACCGCTTCGGCACGTCGCCGGCTCGACCACGCGGAACGTCAGCGCACCCGGCGAGGGCGCGCGCGGCGGGTACTCGCTCTTCACCATGCACGCGCGCGGAGGGGCGTCCGCGTCGAACGAGGTGCCGCGACAGAGCTCGCGCGGTGGCTGCGGGGCATGTGGCTGCGGGGCATGTGGCTGCGGGGCATATGGCTGCGGCGCAATCGGCGGCGCGCACGCGGGCGCCGAGCCGGCGAGGATGAGCGTCAGAGCGAGGCGTCGGTTCATCATGCTCCGGTCGGCGGGCGATATTCATAGGGATACTCCGGCGGGAGTGGCTTGACCAGGTGATCGCGCTGCGCGCCCGCGAGCGGCGCCGCGGTGTCGTCGGTGAACAGGCCCCCGCGTCTCCCCCAGCGTCTTCGGCACACGCCCCTCGTCAGCCCCCGACGCCCAGGCGTTCCCGACACACGAACCACCTCTTTGCCGCTCGCGTCACCTCCTCGGCGCTGGCTGCCGCATCGCTCGCCCACGCTACGAACCCATCCGGCCGCACGAGCACCGCGCGCAGCCCGAGGGACTCTTTCACGTGGCCCGTCACGTACCGGACTCCATCGCCCCAATGCCCATCGAGCGCTCGGAGCGACGCCTCCGCGCCAAAGTCCAACAGCAAACCATTCCCATCTCGCAGCAGCGCCCCGACCCGAGTCCCATCCTCGAGCTCGAAGTCGGGGCAGCTGCGGCCCACCAGAGGGTGCGCCTCGCCGAGGTCGTAGCGGAGGGACACGCCCCAGACGCGTTCGGCGAAATAGGTCGCGCCGTCGCAGGTGTCGATCAGATCGCGGAGGACGGCCTGGAGCGCGCGTGACGATCGATCGGGTCGCATCGACGCGACCTGTGCCCGCGTCCACTCGAGGATGCGCGCTCCGATCGGATGGCGCTCGGCGGTGTAGCTGTCGAGGAGGCCCTCGGGGGCTCCGCTGCGGATCGTCGTCGCGAGCTTCCATCCGAGGTTCATGGCGTCTCCGAGGCCGAGGTTCAGCCCTTGTCCGCCGAGCGGGGAGTGGATGTGCGCGGCGTCGCCCGCGAGCAGCACGCGCCCTTTGCGATAGGTCGTCGCTTGCTGCGATCGATCGGTCCACGTCGTCGCGACGCGCAGCGCGCCGAGGGTCACGTCGGCGCCGGAGATGCGCCGCAGGACCGCCTGCACGTGCTCGCGCGTGATGGGCCGGGTGCGATGGAACGCGCCGCCGTCGAAGTCGGCCATCACGATCCATCCGGGCTGCCACTGCGTGTACATCCCCGTCGGGGTGTAGTGGCGCCCCATCGGGAGCATCGACGGATCGGCGAGGTCGGCCTGGACCGAATAGCCCGTGAGCTCGGGCTCGGTCCCGACGAGCTCGAAGCCACCCAGCTTGTGTACGGCGCTGCGGCCGCCGTCGCACCCCACGAGCCAACGCGCGCGAAAGCGTTGCTCGCCGGCGTGGACCGTGACCTCGTCGCCCGACGTCTCGAGGCCGTCGACCCCCTGACCGCGCCGGATCTCGACGCCGATCGCGAGCGCGTGGGTCGCGAGGACACGCTCGAGGTGCTCCATCTCCGCACCGAACTGCATGTCGGCCGGGCCCGAGAGCCGATACGGCCATCGCGACGCATCGATGTTCGCGTAGTCGAACTGGATGCCCGCGAAGTGCCCGGCTGGCCCGCGGCGCGGTGAGTCGGACGCCGTCGATACCGGTCTCGGCCGACCCGCGGCGGGCTCGTCGGCGCGAGGGCGCGACGCGATCCGCTCGAGGAGGCCGCGCCGGTAGAAGGCTCGATGCTCGGCCCCCAGAGTCCGCGCAGCCCGAACGGGAGTCGCTTGAGAGCCGAGCGCGGATCCTCCCGAGGCCTCGAGCACGAGCACGGAGAGCTTCGCGAGCCGCAGCTCGCCGGCGAGGAAGAGCCCGACCGGCCCGGCCCCCGCGATGATGACGTCGTAGACCAACGTGTCCTCCTGGCTCGCGCCGTATTCGTACGACGTACGATTCGACTAGCAGTACACTGTACGAATGTCAAAAGCGCCCATCTGGGCCGTCGCCGCTCCCGGCGCTCGCAAGCCGCGCTTCAATCGCGAACAAATCGCGAGGACGGCGCTCCAGATCGCGGACTCCCAGGGCTTCGAAGCGCTCTCGATGCGCCGCGTCGCCGAGGAGCTCGGCGCGGGCACGATGACGCTCTACTACTACGTGCGCACCAAGGAGGACCTGCTCGCGCTCGTCGAGGACGCGCTGATGGGCGAGACCTCGGACGCGTGCGAGCCGCTACCGAAGACGTGGCGCCCCGCGCTCCGCAAGCTCGCGACGGCGACCCGCGCGACCTACGTCCGCCATGCATGGGCCCTGCGCTCGTTCACCGGCGTGCGCCTCGGGCCGAACGGTCTGCGCCACATCGAGCAGTCACTGCAGGCGGTCGCGAGCCTCGACCTGCGGTTCGACCAGAAGCTCGAGATCCTGTCGATCGTCGATGACTACGTCTTCGGCCACTGCTCCGGCCTGATGCGAAGACGCGAGCGACCGCAGCTCGATCGCAAGAGCGCCAAGGCGCTGCGCGAGGCGATGAAGCGCTCCCTCGACGAGGGCGACTATCCGCAGCTGCGCGCCATGATCGGCGATGAAGATCCCGTGGCGGCCTTCACGACGAGCTTGGGATTCATGACGGAGGACCGTCACTTCGAGAGCGGGCTCGACGCGCTGCTCGACGGGCTGGCGAAGCGGTTCAAATTGAAGTGAGCTTCGAAAGACGATCCTCTCGATCCTGCCGGACGCGGAGGAGTGCATCAGCTACTCGATGCCCGCGTTCCGGTACGCCGGTCGTGTCGTCGCCGGCTTCCTCGCGACGAGCAAGGGGTGCTCGTATTTCCCGTTCAGCGGAACGACGCTCGCGACCGTCGCTGCTGACGTGAAGGCGCACCGCCAGACGAAGTCCGCGCTGCACTTCGATCCCAAGCACCCGCTGTCGGTGGCGCTCGTCCGCAAGTTGCTCAAGGCGCGCATCACCGAGACAGAAGGCAACGGGCCCCGCAGCCGCACACACGATGGAAGACGAGTCGCTCGTCGCCGGCTTGAAGAACGACGAGAAGGATCGCCACGTCGTCGCCGCCGCCGTGAAGGCCGGCGCTCAGGTAACGTGTTGGCGGACGGCAGCGACGAGGTCAGGCGCGACGCGCGCGAGACCCCGGAGCGGATGTCATCGTCGACGATGACGACCAGGTGCTCGTCGAGATGCTCCTCGGGACCGTCGTCAGCGCGGACATCGGCCCGACAGTCTGCCGCGGTTCGATGGCAGTGGGCGAGATCTCTGCCAGCGATTCGCGGCCCGCCGTGTCCTCCCCCGCACGTCGCCCAGTCGCCGGAAGCGTCGGTGGCGTCTTGAAGCACGCGCACAAGCCTTCGCTGCGCGGGCGCAGGGAGGTCCCTGCACCTGCACCTCATCGAGGAACAGCACGCCCCCATCGGCCTCCACAAGGAGGCCCGCACAATCGCTCTCGGCGCCCGTGAAGACGCCCTTCCGGTGTCCGAAGAGCAGGCTTTCGGCGAGGCTCGAGTCGAGGCCGCTGCACGGGAGCGTCACGATCTGCTCTCGTTGCTTGGACGGTCCGACGTGCGTCTTGAGGAGGTGGGTCTTGCCCGTCCGCGCTCGCCGCGAAGGAGCAGCGGCGCGCCCGGGAACCCGCGCGTATCTGGCAAGACGATCGAGTGCCGGCTTCCCGATGCTCGGCGGGGCGGCGAGCGCAAAGGAGAGCGGCGCTCCTCGTGCTGTCGCCGGCGTTCCCCGGCCCTGCTTCGAGGCGTGGCTCGCGGCGCGCGGCGACGCGCTCGTCGTCGTTCCCCTCGGGGGTCAGGCTCGCGACCGCGGCGCGCGATCGCTTCGGCGTCGGGCAGCGCGTCGAGCTCGTGCTCCTGCGGATGCGCTCCGGCGCGAAGGCGGCGTCATCGTCGGCGCGCTGCCGGAACCAATCCTCGCGCTTCGACGACGGGTCGTCGTCGCGCGACGACGTCGCTGGGCGTCGCCGCGACTGCGCGGCCGCCGCCGCACGGCCGCTGTCGCCGGACTCCGAATGAAAACGCGGCCTCGTGCGGCCGCGTTTTCTCTCACCGTGATCCCTCAGCTCCGCATGGATGACTCCGGTGAGATCGGCTCGATGACGGCCGACGCAGACGAGGTGAATCGCCCGCGGATCACTCGCACGGAGAATCGCAGGACGCAGCGTAGAAACTCGGATAACGTCGACGACTCCCGGCCGATCCTCGCGCTCGACTGCGGCGCGATGTGGAGCGAAATCACGTGGTCCCGCCCCAACCGATCTCGGAGTATGGGCTCGCGTTCACGAGCGTTTCGGTCGGGTCGCTTCCGCTCAGCTACGCGTCGAGCACCGGTGGGAAGCCTCATGCCGCGAACAGCTCCGGGAGCACGAACGTCGTGAGCTCGACGATGCGACCGTCGGCATCGACCGACATGACGGTGAGGCAGACGGCGTGGTGGCGACCATCGGGTCCGAGGACATACGCCCGGCAGGCTGCTCGCGGAGGCAGCGATGGCGAAGGACGCGAAAGCACTGCCACTCGAAGAGCTCACCCCGGCGGCGTACAAGAGACGACGACCTGAGCGGCCGCACGGATCGGGAGCGGGCGGATCTCCGGCGTCGCTGATGGGTCACGACGCGCCGCGCGCCCATCTCCTTCGCGATGCGTGCGTGCACCTACGCACCGCGGACCGCAACCCGAACATGGCGTCGCCCTATGTTCGGAGAGGACGATGCTCTCTTCACATGGCTTCATCCTACGTCAGGAGAGGATGATGCCCTCTCGACATGGCATCATCCTACGTAAGGAGAGGATGACGCTACGTTCACATGGCATCATCTCGTGTGAAGAGAGGATGATGCCATGTCGACATAGCATCATCCCGGGATCGGAGAAAAAGTGAGGCTCTCGGGAGCCCGCTCGTCGCTTTCGAGGAATGCGCGGCCCCTCCGGCCGGTTCCTCCCGAGGACGCCGCTGCTCACCATGCGAAGCGCGCCTCTCCACGTCGCGGCTCGGGCGCCCGATACGTGACGAGCGCGATTCGCGAACTCGTAAAGAATCGAAAGACCCGCTCGCGCGCCGCCGCGTACGTGATGGACAGGGCGGACGCATCCCGCGTCCCATCGAAAGAAGGGAACCATGTCCAAGGCAATCGTCGAAGTGGCCAATATCTCCGTCCACGATTTGCCCATTTGCATTGCGTAGCGGCCGCGGACCCCGCGTCGCCGTGGCCCGCTCCGCCGAAGCCGCCCACGGGGATGTCCATTCGGGCGCGCCGCGCCGAGGTCGTCGTGTCCTCGTGCAGGCGCTCCTCACGAAGCTGTTCGCCGACTCGGCAGCGAGCCGCGCGTCATCGTGGTCGGCGCGTGGGACGCACCCTCGAACGAGCGCTTCCCAACGCCCGTTCAGTCGGGGGCGACCGACGTACCTCACGTTTCACGAGGCATATTCGCCGCCATCGACTCGCGCAGAATCGACAACGCCGACCGGGGCGGAGTCGCGGCGCACCGCGAGAGGATCGCCTTCCAGCCGTTCCTCGCGGCCGACGCTTCGCGGACGATGGTCCCGATCTCCTCGGCGTCGACCCGATCGTCGGTAAAGCGAACGGTCGCCGCGAAGGTGTCGGCGAGTGCGCGCCGCTCCGTCGCGCTGGCGGCCTTCTCGAGCACGCGCGCGTACGCCTCGCACGAGTAGGCGAAGGTCTCGCGCTTGCGGTACTCGATCTCGAGCAGCCACTCGCGCCGCCGCGTCGCGCGGAGGCCGACTGTCTTGCGTTTGGTGTTGTGGAAGACGTGCGCGGCCTCGTGCACGAGGAAGTCGGCGACCGCGATCCGCGTTTGCCGCCCCCGGGCACGGTGATCCGCAAGTACAACGACATCGCGCACGACGTTCGGCTCCTCGATGACGGCGCTGAGTACCTCCGGAATGAGTACCTCCGGAAGAAGTACGGAAGCCTCTCCGGGGTCGCGCGCGCGATCACGGGCACGAGCTGGAACGGGTTCCTCTTCTTCGCCGACGCCCTGAAAGCAGCCGGGGGAGGGGCGAAGCCGTGAACGATTTCTTCCGCGCCCGCATGGGCCACACGTTCTTCGAGGTGACGCTGCCGCGGCTCGTCGCGGAGCTCGCGCGACTGAACGATCTCCTCGATCGCGGGCTCGTCGTTGCCGAGCGCGCCTTTCCGCCGCCGCCGCCCGCCGCGCCTCCGCCGGAGGACCGATGACCACCGCGGCCACGATTCCTCGACGTCGCTGCGCGATCTACGCGCGCAAGTCGACGTCCGTCGGGCTCGAGAAGGAGTTCAATTCGCTCGACACGCAGCGTGGCGCGTGTGAGACGTTCATCCGCAGCCAGCCCGGGTGGGAGCTGCCCCCCGAGGCGTACGACGACGGCGGCTTCACCGGCGCCAACATCGATCGGCCGGCGTTCACGCGCCTCCTCGCCGACGTCGACGCGGGCAAGATCGACATCGTCGTCGTCTACAAGGTCGATCGTCTGAGCCGATCGCTGCTCGATTTCGCGAAGCTGATGGACCGCTTCACGAAGGCGAAGGCGGCGTTCGTCAGCGTCACGCAGAACTTCAGCACGGCCGACGCGATGGGGCGGCTCACGCTGAACGTCCTCATGTCCTTCGCGGAGTTCGAACGCGAGATGATCTCGGAGCGCACGCGCGACAAGATCGCGGCGTCGCGAAAGCGTGGGAAGTGGACCGGCGGCCCCGTGCCCCTCGGCTTCGACACGAAGAACGGCAAGCTCGTGGTCGACGAGCAGGGGGCCCTCGCCGTCCGGGAGATCTTCGACGTACCTCGAACATCGATCGCTCGTTCGGGTGATCCTCACGCTGACCGAGCGCGGGCGCACGACGAAGCGGTACGAGAGCAAGGACCGCAACATTCGCCCGCGGCGCCCGTGGACGAAGGACACCGTGCTGCGCATCCTTCGCAACCCGCTCTACGCGGGCCTGGTCCAGTCGGCCGGCGCGCTCTTCCCCGGGCGAGCACACGGCGATCGTGTCCGAGGAGGACTTCCCGTCTCGTTCAGACGTTGCTCGGTCGGCCGCGCGACGGCCAGACGCGGCGGGTCGCCGTCCCCGGAGACCTCCTCCGCGGCTTGATCCGCTGCGGCGCGTGCGGCGGGACGATATCCCCGGCTTCGACGCCAGAGAGGCAAGGGTGAGTACCGCTATTACCGATGCCTCACGCGGGACAAGAAGGGGCCGTTGAAGAACGGACTCGACGGATCGACGGGATGCGACGCAAAGCCGATCCCCGCGAAGGTGATCGAGAGCTTCGTGATCGAGCGGCTGCGGGGCGCACTCGGGATCGGCAACCTGGTGGCCGACGTCGTTGGCGCGATGCGCGACCGCGTCGCGAAAACGGCGGCGGTGCACACGACCGAGAAGAGGCTCCTCATCGAGAAGATCGCCGACGTCTCGTCCCGCGTGCGCAACCTCACGCTGCAGGCGGAGGAAGGCAGCGCGCGCGCTCACGGCCGCACGGTGCTTCACGAGAGGCTCGAGGAGCGCGGCGCCGAGCTCGACGCGCTGCACGCGGCTCGATCGCATCGAGCGCGAGCTCGCGGCGCTCGACGACGCGCGTGTCGAGACGGACTGGCTCGAGCGGACCCTCACGGAGTTCGACGCCGTGTGGGACGCGCTCACCCCCGAGAACCAGGGGAGGCTCGCTCGTGCGGTCATCGATCGCGTCGTCGTCGACGAGTCGACGGGCTCGGTGAAGATGTACGTCGCCGACCTCGCGTGCGCCGACGTGGCCGGGATGGCGGAGAGC
>Ga0105247_10002222_pt1 | contig 13367 bp, 19 predicted proteins | sample KBSS24metaG_FD_81519 | JGI IMG/M metagenome (GOLD analysis project Ga0105247, IMG submission 81519) | Switchgrass rhizosphere microbial communities from Kellogg Biological Station, Michigan, USA - KBS S2-4 metaG | ecosystem: Host-associated > Plants > Roots > Rhizosphere > Soil | place...
CCCGAAACGCCGCACCGTCGTCATATCCGCCATCACGTCAAGCGCATATCATGACAGACGTCCCGGCTCTGCACCTGGATATAGTATGAACTCACCTTGACCGATTGTCGTCGCTCGGATGCCGCTTTGGCAAGCATTGTCGTGGTTACGACGCCACGTGGAATGGGGGGTTACGGTGCCGCGTACAATAACCCCCAAACTCTATGGCGATGTCGCCAAAAAGGGCGCGAGCTGGGAGAATCCGGCTGATGACGCGAACGCTCATTACCCACGACCGAATGATGGGTTACGGCGTACAGGTTACCGGGTTACGGTGCCACGTGCAATAACCCCCAAACTCTCCCTACAACGAGGTAGCAAAGAAAGATGCGATCCGGGAACCCGAAGGTTGATGACGCGCACGTTCGTCACCACGACGCAGAATGAAAGGCGTTTGCACCGTGCTCAATGCCCCGGCTGACCCGTCCGCAGGTCAACCGCCCGCCCACGGTCATAACCGAGAATGCCGGGGATCGGCGCCAGCCGGTTGATGACGCTGGCACCCGGTTCGTAATAGGCGCCGACGACCTCGAACCGGGCCGGTTCGCGGGCGAGGCCGTGCAGCGCCGCCGCATCCGGCGGCACCAGCGCCTGGCCAAGCACGAGTCCATATTGGAACATCGACGGCCCCAGATTGTCCTCCAGATGCGCAATGGGAGAAGGCCTGTGCGCCTCGTCCACATAGAGCGAGCCGATGTCGGTGATCACCCCGGACCGCGCGCCGAAGCTGACGGTGCCCAGACAGTTGCAGGTCGCCAGCCCCCGGCCGCCCAACGTGCTCCCGTACAGGATATAGGTCCCCGGCGGCACCTCGAACAGGATCGTGCGCATGTCTCCGTCTTCGAGAAATTTGCCCGAATCGACCACGAAGCTGTTGGCCTTGCCGGCATAGTCGAATTCGAACGCGTCGACGCCCGGCACCTTGCCGTCTTTCGCCTTCCTGGTCAGATCGGGCAGGGTCCTGTCACAGGCGCGCTTCCTGGCAGCCCGATAGTCGTCCATCTCCTGCGCGGTGGGGATTCGCAGCAACACATGCTGAATGGCGAACAGGCCGGATTTCGCCTTGCTCGTCCGCAGCAGCAGATATGCGGCATCCGCGCGAAGCGCCGCCGGTGCGGCCTGCAGCGGCGTGACGCCGGCATTGTCCTTCGCCAGGCCGGCGGCCGGCGTCGCCAGCGCGAGGGACAGGGCCAGCAGGCCCTGGGCGATCCGCTTCATTCGGTCACCGGCTCATCTTGCGGTTTGGGCGCCGAACCGAGTTTGGCCTGCATCAGGATCAGCTGCGTCTCGTCGCCCTCGTTCAGGACGTCCCACGCCGCTTCCGGGATCGCATAGCGCTCATAGCCGCGCGTGCCCATGCATCGACGCATCTTGTTGCTGCGCACCCCGCGTTCCAGCTTCGGCAGGATGATCGCCGCCATCGCGCCGACGACCATGGCGCCGATAACAACCCCGACCGGACTGGGGGAGGCGACGAACGGCGAACCCTGTCCGGTTTCGCGACGATTGGCCTCGTCCCACGGGATGAAGCCGGGGACGTGAGCGGGCCCCGCCGCGATCAGATGCCCGCGGCATTCGGTGAGATCCTGGTGGCTTCGGCGAAACTGATCGCGGGATTGTTGAAGTCATAGAATCTATAGCCCTCGCTGCGGACTTTGGGATCCTGCGATGGCGAGACGTCGGGAATTTTCACCGTCGCGGGATCGGGCAAGGCTGGCGGCGCTTCCGTCGCCTGCGCCACTGCCGGCAAAGGCTGCGCCAGCAGGAGCAGGATGGGGAGGTATTTGATCATCGCAATATCCTCATGCATTTCGCGGATGCGTGCAACGTTCCATGCTTGCCGTCGTCTGCGTCAGCAGCGGCGCCCGGAATTGTCGAACATCGATGCCGGTCGGACGAGATGCTTCAGCACGCAGGAGTCGGGTATCGGTCGAGCCGCGGCGATCCAGCGGCCGATCCAGCGGCGCACGCATATCCGGCCGCGCGATCGATCGCCGCCCGGAGAATTTCGAGCAGCATATTCCGATCGATTGGAACCGGCGGACGCCCCGCGATGTCAGCGGGCCAGTTCGATGGGAATGCCGATATCGAGCTTAGCCCAGGCCCGGTCAGTGGTGAGCGCTGTCGCACCCCGCGCGCGGGCGAGGGCGAGACAGGCCCGGTCGCCGAGCGACAGGCCCGCGCCCGGCGTCGCGGCGCGAAGCAGGCCCGTTTCAACCGCGAGCTGTTCATCGAATGGCTCGACGCGCAGCTCCAGTGCTTCGATGTTTGCGCGGACGCGGTCGTCCGGCATACCTCGCTCCTGAAGCTTGGTCGCGACCTCGGCGAGATTGACGGCGCTGATGACCGCGGTCGAGATCAAGTCGAGCGCGCGATCCGCACCGGTCTCGTTATTGAAAACAGTCAGGAGTGCCGAGGCGTCGAGGACGATTTCACTCACGCGCGGCTTCCGCGCGGCGATCCGCTATCAGTTCGTCGGCCAGGCTGACGCCCTCGGGCACATATCTGCGGACTTCGGCCTGGATCGCCCTGATCACCTCCTTGAACGAGCGCACGCGCAGTTCGCCGTTCTCGACGCAGATCCGAACGTCGTCGCCGTCAGCCAGCCCGAGCTCCTTGCGGATATCGGCCGGGATTTGAAGGCGGCCGCCCGACACGATGCGGCCCTTATATACGGTCATGACAGCCTCCGGGGTTAGCGTCGCCAACACTGTACCATGGCGCCGTTGGTCTCGCCATACATCCCGGTCCATCTCTGTATCCCATGTCCGGGAACGACAATTGTCCGAGGTTGAGCTTTTGGTCATCACTGGGCGCAGCAGCGCGATGACCGGCGCGGTTAGCCGGCGCAACGCGAACGCGTTCAGGTCCGCGTGGGGGAGCCCGAGCATCTCACGGCGACAACAAACCCAATGCCGTCGCCACCGGCAGATAAAGCGTATTCGGCCGCCCGATCAAAGGCGTGAAGCCGAAGGTGCCATAGTATGCCGCTGCCGTGTCATCGATGGCGTCGGCGAAGATCGCGTGCGCGCCGACCAGCGCCGTCGCGACAGTCTTGATCGCATCGAACAGCAGCGCCTCGCCAAGTCCTTGCCCGGCATAGTCGCTGTGCCGCCCAAGCCATCCGATCAGCACGGCGGGGACGGTGGGATAGCGCGGCAGCTTCTTCGCCTGCGATTCGGGGACCTCATTCAACGGCACGTTGCTGGACGACAGCGTATAGAAGCCGGCAACCCGATCCGTCGCGATATCCCCGGCGACGAAACAGGCGGCATATTTGCGCTTCACGTCCTGCGAGACGGTGTCGCGGAAATAGCTGTCGATCCGGTCATTGCCGCAGGTGAACGCCGACCGGCTGTGCGCCTTCGTCAGCGGCTCGACGACGAAGCGGAGGCTCACCGGTGCTCGATCAACTCGGCATGGCGTTTCGCTGCACGGGACAGGCGCGCATTCGGCGCGGGCGGATCGATCAGCGCCTCGGCGAAGCGGATCTGATCCTCGCGCGCGAGCCGCATGATCTCGGCGTCCTCGACGACGCGCCGGGCATCCTCGCCAGCGGTGGCGATGAGATAGCCGGTCAGGGTCATGCCGCGCAGGCGAGCGGCGCGCTGCATCTGGTCATAAATCCGGGCCGGGATGCGCGCTTCCAGTCGGGCGGTTTCGGCTTCGACCTGGGGCTTGCGCATGGTGAACTCCTTCGCCTCCATAAATACGGCAAAATGCCGGATTGCGCAAGCGTCGGCAGCCCCTCGAAAGGGCAATCACTTATGGCGCGCGGCCATCGATAACCCACCCTGGTGGGAGTCGCGGCTTAGCGAGCGCCCCTTCACCCGACGGCCCTGCTGTCAGGGGCATGGTATCGCCTGCATAGCGGCTCAAGGCTCGCCCGACGCGGGCGCCGGATCGTCGAGATCGAGAATGGTCTTTTTGTAGACCTCGCGAACATAGGCGATCGGGCGTCCGTCGGGCAGGACCAGCAGCGCTTCGTGCGTGAACAGGTCGGCCGGGATCGGCGCGGTGCCGCGATCGCCGGCGGCGGGCCAGAGCCGGCGCTCGGCAAGCGGCCGGCGGCGATAGTCGAGCGGCGCGGCGGCGCGGCCGAACGCCACGTCGCTATTGGCCAGGCGCGCGTTGATCGCCGGCGTCAGCCGCGACGGCACATACCAGTTCGATGCCTCCGAAAGTATGTGCGAACCGCAGCGGAGACGCACATGCCGATAGCCGATCGGCTCGGACGGTCCGACGCGAAGCTGGCGCCGCACCTGCCGGGAGGGACGCAAGCGTGTGGCGAGCTTGTCGGCGACGACCGCGCCCGCCGCGGCATAGCCATGCGACACGCACCAGCGATCGAGAACGGCCGTCGCCGACCCGGCGGATCGGAGTTGTTCCTGCAGGTCGTCGATCTGCGAAACCGCACGCGCGCGCACTGCGCCTTGCCCCTGCCGATCCGCGGGATCCGCCGCCGCCAGGCCTTGCGGGACCATGAAAATGCCGATGCCGAGGAGGAGGATCAGCGGCGACAATCCCGGTGACGGTTCAATCATGGCGATAATGCCGGCCTGGCTTCGGTGAGTTTGATGGTCCTGCGCCATGGTATCAGCCCGATCGGATGAGGGCACCTGGTTTGCGGTCATCCAGGTGAAATCGCTTGTGACGACGAGTCCCCGAGCGACTCGCTTCAGCGATCAGCCCGCGCAAGTCCCGACGCCTGCGCTCATTCCTGCGCCGGCATCGCGCTGATCAGCGCCTTCGACCAGATCAGCGTTTCGCCCGGGGCGATCGCGAACGCCTTGACCGGCGGCCCCTAGAAGCCGGCGGCGAACTGCTTGTCGGACTTCGGATAGTCGAGTGCGTTCAGGTCGGCCTGAGTCAGGCCGAGCGCGAACGGGATCAGCCGCTCCAGCCGCCCGACCGCGGCCGTGATCGACGCCCGCGCCAGCGCGCCGGCGCCGGCGCTCCACAGCGCGACATTCTCGGCATGGTCGTAGGACCGTTTGCTCAGCTCGGCGATCGCGGCGATCCGCTGCCGGTACAGCGGAGTGAGCCCGCCTTGTTTCCCCACCGGCTTCCACAGCGCGACATCGGCGATCACCCGGATCTGCGTGAAATCGGGCGAGAGACTGTAGCTGTAAGTCACGGTGGCGACCTGCGCCGCCGACGCCGCCTTCGCGAACGCTTGCCGCTCGCCATCGGAAACCGTCTTGACAGGCCGCGGATCCTGCGCGCCTCGCCCCCTCCCCATCGCTTCGCAACAGGGAGGATTTCGTGGTCAGCTGTTGAGCCCGATATACCCCAGTTGCGCCGCCTTGAAGACGGTCTGGCTGCGGTTGACCGCGTCGAGCTTGGTCGAGGCGTTATTGATGTGGAAGCGCACCGTCGCGCGGCTGCGGTGGATGATCATGCTGATCTCGTGATCGGTCTTGCCGATCGCCGCCCAGCGCAGGCATTCGACCTCGCGTTTCGACAGCCGCGAACTCGCCGGCAGCCGCTGCATGCGGCACATCACCGGCACGTAGCTGGAGATGAAGGTGCGCGCATAGATGCCGAGTTCGTCGCTGAACCGGTCGAATTCCTGCGACAGATCGTCGCGGCTCTGGTCGCGCAGGGTGAAGCTGACCGCGCCGACCTGTCCGAAGGGCAAGTGGACCGGCGCGACGATCGCCGCCCGGGTGATCGCGCGCGCCTCGAAATTGTTGAGGTCGATGCTCTGGAGGAAGGGGTGGCTCTGATGCGCGTGCATGCCGTTGGCGTTGCACCAGAACGGATCGCTGGTGTAGCGGCACGCCGTCGGCAGCGGCGAATCGAGCGCGATGCGCGGGCTTTGCCACCAGCGATCGCCCTCCTGCGTGGTCCAGCCGAACACCTCGGTCGCGAGGATGCCGCCCCGGGCGTCGACCATCGGCTCCTTCATCGCGATGTTGTGGCAGGCGGCGATGCGGAAATCGCCGAGCTCCTCGACGATCCGCTTGAACGATTCCGCCACCGGACGGACGTCTTCCGCCGACAGGATGCGGCAGGCCTTGATATTTTCGACTTTCAGCACGCGCGACTGTCCTTTCAGGATCGCAGGTCGAGCACCTCTCTCAAGAGTACATATGTTAGGCGCGAACGGCGCGACCGACAACGCCGATTCTTCGCCGTCGCCGCCTTCGCGATGCGCTGTTGCAATTCGGCCGCAGCGCGCGCCGCTGGTTCGAGACTTAGCCTTTCGCCCAGGCGATGCCGCGCCGCAGCAATGTGTAGAACACCGGCAGATCCCATGCACAGCGATCGACCGTCGGCCACCAGTCGGCCATCGGCTGGAGGTCGTAATGGCCGCGGCAATGGCCGAGCGTCAGATAGAGGACCGCGCCGGCGCCGTGCTGCTTGATGTAGAACACCGGATGCGTGCCGGGCGCATCGGCCGCTTCGACGAAGCCGGTGCCCGGTTCGGTACAGTCGGTCTCGAGCAGGACGTGGAGATCGCCGTGCCGCTCGAGGTGATAGAGTTCGTCGGTGGTATCGAACGGCTCGACGCCCTCGACCAGCGGATGGCCCGGGTCGGCGACGGTGACGGTGTAGGGTTCGATCGGCGGGTGGCTGATGAACTGCGATCCCACCAGCTCCATGAACAAGGGCGCCCAGCGCGGCGCATCCCACAGGCCGGTATCGAGCAGGCGCAGGATCGAGCTGGTGCCGTGCAGCGCATACCAGCGGCCGCCGGCCTCCAGCCACGCCTTCAGCGCTTCCTGCGCGGCGAGCGAGGGGATGACGTCGCATGTATAGGTGACGATCATGTCGGCCGCTGCGATCGCGGCGAGATTTTCATAGTCCTCGAACACCCGGACGCGGACGCGCTGGTCCTCGGCGAACAGCTTGAGCAGTTCGAGCCGCGCGAAATCGATGTCGTGATATTTGCCGCCGGCGATCAATACGCAGTCGATCCGGTCGGCGCCCTGGGTCTCGGTCATTCTTCTCTCCCTGGTCCTCCCTTGCAGGGGAGGAATTGCGATCGCACTCCTTACCCTTCCCCCTTGATGGGGGAAGGATACGGAGACTTGGCGGCTTTGCCGACTAGTCGAAGTTGGATGGGGGTGATGTTTGGCGAATGGCTCTACGCCGAACATCACCCCCATCCAGCTCCGACTAGGGCCCATCAAGGGGGAAGGGGCGTACGAGATTCACGCCATCAAATCGTTCAACAGTTCGTGGAAGCGCTGGATGCGCTTCTCCCGTCCGGTCAGCAGTCCGCCGGTATAGCCCCTCGAATGCAGGCCCTGCTGCTGGCTCTCGAATGTCATGATCCTGCCCCTGCCGATCGGGTGCCGCCGATCGATTCTGGCCATCTTGGCGCTTATGGCGCGGTGGATCACCTTGCGGAAAGCATAGGTTTACAGCGCGCCGAGGTCGGGCGCAGTGACGCTGTCAGAGGACTATCCGAAAGAGGATGCGATGCGCAGGCTGGAAGGAAAGGTGGCGCTGGTCACCGGAGGCACGTCGGGCATCGGCGAGGCCACGGTCAGGCGATTCGTGCGTGAAGGCGCGCGCGTGATCTTCACCGGCTCCAACCGCGCGGCCGCCGACGCGCTGTGCGCCGCGACCGGTGCGACCTTCCACGCCAATCGCGTCGAACAGCCCGAGGGCTGGCCGCCGCTCGCCGAGCTGATCACGCGCGATTTCGGCCGGCTCGACATCGCCTTCGCCAATGCCGGCGTCGAGGCCGGCGACGGCAGCGTCGAATCGATCACGATCGAGGGCTGGGACCGGATCGTCGCGGTCAACCTGACCGGCGTGATGCTCACTTGCCAGGCCGCGGTGAAGCTGATGCGCGCCAATCCCGGCGGCGCGACCGGTTCGATCATCGTCAATTCCTCGATGAGCGCCTACAAGCCGATGGGCAATTTCGTTGCCTATTCGACGACCAAGGGCGCGCTGATCGCGCTGACCAAGTCGGTGGCGATGCACTGCGCCAACCAGGGCACGAAAATCAGGGCCAATTCGATCCACCCCGGCGTGGTCGAGACCGACATGATCAAGAACATCATCGCCAAGCAGGACGATCCCGAGGCGGCGCGCGCGATCTACAACGGCATGGCGCCGCTGGGCCGCATGGGGCAGGTCGAGGAGATCGCCGCGCTGGTGACGTTCCTGGCAACGGACGAGGCTGCGTTCATCTCGGGCTCCGAATATTCGATCGACGGCTGTTCGACCGCGGGGATGATGGGGGTATGAACCGGCTCGAAGGCAGCGTCGCGCTGGTCACCGGCGGACTCAAGGGCATCGGCCGCGCGATCGTCGAACGGCTGCTGGCCGAGGGCGGTTCGGTGATGCTCGCCGACCTCGCCAGCGCCGAGGATGCCGCCGGCGATCTCGCCGCGCTCGGTGGGAGGGCCGCCTATGTGCGGCTCGACGTGGGTGACGAGGCGGCGTGGCCGGCGGCAGTGACGGCGATCCGCGAGCGGTTCGGCCGGCTCGACATCCTCGTCGCCAATGCCGGCATCGGCGGCACCGGCCCGGTCCGCGACGTGACCCTGGCCGACTGGCACAAGACGATGCGCGTCAATGTCGACGGCGTGTTCCTGGCGGTCAACCAGTGCGCCGATCTCCTCGCCGAAGCGGGCCAGGACCGGCGCGGCGGATCGAGCATCGTCACGATCTCGTCGATCATGGGCCTCGTCGGCCTGGCCGGGGCCGGCCCGTACAATGCCAGCAAGGGCGCGGTACGGCTGTTCACCAAGGCGGTCGCGCTCGAATTCGCGAGCGGCAAGGTGCCGATCCGCGCCAATTCGGTGCATCCCGGCTTCGTCGAGACGCCGCTGCTGATGCAGAGTTCGGCGGCCGACCAGCTCGCCTTCTACACCGGTTCGACGCCGCTCGGGCGGATGGCGCAGCCGGCGGAGATCGCTGCGGCGGTGGCGTTCCTCGCCTCGGACGATGCCAGCTACATGACCGGGTCCGAGTTGGTCGTCGACGGCGGCTATACCGCGCAATAACAGACAGGATCGAAACCATGGGTGAAGTTCTCGACGGCAGCATCATCCTCGTGACGGGTGCCGGCGGCGGCATCGGTGGGGCGACCGTGACCGCGTTGCGTGCGGCCGGAGCGACGGTGATCGCGACCGACCTGCGCGCGCCCGATGGCGGTGACGTCAATTTCGCGCAGGACGTGACCAGCGAAACCGACTGGGCACGGATCGCCGGCGAGATCGACAGCCGCTTCGGCATGCTCGACTGCCTGGTCAACAATGCCGGCCTGGCGCTGGTCAACCGGATCGAGGACGAGACGCTGGAAAGCTGGCGCCGGCTGCAGTCGGTCAATGTCGAATCGATGCTGCTGAGCCTGAAGGCGACCTTGAAGCTGCTCAAGAAGGCCGGCGAGACGCGCGTCGGCGGCGCGTCGGTCGTCAACCTGTCGTCGGTCGGCGGGATCGGCGGCGCGGCGCTGATGACCAGCTATTGCACGAGCAAGGGTGCGGTGCGGCTGTTCTCGAAGAGCGCCGCGATCGAGTTTGCGATGCTCAAATATAATATCCGCGTCAATTCGGTGCATCCTGGCGGCATCGAGACCGCAATGATGGACGACATCGTCGCGCGTTACGTCGAACTCGGCGCCGCGCCCGACGCGCAGACCGCCCGCGCCGGACTCGACGCGCAGCATCCGCTCGGCCGCTGGGGCAGGCCCGAGGAGATTGCGAGCGGGATCGTCTATCTATGCTCGCCGGCGGCGAGCTTCATGACCGGGTCGGAACTGGTGATCGACGGGGGGTTTACCGCGCATTGAGCGGGTCGATCGGGAGTGCCTTGCTCCCGACTGCCGGGACCCGGCCCTCAGGCCGCCTGCAATGCCTCTCGCGCGGCATCGGGCAGGTGCGCGATGACGCTGAGATAGGCGCTGGCGGTAGCGTCGGGATGACGGCGGCCCTGCTCCCAGCCCTTGAGCGTGGCGAGCGGAATGCGATAGGTGCTGGCGAAGGCGAGCTGCGACAAGCCGAGCTTTTCACGGATCGCGCGGACGTCGGGCACGACGATGACATGAACCTGGGCAGCGGTCTTCTCGCCGCGTGCATGGGCGGCGGCTTCTTCCATGCTGGCGATCAGGTCCTGTCCGAATGTGCTCATGCTGTGCTCCTTCTATTTCCTGGCCTTGATGACGGCTGCAAGGGCAGTCACGACCTTCTTCTCGTCCGCGCTCATGTCTTCGGCTTGCGATTTGGCGTAAGCGAGCAGGAGATAAAGCGGGCGATCCATATCGTGGTAGAGATAGATAACCCGCGCCCCTCCGCGCTTGCCGCTACCGCTCCGTCCCCAGCGCAGCTTGCGGACGCCACCGGTGCCCGGAATGACATCGCCACCTTCCGGTTCTCGCGCCATATGATCCACAGAGCCGAACGTTCCTCATGCTCCAGATCTTTGCCGCCTGCCGAAGAAATGTTTCGGTTTCCACGACGGTAATCAGGCGCGCCTGCATCTGTTGCTTGTACGTCAATGACGCCTGAAATGCAAGGCGGTGGATCGGTCCCCAGACGCGCAGTCGTCGCCGTCAGCCGCCGAGCACCACCTGCAGCCGGCTGATCCGCGACGTGTGGATGCGCCAATGGCCGTCCACGCGGCGGTAGGTTTCGTGATAATGGCCGCAGCCGTGGAGCGTCAGCGTCGTGCCGGTCGCGTCCCAGATCTGGTCTTCCATCGCGATCACGCCGCGCGCCGCGTCGGGCGAGAGCAGTTCGATTTCGTGGCAATGGCCGTGGTGGACGGTGCGCGAGTCGCCGACGGCGGTCTGGATGAATTGCGCAATCGTGTCGCCGCCCTCATAGACCCAGTCGTTGCTTTCGGCGGCGCGGCCGCTTTCGCCCTGACCGTCGATGCTGAGCGACGTGCGGGCGTCGAAACTGGCGTCGTCGCAGAACACCGTGCGCAACGTCGCCCAGTCCCTGGTGTCGAGCGAGCGGAAATAGCGCGCCTTGAGCTGCTTGATCGCCTCGATCGCGAGCAGTTGCGCGTTCGCATCCATGGGCGCCGCAGTTCCCGACATGTCGCTCTCGCTTTCCTCGACCCAGTAGAAGCGGTATTTCGTGCGATCGAACAGGGTCTCCTCGTCGGCGGCGATCTCGGCCGCGACCGCCGGTTCGGAGAGTCGCGCCATCGTCGCCTCCCAGGTCGCGCGGTCGGCGTACCAGATCTCCATCACCGCATCGAAATCGGCGTCGTCGCCGACGCCGTCGACCGGCTTCAAGTAGCGGCGGACGTAGCGCAGGGCGGAACCGGCGAGCACGCGCTCGCCGAGCCTGGCATGGCCGGTCTCGTAGCGCTCGACGAACTGGTCGTGCGTCAGATCGGCCCGGCGCTTCATCAGGTTGACGGTCTTGAACATGATCAGACCGTCGGCATCGGGCCTTGCTTGCCCCCCATGTACCAGGCCAGCACTTCGTGGAAGAACTGGTTTCCGCGCTCGTTCTTGCCGAGGATGATGCTGTCGAGCGCGCCCGAGGCGAGCCCCTTCTGCACTTCGAGGCCGATCAGATAATCCTCGGTGTAGGTGACGTCGCGCAGGAAGGTGATCATCTGTTCGAGCTGCTCGCGATCGGCATCGTCGCGCGGCGGCTCGCGGCGGACGTAGAGCAGCACGGTGCGGTTCTGCTCGGGCGTCGGCCCGGGAAAGAGCTGGGCGATCTGGGCGATTTCGGGTGCGAGGAAGGCGGAGACGTTGGGGAACAGGATGCGGACGAAATCGAAGCCGTCATTCTCCCTGTTCGACCATTGTTCGCGCGGCACGTCGCGTAGCCTGGCGATGCCGACCTGCGGGAAGCCGATCCGCAGATGCGGCCCGAAGCTCTCATAGTGCGTGACGTTGGAGGGCGTGCGCGGGTGGATCGTCTGCGGGTGCAAAGTGGAGAAATGATAGCCTTCGAGATAGCCGTCGAACGCGATCTTCCAGTTGGCCCCCTCGATCACGCGGCTGCCGAGGAAGGTCCAGTTCTTCAGGTCGGCCGCCTCGAAATCGTCGAGCATGCCGGCGAAGAAACCATCGACGTCGATCTCGGCGCCTTGTGTCAGCACGGCGAAGATCATCCCCGCCTTCTCGACGCAGGGCAAAGCGCGCAGGCCGCGAGTGGACTTGTCGATATCGCCGAACTTGGCGCGGTCGGAGACCGCCAGCAGCTTGCCGTCGAGGCCGTAGGTCCAGGCGTGATATTTGCAGGTGAAGCGCGCGCAGGAGCCATGGCCGTCATTGGCCACCGGCGCGCCGCGATGCGCGCAGACGTTGAGGAAGGCGTTGACCGTGCCGCTCTTGTCGCGCGCGACCAGCACCGGCAGGCCGAGCGCGTCCATCGCCTTGTAGTCGCCCGGCTCGGGCAGTTCGCACGACAGAGCGAGCATCAGCGGCACGCTCTTGAACACGACCTCCATCTCGCGCTGCCACAGCGCCTGATCGAAATAATTGGCGGCGGGGACGGTGGTGATCTTGTCCGACTGGAAGGTGCGGTCGTGCTCGACATAATCGAGCAGGATTTCAGCCACGTCACCGATATTGGGGCGGTCCATCGTCATTCCTTCGCAGCGCTGTTCCGGCGCCATTCGACCATCTTCGACGGTGCCCGACAAGCTGGGAGGAATCACAGGTAGCGATCTCCGCGCGCCGGTCGCCCTAGCAAAAGGACCTGTTGCCAAAACCTGTAGCGCGGGCGACCGATGGATGATGGAGAGGCCCGACACCGACTTGCTCACGCCCGCCCCATGGGCCTGGCTGACGCCACCCGCGGCGCATCACAGGCGTTATGCCGGCGGCGATGCCTGGCCCGGCCGCACGGTCGGCGAGCTGGCGCGCGACCTAGCCGGGCGATTGCCCGATGCGGTGGTGTTTCTCGACGATCCGGCGGCGCCGACCTATGCGTCGCTCGCCGCCGATGCCGAGGCGCTGGCGGTGTCCCTGGTCGATCTGGGGATGCGGCCGGGCGACGTCGTCGGCTTCCAGACGCCGAACTGGATCGAGGCGGCGGTGATCAACCTCGCCGCCGCAATGGCCGGGTTCGTGATCAACCCGATCGTCAGCATCTATCGCGATGCCGAGGTTCGGCAGATGCTGGGCGATTGCGGCGCGCGGGTGTTCTTCCATGCCGAGAGTTTCCGCGGTTATGATTTCGCGGCGATGGTGGCGCGGATCCGGCCCGATCTGCCGGCACTGACCCATGCCATTCCGGTGCGCGGCGGCAGCGACGGATTCGCGGCGCTGGTCGCGGCCGGACGCGGCCGGACGCTGGACCTGCCGCGGGTCGATCCGGCGGCGGTCAAGTTGATCCTCTATACCTCGGGCACCACCGGCCGGCCCAAGGGCGTGCTCCACAGCCACG
>Ga0105247_10002223_pt1 | contig 13364 bp, 12 predicted proteins | sample KBSS24metaG_FD_81519 | JGI IMG/M metagenome (GOLD analysis project Ga0105247, IMG submission 81519) | Switchgrass rhizosphere microbial communities from Kellogg Biological Station, Michigan, USA - KBS S2-4 metaG | ecosystem: Host-associated > Plants > Roots > Rhizosphere > Soil | place...
CCATGCTGGGCCAGCGCCCGCCGGCCGATGGCCCGCGCCCGACGGCGAGGCTCCGGACGGATCGCGGAGCGGCACCGACCGGCTGACCAGCGGTTTCGTCATGACAGGTCGACCAGGGCGCCCCTGTCCGCTGGCCACGTAGCCATCCCGACCCCGGTCTCGCGGGACCAGTCGGGTACCGTGAGATGGTCGGCCGGCCCGATCTAGCCACAAATGCCGCTTTTAGACAAGACGCACCCCCACGCCACGACAGCTACGAGCATGGGAAACCACCCTCATCGCGACCAAAGGCGACGCAAGCCTCGACGCCGACGACCGCGCCCGATGGACGAGCAGCCGCTTCGTCGGACGTGGACCCCCGCCTCCGAGATCGCGATCGCGCTACGAGCGGCATTCGATCAGGGCTTGCTGGACGAACGCAACCGGTGCGCTATGGCACCGGTCTACGGCACCGGTGCCGAGTCCATCCTGCTCAAGCCGATCGCGGTGGCCCGCAGGATTCGGGCGATGCGGGGCGCGAAGTCGTACGCGGCGTGACCCCATTCGGGGACCTGCTCGTAAAGCGCGGCGAGGGTGGCGGTCGGGTGCGCGACCGGCCAGAAACTGGCCGCCAGGCCGACCGCGGCCGCGGCCAGGGTCTGGACGTCGTTCGCGCTCATGCCGCTTGCGGCGGTCAGCGCTGCGACAAGTTCGTCGTGGGCGGCCGTGGCGCTGGACTTGTACCGGCGGGCCCGCTCGAGGTCGACATCGCCTTCCAGGGTCATCGCCACGTGTGCCAACAGGTCGCAGAACACCGACAGCTGGGTGATCGTAGCGGCGAGGATCGCCGCGACATCAACGGGGTCCAGTGCATCCCGGTCGGCGATGGCGTCCACTACGGCGTCGCGCCATTGCCCCCACCCGCTCTTGGCCAGTTCCAGTAGCAGCTCCTCCTTGCTGGCGTAGTAGCGCCGGACCCCGGTGCGGTGCAGTCCTGCGCGCTCGGTGACCGCGGCGACGGTGACGAAGCGGACCCCGCCGAGCTCGATCGCGAGCGACTCGGCGGCGGCGAGCAGGTCCGCGGCGCGCTGCGCCTTGTCATCGGCCGATCGTGCCCGCTTCCGCATCTCACCAGCATAACGCACTGCCTGATGCGTTAGACTAGATAGCGCATCACGGGGTGCGTTATTGTTGTCGACAAACAGGGACCCTCATGCGCGCTGTCCAAGCAACGACGTTCGGTGACCCGGGCGTGCTCTCGGTCGTCGAACTTCCCGAGCCCACGCCGGGACCCGGTGAACTCACCATCGACGTCACTCACTCATCGGTCGGCCTGATCGACCTGTTCTTCCGACAGGGCCGGCTCGACGGTCCAGGGATGCCCAAGCCGCCGTTCATACCGGGTCTGGAGGTCGCCGGCACAGTGCGTGAACTCGGCGCGGGCGTGATCGGCTTCAGGGTAGGCGAGCCGGTCGTGTCGATGGCTAATACCGGAACGGGCGGGTACGCGACGGTGTTTCGCGCCGACGCGAATCTCGTCATCTCCGTGGCGCGCTACGACGTCGACCCGGCGCTCGGCGTGGCGATGATCCCGAACGCGGCGATGGCCCACGTCGCACTCACCGCGGTTGGGCACCTTGCCGCCGGCGACAGCGTCCTGGTGCACGGCGCCCTCGGCGGGCTGGCAAGCGCCTTCCCCGGCGTAGCGAAACAGCTAGACGCCGCGCGGGTCGTCGGTACCGTCCACCCCGGCCGACTCGCCGCCGCCAAGGCCACGCAACTGCCCTACGACCAGATCGTCGACTCGACGCGGCTCGCCGAGGCCGTCGGCGACGACCGGTTCGACGTGATCATCGACCCGGTCGGCGGCGACCTCCGCACCCGCGGCCTTGCCCTGCTGCGACCAGGCGGCCGGCTCATTGCCGCCGGCAATGCCAGCGACGAGTGGGAGCACACGATCAACGACAGCCAACTATGGCTGGGCAGCGTCACCGTCGCCGGATTCAACGCTGGCGCCTTCCTCCCCAGCCACCCGCACCTCGTCCGCCCCGCCCTGCAAGCCGCCCGCGCCGCGATCGCGGCGGGTCTCGGCCAGATTGCCGTCGACACCCTCCCGCTCGACGAGGCGAAAACCGCGCACGAGCGCATGGAACGACGCGACCTCGACGGACGCATCGTTCTCACGGCCCGATGACACCAGCGATCAGCTGGCTCAACATGCGAGATACTGAAGTAGTGGTACAGCCTGGTAGCTCACTCGTGCGGTAGCAAGGGGACTGTAAAAACCAAAGGTGTAAGTCCCTTGTAACGCTCTGTGCATACGCGCAGGTAGAGGAGGCACCAGATGACCATGACCGACCAGAGCCGGCGGGGGGACTCGAACCCCCAACCTCCCGCTTACAAGGCGGATGCGCTGCCAATTGCGCCACGCCGGCCGACCATCTCACAGTACCCGACCGGCCCCGCGAGGCCGGGGTCGGGATGCTCCCGCACCGACGTACGGGTCCGCTCCAGCGCGGCTTCCGTGGCGGAGCCGCTGGTCAGAGGTCCGTCGCCGAGTCTCGGGGCCGCGGGGCCGTACGCAGGAGATCACCGCGCGACGTTTGACTTGTGGCAGCCGATGTAGGCCGCGAGTCGGCTCGCGAGCCCCACGTTCGGATGCCGTACGAGCACACATCGAGCACGCAAGCTTCGGTCTTGTTCGCGGCAGCCGGCGGGCCGCTCGGCGTGATCGTCGGTCGGGGCGGACTCGCGCCCGAGAGGCGGGCTGGTCACCGGCCGCGACCGGACTTGCGTCTGGACGGGGGCCGGGTCGCGGTCGGTCCCCGTCGGTCCGCAGGCGTATACCGGACGTTGAGGCCAGCGGCCTTGACTTGATCGTTATTGTGGCAGAGTGACGGGGGCGGTCTTGGAGTATGCCGGTTGGGGCCTGTTCGGCGCCGGTGCGGCGGAAGCGTTGGTTTTCCGCAGGGCGATGATCCGGGTGAAGAGCTGGCCGTGGAACGGGGCCGACGAGCCGTCTGCCAGCGCCTACCTGATCGGTTTCCTGATTAGCGTGGTGGTGGGGGCGGGGCTGGCGGCGGCCGCCGCGACCAGCCACCAGATCTCTGGGCCTGTAGGTGCGGTAGCGATCGGAATCGCCGCTCCCCGTCTCATCGAGGAGCTTGGCCGAAGCGCGCAGCTGACCTCCCATGACCCAGCTAACCCGTCCACCCTTGCGTCGAACGCAGAGAAGACCGATGCGAGCTGACCGCCTCTCGGGCCAGGTGCTTGCTGTCCTGACTCGGCGTACTCCCGCGCTCGCGCCCCAGCCCAGACCCGCGTTCGTTCCCCGCCCACGCCACCATCCCCGGTCGCGGCCGTTCTCCCCGCCTGCTCCACCGTCGACTGGCCGTGAGATCGCCGCGCTCGATCCGGACGTCCTTGAGCACAGAACGCGACTCGATCAGGCCTTCCCGTCCCGCCGACCGCGGTCAGGCGGACGTCGTCGCCTGGGAATAGTCCGGGCGCTCGCGGCGACCTGCGTGATCCTGCTAGGCCTTATCGCGAGTTACACCCTCCGTGGTGATCGAACCGCCGCTGTCACGCTCGTTGACCTGACTGGACCGGTGTACTCGGTGGTGTTCTCCCCTGACGGTCGCACCCTTGCCGCGGCTGCTGGCGCCGCTGGAGATGAGGGCGCGGTCATCCTGTGGGATCTGACCCGTCCGAGCGCGCCCCGCCAGTCTGCCGTCCTCACCAGCCCGGCCGGACCCATCTACTCGGTCGCGTTCTCCCCAGACGGCCGCACCCTCGCCGGAGGCGCCGCTGGCGACGTCAGCCACGGCGACGCGGTCATCCTGTGGGATCTGACCCGTCCGAGCGCGCCCCGCCAGTCTGCCGTCCTCACCAGCCCGGCCGGACCCATCTACTCGGTCGCGTTCTCCCCGAACAGCCGCACCCTCGCCGGAGGCGCCGCTGGAGCCGACGCCGCCGGTGGCAATGTCAATTCCACCCCCGTCAGTGGGGCTGTGGTCCTGTGGGACTTGACCCGTCCCGGCACACCCCGTCAATTGGCCGTTACGACCAGTCGGGCCGGCCCGGTCCACTCGGTAGCGTTCTCCCCTGACAGCCGCACGCTCGCCGGAGGCGTCAACGGGGACAACGCGGTCATCCTGTGGGATGTGACCAGCCCGACTACGCCCCGCCAGTCCGCCGTCCTCACCAGCCCGCTGGGGCCGGTACCTTCGGTCGCGTTCTCCCCGGACGGCCGGTCCCTCGCCGCCAGTGTCATGGGCGACGCCAGCCACGGAGACGTGGTGATCCTGTGGGATCTGACCCGTCCGAGCGCGCCCCGTCAGTCCGCCGTCCTCACCAGCCCGGCCGGACCCATCTACTCGGTCGCGTTCTCCCCGGACAGCCGCACCCTCGCCGGAGGCGCCGCCGACCACACGACGCGGCTGTGGTCTCTGGCCCACCTGAACCGATCCCGCCGGCTCACAGGCCATACTGACGGGGTGGCCTCGGTGGCGTTTTCCCGAGACGGACATGTCCTAGCGGCCGGAAGCTACGACGAGACAGTCACCCTGCGTACGCTACGCTGACGGGAACGTCCAAGGCCGATAGCGCGTCGAGTAGACATCGCTGCGGGCGTCGACGCGCTGGCCGCGGGCCTGCTCGGGGGAGAGGTACTGGGCGGTGCCGATCACGGCGGCGGTCTGGGTCATCGACGACGTCGCGGCGGTCGCCCGCGCGATCGCGATCGTGGATGATTGCGCACGTGATTCATAACGGGGGACGACGAGCGGTTGCGCCGAGCCTTCATAGAAGACGCCAGCACGGTGAGTACCGTCAGACCGGCGTGGGCCGCCGACCAGCGCGCCTGAGCGGGCGCGTCGGGCGTGCGCGGTGTCGCGCTGTGGTGATCTTCCGGGCGGACCGGTTGACCCGCGACATCGACATGGCAACGGCGGGCGCCCGGCTCGCCACTTAGACATGGAAGCAGCGGGACACCGAGGCGCAGAGCCCCGTCGATTCCCGGGCTTCCCGCGTCATCACGTCCGGCCGCCGCCCCGGGGCGGAGCCTGGACCGCCCGAAGGAATTGGCTCCGTGGGAAATCGGCTGGTGGCCGGCGACGAATCTAGTGACCTACCCACACGAACCCGCCAGTCGCGACCGTTTCCTGGTCACGTCACTGGATCGGATTCCAGACGCTCTGCTCGACCGCTACGAACTCGACCCCCGGCGCCGCCTGGTGGTAGCCGTCTGAGACTTCCGCCACCTTACCGCCGACACCGCGCGGCATCTCGACCGTAACACCTGCCAACTCACGGCAGATTTCGATTCAACGGGGAGTATCTATGTGGAACACTGACACATGCCATGACAAGATATTTGGCAGCCGAGCTGGCAAATCGCTGCCTATGACTATGGGTTCCTCCTTGGTGGCCATCTTTGTTGCGGCGACGTTACTGACAGGGTGCTCTGGCGCAAAAACCGTCCCTAACCTGGTCGGTATGTCAAGGTCCGAAGCACAGAAAAGGCTCACCAAACTTCACCTACAAGCCTTGGTTTCATACAGTACGGATTGTGTGAGAGCCAAGGCTGACACCGTACTCGCGCAAGATCCGGCCCCCGGGGGGCCAGTTGACATCGGCGTCACTGTACACTTGTCCGTCGCTGACGAGAAGGTTGCAATGCCGGAGGTGGTCGATCAGCCTTTATCGGATTCTCTAGACATGGTAGCTTCCTGCGGACTCCATGCGCAGCTGGAGTTCTCACACAGTAAGGCCTTAAGCGGTAATGTCTACTCCACTAACGCGGAGAATGCGCTAGTCCAGCGCGACGGGACAGTTCTTCTTAAGGTCTCGACAGGTAAGAAGCCTCCGTGGTGGGAAAGATTCATCAAGACCGTATTCGATAAACTAGACCCGAAAGATGTTTACGAGGCGGCGAAAAAAGGTGCTAAATGGATAATAACGAAAGCCAGGCGTATAAAGGTGCCGCCGCCAGAGTGAAGTCCGGACTGAACCGCCGACGGCGTTTCTGGGGTCTCCACCGAACCCGGGCGGTTCAGACACGAGGACGGCGTGGGGTTGACCCGCACGGCGGCACGGACTTAGCGGGATTTCCCCGGCTGACGGGAGCTCAACACGGTCGTCGATATACCACACCGGCCAGGTACCGGTGCCATTCCTCCCGACTGATTCGACTATTCGGCAGGGCGCAGTACTCGTGATACAGCCGGTCGGTGTCGAGATCGACGAGAAACTGGACCCGCGCGGCAAGTCCGACCGCCAGCAGTTCACCGTCCGGAGCAAAGGAGATAGCCGTGACGGCGGGCAGCAGCGCCGACGAGTTGCTGAAGGTGATGCGGCCTACCGGCGTCACATGGCGAGGGTCGGCCGCGCGCCATAGCAGCGCCGTGCCGTTCTCACCACCCCCGACGAGGAGCCGACCGTCAGGCGAGAAGGCAAGATGTTCGGCCGCGAAGCCGGCCGGCAGAGCGATCAGTTCGATCGGATGGCTGATGTCACGCACGTCCCACAGATGGACGGCGCTGTCCGGGCCACCGACGGCCAGCAGCGCTCGGTCCGGAGCAAAGATCATCGCGCCCGGCGCGGCGGTGTGGGCCAGAACCTGACCGGCCAATGGACGCGAGGGATCTGCGATGTTCCACAGATGGACGAGGTTGGCGTGGTCGGTCATGGCCAGGACGCGGCCGTTACCGCTGATCGCTAGTTCGGGATGACTTCCCGCGCCGGCGCTGGGTTCGTCCAGCGTCGCGGTAATTCTCGGGCGCTTGGGGTCGGAGGCGTTCACTAGCCGGACTGTCGGCGGCGGCCCTGGCGAACTCACCGCGAGAATTCCGCGGGCCGGAGTTGCCACGAAAGTCGCTGGGACGCCTGGGAGTCCGATCCGCAAAATCGCCGTCAGATGTGGCCGACGTGGCAGCGCGACGTCCCAGAAAGCGAGGGAGCCGTCGGGCGCGCTAAGCACGAGGGTGCGCATTCCGGGGAGCAGGCTTATCGTCCTCGGCGTATAACGTCCGGCCGATTCGGCGATCGTCGACAGTAGCGCGGGATGCCGAGGTTCGCTGACCGACCATAGAGCGACGCCACGTGGACCAGCTGTGATGAGGGTCTTGCCGTCCGCGGTGAACAGCCCTCCGGACGCCTGGATGGAGAGGGAGGCGACGACCTCTGGTTGCCGGCGATCCGCCGTCCCCCACAGGCTCAGGCCGCCGTCGGTGCCTATACCGGTCATCAGTTGGCTGGCGCCGTTGAACTCGCCCCACTGGTTCCCGGTTGGATCGTTGGTCGCCGTGAATGGCGCGAGCGGTCGCCAGAGATGAAGCGCGCCGCTGCCGGTACCGACCACGACGCTCGCTTTTCCCGGGTTGAAGACGGCGGCTCGGATGAGCGTATCTTCGGCCAGCCGCGCATACACCCGCCCATTATTTACGGTGACTATCTCCGCCGCCCCGTTGACGGCGGGCCGGAGAAGGAAGCGCCCGTCGGCGCTGAACGCGACCACAGGAGAAGAATCTCCGCTGGACCGCGTATCCGGCGCCGGCCATCGGAATTTCAAGGTCGGACGGGTGGGCTCGGTCGTGTCCCACAGTTCGGTCGCTCCGCCACCCGTCACCGCGAGCAGGGGCGCGGTCGGGCTGAACGCCAGCGTCGAGGACCTCCCCCGGAAAGGAATAGTGGCGACCCATTGGGGACGACGTCGATCGGCGACGGCCCACAGCTTTGCCTCACCCGCCGTGTCGGCCGTCGCTATCGTGTGGGCATCATTGCTGAAGATAACGGTAGACAGGTCCCGTTGGCCACCGGAGAGAATTCCATTCACAGCTGGGCGGGTGGGATCGGAAATATCCAGGAGCCGCACCGTCCGGTCCTGGGGAACGTTGAGGACGAGTTCGTGGCCGTCCGGACTGAAGGCCATCGGCCCCACAGAGTCGACCCCGTCGACAACCTTGCTGAGCGGTAGCGGCCGCGAAGGGCGGCTGACGTCCCACAGGAATACCGCACGATCCGGTCCGGCGGCTGCGAGTAGATGTCCGACCGGGCTGAAGGCCACCGGAGCCGGAATGCTCGCCCTCAGGTCGGATACGAGCGACGGAAAGCCTTGATCGGGAACGGTCCAGATTCGCGCGACGGCCACGCCTCGGCCGGACGCGGCAATGGTCCGCCCGTCGGGGCTAGAGGCTACGGAGACGACCGGTGCGCCCAGTCCACCGGGCAGCGATATGGGATAGGCGGCCGCGGAACTGCTCCATAGGGCGCTTCGGGCTTCAGGGGTCGGCGCGAGCCGATACGCGGCCAGGCCGAGCCGCAGGGCGAGTCCGGGGTTGCCGGAACGGATCAGATCCGCTTGCCTGGCCGCCTCGGCGGAGGCAATCAGATCGTCGCGACCGGCCGCGATCCGCTGGTTCTCGAGGGCGACAAGAGTGACAGCCGCCGTGACCACAGCCAGCAGGACCAGCGCAACCAGTCGTCGCGGTCGGTGGGAGCGGTGGCGGCTTGGTCGTCGTTCGACCTGCTCCTGCTCGGCGGGGGGCTCCACTACCTCGTCGGGCTTCACCGCGCCGACGTCGTCGCTGACAGCAGGCTCCGCCGCCAGTCCGTGCACCATCCGATGCGCGGACTCCCACCGTCGCCGCCAGAGTCCGATATCGCCGTCCAGCGCCTGGACAAAGCCCTCGGTCACGCTCCAGGTGGGCAGTCGATCACCGCGGGCCGCCGCCGCCAGGGCGGAAGTACCCCAGTGCACCCGCCGCGCCATCTCGGCAAACGACGGATCACCGGCGTCGCGACGCAGCTCCCGCAGTTGGGCGGCGAAGCTTTGCGTCGGTCCCGCCGCCGGATCAAGCGGACGAAGCTTGCGGCCTCGGCGCGCCGACGGCTCCGTACCTCGCGCCCCGCTCACGACACGTCTCTCGCTCCCATTGCCCGGTGCCGAGTGGCTCGGCAAGGCTAGCCGAAAGCCCCATAACGTGCCGAAACCTCCGCATCGGACGTCGGCGGCATATCGGTACGGGCTGGCCCGACGGCGGGCGTCCTTGATCGTCGATGGTCCACATGGCCACCTGGCCACCCGCGCCGCGCCTCCACCCAGGTTGCGCCGGGCGCGCGTCGTCACCCTAAGCGCAGGTCAGCGGTTTGTGCGCGAAACGCGTTCGATGCGGAGGTTGTCCGCTTGGACCCTCACCGGCATAGTCGGCCAAGCCCGCCTCCGGACGACCGCGACAGTCACACCGCGTGCCAGAAACAGCCAGGATCTGGCGCGGCCTACTGGCCCGAAGGGACTAGCTGAGAGGACGCACGGGGGCTGGACGACCGCGGTCAGTCCGCGGCACGGCGGCGGTGCTGGCCAGCCGGAGAACGAGTTAGCGCCGCCGTGATACCTGAAGCGGTTCTAACTCTCAGCGTCGATGGTCCCGCGATGAGACTTCTTCATCATCCGCCGATAAACAAGAGGAGCGTTCATGCGAATGCGCACGCTGGGCCGGGTAGCGATCGGTACGGCCGGGCCGGTAGCTCTGGTCGCCGCCATGGCTCTACCGGCATCGGCCGCCAGCGACCCGAGCCCGAACGATGGGCGGACTCCGCCGAATGATTCGGGTAACTGGGCCGCTGTGGGGGGTAATCTCGGTAACTGTAACGTGAAGGCGTACCTTCCGTTCCGGGAACCAGACGGTGAGACCGCTTTCTGGGGCGGGTATAACTGCCCCAATGCGCCGCAGGTGGCGTTCGATCTGCAGATCAGCGAGCAGTGGAGCACCAACGGTGGTAGTAGCTGGAACTTCTCGCCCAACTCACCTACCTTGCGCCCGACGACGTGGGGTGTCGGTGAGAACTTCGTCCCAGCCACTTATCGCCGCGTGCAGGGTCTTTGCGCCGACGCAGGAGCCGGCCAGTCGACGTTCCTCGTCCGTACGAAAACCTATGTCAGTAACCCCAACGGCGCCGGCAGTAGCGGTCCGACCGGTGTGGCTTACAGCCCGACGTACACCTGCCACGTTTGACATTCCACGATGAGGACCGATGCTTACGAAGGACGAGTTCGCGGCCCTGATCAGCCGACGGACGGGAGTCACACCCGAGGGTCTGAACGGTACGTCTTCGCTGGACCTGGGCCTGGACTCCTTCGGGCTGCTGGAGCTGGCTGTCGCGCTGGGCGAGCTCGGGGTCGAACTGGACGAGCGGGGGTGGCTCGAGGCGGAGACGGTCGACGACATGTACGACATGTACCGCGACCGGGCCGAGCGGTCGCCCGCGACGTCCGGAAACGGAGACGGCCCGGCCGAGTCCGGTTCGGTCAGGGCGCCGAGCTGGACCGCCGCCGCGACCCCGGCCGTTCGCTCGGAGCCGGAGCCGGAGCCGGAGCCGGACAGAGCCTCGGTCTCGCGGTTCGACACGCCGATGCCACCAACCATGGACGGTCGTTTCTTCCGACTCACGCCCGTGCTGCCGCCGTCGGCGCCGTTCCTCTACAGCCTGTCGACAAATCCCGACACCGGATTCCGATGGCGCTACCGGGGCTCGATTCCGTCCTACGAGGCCTTCGAGCGAGAGCTGTGGCAGGGAATGCTCGCCCAGTTCGTCGTCGAGTCGATCCAGACGGGCCAGCCTGCCGGGCACGTGATCTGCTACAACCCTGATCTGGCTCTGGGACACGCCTATGTCGGCGCGGCGATGACGAGCCAGTACCTCGGGACCGGGATCGCCGCCGAGCCGGTACGGCTCTTCCTGGGGTACCTCTTCGACGTCTTCCCGCTCCGTAAGCTCTATTTCGAGGTGCCGGAGTTCAACTACCACCAGTTCGCCAGCGCCGGCGGCCGCGTGCTCCAGATCGAAGGGCGGCTGCGTGACCATGACTTCTACGGCGGGCGTCGCTGGGACCGGCTGATACTCGTCGCGTACCGGCCCGGCGAGGCCGTTTCCGGACGCGACGGCGATTTCACCGGTTAGCCCCGCTGCCTGGACGTCGAACGAGAAGGAGTGGACGGTTGAGGGCGGTCACCATGCCGGACGGTTTGGCCCAGGCTCGCCTCGGTCACGGACGAGTCGTCTTCCTTCAGGCCGACGAAGACGAGGAGTTGCCTTGGTCCGAGTTCTTCGTGGAGGCGGAGCAGTGCGCGGCCTGGTTGCGACACAGTCGCGGGATCGGCCCCGGGAGCCGGGTGGTGATACTCGCTTCACGGCCACGTGAAATGGTGACCGCCATCGCCGCGATCTGGATGACTGGGGCCGCGCTTACCTGTGCGCCGACCCCCGCGCGCGGAGTCGATTTGGTTTCCTATAGCCAGCAGACCGCGAGACGCCTCGAGACACTCGGCGCTTCCCTCGCTCTGGTGGGTGAGCCCTACGCAGCACTAGCAGCGGAGTTGCGGCGCGTCACCCGAGTTGATCGGCTGGAGGAGGTTCTGGCCGCCGAGCCGTCGGGGGTGTGGAAGGCTCCCGACCTGGTAGCTGATGATCCGGCGATCTATCAGTTCACCAGCGGTACCATCGCGCGGCCGAAGGTCGTGCGGATCAGTCACGGACACCTCATGGCCAATATCACCGCGATCCGCACCCGCGTCCCCCACGACGACCGGCACGGCCGGATGCTGAGTTGGTTGCCGATGTCCCACGATATGGGCCTGATCGGAGCGGTCGCGACCTACCTGGTCTGCGGAGAATGTGATCTCATCATCGGCTCGACGGCTGATTACCTCACCGACCCCTCGGGCTGGATGCGCAACGCCGCGCGCCATCGGGCCACAGCACTCGTCGCGCCGGCCTCGGCCTACGCACTCGCGGGGCGACTGCTCACGACCGGCCCTCGCCTGGACCTCTCGTCGGTGCGATCGGCGGTTTGCGGTGGCGAGCCGATCGATCCGACCGCGATCGAGGCGTTCCTGGCTGCCGCCGCGGGGCACGGTTTCAGGAAAGAGGCGTTTCTGCCGGCCTACGGTCTCGCGGAGGCGACCCTCATCGTCGCATCCCGGCGCCCCGGTGAAGGTCTGGCGGCCGACGAGATCGACCTGGCTGCTCTGGCCTCGCGGCATCTGGCTTTGCCCGCGATCAGCGGTCGGGCGAGCCGCCGCCTTGCGAGGCTCGGGCCGCCCGTTCCTGGCACGGAGTTGCGGATCGTCGACCCGCACAGCGTCGACCCGCGCCCGCCGCGAGCGGTCGGTGAGATCCAGGTGCGCGGGCCATCCGTCGCGAGCTATCTCGGCGCCGCCGCGCCGGCCGCGGTCGAGAAGGGCGAGGACGACGGGATGCGGACCGCGGACGGATGGCTGTCGACCGGCGACCTGGGCTACTTGGCCGACGACGAACTGGTCGTCTGCGGTCGAGCCAAAGATTTGATCATTGTCGGAGGACGTAACGTCTATCCCGAGGAGATCGAACAGGCCGTGGAGCGAGTGGCTGGGATCCGAGCAGGCAACGTCGTCGCGTTCGCGGCCCGCCGCGCCGGTGGTGTAACCGACGGGGTGGCCATCGCGGCAGAGGTTCGGCCCGGTCACGATGAGGCCACTATCCGGGAACGGGTCACCGCCGCCATACGGGCCGCGGTGGGACTCCGCCCGATGGACATCCATTTGCTACCGCCGGGCTCCGTGCCAAAGACACCCTCCGGGAAGCTGCGCCGCTCGCAGGCCGCACTACTACTTGGCGGGGAAGCACCGTGAACCGGGGCTCCATTACCCGTGACGAGACGGCCGTCATCGGCGCGGGCGTCTCAGCGGATCTTGCACGGTCGGCCACCGCGGCGGCCGATGGTCTGTACCGGGCGTTCGACGCCCATAGCACCGGCGACCGGGTGGAGATCCTCGCCGCGGTCTGCGCGGACGACGTCTTCTACGCCAACCCGCTCCAAGACGCTGTCGGGATCCATGCCTTGGCCGAACTGCTCACCGAGCTGGCCCAGCTTTACCCGGGACATACCGCGGGGCGGACTTCCGGTGTCGACGCGCACCACGGCACCCTCCGCTACCACTGGTCCCTGCGGGATGGCGTGGGCCGGACCGTCGTCGCCGGCATGGACGTCGTCCGCTTCACGGCCAAGGCCCAGCTGGCCTGGGTCGTCAGCTTTTTCGGGCCGCCACCCGCGATCAACTACAACTACCGGATGTAAAAATACGCGGCATCGGGGCGTCCCAGGCCCACTCGTCACGGCTGAGCACACTTACCTGCGCCCGCGACCGGCGACGACCTTCCTCCGGGGAACACCGCCCCGCCCTCCGCCGCGGCCGCCCACACCCTCTGAAACAGCGCGCCGTAGTCACGGATGGTCAGCCGTCTTAGCCGTCTTAGCCGTCTCAGCCGTCCGAGCTGCCGGGCCGGCGGTGGTGGCGGCGCCCTTCCAGCTGATCTCGATGCAGGCCTCGCCCTCCTCGATCTCCTCG
>Ga0105247_10002232_pt1 | contig 13333 bp, 16 predicted proteins | sample KBSS24metaG_FD_81519 | JGI IMG/M metagenome (GOLD analysis project Ga0105247, IMG submission 81519) | Switchgrass rhizosphere microbial communities from Kellogg Biological Station, Michigan, USA - KBS S2-4 metaG | ecosystem: Host-associated > Plants > Roots > Rhizosphere > Soil | place...
GATCCCGTCGCCGATCGATCTGCAGGCACCCGATGCGGATACCCCGCGCCTTGCCGAGGCGATCCGGCGCGCTGGCGAGCATTACGGCGCCGAGCCGGCCCTGGTGGTGATCGACACGATTTCAAAGACATTCGGCGCTGGCAAGGAAAACACCGACGACATGGCAACCTATGTCGCCAACTGCGATCGCATCCGCGCCAACTTCAAGTGCTGCGTGATGCCGGTTCATCATCGGCCGAAAGATGCCGAGAGCATCGAACCGCGCGGTCATGGCAGCCTGAAAGGTGGCGTCGATACCGTGATCCTGGTCGAGGCCGGAAAGCCGAAACGCGCGCGCGTCACCAAGCAGAAGGACGGCGACGACGGCGTGTCCGTCATGTTCGACCTGCAGCCCGTCGAGCTGGGTCTGGACGAAGACGGGGAGCCGGTGACGTCGTGCGTCGTCGTGCCTTCACTGGTCGATAACAACCCTGTCGCGGACCCGCGCGTCAGTGCTGCGGCGAAACTGTCTGACGGGCAGCGGCTCACGATGCACTGGCTTGGTGAGGCCTTGAAGAACGTCGGGCACGCCATCCCGACCGAGATCCCGAACCATGTGATTGACCGCCTCAAGGTGGGCAAGGTGGTGTCGATCGAGGCCTGGCGCGAAATGTTCGTCGCGGCGAGCGGGACAGGTGCGGGACAGGTAGGCACGGACGAGGCGGGACAAGTGCGGGACAACCGCGAGCATTTGCGCCGCACCTTCAACCGCAACCGCGCGCGGTTGCAAGTGCTTGGTCTTATTGGGGTTTGGGAAGATTGGGCCTGGCTCACTTTCGCAAGCGGGACAGGCGGGACAGGTGCGGGACAGGTGCGAGACAAGCAAAACCCCGAAGCGGGACAGGCGGGACAGCCCCTCTATAAGAGGGCTGTACCTGTCCCGATGGCCAACGGTCTCAACGGCAGTAGCCAAGACCTGGGCCGGCCCGTCTTCGCGGTCGATGGTTCGTATCGTTCGCAGGCTTTCGACGGCGCTACCGAGGATGACGACTTCGACCCGTTCGACGCCACGCCGATGAGCGGAGGCCGGGCATGACGGGGGGCGCCGGGGCAATCTCCACAGGACGGCTCGGCGCTAGACCGGTCGGCATCTCACGCAGAAATTTTTTCCTCCAATTGAAAAAACCAGTGCGCACACCGGCGGAAATCCGCGCTTTCTTTGAATTCGCGTGCGCACTGCGAACTGCGTACCGGGGGCGAACGGCAGTGTTTAGCGGACCTATTAAAAGGGCTGCGCACCGGGGGCGGGTGCAATCCTTGGTGCGCTTCGCCTGCCGGACCGTGTGGCCCTACCGCTATATCGCTAAGTCAGTTTTTTGCCGCGCGTCGACTCATGCGCGCGCGCAAGCGCGAGGCACCGGGGGCCGGCCCTCGATATCCACGCGGCTCGACCAAGGGACCGAGCGGATCAATGCGAACCATAAACCGTAACATTCACGGCGATCGGCCGTCACATTCAGGAGTTTGAAGCATGCCTAAAGCACCGCCGGTGTTCGGCCGCAATCCACCGAAGAAGGCGTGGGATCACGGCGGCAAGACGCGTCAACAGCGGGGATACGGCGCCGCGCACGAAGCAATCAGGGCCGAGCTATTGGCGACAGTCATCCTGTGCGAACATTGCTCGGCGAAGGGCCGCACGACACCGGGGACTATCGCCGATCATATCAAGCCGCTCGCGAAAGGTGGAACCGGCGCGCGCGAAAATTACCAATTGCTTTGCGTTGACTGCGCGAAAACTAAGGACGCGCTCGATCGCGGCGTGACGCGACGCCGGAAGCAGCGCATCGGATTGGACGGATGGCCGATCGATGACTGACGTCACGCCGGCCGACCTACGCGCGGCATGCGACATCCTGGCCGATCAGCCGGGCGGCTACGCGGTGGCGCGCGCCCTGGCCGACATCATGGCCGGCGCCGACCCGCGCAACGCGCTGGGGCTGCGCGCGCGCGGCACCGGCCGATCGCCGCTGACGCTCGACCGGCTGGCGCGACGCGATAGTCTGCTTCGCGACTGGCGGGACCAGCATCATCCGGGCGCGTCCGCAGCGATGGCGGCCAAGGCGATGCGCGCCGCAGCGGCGACCTATACTCGGCGGCTGGCAGCGTTCGACCAGGCGCTCGACGCGATGCCGGATGCCTATGCGGGAACCGAGCGCGAGCACCTATGGCGACTAGCGCGCGTCCCTGCCGAAATGCCGGGAAAGACGATCCTGCAAGATATTCTTTCGCAGCACCATAAATCCGGGGAGTGACCCTAGTTACCGGATGACAAACGGGTGCATGACGACATCAATCACAGACGAGGCGCCGTATGAAGATGTTCCAGTCACCAACCAAGATCGCCAAAATCTTGCCGCTCGGCGAGCATCCGGAGTTCCGACCGGAGTCAGAGAAGCTGACGGCATTGCGCGCGCAAAAAGATGCCTGGAAATCCGAACTGCGCACGATCGAGCTCAAGCTCGCCGAAGTCGCGGAAGGCGGCGCCGCGGCGCAGATTGACCGGCTTGCTGCTGCGGCGCTGGCCGGCGAACCGCTCGACGAAACCGAGACGCCGCCGCACCTTGCCATCCGTGCCGCGCATCTTCGCGCGCTGATCGCCGGTCACGAACAAGCGATCAGGATACAGGCGGGCATCATCGCCGGCCTGCGAGCGGAACTGAGTGTAGGCCCGGCGAACCATCTGCTACCCGCGCACAAGCTCGCGGTCGGCGCTATTGTTGATGCGCTCGAAGCGGTGCGCGCTGCGGCGGCGCACGAAGCGGAGATACGCAAGTCACTGGTCGATGCCGGTTACGATAACAGGCTCAACGATTTCACGCCGCCCAACAAGATCCGACCGGAGCAGGGCTGGCAGGTCGACCCTTGGGAGCAGCGCGCCCGGAGTTACGCGCAGTGATCCGCGGTTATGCAGCACTCTTCGACACGCTGTCTCGGCCGTGCAATCGCCCGGAACCGCTGATCGTGCGCCCTGGCGCCTTCGCGCTCGCTGGCGCGGGCATTTCCCTGCACCTCCTCCACGATCGCACCAGAGCCTATGCCGGCACCGCGAACGGCTCGATGCGGGTTTGGGCCGACAAGACCGGGCTGGCATTCGAGGCCGATGAGCGGACCGATTCCGCCGGCTGGGGTTTCGCCAACCTGATCGCGCGCGGGCAGTGCGTCGAGGCGAGCGTCGGCTACGGGGATCGCTGGGCCGCCACGATGGAAGAGGTTGACGGCGAACTGGTCGAGATCATCACCCGGACCAGGGTGGAGGAAATCAGCCTCTGTGATCGCGGCGGCTGCCCTGGCACGGCCGTTTGGCTGCACGACGGGCCGATGTCGCCGCGTGCCGCCGCACTCGCGCCGCACTGGTCGGTTGGCCGCATGGCGCACGTCGTCGCGACGAACAAGGCGAGGCAGCCGCCGATGCGGGCAGTCGCGGCACCGCAGGCGCGTCCGCACGCATCGGCGGGACTGCGCAATAACCGAACCGTGCCGGCATCGGTCGTCGCCCTGATGCGGTCGCCGGAATTTCTGGCGGCGGCGGCAGATAGCGCGCGCATGCGCGGCGTGCTGGCAAGACACAGAATATGAACGAATCCGCCCCGTCTTCTGACGCTGCCGCGGCGCGGCGAACAGCGGGAATCTCGATCCGTGGGGCGGCGGCATGTGCGCGCCGGACTTGGCGGTCAATCGGGGAACGCCGCAACTTCACGAAAGGATTGAGATGACCGAGACGCCCGCACCCGCGCCAGATCCCCTCGCCGAGATGATCCGCGCCGTCGTCCGCGAAGAACTGGACGCGCTCGTGCGCGACGGATTCGCGGGCAAGGTGCTCAACATCGTCGAGACGGCGCAACGGCGCCGGCTAATCCGGTGACGCTGCACCTGGTCAGCGCGAACCCGGCGGCGCCGACCGTCGATCAGCCTTTCCGGGCGCTGGGCAGGGTCTGGACGCTCACCCTGGGCGTGAAGGGCCTGTTCGACATCGAACGCGAAATGGGCGTCACCTTGCGCGGCATGTCGGGCCTGCTGATGAATCTGACCCTGCCGAGCCTGTGCCAGTTGATCGTCATCGGCCTGCGCAAGCATCACGCCGACAGTGCCAATGAAGCTACCGCGCTGGAGATCATCGGCGACATCGGCATCGTCGAGTGCGCGCGGCCGATCAGCAACAGCATGATTGCATCGATGGCACTGCTCATGCCGAATAAAGGGATCAAGTCACTATGACCGTCAACATCGGCGCGCTTCATATTTCGCTGACGTTCGATGCGTCGAACTTCACAAGAGGCGTCCTCGACACGCAGCACGCGATAGCCGATTTGGGGAAAGAGATCGGCGCTCAATTGAAGGAGATACAGACCAAGGTCCGTAACTTCGGGGTGGGACTGACTGCCGGCATCTCCTTGCCGTTCGGGGCCATGGTCGCCATCGCCGGCAAGTCGGCGGGGGCCTTCGAAGCGGCAATGAACCGGATCGAGGCCGCGCTCGGCAACGCCCGACCGGAACAATTGAAAGCGCTGGCCGATGCGGCGAAGGAGTTGGGGCCGGCTGTCGGGCGGACGGCGCTGGAAGCGGCCGAAGGCATAGAGGCGCTGGCGCTGGCGGGTTTGAACGCCGAATCTATCCTGGGCGGCGCCCTCAAGGCCACGCTGACACTGGCGGCGGCGAACAATTCCGAGCTGGCGCCCGCGGCGGCGCTGGTGACCGATGTCCTGGCGCAATTCGCAAAGACGTCGCGCGAATTGCCGCACATCGTGGATCTTGTGACCGGGGCGCTCGACAGCAGCAAATTCTCGTTCATCGACTATCAGCAAGCGATATCTCAGGCCGGCGGCGTCGCCGGCTCGGTCGGTGTCAGTTTCGAAGATTTCAACGTCGCCATCGCTGCGACGGCGACGCAGTTTGCATCTGGCAGTGATGCAGGCACCAGCTTCAAAAGCTTTCTTTCGAGCCTGAACCCGAAGTCGAAAGAGGCCGCCTATACGATGGAGGTGTTGGCGAAGCGCATCGGCGAAACCGGCAACCTGTTCTTCACAGCATCCGGTGATATGAAGTCCGTGGCCGACATCGCCGACGTGCTTCGCAAGTCGCTTGGCGGACTATCGGAGCAATCGCGATCGGAAGCGCTGACCAACCTGTTCGGGGCCGATGGCATGCGCACCGCGATCGGGTTGTTGAAGCAAGGCAGCGAGGGCATCAAACGCTTTCAGGACCAGATTGCACAGGGCAGTGCGGCCGACAAGTTGGCGACGCAGATGAGCGGCCTGGAAGCAGCGAATAAGCGCCTGGCCGCGTCGTGGGACGCGCTGAAGCTCGCGCTCGGCGAGGCTGGTATCGTCGGGGCGTTGACCGCGCTCGCCAACGGCCTGCGGGGCGTAGCGCAAGCAATCGCCGACTTGCCGCCATGGGTGCTGAAGGCGGGCCTCGCCTTCGCCGCTTTCGCCTCAACCATCGGCCCGATGCTTGTGATCCTGTCGGGAATGAGCAAGTTCTTGCTCCCGCTGGTGGCGGCGCGGTTCGGCACGCTCGGCATCGTGATCAGCGCGGTTATCAGTCCCGTGACGACCATCATCGCGCTGATCGGTACCGCGCTCGTCAAGGCGGTCCTGTCGGCCACCTTTGCGTTGCTCGGCTTGAGCGCGGGCTGGGTCGCCGCCGCTGGTCCCATTGCGATCGTGATCGTCGGCCTTGGTCTGCTGATCGCCGAGACCTACCGCACAGCGAAGGCGGAAGGCGTCTATGCGAAGGCGCTGGAGGAAAGTGAGAAAGCCAAGGCCGAGGCCGAGGAAGCGGCGCTGTCGCTCGCGCTCGCGACCGGCAAGGCGCGGAAAGAATCGATCGAGAACGCCAAGCAGCTGGTGCGCGAGAAGGGCGCGCTTCTCGAAACAGCGAAGGCCAATCTGATCGCGGCCAAGGCGGCGCTGATCAAGGCAAAGGCGTCCGCGCAAGCCTCCACGATGGAAACGACCCGCGACCGCGGCGGCTGGGCATCGGTCGGGCAGTCGCTCGCCAATCGCAAGGCCGTTGGCCAGGCCGAGGCGAATCTTCGGGCGGCGATCAAGGCTGGCACCGACATGTCGGAAGCGGTGCAGAAGCTGGTCCGCGATATCAAGGACGCAGAGGCGAGCAGCGCCGGAAGCGAGAATGTCGACTTCACGCCGCCCGGCAGGGACCCCAAGGGCCGGACCGCGCACGGCAAGACTGCAGCCGAGATCGAGGCCGATTATAAGCAGGAAATGAGCCGCCTCCGTATCGAAGAACTGAACGCCCGGCTTGCGCTGACTACCGATGTCGAAAAGCGGGCAGAGCTTCAAAAGCAGATTTTGCAGGAGGAATATAACGGCCGCGCCGCTGAGATCATGAACAACAAGGATTTCAATCCCGCGCAAAAGGCTGATCAGATCAAGGCGCTCCAGAAGCTTTATAGCAGCGACGAGATGAAAGGGCCGTGGGAGGGCGGCGATTGGGTGGCGTCGGGCGGCGGGCTGTATAACCGCGCACAGGCGAAAGAACTGGAAGAAAGGCAGCGCGCCCTTGCGGAGGATGCACTGTCGCGCGAAGCGGAGACGCTCCGCGCTGAAGCCGATCTCATCAAGTCGCGACAGGGCCGACTTGCGATCGAGCGGGAAATTCTGGATTTGTCCGAGAAGGAGGCGCGTTCGAAACTTGAAGGCCAGATCGCAGCCGGTCAGATCGCCGACGCAGCCAAGGAGCGCGCGCAACTTGAGCGGCGGCTTGCGGCCAGCCGCGCCGGCGTAGAGAGGGACTATCAGAGTCCTGGGCAGAAATATGTTGATGGCCTGACCCTCTCGGCAGAGCAGGCGGCCGACGCGATCGAGGAAATCAAGCTCCGCGGGCTGGACAACCTGACCGATGGCCTGACCGCAGCGATCACTGGCGCCGGATCGCTGGCCGATGCGTTCAAGAACATGGCGCGCTCGATTATCAATGACCTCGCCCGCATCGCGATCCAGCAATCGATCATCAAACCGCTGGCAGAAAGCTTGTTCGGCGCCGGTTCGTCCGGCATCGGCGGAGGCGGAGGCGGCGGGCTGTTCGGATCGATCGCCGGAGCGCTCGGCGGTCTGTTTGGCGGCGGCTCGGGGGGCACGGCCGGCAGCTTCAGCATGGGCGCTGACGGATTCCTGTCGATGGGGTCGGCGCCGGTGCTGCCCGGCATGGCCACGGGCGGCAGTTTCCGCATTCCCGGCCTGCCCGGCGTGGATATGAACACGCTGGGCATCAACGGCAACCCGATCGCGCGGGTGTCGGCCGGCGAAATGCTCACCGTCACACCGAAGGGCGGCTTCGGCGGCGGACGGCACACGATCAATATGCCCATCACGATCAACGCGCCTGGCGCCGACGCCGCGGCCCTGGGGCGGCTGCAGGGCGAGGTGCGAGGGCTGAAATCGTCGCTGCCCGGCATGATCCTGAACACGGTCGCGGAGGGCCGAAAGCGCATCAATCACCAGTACTGAAGCTCAAGCCGGTGTCGGAATTGTAAACCCCACACCACATGATGAGCATCGGCAAGAGGGAGGGCGTCGGCTTCGGTCGGCGCCCTTTCTATGTCCGCAGTCAGCGCGCCGAGATCGCCCGCACGATCGCGCCAGCGGTAACGAGGACCAATCCGCCGATCACCGCTGCGAGGCTGGCATGCAGCACCATCATCTGGCGCTGCAGCAACTGGAGATTCACGACATCGGCCGACTGTGGCGCGTTCGGCATGAGGTCGGGATAGGGGAAGGGTGACGTTGATACCGTCACGTCCATCGTGAACGCCAGCACGGCCGCAGCGGTGCCACAGAGGGCGACAATCCATCCGAGCCACCATAGGCCATCGCCTGGGCCGAAAGGGTCGACTTCGGCATCGGGCGCCACATCATCCGCGCCGGCGCCGAACCGGTATCCGCAGATGCATTGCTTTGCATCGTCGGCGTAGCTCGCGCCGCACATCGGGCATTGCTTCATTGGACGCCCCCGGCCACGCGGCTAGCCTATAGTTGTGTCATCGGGATTGGATGGCTTCCGCATCCGGAGCGTGGCACCTTGGAAGCAGTACGGGATTGCGGCGAATGCGATTGCAAGGGCAGCCCCAGCCGCCTCTTGCGGTGCGCCGTTCGACCCAACAATCGTAACGAGCAGAATCAATCCGCCGATCGTGCACCCCAAAAGGGTGCAAATTCCAAGAAAGGTTCGCATAGTGTTTTCCCCCTCATACTCACCGAGCGGGTACCTTGCTTTTGCGCTAATGTCGACAAGACTTCGGTAGCCGGTCTATCGGCGATCGGTCGATATCGGGATCTGGCATTCGGAGGTGTGAGCGAGCTACCCTAGATTACGCGGCGGAATGACAGGCGGTGTCCTTTTCAGTTCGGAAGCGAGAGCAATCAGCGCCTTGTCCTGAGCTGCAAGCATTCGGATATATTGCTGTTTTGTTGCGTAGGCCACGGTTTTAACGGAATCGCTAGACATCGCGGGCGCTAGCAAAAATCTTTTCGCTGTCTCAATTAGTGCGTCCAAGAGAATGTGATATCTAACCAATGCCGCTGATGTTTCTGCCTTTAGCAAGCCAATATTAGCTAGACACGCATGATAAATTGGCGATGTGTCTCCCTGATTTTCAAACAGTATTTTCAGCTGTTCCTTATTGGGGTGATCCCCATGCGTTATCAAATCCCCAAGAACCCCCATATAATATTCGTAGGCCATTATAGCCTCAGCCGTTAAAACCTTGCTTTCGATTTCAGCGTATAATGCTGCAGCTAAAGCTTTGACATTGCGGCCTGTTTGTACGTGGATCGCAAACCAAGCAGAGAGCATGCCGAAAAGCCCGCCTAACAGCCCTCCAGCCAAGACCTCCATCATGCATTTTCCCCTTTGGCGGATTTTGCCTCTGAATTAGATAAGGTGCACTTTGGCGCGTCACCCTTTCCCGATCGCACCCGCCAGAATCCGCCGAACCGCTTCGGGCCGCGATGGCTTCGGCGCCGGCTGCTGATCGATCCACGCGTCTAGGGCGGCGAGCGCGTCGGGCTGCAGGCGGACGCCTAGGAGCGTGCCCTTCCCCGTGGGGGCCGGACCCTTTCTCTTCTTTGTTATCACAGTAGGTTGATCGCTCATATCTAACGTGATAACACAGTAATGAGCCGTAGGAAAGTTGGAGCTTTCCCACGGCTCTGACCGCAACCCTCGCTTCGAGAGGAACACGACCATGACGACCGTTAGCACGGGCGCCGGTATCGGCGAACCCGTACCCCACACACGTCCAATTACAGACCAGGACCAACTCGATTGGTGCGCTCACCTATTCGAATATCGGCGCCTCAAAGCGCTGATGGATGCTGACGAAGCGCTCGGGCCGACCGCAGCTTCCGAGGTGGAGCAAGATTGCGCGAGGGCGTTGCTCGCTGAGCGGCACGGGGGGCGCGAGGCGGCTATGCGCAATCCCACGGCCGCAGCAGAGTTTAAAGCCATCATGGAGGCTGATAATGCAGCATGCGCCCGGCAATTCCGCGAGTTTGTCACTCCTTGCGACCTTGCCGCCGTGCGCCTTGCCGTCACCCCGGCGCCCAATCTCGACGCCGCCATCCTCAAGATCGCGATCATCAAAGAGCGCGAACTGGACAGCTTTGGGGAGATGCCCGGCGATCCGTTCGACTTCGTGGCAGCCGACCTTGAGCGCCTGAAAGGGTGTGTCGCATGAGCGCGCCGATCATCCCATTCCCCGCCGCACGCGTCTTCCGGTCTCAGGAGTTGATCGAGGCGCTGGAGAAAACAGCGATGTGCGAAGCGTATCTCGTCAGTGGCGACCCGCTGAAAACCGGGCTGGGCGAGATCATGCTTCCGTTCTGGGAGGGAGAGATTGTCCGGCTCGGCGGGGTGCCGATCAGCGCGCTGGTCCGCGACGACAGCGAAGGGAGGGGCGCATGAGCGCCGGCCTGATCTGGGTAGAGGATCTCTCGACCGACATCGTCGCCGGGCGCCTTGTGCTGCGGTTCAAGTCGGGCATCGACACCCTGTCCGTCACCCTCACGCCGCAGCAAGGCGCGAAGCTGCAATTCCGCATCGGCGAGAAGGTCAGCAAGATCCTCGCCAACAGCGGGGACGTCCTGCGATTCCCGAAGAAGAAGCGCGCGAGGCGCTGAAACGTCACGGCGCCATGACAACCTACGGCCCGGCCTCACACGCCGGGCCTTTTCATGCATTCCCCCAGCCGAGCGCCCACACGATGATGGCGGGCCATTTCCCTTCGGCGATGCTGTTGGACGCTATGCCTAGGATTGCCCCGGAAAGCGCCGACCCCATGCCGAAGTAGACCGGGTGACGTTCACGCCACACTTTCGCTGGCGGCGCCGTCCAGCCTTCTCGAAAGTCAACGATTCGGGCGAAATGGCGATCGCGTGCCATCGCAAGAAGGGGCTGAGCGTGTGTGATGACGCGATCCATGCCCATTTTAGTGAATCGTTCGATCGCCTGCGTTTCTGCCCAATCGAGATGGATGGCGAGCGCTGCTTCTAGCTTCGCCAGCATAGCCTTACGCTGCCGGCCTGGGTGCTCTGTCGCTTTACCGATATCAGCGAGGCATTCGCTGACCGCTGCGGCTGTGCTGTCCTCCACGGCCCGAATGACCTTGGCCATGGTTCCAGTCGACCTGATCGAGTTCGTCTGACCGGCGCCCGCGAATATCTCCAGCATTGCTTTTGCGAGCGCGGCGCCAGCCGTCGCAAACTGTCTGTGAAATCGGGAATCGATTTTAGGTTCTGCCATTGCTGATGCCCCAGACCAACCCCGACGCCAAGCTGGTGGAGTTTCAATCGATGTTATTGGCTTCGATACTCGACCGCCGCCGGCTCCCTGCGCTGAGGCGATGCGTACCTATACCGTACCTAACCCGATTTCGCGCTTGGCACCCCTCCCCGTAACCTCTTGTTTTCTATGGTGCCGCCTATCCGACTCGAACGGATGACCTACCGCTTACAAGGCGGTTGCTCTACCAGCTGAGCTAAGGCGGCGTTATTTTCCCCATGCGTCAGACGACGCCGAAGGTCCAGCCCTCCGTTTGCGCAATGTGACGGTTCAGCGATGGCGGGTGCCAGAGTCCGGACCGCGACGCATGCGCGCGCAGCCAGGCAGCGGTCAGGATCGCATCGGTGGCATGATCGTCATAGGCCGCGAGGGGCGCGTGCGGCCGTGTGCCCAGCGCGGCGAGCGCGGCGTCGAGCGCTTCGGCGCTGCGGATCTTGCTCAGTCCCTTGCGCAGTCCGGCCGCGCGCGCGGCGATCGCGGTGTAGATCTCGACGATCAGGGCGCCATGACCGGGGACCGGATCGAACGGCCAGACCGGCAGCGACCGGGCAAGCCGGTGCAGCGTCCGCATGCCCGCGAAACTCGCCTTGGCCACCTGCGCGGCACCGATCGCATCATAGACCGTCGAGGGCTTGCCGCCGCCGCCCGCATTGAAATGCGCCTCGCAGCGCCGGAGGTGCATGTAGTCGGCCTTCCGCCCATCCGCCGCGCCGAAATAGAAATGCCGGCGATGCGCCGTCTCGAGAAAGCTGGCGGCGCCGAGATCGGGATCGTCGCAGCGCGATTCGACATAGGCCCAGAACGCCTTGCCGTCCGTCGGCACGTCGTCGCCGGGCAGATAGGCGCCGCGCTCGACCAGCGGCGGCGCGAAGCTGAAGTCGAAACCGACCAGCAACGGCGCGTGGCGGCGCGCCTCGATCCACGCGGCGATGTCGGCGCGCGACCAGGCACGACCCGGTGGCGCGACCAGCACCGGCGCGGCATCGCCGACATCGCAGACCGCCAGCGCAATGCCCTTGTGGCGGTCACCCTTGGCGCCCGACCAGTCGACCACCGCGAAGCGGGTGAAATGATGGGGTGCGGGTGACGTCATGCTCGCGATCCACCTATCGTCGTACGCACCGCGTGGGGAGTCGCATATTCGTTCGCCGGCTTCCTGTTTTTGCCCGCGGCGACTATGGGTGGCGTTCACGCCAACCGCACGAGCAACGCCCCTCATGTTCAAGGTCATCGTCATGCTCCGCAAGCGCGAGGGTCTCTCGCGCGCCGAGTTCATGGACTATTACAATAATCGCCACGTGCCGTTCGTGCACAGCCTGCTGCCGGCCGGCGCCGCGATCCACGGCGCAATTTCGTGATCCCCGCCGAACCGGCGCCGATGGAAATGGGCGCCAACGCCGACGCCGTGGTGCGCGACGATCCCGATGTGATCAGCGAGGTCTATTACGAGGATCTCGCAGCGGCGCAGTCGGCGGCAAAGGCGATGTCCGATCCGGCGATCCGCGCGCAGATCGAGGAGGACGAGCTGAAATTCCTGATGCCGGGTTCGCTCAAGAGCTATGTCGTCGAAGTGTGCGAGACGGTGTTCCGTCCGGTTCCGGGCTATCGCTGATGGAATTGCGCGCAAGTGTCGCGATCGATGCTGGCCGATTGAAGTCGTTCAAAGCGCAGGCGGACGCCATCGTCGCGCGGGCGACCGCGGCGATCGACCGATCGGACTGGTTCGTCAATGAAGCGCGCGGCACATGCGTGGCAATGATCGCCGGCGCCGAGGCGGCGGCGGTGGAGATCGCGGCCGCCCTCGCGGGATTGGACAGCTATGCGGGCGCCGAGGGCATGTTCGCGCATATGAGGAACTGCCACGACGTGCACGAGGCGCTGATCGGGCACGCGACGATGGTCACCGAATTTCTGGGCGACCTGCCCGAAGACGCGATGGCGGCGGTGGCGCGGTACGATCCCTATATCCTGTCTTTGCACACGGGGCTGACGCGCTGACCAAGCGCGGCACGCTGCACATCGACGGCGGCGCCACCGATCCGGCCGCCATCAATCTGCAACATCGCCGGTCGATAGCGCGCGCGATGTTCCTCAGAACCACCCTCGCCATCGTGACGGCCATGCTCTCCGTCGCCACGCCGGTGGAGGCCGCCGCAGCCGATGATGCCGGACCGAAGCCATCCTATAGCTGGGTACAGAGCGACTCGATCGTCCAGGATCGCGATTTCTATCTGCTCACCCTCCTCGACCGGGTTCCGCAATATCGCGCCGCGCTGGCGGCTTCGCCGGCGCTGACCGCGATCCGGACGGCGCGCCGGCAGCGCATCGCCGCCGCACTCGCCGCCTGCCCCGACACCGCCGCCTGCCGGGTGGAAGCCATGCTGTGGCGCGACGACGAGATCGGCGCGATCGGCGACGCGCTCGCCGGAGCGGACGGACTCGGCACGCTCGCCAGACGCCATTTGCGGCCTTCGGGCGCATTCATCCTTCATGC
>Ga0105247_10002234_pt1 | contig 13326 bp, 8 predicted proteins | sample KBSS24metaG_FD_81519 | JGI IMG/M metagenome (GOLD analysis project Ga0105247, IMG submission 81519) | Switchgrass rhizosphere microbial communities from Kellogg Biological Station, Michigan, USA - KBS S2-4 metaG | ecosystem: Host-associated > Plants > Roots > Rhizosphere > Soil | place...
AGCCTTCCAAACACTAGTTTCGGCCCGGACAGCGTATTCGAACGGCTTTTAAAATCGAACGGCAAACTCTGCCTGATCGGGGTTGACCTGCAGCATTCGGTGCTCCTCGATTTTCTTGAGGAGTCGGCTGGAGTTCCGTGGCGCTACCAGAAGCTCTTTACGGGAAGAGTTCTTCGATCCGGGTCGAGTCAGCGGCAGGGTTGGATCGCGTCCGTCACGAACAAGGACTTTGCAGAAGAGTCTCAACGAATTAGAAACCGATGTGTGTCCGCCCCAGGGGATTCGGTTACGCGTATTCCAATCGGCGCGGGTGAAATTCTGTCAGCAGAGATCGTCGGTTTCTCTACCCTTTTCACGTCGCGACTATCGTATGAAACGCGGCTCTGGTCTTTGAACAGCCCCGAGAACCCGACGACGAACCTGCAGGTCGAGCTTCCGCCAACTGCTTCAATGAGCGAGATGATTTCGGCACTGTGGCAACTGCCGCGCGACATCGTTTCAGACGGCTACGATGCTGCTATGAATGCGCTGGCAAGCCAGGTTCCGCTTACAATCCACGAGTACCCCACGGGAACGGAATGCTGGACGTGGTTTGTTCCGGAGAAGTGGACCTGCCGCGCGGCTCGACTGGAAACGATGGACGGTCGCGTATTGTTCTCGTATCGAGATAACCCTCTGCATGCAGTCTCTTACTCGCTGCCATTCAATGGAGTAGTCTCGCGTGAAGAACTCTTCAATCATCTTCATACGCATCCGCGACTCGAAGACGCGATTCCATTCATCTTCAAATACTACGAGCGCGACTGGGGGCTCTGCTGCAGCAAGAATCTAAAGGGAAGCCTCACCGATGACAGCTATCGAGTCATCATCGATTCGGAATTCAGCTTCGGATCGCTGAAAGTAGGTGAGTGCGTTGCTCGCGGCAAGAGCGACAAGACTTTCGTTTTTTGTGCTCACCTGTGTCACCCCGGAATGGTCAACGATGACCTCACGGGCGTCGTCGTTGGAATACAGGTCATGCAGGAGTTGCTTAAGCGTTCCGACCTCCGCTACACGTATCGCTTTCTCATTCTCCCAGAGACCATTGGCTCGGTTGCATATCTCAGCCACAACGAGCATCTTGTGTCGGACATGAGCGGCGGGCTTTTCCTCGAGATGCTGGGTCTTGATAATCCGCACGCGCTGCAGCTTTCGTTTGATGGGAACACCGAGATGGACCGGTGCCTTTCGCGGGTTCTGTCGCAGTCCAGCCCTGATGCGTGGAAAGGCGCATTTAGAACGGTGGTCGGAAACGACGAGAGACAGTTCAATGCTCCCGGTATTCGTGTACCGATGCTCTCGCTCTCGCGTGTCCTTCGCGAAAGATCGAATGGCTGGCCATACTATCCTGAGTACCATTCCAGCCACGACACTCCAGAGCTTGCGTCTGAATCAAGACTCGTGGAATCGCGCGATCTGGTGCTTCGCATGGTAGATGCGATTGAGACGAATGAAATCCCCGTGAATCTTTTTAAGGGGGAGCTTTTTTGCTCCAGGTACGGTCTCCACATCGACGCATACTCGAACCCCGAAGGGAACCGAGCGTTCTTCGATATTCTCTTCCTCGTGGACGGGACTCGCTCCGTTGCTGAGATCGCAAGACTCTGCGGAATTTCAGAGGAAGCGACTCGATCGGTACTTGATGAGCTCCGCGCGCGGGGATTGATCGCGTACGCTCCGTTGTAGTGGAGAAATGCAACCGCATGTATCATTGCCACCGTGTGGATCGCGGCCCGGCCTGACTGAGCAGATTTGAGAAATCAACAAGTGGGCGACTGGGGATCATTGCAGTGAAGCGCATCATTGTCGAGACGGGTCTGGGGAAGGGAATTGAGGAATACGGCAACATGGGCGACATTTCCATGCTGCAGGTAGCCGTCGACCGACTGCGATTCTTGTTGCCTGATGCCCGGATCGAGGTACTGACTGATTCAGCGGAGAACTTGCTACGGTTCTGTCCAGCCGCTGTTCCTCTGGATAACCGGGGAAGGACTCTATGGTTTTCGAATGCCGTTTTGCCGGAGAGCTTGCGTAAGCTGACTCCGCAGTGGGGCATAAATCTCCTGGTCCAGCTGAAGAGGATGATCCGGTCGCAATATCCGGATCGCCTCAAGGCGATGCTGGTGAAAAGATGCGAAAGACGGAATCGGCAGAAAGACGCCGAAAGCGTTGCAACATTCACCAATGCGCTGGACGAAGCGAGCCTTGTGTTCATCTGTGGGGCAGGCGGGTTCTATGATGGCTGCCGGTCTTGGAACCATGACATTCTCGATCTGGTTGAAGCCGCCCTTGAAAGAAAGAGGCCAGTGGCCATGTTTGGCCAGGGCTTTGGTCCAATTAGCGACCCGGATGTTCTGAAGCGTGCCTCAAAGATTCTGCCACAGGTCGAATTGATCACGTTGAGAGGCGGCAGGAATTCGCATGAGTTACTCCGGAAAATCGGTGTTTCGGAATCTAAAATGGAGACCACAGGAGACGAGGCTCTAGAGCTAGCGTACGCGTCCAGATCGAGCGAGTGCGGGCGGGCCTTGGGAATCAACATTCGCTTTCTGGCGTCAGCATGGACCGACGAGAAGGACGTGCAGATCATCAGGCCAATCCTGCACGAGTTTGCGAGACGACACAATGTGCCTTTGATTCCGCTTCCGATAGCAATACATCTCGGCACCCGAGATGACCTTGCTATTAGGGAACTTCTGGCCGGATTTGATGAAGAATCTGATGGAGGACGGAGCCTCGATTCACCCGATAAAGTTATCAAGCAAGTGGGGGGCTGTCGGGTTATCGTGACGGGGGCGTATCACGCAGCTGTGTTCGCGCTAGGACAGGGCGTTCCCGTAGTCGCTCTCGCGAAATCCGAATATTTTTGTATGAAGATGTTGGGCCTTCAAGATCAGTTTGGTGCAGCTTGCCAGACTGTTCTGCTGAACGAGCCGGATTGGCCCCTCACACTCAAGGCCGCGCTCGAGAATGCCTGGCTGAATGCAGAAGACATGCGCCAGACGATGCAAGCGGTAACTGCCGGACAGATCGAATTGAGCCGAAAATCATATGGGAGGATTAAGGGCCTGCTGGCAGGCGCGGGCGAGGCGACTGCTGTGTAGAAGCATGCAAGCCGCGGCCGGAATGCCGGCTGAGACTTAGGCTGGAGATGTTTGTTGCGGTCCTCACGCGAGATTGCGTAGTCAAGTTCAAAATGCCTTCAATTTATGGGAGACTTTCTCGAAATTCTGCCGTTCTACGCTCGGCGTGCCTTCCTGGTGTGGCAGCACGCGCAGGAGTACGTATACAGCCAACCTTGGAAAGCTTTCATACAGGGCAAAGTGAAGAGGCAGTCGTTCCGCTGTCGTCTGCTCGGAGGTCCGAAAATATCAATCAGACCGAGTCCGAGCCATGACTTCCAAACAGTCAATGAGATTTTTATTGAACGCATCTACGATTGTGAACTTGATCCGGGCTCGGTCATGCATATTGTTGACCTCGGAGGGAATGTTGGCTACTCATGCTTGTTCTGGTGTGGAAAATATCCGAACGCGAGCGTGGTGACATTTGAACCCCATCCGGTTCACTGCCAGATATTGAAGTGGCACGTGAGGAAGAATGGATACGGCAGACGCGTCAAGCTTGTGGAGGCAGCCGCGGGCGTGCGTGACGATAGGGCGAACCTGACCGACGAGGATGACGGATCGGCTATAGTGCAAGAAGTGCCGGCGGGCTCTATAGGGGTCAGGGTAATAGACATTTTCCAGTCTGTTCCGGACGGACAAATCGATCTGCTCAAAATAGACATCGAAGGGTCTGAATATGAGATCCTCGAGGACCCCCGCTTCGAGGATCTCGCGGCACGCACCAGCTGTGTGCTCCTTGAATGGCATCTGCGTGGAGAAAGGGGCGAAGCATTTTGCCGTGACCGGCTAAGCAGTCTCGGATTTGCAGTGCGATCCGGTCGTACGTCTGTTGACCACAATGGCCAGCTGTTTTGCGGAATGCTCTATTGCTCGCGAACTCACTGAATGCCCCACTCGTTGCAATCACCAGCCGCCGTACATCAGACCTGAAAGGTTTCGCTTCAAAACTCGGCTCAACAATGGAAGATACCAGAACGAACGCGCGCCCAATCGAAATCGATGATCTTTTTCGCTCGGCGAATGAGCGAGTATCGAGGTTTGCTCAGGCACAGGTGCATCTCTACAGACAAGATGCGGCACTGCAAGATTATTTTCACGCTCTAGATTCCAACATGTTGTATGGGCAGAACGACGGAAACATGTGCCGGCCCTCCACTAACCCGCTCGCAGTGTGGTCTTTTCGAGCTGCAGACAAAGCCAGAAGGGTTATCAAGCCGCCGAAGATCAAAGTGGATGTACTCTTTTGTCCAACGCTGTATTTTGGCCGGAAGGCGGAGGTACGTTTCCTCATCCAGACTCTGCTCGGTTTGTGCCAGACGGGAGCTGAGATTTTGTGTTTGCTTCCTGTATATGCGCCTTTCCGAAAGGAGCTGGATGAAAAGCTAGAAGTCGGTGGTTATAGCAAGCAAGTAAGGTTTCTCGACCCAATCATGCCTTCCGGCACAACCGACAGCCGAATGCGGGCGATCGCAGCGAAATTGCGAGGCCGCGCGGCATACTTTGAGACAGTTCAAATCCTTGAGCCATATAGACTCAGCCCGACCGCTTCCGCAATTGCCGATTTTGAAAAAACCGCGGTTTATATCGAGGCATGGGACCGCCTGGCAGCCTCGATAGAATTTGAGGCTGTCGTCGCAAGATGCCATTGGTATGAATTGGGCAGTTCGGTCTGCAGAACTGGCCTTGAACGTGGCAAGCCCGTTATTACGTTCCAGCAGGGCGTAATCGATTACAGCATGGATGCTCCTGTACTGGCTTCCAAGTTTGTCGCATTCGGTGCGTCCTCCGCTGCAGTGCTTGCTCAGTTGAACAGGAGATTCTTTGAGGCTGCTGGCAGACCCGAGTTTCCGGTTGAGTTTCTTCCCGCTGGTTGCCTCTTTGACGTAGTGTCGCCGCTACCCGATCAATTCTCTCTTCGAACCGTTCTGCTTATCGATTCCCACTTTGTTGAGGGAGACCCTTTTGGACAAAGGGTTGAGGTGCAATCCTTATTGCAGTTAGCCGAGCAGCTCCTCAGTACTCAACCTGCACTACGGCGTCTGGTCATACGCCTGCACCCACACTGGAATCATCATGATGTCGAAGCTTGTCTAAAGCTTGCACGCATGTATCGCGACGTATGCGAGTTGTCGCATCCTGTGTGGCCGCTGGAGGATGATTTGCGCCGTTCCTCCGTTGTGGTTGGGATTGCGAGCGGAGTTCTGACCGTTGCTTCCGCGTCGGGCTTGCCCTCGATCTTCATGAGGGCTGAAAAAGGTTATTTGATTCGCGATCTGGAATGCTTCTCGCCTGAACAGACTCTATTGCCTGATGCAGCTCTTCGACAACTGGAGCAGCTACTGACTGATCCGGGGGCCTATGCGGGGGCGAGACAGACTGCTATGTGTAACGCAAGGGAGTATTACGCGAACGGCGCTAATGCGACTCTGGATGGCGCATTTTTTGCGGGTCTTCTAAAGAGTGAACGGACCAAGAAAGCTTTATAGGACGGTGCGGGATGAGGTATGCATTTGTCAGCACGATGATGGGCTATCCCTGGGGAGGGAGCGAGGAACTCTGGAGCCAAGCTGCTCTCAAGCTCAGACGGGAAGGACACGACGTGCAGGCCACGGTAGCGTACTACCCAGATTTGTCCGGCAAGGTAATGGCGCTGGCAAAAGAGGGCATCAAGATCGGAACCTACCCCTGGCGACCGCGCGGGCTAGTGAATCGGATCATGAACAAGCTGGCGCGCAGGCGGCGGAGAGCCTACAGCAGAGTGACGCGATTCAAGCCGGATCTCGTTGTCATTTCTCAAGGACATAATGCAGGCGGATTTGATTGGGCGAAGCTTTGCCGGGAAGCATCGATTCCATACGTATTCATCGTACAAAGTAATAGCGAGCATATGTGGTTCTATGACGATGAAGTGGAGGAAGTTGCGGGAATTTACCGGGCGGCGGAGAAAGTGTTTTGCGTGTCTCACGCTAACCTCAAGCTGCTCAGAATTCAGTTGGGCGACCCCGTGCCAAACGGGGAAGTTGTTTGGAATCCCTATAACGTATCTCCCGACAGTATTCCGGCTTGGCCCGCAAAGAATGGGCGATGGAGGCTCGCATGCGTAGCGCGCATGGAGCCACAGGCCAAGGGACAGGAATTGTTGTTGCAGGTTCTTGCTCGTCCGGAATGGCGAGATCGTCCGGTCGAGTTGAATTTTTTCGGGAAGGGCCCGCACGAACTTACGCTGCGGCGGCTGGCGAAGATGCTGCAGTTGGAGCAGGTGCACTTTCGCGGCCACGTAGCAAATATCGAATCGATCTGGGAGGAGAGTCATATGCTCGTCCTTCCGTCGCGTTGGGAAGGTCTTCCGCTGGCACTTGTCGAGTCGATGTGGTGTGCACGGCCGGCAATTGTGACGGAGGTCGCGGGGAACCCGGAAGTGTGCGTTGACAATGAAACAGGCTTCGTCTCGCCGGCTCCAACCGTGTCGCTGCTGGCCGCTACACTCGAGCGCGCATGGGAGCAACGAGAAGATTGGGAGCGCATGGGACAGGCTGCGCGTGCGCGCGCGGAACGCCAGATTCCAAGAGACCCGATTGCGTTGTTTACAGATCATCTGAGATGTTGCGCCTCACAGGCTCACCAGGTTCTGACACCCGCGAGTGCAGGTTGAGAGATCCAGCAAGCCAGTTCATATCGGACGCGCAGTCTGCACAGAGCGCGAGTGAGCTTTCTCCGAGTTCAGACCACGATTCTCCCCGCGCTGGTGGACGGGAAGGAATTGTTCTGAGAGCCGTGCCCCAGCTTGACGGAATGGAAGTCCATGGGTGAACACATGGATCTTGCGGTAATTCTGTGCACATACAATCGTTGCGAGAGCCTCAAGGCAGCCCTCGAGAGCGTGGCCCTGTCTCGGATGCCTGATTCCGTTTCCTGGGAAGTGCTGGTGGTGGACAATAACTCCAAGGATCAGACTCGGGAGATCGTTGAAAGGGTTGCATCCCAATACCCTGGCCGTTTTCGATATTTCTTCGAACCGCGCCCGGGAAAATCGAACGCATTGAATGCCTCTCTTCATGCCACGGATGCCGGAATCCTGGCTTTCATGGACGACGATGTCCGAGTTGAACCCGATTGGCTATGTATGCTCACTCGGATATTCAAGGATGCCGATTATGCGGGAGCAGGTGGGCGCATTTTGCCCGGATCTGAGTTCACGTCTCCTCCGTGGCTTGAGACCTCAACGCCGTATGCTCTTGCTCCCCTGGCAATGTTTGATCTTGGGCCAGTTGCAGGAAGGCTTGAGGAACCGCCATTCGGTACGAACATGGCCTTTCGGAAGGAGGTGTTCGCTCGCTATGGTGAGTTCCGCCGCGACCTCGGCCCGCGGCCAGGCTCGGAAATTCGAAGCGAAGACACGGAGTTTGGCATGCGCGTTCTGCAAGGAGGCGAACGGCTCTGGTACGAACCGGGTGCAGTGGTTTATCACCAAATCGCCCGGAGTCGGTTGACGCCGCAATATTTCCTGAAGTGGTGGTTCGACAAGGCGCGCGCCGATATTCGTGAACACGGCTTTCCTCCGGGAACCCGTCGATTTGTCGCCGGAGTGCCGCTGTATCTAATCCGGCGCCTCATCGTCTGGACTCTTCGCTGGCTGCTCGCGGTTCGCTCTGGTCCTCGCTTTTCTGCCAAGCTAGACTTGTGGAAAGTTGTCGGTGCGATCAGGGAATCTTGCGACCAGTCCCGCAGCGGAGCCGGGCAACAGGCCGGCATAAGACCACTTGGAAGCAAGTCGCATGTGGTGAAGCAAAGTAGCGTTGATGACCAATCTTCTCGTTAGTCGTTCTTGTAGAGACCAGGGAGAAGAGTCAGCAAGAATTTGAGTGAATTGCACTGAGAGCATTTCTAGCAACTTGTTCAAAAACACTTCAGGTCTCGGAATGTGACAAACATCGGGATACCAGGACCCTCCCTGAGACATTCCCCATCGCTCTGCGGCTTTGTAGAGCCGTTCAAGTTTTTCAATCTGCGTGAACGTTCAAAGTTCTTCAACAAGTTCCCAGAGGATCGAATCGCCATATAGGCGGCTTTCCGACCCTGAAATGGAGATGGATGCGCGTTTTAGTAACGGGAGGTTCGGGATACGTCGGGTGTCACGCGATTCGAGAACTGGCTGACGCCGGCCATGAGGTCATCGTCTATGACAACCTGTCTACGGGCCATGCGGAGCTCTGTGAAGGCTTTGAGCTGATTCAGGGCGATGTGGCTGATATAGAAACACTCGCGCCTATTCTCGATCGAGTCGAGGCCGTCATGCACTTCGCAGCGTCGGCCTACGTCGGGGAGTCAGTGGTAAATCCTCGCAAGTATTTCCGAAATAATGTCGAATCTGCGCTCGCACTGATGGATGCAGTGCTTGCCAGCAAAGTGAGGAAGTTCATATTCTCCTCTTCGTGCGCCACCTATGGTGTCCCCAAGGCGCTTCCCATTATCGAAAGCCTTCCAAAAGAGCCTATTAATCCTTATGGCGCGACGAAACTGTTCTTTGAGCGGGTTCTTTCGGCTTACAGTGCTTCGCACGGGCTAGGCTACGTGGCACTGCGCTACTTCAACGCTGCCGGGGCGCATCATAGCGGGCTCGTGGGCGAGATACACGACCCGGAAACACACCTGATTCCGTTAGCTCTCAAGGCCATTTTGCGAACGGCCCCGGCCCTGAAGATCTTCGGCCAGGATCTCGATACTCCAGACGGGACATGTGTACGCGACTTTGTTCATGTTTCAGACCTGGGAGCCGCACACGTGCTTGCACTGGAATACCTGGCCGACGGCGGCAAGTCTCTGAGCTTGAATCTTGGGACTGGCAAAGGAACGTCCATAAAGGAACTAATTGACACGATTCAACGGCTGACCGGATTTGATGTTCCGAAGGTATTCGCTCCCGCCCGCGAGGGGGACCCCCCTTCGCTTTATGCTGACCCCTCCAAAGCCCGAGAGATCCTCGGCTGGGCGGCTGAGCGCGATTTGGATGAGATTCTTGTTTCTGCTTGGAAATGGCAGCAGAAGCTGGATGGGGCAAACAGGCCCGCGTGATCTCGCTCGGTGTCGACGTCGAATGTTTAGGGAAGATTTATGAAAGTTGTCGTTATCGGTGCGGGCATCGTCGGTCTTGCCACCGCACATCAATTGATCTGTCGCTACCCGAACATCAAAGTCGTTGTCCTTGAGAAAGAGAGCGGCCCTGCTCGCCATCAGACGGGCAATAACAGCGGGGTACTGCACTGCGGCCTCTATTACAAGCCTGGATCGCAGAAGGCGAAACTCGCGGTGCAGGGAATTCGCCGCATGGTTGAGTTCTGCGGCCAGCACAGCATCCCGCACGAGATTTGCGGCAAGCTGGTGGTGGCAACGGAGCCGGAAGAGATTCCTCGACTTCATGCGCTTCTCGAGCGGGGCACAGCCAATGGCCTGGAAGGGCTCCAGCTTCTTGGTCCTGAACAGATCCGCGAACTTGAACCGCACGCGGCCGGTCTCGCCGCCATTCGCGTTCCGCAGGAAGGGATCGTTGATTTCAAGGCTGCGTCGCAAGCCATGGCGGATGAAATCGTTGCACAAGGCGGAGAGGTGCATTATTCGGCGGAGGTTCGTCGCCTGCAAAACTCCGCGACCTGGAGAATATCAACCACAGCCGGCGATTTCGAATCTGATTTCATCATCAACTGCGGCGGTCTCCAGTGCGACCGTATCGGGAAAATGGCGGGCGATCGCGATGGCACACGCATCGTTCCCTTCCGTGGCGAGTACTACAAGCTCAGGCCGGAGAGCCAGCATCTCGTTCGCAATCTCATCTACCCCGTTCCCGATCCCAAATTTCCATTCCTTGGGGTGCATTTCACGCGCCTCATCCATGGCGGCATCGAGGCGGGACCGAACGCAGTTCTGGCTTTTGCGCGCGAAGGCTATCGGCACACGGACGTGCAGGTCCGAGATGTGCTCAGCACGCTTACATATCCTGGCTTCTGGCGTTTTCTGCTGCGCTATCCTTCGATGTGCTGGGACGAGTTTCGCCGTTCGTTCAGCAAGGAACTCTTCTGCAGGTCTTTGCAGCGTCTCGTGCCTGAACTGCAGCCCGGTGACTTGATGCAAGGCGGCGCAGGCGTTCGCGCACAGGCGCTCTCGCCTTCTGGAGAACTGCTTCAGGACTTTTACTTCGTCCGGCAGCAACACGCATTGCATGTCCTGAACGCGCCAAGTCCTGCTGCAACCGCAGCCCTGGCCATTGCGGATTGTGTTGTTGATCAGATACGTGATGCGCTCGAAGCATGATTGCCGCACTCCGAGCGCGCGCGCTCAGTTGATGATTTCTGAACCGGCAATTCAGCTACGGTATCGTGACCTGAGTTGAGTTCGATGGGGCGCTCTCGGTGCCTGTGCTGTCCACGCTCTTGACGACGTAATTGTAAGTGGAGCCGCTTTGAACACCTGTATCGGTGTAGCTCGTTTGCGCATCGAGGGATGAAAGCAGCGCATACGTCGAAACACCGGTGACGGCACGATAGATGTTGTAGCCGACGATGGCCGAGGTACCTGGGGCATTCCAACTCAGTTGCACTTGGTGCGGTTGCGAAGCCTGAGTGCTGGAACTCGCCAGGGTCATCAGATATGTTTGAGCAACACCCGCAGATGCTGCAGTGAGCGTCACTTTCTGTGCGGTTCCAACGGCGGATGCGGTTGCTTTAAAGTCGGCGGTCGCCGACCCAGCGCCGACGGTGACTGCCTGGGGGATTTGGATCGCGCTGCTCGAGCTACTCAGCGCAACTGCAATCGGGCTTGTTGTGGAAATGGCAAGATGGACTGTACAAGCGGTCGTTGCCGGTCCAGTCAGGCTCTGTGCTGCACACGAAAGGCTCGTCAGGCTCGGCGTAGCTGCCGTGGCAGGATAGAGAGTGACCGCTGCAGTCTTCGTCGTTCCGAGAAGGGTGGCGGTGATGGTGACTGTAGCGGCTTTGCTCACACCGGAAGTGACGGCATCGAAACTCGCGGAAGTCTGACCGATCGCGATCTTCACGTTCGCGGGAACCTTCAATGCGGGATTGCTGCTCGACAGTTTTACCGTCGTATCGGTGAGAGCGGCTGCGGTGAGAGAAAGCGAACATGCCTTTGCCTGCGGGCCGGTCAGCGATTGGCTGCCGCAAGAAATCTCGCTTAGCGTCACACTATTTCCTTGTGACTTGCTGTAATTCAGACCCCCACAACCGGAGAGAATTGCCACGCAACCTGATAGCAGGCAAAACGCGGCGAATCGCCGGGTAGACGATAATCCAAATGAAAATTTCGAAAGAAGTGCTAGAGACTGGAACGCATTAATGTAAAGACGTGAACCTGGATGCTGCGGCACAACAAGTTTGCGGCCCTTGATCTGTGGCCGAACCTGAGACTCGTACATCGACTTCTCCTCAGCAGGCGCCCTTACGCACCTTTCTCGCTGGTCCCCCGCTCACGTAAAGCACTTCGCTGAGATTGAGAAGAATAAGGCAGAGCAACTCAGAGAACGGTGGCGGCTGGAAACTTCCGTAAATGGTTCATCTGAAGGAATGCGAACTTCAGACAGTCGGTTTGCGCGCACTTCGCCTACTTCCGCCGGATCGACAGGCAGACGAAGTCTCCCGTTGCATTGCCGTCCGCACCTACATGCGAGGCTGACAATGCCCGGTTGAGTCCGGGTTGAATGAGCTGGTGTTCTTCTGGATCGCGGACAATTCCAGCAGGCGATCGTGTGGAAACAGCCCCTCTGGGAATTTCGAACAAGATGCTCAGAAGGGCAGGGAAATCCCGCCGGAAAGCATTTCGTTGCGAGCCCTAGAGTTGAAAATCTATATAGAAGCAAGCAAGAGAATAACCAAAGTTGATCAATTGATTACTTTAGTGGGACTCTAGTAAATCGTTGTACTTCCGTCTAAATAGCCTGACTTTTCCACATGTTGCGATCACAGCGACAGAGCGAAGCTATGTAAATGTTTCCCGGCAGGGAATTATCTACAGAGTAATCATCAATTGAATCAACGCGCCGTGCGATCGAAGAACACTCGGAATGGCCGGATCACGTAGTACAGCGGTTCCAGCACTCGCGGTAGTTTGATCGCTGCCCGATCTCTTTCATTGGGATGCAGGATCGACGCAGAAACCAGCATGCGAACTCTGTCGCGGAAGCCAAGTATTCGCAGGTGGTACGGCATTCTTCCCTCAGGCATAGCTCCTGGGTTTTCCAGAATGCTCGTAGCGAAGAAATCCACCAGATTGCTCACGTCCCGATCGCATTCAAAATTTCTCCGCACGTCCTGAGGCACCTCTGCGCCGGCGCCCCGCCACGCCAGCAAGACGCCCAGTGCCAGGCAGCGCTCCAGCCCTACGCGCTTTGCCTCTTGTCGAGCGAACTCCCAATCAAGCGCCGGCTCGCTTTCAATCAGCTTCGCCACATCACAGACCCACATCCAGCGCGACCACGCGTGCTTGCTTCCGTGCATGCACAGCACCAGGAGCGAACTCACCGGGTCGAGATTCGGCACCTCTGCACCGGCCAGAGAGAGGCTTCTCCTTCGATCCCAAAACCAATCCAAACCGAGCTCATATCCATATCTCGGCTGCGTCAACTCCAGCTTCCAGCGAAGCTCCAGCACCATGCCATCAGACTCGCGCTCGAAATGGAATTCGAAGTAGTCTTTCGCCTCGGGCGAACCGTCATCCAGAGTTTTAGTCTTCAACTCGTATCCGCGGTGCTTCAGGATCTCGCTTGCGCGCTGAAGATCGCGATAGTGAATCAGCAGATCGATATCGCCGGCGGGTCGCATCGTCATGTCGCCGTATGCCGAGGCACCTAGAACCACGCCCTTGAAGGGCATCGCCGCGAGACCTGCTTCTTCGAACTCTCCGAGCACGTGCAGCAGTTCTTCGGTATTGGTCATGCAGTGAAAAGCATTGCGCTCGAATGCGCGTCTAGCGAGTTGAAGCACATCGGATGGAACGGCCTCTGGAATTTTGAGCAGCCGTGAATAGAGCATGGGCAGTATCCCATGCTCAACTGCACCGCGGATCAGGTCCTGCCAGCCGGAGATGTTTCTCGCCAACTGCGCGAACGATGCGGCACTGACTTCAGTACGCGGTCTTGCGCATGCTCGCAAAA
>Ga0105247_10002237_pt1 | contig 13317 bp, 10 predicted proteins | sample KBSS24metaG_FD_81519 | JGI IMG/M metagenome (GOLD analysis project Ga0105247, IMG submission 81519) | Switchgrass rhizosphere microbial communities from Kellogg Biological Station, Michigan, USA - KBS S2-4 metaG | ecosystem: Host-associated > Plants > Roots > Rhizosphere > Soil | place...
CGCGCACGCTTCTCGTGGACGCGCTCACCGCCGTGGGGACGTTTGGCGGCCTGGGCGCCAAGTCGCGCAAGGGCTACGGGAGCATCGTCCTTCGGTCGGTGGAAGCGTCAGGAGTCCCGTCGTTCGCGCCGCCGAGCTCGCCGCAGGAGCTCGGCGACGCGATACGTACCTCGCTATCGCGACTCGGCACGTATGGCGCCCAAGATACGCCGTACCCGCCGTATACGGCGCTGACCGGCCGCGCGCGCGTGGTGCTCGCGTGGAACGACCCGCAGCGCGGTAGTCCGGGCACGCACCTCGACATTCTCGGAAACGTGGGGCGCGAGATGATGTTCTTTCGCAGTTGGGGCAAAGATGGACGGGTGCTCGACCATGAGCGGGAGGAGCGTTTCAAGGCCGATCATGATTTGATGAAGGCCAGACTGCGGACGCGCCAGCGGCACCCCGAGCGGATCGTCTTCGGACTACCGCACAACTATGGCAAGAGTCCGGCAGATCGGGTCGGTCCGGACGCCCCCGCGCTCGACCGGCGTGCGAGCCCGCTGCTTATCCATATTCACGACTGCGGACGAATACCCGTCGCCGTAGTCACCCTCCTGCCAGCGCGATTTCTCCCCGAGAAGACGAAGATCAGCGTCGGCTCGGACGGGAAGTACACGCAGGCCGTCCCCCTCGCGGCGCCGGAGGCGCTGTGGAAGCCGGCCTACGAGCTCATGGAGCGCCTCGAGCGAAATCAATCGAAGCTGTTCACGGACGCCCAGGCGGTGTCCCCGTGACGCCGCACCTCCACGTGTCGATCGGGCCGGTGCAGACGTTCGTGGCGCAGGCGCGACGAACGCGAGACCTGTGGGGCGGTTCGTACCTCCTCTCCTTCCTCACCGCGCACGCGATGCGCGGGGCGGAGGCCGCGGGCGGACGAATCGCCAGCCCCTGCATCGCTAGCGATCCGATGATCCGGTGGCTCGAGGCGTCCGCGGCAGGCGACGGTGCGGCCGGCCCGCTCCCGCGGACCGGCTCGTTGCCCAACCAGTTCGCGGTGGCGCTCGACGGCGCTCGACCGGCAGACGTCGCCGAGTCCGCCCGCGCCGCGCTCGAGGCCGCGTGGAGACGGGTGGCCGCCGCCGTGTACGACGAGTTCGTGATGCGGGCGGTGCCGATGGGTCGCGACACCGGGGAGATCTGGAGACGCCAGATCGACGGCTTCTGGGAGGTCGCCTGGGTCGTCACGGCGGACGGCTCGCGCGACATGCTCGCCCGCAGGAAGCACTGGCGGACGCACGCGCTGCCGGCGGAGGCGGGGGACAAGTGCATGGTCATTCCCGAGCTTCAAGAGCTCTCAGGGTACGTGCGCGCGAAGCACTCGAAGGAGCAGGATGCGTTCTGGGCGCGGGTCCGCGAGCGCGCCGGCGAGGCCAACGTCCGCAAGGAGAACAACGAGCGTCTCTCCGCCGTGGCGCTGGTCAAACGCCTCTTCGCGAGCAAGCGGAGCGTCGTCGAAGCGGGGTTGGGCGGGGCGATCGACGTGCGGCACTGGGCCTCCAGCGTCGACGTCGCGGCGGTGCCATGGCTGACGCGGATCGCCGGCGCCAGCTCGGCGCGCGCGACGGCGAATGATTTCGCGAGCGCCGTCACCTCCGCATATGGGGAAGGAAAAGACATCCTGACAGAAGGCGCGGCGACGCTCATCGATCCGAGCGGCGCGCGCGACTTCACGCGAGAGCCGTTCGCGCGGCTCGACGCCAACTGGTATCACGCAGCGTTCGTCGCGAGCCAGGAGGCGCCAGGTGGGACGGCTGGACGCGCCGTCGACGAGCGTCTGCGCGCGCTCTGCGCGACGCAAGTGGACGGCGCGCCGCTCGGCGAACCGTCGATCTACTATGCGCTGCTCCTCGCCGACGGTGACCGCCTCGGCGACCTGATCGCGAGCCGCGGCGCGGACCACGTCTCCCGCGCGCTCGGCTCGTTCACCGAAAAGGTGCCCGCGCTCGTGGCCTCGTACAGCGGCGCGACGATCTACGCCGGCGGCGACGACGTGCTCGCGATTCTGCCGGTGAAGGGCGCGCTCGAAGCGGCGCGAGCGCTCGCACAGGTTTACCGCAGCTCGTTCGAGCCTGGCGCCGCGACAGGGGGGCGAGCGCCGTCGATGTCCGTGGCCGTCGTCTTCGCGCACGGCCGCGCGCCGCTGACGCGCGTCCTCACCGAAGCGCACCGCCTGCTCGACGATGTCGCGAAGGACACGAATGGCCGCGATTCGCTCGCGGTGGGGATCTTCCGCGCGGAGGCGATCGCGACGGAATGGGTGACCGCCTGGACGCGGCCGGCGTTCGTCGAGGGCGAGGGCGAGGGCGAGCGTAAGGACGCCGTGGAGTGTCTCCTCGAGTTGGCAGCCGCGCTGTCGGGCGGGCCCGAGCTCGCGGAGGGCGGCGCCGCGCGCGCTCGCCCGAGCGAGATTTCCGGCGCGCTCATTCACGACCTGCCCGGAGTGTTGAGCCTGCTGTGCGGCGCGGAGTGGCTCGCGCCCGGCGCGTTCGAGGAGGCCCCGGCGAACCTTCCATGGCTCGACTTCCTCCGAGGCGAGGTGGCGCACCGGCTCGCGCGCGACGGAGGGGGCGCCGACCGAGCACGGGTCGATCGCCTCGCGCGCCTCATGGCGGACGTCCTCCTGCGCGCGCCGGGCGGGGGCGTCGCGCACGCTGCCCGGCGAGAGATCGGGGTGGACGGGCTCACGTTGGCCGCGTTCTTGGCCGGCGGCGATCACGACGGGGGGCGCGGGGCATGAGGCTCGTATTCTCTTCGATCGACACCTGGTTCTTTCGCGACGGCACTCCCTTCGACAGCGATGGCCCGCAGTCGGGCGTCACCGGGGTATTTCCGCCGTACCCGCCCACGGTGGCGGGCGCCGTGCGCGCAGCGTTCGCGCGACGCAACGGGTGGGACGGCCAATCGCGATGGAGCGGCGACCTCGCCCGCTCCCTCGGCGACGGGCCGGACGACCTCGGAGCGCTCGTCCTCACCGGCCCGTTCGTCCTCCACGAGGAGAAACCGATATTTCCCATGCCGCGGCACGTCGTCGGCTCCCACGACGCGACGCGGTGGGTTCCGCGAGCGCTGCTGCGACCCGGCGGCGACCGCGTGGAGTGCGACCTCGGGCGTGCGGCGCGGCTGCCCGCGCTCCCGGCGACCACGTCCACCCCGACGAGCGCCAAAGCGGCGAGCGATTCGTGGGTAACCGCCGAGGGACTGGCTCGCATCGTCCGCGGCGACCTTCCGGAAACATCCGAGATCCGCGACTCGCGCGACCTCTGGTCCACCGAGCCGCGGATCGGCATCGAACGAACCGAAGCGCGCGTGACCAAAGACGGGGCGCTCTACAGCTCGCGGCACGTACGCCCCCGACCTTCGGTCGAGATCGCGGTCGACGTCGACGGCGCGCCGCCGAGCTTCGTCGTGCCCGACGGAGACATCGTCCCATTCGGCGGAGAGAGCCGCTGCGCGGAGTGTCAAGTACGCGCGGCCACACCGGAGCTTCGATTCGATCCGGAGGCCGAGCGCGCCACGCACGTCGCGCTGATCGCGCTCACCCCCCTCCTCGTCGATCGCTCGGCGCTCCGCGGCGAGGCGCCGATCGGCTCGCACGGCCTCCGTGTCGTCTCGGCGTGCATCGACCGCGCGGTACGGATCGCGGGATACGACTCCGTTCAACGTCGCCCCGTCGGCGCCCGCAACGCCGTCGGCCCCGGCGGCGTCCTCTTCTGCGAGGTCGAAGACGCCGAGGCCTGGCGACGCTCGTCGGGACGAGGGCTCGCCCGGATCGGCGAGCGCACGAACGCTGGTTTTGGCATGTGCGCCATCGGACGCGCACCGGATTGGGAGACCCTCACATGAAGACCACCATCCTCGGCCTCCTCGCCGAAACGTCGCTCCACACGGGAGCCGGCCGGAGCTCGGGCATCGTCGATTTGCCGATCGCGCGCGAAGCCGCGACGGACTACCCGTATATCCCTGGATCCAGCTTGAAGGGGGCCCTGCGGGACCGCGCGAGGGAGCGCGGAAAGCTGGACGTGACGACGACGTTCGGCTCGCAAAATCAGGCGGGGAAGCTCCTCGTCTCGGACGCACGGATCCTTCTCCTCCCGGTGCGGAGCCTCGAAGGAGCGTATCGCTGGGTGACCTCGCCGCTCGCCTTGGAGCGGTACCAGCGCGACTTGAAGCGAAGCGGATCGTCCAGGCAAATCCTGCTACCGAGCCCGCCGGCAGACGGCCAGGTCCTCGGCCACGGCGACGGGGTGCTCCACTTGGAGGAACGGGAATTCGCCGTCTCCGGCCCCGTGCCCCAAGACATCCACGAAGCGATGTGCACCTTGGTGCTGCACGAAGAGACGAAGAAGCGCCTCGCGGAGCAGATCGCGATCGTGAGCGACCACGCCTTCGCCTGGTTCTGCCGATACGCGATCCCCGTGCAGACGCGGAACCAGCTCGCCGAGTCGACGAAGACGAGCGAGAACCTCTGGTACGAAGAGAGCCTCCCGCCCGACACGCTCCTCTACGCGCTCGCGGTCGAGCGCGACGAGACGACGCCCGAACGCCTGCACGAGCTCTTCGACGAGCAACCCTATCTCCAGGTGGGTGGAAACGAGACGGTCGGCCACGGCTGGACTGCCGTCTCCCGCGTGGACGGGGGAGCGCCGTGAGCCGTCCGCACGAGACCGAAGCTGCCGAGACGGGCGGCGCTTCGCGCTCGAGCGAGCAGCGCCGCGCCGCCGACGCGCTCCGTGCCGTTCGGCGCGTCGAAGAGCGCGCGTCGAAGCTCGAGGCAAGTCACGGAATCAAGCTCCGCAAGTCGTACCGGTCGTACGCTGAACGGATCGGTCCGTCGATCTTGACGAACGGCCTCGGCCAGACGCTCGCGTCCGAGTGGGCCGCCGGCGGTGAGGCAGTCGAGGCTCCGAAGCCACCAGACCAGGCGGCCCACTATTACCTCTTTCATCATCTGGCGTCGTGGCTCTGCAGACCTGGCGGCGTATATCGAAGCACGTCCCAGGGGCGCGATCTTCTCGACCAGGTCGTCGCGCACGGTGAGGCCGACTACCTGCGCGCGCAGGGAGAGGCGCTCGCGTGGATCGTGTGGCACAAGAAATTCTGCCGAGCGCTGCTCCCGCGCGACGAGACGCCTGTATCGGGGGCCGTATGATCCGTATCGGGGAACGCATGAGGCCGCTGTATGGCGAAGGCGCCCGCCCGGTCGACGACACGCGCCCTGCGCAGGGGAACGCCGGCCTCTGGTACGACAAGTTCTGCAACACCTGGAGCGCGCAGTGGCGCCTCGACGCGTCCGGCGACGGACACGAGAAGGGCAAAGCGTCGCCGAAGCTCGGCTGGATCGAGACCGTGACTGGCGGGTCGGTCGGCGATCCGCGGCTCCTCCGCGAAGCTTCGTACCGCGTCGCTCTCCTCACGAAGCAGCTCGGCGGCCGGAGCGCGGTGTACGACGCGCAGAGCCGCTTCGTGACGGGGCTCGGCCGCCGTCACCCGGTCGAGAACGGCTTTGCGTGGCACCCGACCCTCGGTGTTCCGTATCTGCCGGGGAGCTCGCTGAAGGGACTCGTCCGCGCCTGGGCGAGTGCGAATGGCACTTCGGCCGAAGAGTGTGCCGGTCTCTTCGGGCCGGCGGAAGGGCCGGCCGCCGTCGGACGTGTGTCGTTCCTCGATGCGATTCCCCTGCGCGAAGTTCGACTCGAAGCGGACGTCATGACACCGCACTTCGCCCAGTGGACGGTAACCGACCCGCCCGGCGACTGGGGCTCCCCCACTCCGGTGCCCTTCCTCGTGACCGCGGCCGGCACGCAGCTCCTCTTCTCCATCGTGCCGGCCGGCCCGCCGCGCGAGCGAGAGGCGATCGCGCTGGACATGGATCGTGCGTCGGAGTGGCTCGAATCGGCGCTGCAGCATTCGGGGGCCGGCGCGAAGACGGCTGTCGGCTACGGCCGATACGCACGGAACGCGCCGGCGACGAAGAAGCACCTCGACGAGGTCGCGAGGCGCGGCGACGAGGCAAACAAGGCGCTCCTCTCGAAGACACCGCTCGGCCGCTGGAAGATCGTGATCGATTCCAAGCCCGAACGAGAGGTTTACGACCTGGCGCTCAAGCACCTCGCCAAAGAGCCGATCGCCGACCTCATCGACCGGCGCGCGTTCATCGAAGCGTTGAGCGCAAAGGGCTTCGTGGACGCATGGCGTCGTGGTCGCCCGCTCGGCGCCCACCTCGACGTAGGCGTCAAGAAGCTGAAGGAGCGTGCCGCGCAGATCGACGCGGCGCTCGCGGCGTTGAAGGATCGGGCTATCTAAGTTAGCCGATTTCTGAAAATGACCGTCGATTCGCAGGGACGGCGAACGAGCTTGCCGGCGAGCTTCCGGGGGTTGCCCCGTCTCTCGCTCTCGACGCCCCGCTCGGCCGTCGTGGTCGCCCGCTCGGCTGGGGCCTGCTACCCGGTGCTCCGACGCGATATTTTTGCCACCCTCGTCGCACGTGATACCGACGAGTGCCGAGGTGGCCCCTGCAGCGGAGCTCGCGAAGACAGCAGATTTACGAGCAGCTCGACGCCATCATCGAGACGGTGCGCGCGATCGAGCCGGACGCGGCCGTCGCCCTGCACCGCACGGTGCACCAGGTGATCATCATGGAGGCGGACCTCGACTGGCTCTCGCGCTACGTCGTCATGGCCGATGGCTTCGCGTATCGCTGGCAATGGACGTGGATGGATCTCGCGCGCGCGTGGCTCCTCGTCAAGCTCACCGCGGAAGGGGCGCGCGACGCTCCGTCCAAGCTGGAGATGAGCGGCTATCTCCAGTTCCTGCAAACGGCGTCCGAGGATGCCGTGCGCAAGGGGATCGTGGCGCTCCTCCTCAACGCGCAGCTCGGCCGCGACGCGTCCAAGCACGCGGTCTCGTGTCTCACCGACGCCAGCAGGAACGCGTGGGATCCGGCGCTCTTCACCGATCCTCTCCAGCACCGCGTCGAGAGCTATTGCTACATCATCAACGCGCTCCGGCCGGTGACCCTCACGATCACGGTCGCGTCCGAGATCGATTACCTGCGCCGCCATCGGCCGGCCTACATCAGCCCGTGTCCGTCGCAGCGCGGCGCGATCCTCTACAACCTCACGCGGTATTACCTTTCGGATCCGGACGCGATCACGAGCGAGGTGCTGAGCTGCTCGATCATCTCGCACGCGAAGCACGCGACGTATCAGAACATGAGCTTCGGCTTCATCCTCCACGTGCCGAAGGCCAACATCTGCAACGCGGCCGCGGTCGACCTCGTCGCCGCGTCGGTGCAGAACACGGCGCGCGCGATGCACCTCGCCGGGCTCCCCACGTACGGCGCCACCGGGTCGTACAAGAAGGTGCAAAAGCTGACCGATTTTCTCTCGGAGATCGCCGGAAAGGCGCGGCCGAACATCCCGTCGCCGGCCACGGTCCTCGGCGTGACGAGCGCGCACGGGCACAACGAGCTCATCGTCCTCGGCACGTTCATGGGGCAGGTGCGCGCGCGCGCCATCTTCGTCAAGGTGACCCGCGGCCGGCTGTGGAGGTCGTTCGTCGCCGACGATGAGCAGCACGGGCTGACCGCGCTGATCTTCGCGTGCGCGCGCGATCGACGCATCCCCGTCATCCCGATCGTGGACGACTCCGGACAGGCGTCCAACGTGGAGTTCGTGCCGTGGTGCATGCGCGGCTACGGCTTCGGCGGCGAGCCGCGCGTCATGCAGTCGACCGCGCGCGACGTCATCGGGGCTTCGCGGCAGCTCGTCGTCGATCCGCGGTTCCCGGCCGTCCACCTCTCGCTCGGACAGGCGCGCGCCTTCCTCGCGCACGAGCTCAACGTCTCGCCGTTGCTCGATCTCGCGTCCCTGCGCCAGCGCTATCGCGCGTTCGCGCTCACCCATCACCCGGACCGCACCAAGGACACGGACAAGCACGAGAAGTTCGTGACGGTGCGCGGCCTCCTCACCATCGTCGAAGGCGAAGAGACGGGGACGCGCGAGCCGCTCCGCATCTCGTGGAAGAAGCAGCTCCACGACTGAATCGCCTCCCCCGCCGCGCCGGCATTTTCCCAAAGAGCGGCCCCCCCCTACCGCGCACGGTCGCCTCGCAACCATCCGCGCGCGGGCTCTTCGATGGCTCGGTGAACGACGCGCGCGAGGAGGAGGAGCAGCGTGGCGGGTGACACACCTTCCCCGCGAACGACGCGTGACCCGGTGGCGCCGCCGCGCCGTCACATCGGCGTGAGCTTCCCTTCGTAGACCCCCCCGCCGCGGTAAAAACGGCGCGATCGGAAGCGTGAACGAAGGCAGAGCATGTCGACGGCGGACTGGTCGTGGACGACGAGCACGTCCGCGGCGTCGATGTCGTCGAAGTCCAGCAGGTAGTCGCGCGGGTCGACCGGGACCTCGGCGCCCCGCACGGCGACGACGGCGTGGTGCAAACCGGCGGCGGCGATCGCCCGGTGCACGGCGGTCCTCGAGTGCGCCTCGTTCCAGGCCACCGGGTAGAGGAACCACGCGATCTGAGCGGTCGCGAGCGCGATGACCGTGGCGGCGACGGCCGGCGCGCCACCCAGGACGACCGGCGCGCGCGCGGCGAAGCGTTGCGCGCCGGCCGCGAAGAGCGGGCCGAGCGCCGCGCCGACGCCGGCGCCGACGCACACGATGATCGGCAGTTGATAGCGCGGGCCGAAGCCGGCGTCCGTGGTGCGCCCGAACTCGACGAGGGAATAGAAGGTCGTCAGGGCCAGCGCGCCCACGGTCAGCATGAACGTGACGTGGTTGGCCCGCCGCGCCGCGAAGAGGCCGATGAAGCCGAGCGCCGGGGCGCACGGCCAGTAGCAATACGTCATCGCACCGAGCGGCACGGCACGCTTCACGAGCTCCGGCGGGGGGGCGCTCATCTTGAATTCGGCGAACGACCAGAACTGTGTCGCGAGCGCGTATCCGGTCTCGAACCAGACCCCGAGCTGCAGCCGGAGGATGACGAGCGTGAGGCCGCCGAGGAGACCGAACCCGAGCGCCGTCCCGACGAACGCGCGCCACCGGATGCGCCGCCGGATCAGCGCATAGACGAAATAGGCGAAGAGACCGACGCCGAGCGTGGCGCCGTCCGTCGGCCGCGTCGCGAGGAGGAGCGCGCACGTCGCCCCGAAGACGACGCCGAGCCACCACTGCGCGCGCCACGACGGCTCGTCGCGCGCGATCCGCGCCACGAGCTCCACCGCCCACGCGAACGCGGCGCACACGAGCGTGTGCGGGTAGCGCGCTCCAGCCGAGAGGGCCTGCGACGCGCAGAACGTCACCGCGAGCGCGCCGGCGATCCCCGCCGCGGCGACGCCTCGCTCCGAGATGCCGTCCATGCCGCGCGCGATGCGTCGCGAGAGCGCTGCGACGCCGGCCGCGAGGAACCCCGAGACGACCGGCGTCGCCATCCACACCAGCCCCACGCGCTGGAACGGCGCCATCACGAGCGGCCACCCCGGCGTGTACTGCGAGAACGCCCGGCCCATGTAGTAGAAGACCCAGTAGTTCTGGAACGCGCCAGGGCACGACGGCGGCGTCCCGTATGCCTTGAAGTGCGCGAAGAGATCGGCCTGAAACGTGTTGGCCCACTCGTCGCCGCTGTTCGGGAAGCGGTAGAGGACGCCGCTCGAGACGAGCGCGCCCACCGCGGTCGCGATGGCGAAGAGCACGAGGTCGTGCACGAGGTACGAGCGGCGCGGCGCGCCTTGGGGCGGCGTCACGTCGCGACGGCCTCCGGGCGACCTCCGCAGCTCCGCGTGCCGCGCGAGTCGATCGTAGATCCCGTAGAGCGCGCCGAACCACGCGAGGTGCGCCGCGCCGAGCTCGAGGTCGGAGTCGACGAGGTAGCTGCACAGCCACCACAGCGCCGCCTGCCCCAGCGGGGCGAGGAGCGCGACCTGCCACGGCTTCGCGACCACGAACGCGGCCGTGGCGAGCATCGCGGCGATCCGCAAGAGGTGGGCCGCGTGGCCGGGCTCGACCTCCACGCCGAACTTCGGCATGAGGGTCGGCTCGATCGGGAGGAGCGCCGCGATCCACACCGCGCCGAGGAAGAGAGCCGACGCCACCTTCGGTCGGATGGGACGCGCGACGACGATCGCGGTCATGACGATCGCCAGCGACGACTGCGCCACGATGGCCGCTTCGCTCCAGGACTCCGTGTACGGGTAGTGCAAGACGCGGCGCAGCTTACAAGGTCGGCGCTGGACGAATCGCCCATTTCGGCCTGCATCGCAGGAAATCTCGCGGGCTGCTCGGTGGCGCAAGACGCACCGCTCGACAGTCGACCGAGCACCCTAATCGCCGTCCAGATTGGCCCCCTCCGCGTCCATGACGGCGGGACGCGGGAACGGATGAGGTCGATGCGCTCACGGAGCCGGTACACCGCGGATCTCCGCGCCCGCCAACAATCGCCACCGGACCAGATGCTTTAGAAGGGTCTCGCGAATCGGTAGCGCCCGAACCTACGCTCGCCGGCGCGCGCGCACACCGAGCACGAACGTTCGCGCGCGAGCCTGCGTCGACGGAAGTCCGAATTCGCGCTTCGCTCCGTCAGTTGATAGATTCTTCAACTATGCGAGCAGCACTCCCCGACGTCGGGGACCCTCGAACCGTGAAGAGGGTTCGCGCGGCCCTTCGAGGTCTTCCTCGCCATGTCCAATCCGCTGCGGCTACGGCTCGTGCACGCGCTCGCGCATGACGAGCTCTGCGTCGGAGATCTCGCCCACGCCCTCGGGCTCTCCATGTCGGCTGTGAGCCACCAGCTCGCGTTCCTACGACACCTTCGGCTGGTCGCGTCTCGCGACGAGGGTCGGAAGAGCTACTACCGAGTGATCGACGACGCCGTCGCGCGCCTCGTTCACGACTGTCTCGCCCACGTCGGCGGTGACGCATCGGGCGGCGAACACCGGCACCCGCATCGAGCCGCGCGGGTGCGTACGTGAATCGGTGGCTCGGAGCGTCAGTCGCGATCGCAGTGGCGCTCGCGGCACCGAGGGCGGCTGCACACCACGAGGCGCTCTTCGGACCGCAGTCGTCGCTCGCCGTCGAGTCCCCCGCGTTCGCGAGCTTGCAGATGCATGTCCGTGCGACGGGCTCCGGCGCGAGCTACGCGACCGAGACGACGTACATCGCGAGCGCCGGGTTCTCGCCGGTTCGCGATCTTCCTTGGGGGATCACGCTGGTGCAGCCGTTCACGTACGAGGTCGCGCGGACGCCGGCGGGAGATCAGATCGGTCCATCGTCGTCGTGCGGGGGATGTTTTCGACGTGAGAACCTGCTCGTCGGCACCCAGTACCGCTTCGACTTCACCTCGTTGCAGCGCGAGCTCGGCAAGGACGGCAACTTCGCCCTCCTCAGCGCGTCGCTGGAGCCGCCTACCGGCAACAAGGACTACCCCGCGTTCCACGGTCCCGCGAATGGGATCGTCGCCGCGATGGCGGGGCTCGAGTGGAGATCCTTGTCGGCCGTTCTGCTCGGCTACTACCGCATCAACGCGGAAGACGGCGCGGGCGCGAAGAAGGGGAACAACGCGCTCGCGGGCATCGGTCTCGCGTACACGCCTCTCGACGAGGAGGACCGGATGGTGAGCTTCCAGCTCGGCGTCGCCGACGAGATCCACGCGCGCGATGTCGAAGGCTCGAGCGCGATCGATGCGAGCGGTGGATGGGAGATCCTCGTGTCTCCCACCATCGTCTGGTCTCCGGCGTCGCAGCTGCGCTTCTTCACGCTCGCCTCGCTGCCGGTCGCACAGGACTATCGATCGGCGGCACAGGAGGATCGGTGGCGCGCGGGGCTCGGCGTGATCTACGCGTTCTCGCGGGGAGAGCCGGCCGAGCACGGACACTGACATGCGCGGGGCGCGGCGGAACCCGATCGCGACGGGCAGCGCGCTTGCTGTCGCCGCCGCCGTGCTCTTCGGCGTGACGGCGCCCATCGTGAAGCACTTCGGGCGCGACGTCGGGCCCTTCGCGACGGCTGCGCTCCTCTACGCGGGCGCCACGGTCGGCGCCGGCCTGCCTCGACGCCGAGAGAGTGAGGCCGCGGTCGGACGCGCGCACGCGGTGCGCATCGCCCTCGTCGCGCTCTTCGGCGCGGGGATCGCGCCGGCGTGCCTCGCCTGGGGACTTCAGCACGCCGGCGCGCTGGCCGCCTCGCTGCTGCTGAACCTCGAGGCGGTGCTCACGATCGTGCTCGCGTGGATCCTCTATCGCGAGCCGGTGGGCGCGCGCGTCGGGATCGCGAGCGCGTTGATGCTCGGGGGCGGCGCGCTCCTCGCCGTCCGCGGCGCCTCGGGAGGCGGGGATCTGCTCGGGGTCGTCGCGGTCGCGGCGGCGACGCTCGGCTGGGCGCTCGACAACACGCTCACCCGGCCGCTCTCCGATCTCGATCCGCGCGCGGTGGTCTTCTGGAAGGCGCTGCTCGGCGCCGCCCTCGCGGGGGTGGTCGCCGTGCTCGTGAGAGACCGGTGGCCGGCGGGCGTCGCCTTGCTCGCGCTCCTCGCATGCGGCGCGACCGGGTACGGCCTCAGCCTGCGCCTCTACCTCCGCGCGCAGCGCGTCCTCGGAGCCGCGCGAACCGGCTCCCTCTTCGCGTTCGGGCCCTTCGTCGGCGCGGTGGTCGCGTTCGCGCTCGGCGATCAGGGCGCGCCGCTCTTCGTCGGCGGCGCGGCGGCGCTCTTCGGCGTCGCGGTGTGGCTGCACGCGACGGAGCGCCACGGCCATCGCCACCGTCACGTGCCGATGACCCACGAGCACGCGCACACGCACGACGATGGCCATCACACGCACGTCCACGACCCGCGGGTCGTCGGCGCGCACAGCCACGTCCATGAGCACGCGGCGACGGAGCACGAGCATCCGCACGGCGCCGACGTGCACCACCGTCACGAGCACAACTGAGGCACGGCGCGCGCAGCCATCACGACCACGGGAGGCCCTCGGCCCATGGGCCGAAGTGCAGCGCGCGACCCGATCAGCAACGCACATTGCACAGTGCAATAGGTAGTTGCATCGCGGACTGGCGGGGGAGCATATTCCTCGGCCCCCTGTGGCGCACGGTGGCCGGGCTAGCGATCCAGCGGGTCCGGATCGGGCGATGCGAGGGCGCGCGGGGTGTGCCGAAGGGCTCTCGGAGGCGGGAGTTTCGAGGCGCGGACGCGGGCGGGTGCTCACGTGCAGGTAGGCCATCGTGCTCGTGAGCGAGGCGTGCCCGAGCAACACCTGGAGGGTGCGCAGATCGGTCCCCG
>Ga0105247_10002238_pt1 | contig 13316 bp, 23 predicted proteins | sample KBSS24metaG_FD_81519 | JGI IMG/M metagenome (GOLD analysis project Ga0105247, IMG submission 81519) | Switchgrass rhizosphere microbial communities from Kellogg Biological Station, Michigan, USA - KBS S2-4 metaG | ecosystem: Host-associated > Plants > Roots > Rhizosphere > Soil | place...
AAGGTAAGAGCCATGCAGCAGAAGGTCTCCGCCTCCACCAAAAATCGTATCCTTTCGCGCTTGTCAGCCGCCGATACGGCGCTGCTGAAACCCGATCTTGAAGCCGTAGAACTTCCACTTCGTTACGTGCTCGAAGAGGCGAACAAGCCAATCCGGCACAGTTATTTCATTGAATATGGGCTTGCCTCAATCGTCGCGGCCAATAATCACAAACGACTCGAAGTCGGTCTCATCGGCTGCGAGGGCATGACCGGCCTTCCTATCGTTCTCGGTAATGACAGGTCACCCCATGAAACGTTCATGCAGGTGGCTGGAAACGGAGTACGTATCCCCGCCCAGAAACTCCGTGAGGCTATTGCCCAAAGTCGGTCCCTTGAATTAGCGCTGCTTGCCTTCGCCCACCGTTTCTTAAACCAGACGGCCAGCACGGCGCTGTCGAATGGTACGGCCACTCTAGAAGAACGCTTGGCTAGATGGCTGCTGATGGCCAATGACCGTTTACGCGGTGACGAAGTTCCACTCACCCATGAGTTTCTGTCGCTGATGCTGGGAGTGAGGCGGGCTGGTGTGACCGTAGCCCTACACTATCTTGAGCAGCGTGCCCTGATCCGGCTGGCGCGAAAGCAGATTGTGATCACGGATCGGAAAGGGTTGGAAGCCGCCGCCAACGGCACCTATCACACGCCCGAAAAGAAAGCTTAGCGTTGCTTTTTCCAGCGTCGTCGCGCAGCCGCAAAGTGCATCAGGTGATCCAGCCAAATTCCCGCGCTTTAGCTAAAGCAGCTTCCCAGGCCATCGCCTCAAATTCACGGCGCGTAATAGTGGCGGCTGTGTCGTCATTCATGTACTCGGTCTGCGTCAGACGCGATTTGACATAGGTCGTCTGAAAGGAAGAACCCGACATGGTGCCCACAATATTTTGCCCATCGGCATCGACCTTTAGCTCACCACGCTCCGCCTCGCCTCAGTCAAGCAACTCGGCCGCGGGGCGGTGAAGGTTTCTCTGCCGGAAATTCCTCGCCCAACGCCTCTAAAAACCTTTTGCTGGCTTCTAGCTCGCGTGCGAGCCGCGTCCAGGTTTGCGCAAGGCTGAGGAAATTGTCACGGACGATGGGTGTCGACGCGGCGGCTGCGAGCTCTAAGCAGCACCTAGCGTTCTGTCTGCACTCTCTCGGATCACCCGGCATGTGAACTTTCTCCACACACCCCGTGCTTTGATTCGATTACAAAAGATGATTAAGGCGTCAAGCGGAGAGTCGGTACGCTTACGAACAAGCGGGGAAGTTTCTAAATTTAATGGTTTTGTACGGGAACGTACCAGAGTCCCATTGGTTGCTCGTATAACAGGCTGCTCGTGACAGCCCTGACAACCTATCCGACGAATTACTCAGGTTCCACGGAGGCGTAGATGCGCATCCTCGTTCGCGGTCGGCTCATCGGTATCGACCAATGCCCCGGCTTTGACTGTCCCAGAGAACCGCTGCCTGAAAAGTTAAATGTTTTGCTTTGCCTGATCGACGGTGCTGACCGACGCCGTAAATTGCAGGCCAAGCTAAACAATGAAACCCCCACCACCACTTCGGGTGACAGTTATGTCAAATCGCACGGCTAATTATCGTGGGTATGCAATTCTAGGTGCGATGAATGGTCGAGGTTGGTCGGTCGAGGTACACCCGCGTGGGCCTGATTTTCCAATCCTGAGCCAGAGCGCGTTTCGGGTCGCGCATGTTTATTGGAATTCAGCGCTGGCCGAGGCCACTTCACGAGTAGACGCTGTCCTGGACGGCCGACTGGACCCGGAACCGAAACTCCCCACAGCACTCGAAGAAGTCTTCGATGCCGCCTGGAGCATTGTCGCGTCTACATCCCGCGTTCGTAAATCTGGTGCGGACGTGCAAACGCAACTTCGGCTGGCCCTGGGTCGCTGCATTGTCGCCTTAGCGGCGAATGGTGTCACCGGATCCCACTGACCTAAAGCGACAGGCCGTAGGGAGAATCGTCCTCGACGAAGAGGTAGCTTCGTCTGGCTCCAGCTTGGTTGCGCAGTGAAATAAATTGCTTGGGGTGGACAAGTTCACCGCCCAACTTGCCTAGTCCCACCTCAACGCTTCCTAGCTTGATGCAAACGGTGCGTCCTACTTAGAGTTGACCGCAGGTGGCGATGTAGGGGGAATAGACTGAAGGACAGGCCAGAGCGTCAAGCCAACGATCAAGGCAGCATCTGTAAGGAACACCAAGAAGACCACTGCCAGAAGCCCAGCAGCAGAGGCTTCTCTTTGTACCTCGACGTGGTGCTCTTCCTCGTCCATGTTAGGCCAGAGCGAAAATTAGCACGGTCATGACCAGCATGAGGACAATGAAGGTGGCGATAGCCACGTCATAGGGTTCGTGCGGTCTAACGTCATATTCCATGTGAACTAAACGCTGGAGTATCTCGTTTGGCTCCTCGAGATTCCTTTCCATGATGAATGAACTGATCGCGTTGACAAGAGTTTGGAGGGGTGGCGGGTTTTTTTGATGAGGCCCGCCATCACCCAACGTCAAAAACAAATCCGTACCGAGTTGCCTCTCGAAGATGTGTTTGATGCGATCTGGCTAGTTATCGGTCGTCGCAAGAGACTTCTTCCGCCGGGTGAACAAGCGAAGCTGCGTCTTAGTCTGGCCAAGCTGCTGGTCGAGCTAGAGGCAAGCGGAGTGACAGACCCGAAAGAATTGAAGCGACGAGCAACCGAGGAGCTGTTTCTCACAGTGCCGCAGCGCGATGCGGATTCGTTCACGCGCTAGACAACAAGATTCTAAAACGGCGACTGATGAGAACGGCGACTTCTTAATCCCATCAAACTCGACGCCGAGAAGGCTCCCGAGACCAATCTGATTCCTCACTCAACATCCTGACGTAAGGAACGACTGCGGCTTTCGCTTCCTCAAGTGTCCTTGCCAGCTTGAGCGACATGCCAATTGTTTGGTGCTCATTGCAAAGATCATAGGCGACGAATTCAAGCTGGCTATCGACCGCATTTTTCTCTTTCCCCTCGGCAGCACACCACTCTTCAAACCGCTTTAAGTGTTGCGGCTTCCAATCAGGGATGCCTTCTCTCAACATCAGCTTGTCGAGAACGGCTTGGGCCTGTTCCGGTGACCAACCTTCGTCTAACAACATTGGGTTCCGCCATTAAGAACGAGGTTCATTTTCGCTTCTGATCGCCCTTATCCCCTTGACCCGCCTTCACCACGGTCTTTGCTCTGCGCCTTACGTCCTGGGAGAGCGACCGGCCAACATCATCCGACTCTTTGAACTCGCCTCTCTCGTTGGACATATCGCTTATACTGCCGGTGTTGATGAGTTCTCTTTTGGCAGCCATTGCAAAATCTCCTTCGTTTGCTTGCTACTCCAAACCCAATTCCTGCTTCAGTTCGTCTATCCGCCTAGACGCTTCGGCCTTGGTGAGGTTTTGATCAAAGGAATCGGGGTCGCCAGCTTGCTCACACAAGGTTTTTAAATACGAAGCTTGGCTCGGCGTCATCGGATCGTCGCCGCTTACCCATTCATCGGGGTCTTTCGTCGGTGCCTTGGGATCAAACTTGGGGTCTGAATTAGGCTCGGGAAGCTTGCTCATCGCATATCCCTGTTCGTGAAATGTTCGAACCGATAACGATGGAGCTTCCCCGGAGTTCCAAAAGCTATGCGCGCTTAGGAACGAGGACATTGCCAGCTTCGTTGTTTGGGGACACTGAAACACGGACCCCACACAACGGAGAGATTGATGAGTCCAAGATCCACAATCGTCCTAGGAACAGCCCTGGTTCTTTTGTTCAGCGGTTCAATCGCCTTCGCCAAAACCGACAAAGAATTTCTCAGCGACGTGGTTCAAGCCAATCTTGCAGAAATTTCCGTTGGCGAACTGGCGGTGAAAAACGGAAAGAGCGAGGACGTGCGGTCATACGGGCAAATGCTAGTTACCGATCACTCAGCGGCAAATGCGAAGGCCACGGCCCTTGCAATTAAACACGATGTAACCGCCCCAACCGAGCCAAAAGCTGATGCCAAAGAAATGCACGACAAACTAGCACAGCTTTCTGGTGATGCCTTCGACAAGGAATTTGCCAAGGATATGGTTGAAGGCCACAAGAAGGTCATTAAGGAATTCGAGGAACAGGCAAATGGCAGCGGCGATGTAGCTAATTTTGCCAAAGAGACACTGCCAACCCTTCAAAAGCACCTAGAAACTGTTCAATCGTTGTCAGCCGGGAAAGCTGCACAGAATTAACAGCGGCCACTATGGCTTTGCACGGCTGATCGTATTTGCGGACACACCATAGGAACGAGCTAGGAATCGACACGACTCACCTAGCTCCTTCCGCTTTATCACTTCTTGTATCTGGTGATGAGTGAGCTTCGGCTTCGGCCCAAAACGCACCCCCGCATTCTTAGCGCGTTCACGACCATCCGCTGTTCGAAGTGCAATCAGCGACCTTTCGAACTCCGCTATCCCGCCAAGCACGGTCAGCATCAGCTTTCCAATAGGGGTGTTGGTGTTTGCCCAAGGCTCAGCCAACGATAAAAACTGAGCTTTTTTCGCCGTTACTGCATTGAGGATGGCGAGAAGGTCGAATGTGGAGCGAGCCAGCCGATCGAGTCGAGTGACTACTACGGTATCGCCAGCTTCAAGAGACGCGAGAAGCTTTGCCAGTTGAGGACGATCAGATTTCGTACCACTCGCCTGTTCTCTGAAGATCGTCGCGCATCCCAGGCCGGTTAGCTGTTCGATCTGGTTTGCCAGACCTTGGCCGGTCATGCTCACCCGCGCGTATCCAACTTTTGCTATACCAATTTATGACACGGACTTATGATACAAGCAACTCATTGAAAACACACATACAGACCCTTGACTGTCCCCTAATGCGGCGACTCTCCGCGTAAGCAAGCAACATCGAGAAGGACGTGAGTTGCCGTTCCAGCGGTTGCGCATGATTCCGCTAGCGCCCAGAAAAACGGCTTTCCTCCCTGTTTCAGCCATCTCACCGTCGGCTCTAACTGAGGCAGATTTTTTGCCCACGTCTCCAAATCTCGTAATTCATCGGCGGGATCGCGGTTGATCAACAGGAAGTCAATTTCAAGATCGCGCGCTGTTTGACCAAACTCCTGCGACGACACCGCATATAAAGCGGGGGCCAATTTCGTCATGCGCCCTGCAATCAGTTCGTAATTCGCCTTCTTGTACGGAATCATCAACTCCAGTGAGCCGAAGACCGTCCGGCGCCCGAAGGCTGGCACATTGTCGATAACGCGCGCGAATCCCGCAACCGTTGTATCTTCAGGCGTCGTACGCAACCACTCGTATATTGCTGGTGCATCGGTTCGAATGAAATTTACTCGACTCGCCTTTTCTAACGAAAAGAAGAAATAGGCGGCGACCAAAATTCCGGTCACCGCAATGGTCGCGTATCCTTCTCTGTCAAGAAAGATGATCCGTCTTACCAGGATCAGGATAATTGCCGCGGTACAAATCGCAATTACGAGTGCGTAGTCAATGCCCAGAGTCATCTTCGCGTAACGAGATGGAAGATATAGATGGAAGGCAACCGCGTGCGCTGCTGCGAACAAGATAATTCCGCTAATCGCCAGCGCACCGATCATAGGGGCAAGTTGATGATCTGGAGGCGGCAAGCCGACCCGAACGAATAGGGATGATGCACGCCCACTTACCAAGAGCCAGAAAGCACCGCCAACGACCAATAATAAGGCGATGAGCTTTGCTATTGCGTTGGTGCCCGAAGCACAGCCTCCCAGAATCCCGGCACGCTTGTTACACAAATAAAACTTAGTGAACGAGGGTGCGAAATATGCCGTTCGTCCGCCCCGCCCAAAGTTCGGCAGGTTGCGCGCCTCTTCCGCAGTCATGGTCGGTCCTGCGCTTTCTGTGCTGAGAAAAAATAAGGAAGCGCCGACTGCCACACCCACCGTAGCTGAGATGAGTGTGAGCCAAGCCCGACGCTCGTTTGTCAAATAGGGAAAATTACGTCGGAGCATCAAAAGCATCATAGTGAGGAATGCGACCAGGGCTGCTAAGGGATAGAGCCCACAAACCACAATCATGGCGAGGCCGGTCAGAGCGACATAGCGATTGAGGAAAAACATCAAGAGCAAGAGCACGCCGGAATACTCGATACCTCGGGGCAGCCCAAAGGAAGCCGGCTCTGCAATCAAAATATAGCTTAATACCAAAGTCGCTATCGCCGCTCCTGCGGGGGTCTTCCATAATCGGTGCAAAAGGCTAAAGCTCACGACCGACCATAAGATCGCCATCGACGGCAGAAGGACTAGGGGATGAACTAGAAGCGGCTCAATGCCTAGCTTACCGAACGGCCAGTACAAGCGCTTATAAAGCCAAGGGGTAACGGCAAGAAAACTGTCCGCAATGGGATCGTCTGGATAAATCCCGGGTTCGGAGAGTCGGCGCAGCCACACAACATAATGGCGCGCGTCATCCAGGACGATATAGGGATACTCAGCCGCGACTTTCGAAATCACTGTGAGTTGCGTAGCGAGCCAGAAGACAACAGTTACCAGAAGCCAGAAGCAGTAGTTCCGGCAATCCTCACGATCCTCAACGAGAAGTTTCAGGTAACCCCCCTAGGGCTCCCCGTAACTTAGCTGACCGATACCGCGTTGAAAAGTTATCTCATGTGTCTGCCGGGGGAGGTGACCTGGTACAGATGATGACTTCTCGAATTTGAAGGACGGCCAAACTCGCAATCGGAGTTCGGCAAAAGCTGGTCGGCAAAATAGACAGCTTCAGGATCGTCTATATCAATATCGACTAAGCCGTTCGATACGCACCCAAGCACGACACCGATATTGGTGGGCCACCAGCGTAACTATGGCCCTGCCGGAAGATGACCTTGAGGCGCTGAGAAAGCGCGTTGGGAACTAGAGCTGCGTGAGCAGGGGTCTGCCCCCTATCGGCCATCCAGCCGAAGCTCGCTTCATCATGTGCCTCGCCTTGGTGGCGAGGTCTTGCTCTAGCGCCCCCTGGGAGATGCTGTTCGTGCGCCGATAGGTGAAGATGGCCGTGACGATCAATTCGCCGCCGTCTGCGTCTTGCTCTCTTAGCTCGACATATGCTCGCTGAGAATCGCGTTCGTATTGAGCATGCACGAGACGAAATGCCATAGGAGTCCCCTATAGAGAAAGCCCCGGCCAGGGAGACCCGACCGAGGCGACGTAAGAAGGTGGGTGAAGACACGTCAGCCTACGGACGACGTGTTTCAAAGATTGACTGGCTCTCCCCCTAACGGCGATGGCCCAGAGGAAGTCCAAGCACGAGAGCTTTCTGCCTCAGTGCTGCGGGCGTGCGCTTTGTCGTCTTGGAGATTAACGCTACGGGTGTTTTGCCTTTTGAGTACTTCTTTAGCTCGCGAATATCTTGTGCTGTCCATTCACGACGAGCGCGGCGCTTGGCAGGTCTGGCCATTTGATTGTTCCTCATGTTGGTTTGTGAGAGCGCGAAGAGGCGTCCGAGCCGCGTGGGCCGCAGCCCCGAACGCACACTCCGCCACTTACTTCCCCGCGACAAGTCACCCTCAGTGGCAAGGGCGTTCGTGTTGTGCCCGACCTATCCCTTCGGGTCTTTGCGATTGATGGCCAATTATTTGTCAGAACGCGCCATCGGTCAGGGAAATCGAACTTGGGGTAGCGACAAAGAGCCGTTCTTTCTCGACTCGGTCTTGAGCTATGATCCGTTTCTCAAGGCAAGGCCGAGGTGTGTGATGAGTAAGGGACTGCAGCTCATTCAGGAGCGTGCGCGTGAACTCGCTCGGTCAGGTAAGTTTTTCGGAGCACGCGCGGTTGCATTTGAACTGCAATTCGAACCTGGCTACTCACAAGGCGCGGGATGGATTAGCAGCCCAGAGGCGCAAAACGAGCTAGACCGTCTCTGCAGCGACGCTAGGGCGAGCAACAGACGCAGCGATCCTGAAGCGGCCTAGTACGGTTTTTTTGACTGGAGCAACCCAGGTAGCTTGGCGATGTTGCTCGCCACGCGCCTCGCTGCACCCATCGTCAGCCAGCAGATTCCTTAAGCCGCTGCGAACTGATCAGTAATAGGGCGGGCGACAACACCGCAATGGCAAACCGCGAACGTATTCTGGATACACAAGCGGGTACTGGCCGTATGGAGGCGGAAGGCACCGGTAGCCATAATAGGGATATCCGTAGTTGCGGTAATTGTGTCGTCGCCCATTGACCTCGTGTACGACTCCAACCTGGGTCTTGGCGGCTATCCCTAGCGTCGATTGGAAGACTGCTTTGGCAGGCGTTGCGCCAATGCAAAGAACGCCCACAAGCAGGGTAGCGGCACTAAGCTCTGTCCTCATTTGCTTATTTTACCGAACCTTCGCCACTCGACCTAGCAGTCCGCCTCTTGAGCGTTAATGGACTGTGGAGGCGCGGCCTCTCATCGGTGGAAGCTGATCCGCGAGGTGTGCGATAATACGCCAGGACAGCAAGCCCCCGATGAGGTGTCCCATGAAACTTAGGTACGCAACGATGGCGATTGCTGGCTTCGTTCTCAGCCCGACCCCGGCATCAGCCGTCCCGCAGTGGGTCGAGGATGCCTGTTGGCATTATGCCGTTCGCATCCGTCCGGCGCTTGATGCCCGAGAAAGAGAGGGCTGGATAGCCAGTTGCAAGGCTGACTATACGGCTGGATCGCTCCCGCCCCCACGGAACAGCAGGGACACAAACCGCAACAGATATTGATTGACTCGCTGAAGACAGGTTGGCGGCTGGTGGACGCTGATTTTTTACTTCACCCTCTACGCCCAAGCGGCTTGCCCAGCACGTCCACCATTCGCCACGGCTTAACCGAGTGAAGCTGGCCGCCGCACTCCGCACAGGGTAGCCGCTCCGACAGTTGCGCGATGGTCAGTCCCATCGAAATGCGAGGAAGCCAATTGATAGGCCTTAGCCGAGTCATGCGGCATCGAGGGCAGAAGCCTCGACGTGCGTATAGCCGTCAGCGGCAAACTCTTCGATGGTCGCATGCAACGGGTCCATAACCCTGAATCATGGCAGACGGCGTCCTTCACGACATAGCCGCCGGGGATGCGCTCGGCTGACCAGGGCGGCGCGAATCGGCGGCGCATTACTCTCCTTTGAGGGCGCTCACATTTATCAAAGGCGACAGCGCCGCCCCTCTCGGTGACGGATCGCAAGCCTTCCTCTTCGCCGAGTTCGATGTCATTTCTAGCCACGCTAACAGATCTTCAAATTTGATCTGTGACCGCAGCGCCCTTAGGTGCCAGTCGCGTCCTTCACGCACTTCTTGGTAAAGCTATCTTTGGCCGCACCCGATAGCTTCTTGTCGGAGGTTTGCGAACTGCACATGGATGCGGCGTCCGAATCGCACTTCTTCATGAAACTAGTAAGGCAACAACAATGGTTGAGGAGGCATCGAGGCTCGCTCCCGGCAGTTACCGCATTGCGGTTAAGCGTGCCCGTGCGGGGCGCGGCTTGTTTGCGCTAGAGCCCATTCCCAAAGGAGCATGTATTATCGAATATGTCGGCCCCACACTCCAAGAAGAAGAGTGGCTTCACAGTTGGAACCGCTACCTCTTTAAGGTCACCAAGAAAACGACGATAAACGGTTGGAACAAGAAAAATACTGCGCGCTTCATCAATCACTCCTGTCGACCCAATTGCGAGATTAAAATTCGAAGGGGAAGGGTGTTCATCACGGCGAAGCGCGCGATCAAAATAGGTGAAGAACTCGCGTATCACTATGGGAAAGAGTATTTCGACGACGTCATAAGGCCCATGGGCTGCATGTGCCCTAAGTGCAGCTCCTAATCCAGTGACCCGCACGAACATACCCTAGGGCAGGCACTCGGCTCACTGCGGGTGCGAGAAGCCTAGTCTTAGATCGGAGAGTATGGCTTTCGCAGCGTTATGACCCGGCGCGCCCGTGACGCCACCCCCTGGATGCGCGCCCGATCCACAATGATAAAGTCCCCGAATTGGTCCTCGATAATCCGCATAGCCAAGCATAGGCCTGGCCGAGAAGAGCTGGTTGAGCGAAAGGGACCCGTGGAATATGTCTCCGCCCACCAGTCCAAAGTCCCGCTCCAAATCCAGCGGGCTGAGGCTTTGTCGCGCTATCACGCTTTTGGAGAAGCCGGGCGCATAACGGTCGAGGGTCTCGATGATGAGATCGGCGACTTCCTCTCGGGCATCCTCCCACGACCTGCCGTTAGGCAGTTCCGGTGCCACGTGCTGACAGAAGAGGCTAGCGACATGAGCTCCAGGAGGGGCGAGAGTGCTATCGAAGGTCGAGGGTATGACCATTTCGATCACAGGCTCCCGGCTCCAGCCAGTTTCCTTGGCGTCGCGGTAAGCTCGATCCATGTAGGCGAGACTCGGCCCGATGATGATACCGGCACCATGATGAACCTGCGCTATTGTTCCTGGCAACACGGTGAAGCTTGGTAGCTTTGAGAGCGCCACATTCATCCGGAACGAGCCTGAGATGCATTTGAAAGCCTTCATCCGCGTCAGGAACTCAGGAGGTAACGAGGACGATGGTACTAAGCGCGTGTAAAGCAGCTTCAAATTGAGATTGGCGGCCAGGGCGCGGCCTCTAACCACTCGGCCATCCTGCAGCGTTACGCCCACCACTTTATTCCGCTCGATAAGGACCTCATTGACGTCTGCCTGGATCTCGATTTCCGCGCCGTGTTCTATGGCAGCTTTTGCCATCGCCTGGGTGATCGCTCCCATGCCCCCAATGGCATGTCCCCATGCACCTTTCTTTCCGTTCACCTCGCCAAAGGCATGATGGAGAAGAACGTAGGCCGTGCCTGGGTCGAAGGGACTAGCGTAAGTGCCTACGATCGAATCGAAGCCGAGCAAGGCTTTGACGGGTTCGCTTTCGAACCACTCCGACAAAAAGTCCGCGGCCGGCTTGGTCAGGAGATCGAGGAGAATGCGCTGTGACTCCAGATCGAGTTTTCGTAGGTCGTTCCCGAGTCTTGCTGCGCGCCCAAGCTCACGAAGCGCGCGCAGCCCATAGCCCTTCACTACGTTGGGTGGCGGCCGTAGTGCCAATTCTCTCAACGTGTCCGCGATGACCGTCAGCCTGGCGCAGTATTGATCGTAGCGCTCTCCATCTGCGGAACTGAACTTTGCGATCTCAGCTTTCGTGCGTCCGTCCCCGGTCAACAGGTAATTGCCTTCGGGGAGCGGCAAGAAATTCATGGCGGGCCGCTCGACAATTTTTAGCCCGTGTCGCGCCAAGTGTAGGTCCGCGATGATCTTCGGATTCAGCAGGCTCACGGCGTAAGCCGCTGTCGAGTTTCGAAAACCTGGATGAAATTCCTCGGTGACGGCGGCACCTCCGACAATCGACCGCCGTTCGAGTACCTTTACCGTTAGTCCTGCTTGGGCGAGGTAGGCTGCGCAAACGAGGCCATTGTGGCCTCCACCGATCACCACAACGTCAAAGTCGACTTGATTTCTCGGGATGGAGCCCAGCCCCTTCACTTTAGAACCCGGCCCGGGCTAGACAGCCGCGATGGACCACTATCGGCCATGGGTAAATCCTAGCACAGTGCAGATAGGGTTCGGTCGGCTGAATGTGCTGAGATGTATTCGGCGAGATAGCCTCGGTGGCGTGGACCTGGACCGAAGTGGAGAATTTAGAGCCGTCTCCGCGTGGCTGCGAGTAATCCATCTAAGAAAAAACCGAATCAGAAAATCAGCCGCACAGCTTTTCTCACAAAACTGAACACCCTTTGAGGTGCAAAAAGTCCGGTCTAACCGATTAGCCGCGAACCCAAAACGTTCGGATGTGTGCCTCAGCCGGCACTTTGAAGAAAAGCCCCGGCCGGTAAGGCCGGGGTTTTACGCTTGGTCAGCTAGCCGGTCTGGGGGCAGTTGCCACCTTGCGTGCCGTCTTGCGAACAGTGCGTGCCGTCTTGCGTCCCGTCTTGCGGGCAGTCCGTGCCACCTTACGTCCAGTCTTGCGAGCAGTACGTGCCGTCTTGCGGACAGTGCGTGCCGTCTTGCGTCCCGTCTTGCGGGCAGTCCGTGCCACCTTACGTCCAGTTTTGCGGGCAGTGCGTGCCGTCTTGCGCGCGGTGCGTCTTGTCGTCGCCATAGTTTTTCTCCCATTCGGTTTTGATGTCGCTGCACTTCCACGACTTACTTTTTGCAGACTTTTCCTTCGCACAGGTCAAGTCAATGCTTTTTAATGGAGCTGAACAAAAACATGCACGGGTGCACGTGCATGATCAGCTGTTCTCCAACTTGTGGCGCGCCCATGCCAGCTCCGTTTACGCTTTGGAGACTTCATCGGCCAGCCAGCGCAGACCGCGGAAAGAATTAGGATGGTCAAAAATCCATTTCGATATTCTTGCTCTGGGATGAAGCGGATATGGCGGATCTGCGGCTCCAATGTCCGCTAGTGACCCATTGCGGACATGAGGCAGAGGGAATTCTCAGGGAGCGCTTGCATCGCCGCTACCCAGTTTTGCTCTGATAGGTCTGTCACTACCCACCAAAGCCCGAAGAAGATCGTGATGGCGGCAACGAAGCCCAAAGCCGTCATCATGTCTGACAGGGTTTCTCGCATGGTCTCATTCGGCGGATAGGACGTAGCGCAAACCTCGACCAAGCCCGAAAAAAACAAGCGCCGGAAGGCATCAGCGCTTGGCCTCGTTTTGAGCCTTCCGCAGTTCCGCCTCCAAACGGGTATCCACAGCCGCATGCCGTTTGATACTCCGGGATTCCTCCTTGGCTTGTTCCAGGTTGCTCTGCCCATGCTCCTTGAACACCAGCCCCAACACAATCCCGGTAAAGATTAGGAACGCAATCGATATGAACATCGCTATGTCCTTTCCATGCCCCCCTTGGCCGTTTCTCGGCGAGAATTTGGGAAAGCTGATAGCGGGAGAGTCCCTAACTTCCTAGCAAGCCTTGCTTGGAGCAACCCAGTGGAACCATACCGCGCAATATGGGTGCGAGGCGAGGCTTGCGGCGAATACGCATCTACACTAGCCCGAGGTATCCCAAGATCACGGCCGCGATGATGATGATGAAGGGGATCACCATGTTCCACCAGCTAGGCTCTGGCCCGGTATGATCAGGCTCCTTGTAGGTGGAACGCGTCATTCGAGCCCCTTTATCACTGCGTGCCGCAGATATTTCGCTCCAGCGAGATGGCGTACCCTCGCTGTTAGTCTCGGCTCTACCCATTGAGCGCCTTTCATGCGTAGGCCACTCAGGGGCGCTCCCTTGATAGCAATTTGCCTTAACCGCT
>Ga0105247_10002239_pt1 | contig 13314 bp, 9 predicted proteins | sample KBSS24metaG_FD_81519 | JGI IMG/M metagenome (GOLD analysis project Ga0105247, IMG submission 81519) | Switchgrass rhizosphere microbial communities from Kellogg Biological Station, Michigan, USA - KBS S2-4 metaG | ecosystem: Host-associated > Plants > Roots > Rhizosphere > Soil | place...
AGCCTCAGACGAAACCTCCAATCTTCCTTTCGGATCATATACATTAACATCTACACCATGTATGTCTGAAACTTCATCCACCAATTTTTGTAAAGAATTTCCTGAAGCTGAATCATAAATTGGCAGCACATCATCAAAAGTTCTCTGGTCTATCAGTTTCTTTTGCATTTCATTTACCATGATCTTCATAGTCCGACTCAGCTTATCATTATTACTCCGGTTATAACGACTTATAAAAAAAGAGATAGTGGCAATACCAATAATTACAAAAGAAAGTATACTGATAAAAATGATAGTGCCATGTACCTGGTTACGTATATTCCATTGAAGTAATTTCCTGAATCGCATTTCACCTGATCCTATTTTTAATAAGGCTGAGATCAATTGCACAAAAACAACCAGGAATAAAAATGAGCAAAAGATGTAAGAGAATAAGGTGATCGCTTCAATAATCGTATCCTTCTTACGAGCCATCACAACAGTTTTTTTACTGCTGGCTCTATACCATAGTTCATCAAAAGAGCCATTTAGTCTTCGTTCAAATTCTTCCGTCGGCTTTTCATCCTGTGCAATCGAAGTGTGAAAAGGATATTTGGTTGAAAAAGAAACAAGGTTGGTATCGTTATATAACGCATAAGAATAGGTAGGTGAATTTTCCGGATCATTTTGTTTAAACTGCTTAAACAGTTCCGGAAGCAGGGCGTCACTTTTATAACTTTTAGGATTTGAAATGATAAAAACGGAACCGATCTTTTTACCATTCGGAGCGGAAACACTTCTTTTCGTTATGTAGGTAAATTTGTCGAAAGAAGTTTCATAGAAATATAATCCAGGCAGGCTAGTGGGTTTGGAATTTACAGACAGTATTGTATTCAAAGCAGCATAGCTGGTTGGCCCATCATTATTAATCCCTCTATCCGTTGAGTCGTATACATACAGGTTTGTTTCATACTTGTTCAAATACCCTCTGTAATTTCCATTAATAATGCTATCTCTTAATGCTTTTCCTTTTTCCTCATCATTGAATCTTGAAAAATTATTGTAAAAGAAATCATTGTCAAGATAGGTAAGGGCTGAGCTAAGCATCATTTCACTTGAAGGATCAGTTTGATCAGCGAGTTTTTCTACATAAATTTTTCTTCGTGACCATTCAGCATTTTTATTTTCAGCCAGCATAATGGCAGAAATGGATATAGAAAAAATAAATATCCATAAGATAATTCCTGCCACATTAATACGGATGCGGGGAAGAAAAAACCCTTGCCGATATACCAACCAGGTGTAAACCAACAACCATAAAAGAACAGGCAGGTAAAATAAAACTGCAGAATTACCAGGGCTTATTGTAAGATAAAAAAGGCCTATGAAAGCAATGGCAAAATAAATGAGATAAATTCTGCCTTGAAAAAAAGGGAATACAAACCGGAAAAGTAATTGCGTAAAATAATAATAGGACAATGAAAGAAAGGCCAATACTATAAAGCTGATAACTGTATATTCCAACGTAGATGTCAGGCTAAAAAAATCCGTAACATCAAATGATATTCTTGAATCGGCCACAATACTTCGAATGATGGAAGCAACCAACAAAGTAGATGCAATCAGAAGGCAAAGAGAAAAAATACCCGAGAACCATTTTACAGGAGATGACAAGCCTGTTGAAAGATTTTCTTTATGCCTCAATTTCGACCATGAAAATAAAATAAGCCAGGAAAATAAAATTGAATTAAGTAATAGATCGCCCAATGATCGCTGCACAGGGTTGGACCCATATACAATAGGATTAAATAGGTCAAATTGCCTGAGATTAAGGATAGAAGGATAGAAATAGGTCGCCAGGCGAACCAATATAAGCAGTAATGCAAGAATGCCGATGCTTAACCATGCACCTTTTTTTACATATACGAATTCGGCAATTCGATGAATAAATAATAATAAAAAGAAAACGGCTCCAAGCCGAAGCAGAATGGTCAGCGTATCATTGTACGGTACAGAATTAAACGCTTTTTTTTCAACGTAAAAAACAGTTTTTCCATACAAATCTTTCACCGGAAAATTTGTTACAGTATCGCTCCTGGCTATTCTGTTATCGGCTGTTTTACTGAATACGAATTGTTGAGGAAGGTAGCCTGTGGCTAAATAAAAATCTGTACGAATGAGGATCAATGCAAATGCAAGAATGGGTTCATTGCCGATCTGTAAAGTTTTTTTTACTACATAATAATATCCATTGGGCAACCGCATATAGTATTCACCATCAGATTTGCTAAACGCTTCGATCGGTGGCTCTGCTACCTGGTTGCTCCAGGCGGCTAATCCCCAATTACCTGAATAATTAATTCTGTATAAAAAAACGCCATATTCTTTGTTGGTAAAGGAAGTAAATCTGTCTTTGGAGATGCGAGTACTGATAAGATCTTTTATTAACAAAGAATCTTTAGCAAATGTTTCAAAATCTTTTTGATTATTACGAATGTATTTTTCCGCAGCTCTTATTTCCTTGGCAAAAGAAGATGAATTAGTATAAATTTTATTGAAAGCAAAGGATAATGAAAAAAGTGCAGCCGCAATGATCAGCAAACCATACTTGCTTAAAAAGATATTTCGCAAAATACGTTTCACCTTTCTTTTTGTTGTTTAATAATGTTCCAGAGAGCATCCATTTCCTGTAAGGTCATTTGGTTAAGGTCTTTACCCTGCTGCAAAGCCTGCCTTTCCATTTGAGTAAACCGGTGGATGAATTTTTTGTTGGTTAGTTCGAGGGCATTTTCGGTATCTATCCGCAAAAACCGTGCATAATTGATCAATGAAAATACAAGGTCGCCAAACTCTTCCTCCACTTTCCGATGTTCAATTATAGATTGCTCGGTGCTTAGTGTTAATTGTTGATCTGTATTTGCTGGTTGCCAATTGCTGATCGCCATCTTTAACTCTCCCATCTCCTCTTCCACTTTTTCCCATACCTGTTCCTTATTATCCCATTCAAATCCTACTTGCTTTGCTTTTTCCTGCAATCGCATGGCTTTTATAGTAGCAGGTAGCGACTTCGGTACGCCACTTAAAATTGATGCCTTACCTTCCTTCAACTTTAATTTTTCCCAATTCTTTTTAACATCTTCTTCATCATTAACCTTTACGTCGCCATATATATGGGGATGACGGGCAATTAATTTTTCACAAATCCCCTCGATCACTTCATTTAAAGTAAACTGGTTTTGCTCCGATCCAATCTTCGAATAAAACAGAATATGCAGTAACAGATCCCCTAATTCTTCTTTGATTCCTTTCCAATCTTCTTCCGTTATGGAATCAACCAGCTCATAGGTTTCTTCAATAGTAAGTTGGCGCAGTGATTGAATAGTTTGTTTTTTATCCCATGGGCATTTCTCCCGAAGATCATCCATTATTTGAACTAACCGTAAAAAAGCCTCGCTTGAACTTGTATTCATAATTTATAATTAAAATGTAAATGCAGAAAAAAATGCTATCAAGGCAAATAAAATTATCATCATAATTAATGACCAAAAGGCAACAAACAGAAATTTAAAAAAAGTTTTGGCCCGTCTTTGTCCATAAAAATTGCGCATTGCTTTATATAAATAAAACAATAAAGCAACAAACAAAAGGAATATTAAAAAATTGATAAAATCCCAACCCATTTTATCCCTTAATGCACTTAAACCAAAAACAACCAGTAACTGCAAAAAGGTGAAAATGTAAAGATGAATAGTGAAAACGCCGTGATCAGCATAATAAAATTGCTTACGCCGTATATATACCAGCTTTAAAATAAGAGCAAATAATGGCAATGAAATAAATAACATGTAAGGCAACCTGTGTAAAACACTTTCAGCAAATTCCCGCACCATCTCATTTGGATTTTCCTTGAACTTTTCGCTTATTTGAATTTCTCTTTTTATAAATCTTTTCTTTAACCAGCCATCACGTTTATTTTCCGGCAATTTTTTTTGAACGGAATCGTACTCTTCCATGCTCTTGTAATCGTTTTCTCCAAAACTAAATTTTAAACCCCCGGTTTCTGATTGCAAAATATTTGCCCCCGTAACAATTTTGGTTGTATCCTCAAACAATGCAAGGTTTTCTTTCAATTTTTCATTCGTACTATCATTTTTTATTCTTTCTTTTAACGCTTCTATGTAATCTGCTCTTTGCTGAGCTGTTAATGGTTTATCAGCGGCGGGAGAAACTGCATCGTTTGGTTTGACCCAATTGAAAAAAAACAAAAAGAAAATAGCAGAGGTAAAAACATACATTCTTACGGGATGAAGATAACGGGTTCTTTTTCCCAACATATACTGCCTGGAAAGAAACCCAGGCCGAAAAAGAAGGTACTTTGTCGTTTCGAAAAATTTACTATCGAAGTGAGTAATGTCATAAAAGAAATGAGTGAACATGTGCCAGAATGTTTCCTTTGGTACCACATTTTCCTGACCACAGACATGGCAAAAACGTCCGTGCACAATCGTTCCGCAGTTAAGGCAATCCTTTTCTTTACGCTGGGGAACATGCGACATTTTAAAATTTTTTCTTAAAAATAAGTACAAAAAAATACAAGCTTCTTATTCTTTTTCGTTACTGAACAATTCAGTTACTTTTGATGTATATAACAATATCTCTGGCATGAAAAACATTTTCTTTCTCCTCTTTAGCTTTTCTTCATTAATACTACGGGCACAATACTTTTATACTGATATTATCGGGACTTTACAGACTAACAAACAAATGCAAATCTATAAAGCCAATAAGGTTTTAAAGGTATCAGCATCCGGAGTAGATCCTGCCGGCAGACGCACCACTGATTTTTCTGAATTGCAGGAAATAAAAGAAAATGGAAACGCCTTAAAGATTTCAACTTTTAATAAGTTAAATAAAACCGTTTATTATAATCGTTTCGATGACCAGGGAAGGCTTACCAGTATCATCGATTCCTCTTTTGCTGTACAAAGCACTACTACTTATGAATATGATAACAATGGAAAAATAGTTCTTGTAAAAAATGTGATCAATGATACGGCCAACGATTTCAATCAAACAGAAATTCATAAATGGATATATAACTCTGATGGAACTCCATTAAGAATGTGGCGGACAATTAATAATGCTGATAGCCTCGAAGTTCGTTTTACAGCGGATGAACATGGAAATGCAGGGGATGAAAAAACTTATAAAAGAGGAATTGAAACAGGAGTCGTTTATTACTATTATGATGATAAAAAAAGACTGACCGACATAGTCCGCTATAACACAAAAGCTAAAAAGCTTCTTCCTGATATGATGTTTGAATATGATGACCAGGACAGGATAATCCAAAAAATAACTACAACATCAAGTCTTAATCTCAGCTATCTTATCTGGCGGTATCTCTTTGATGACAAAGGGCTCAAAACGAAAGAAGCTTTGTTTAATAATGACAAAGAACTTACGGGAAAAATAGAATATTCATACACTTTTGGACAGTAATCCGTATCCGATAATAAAGCAATCCATACTATCGGTCTTCGTACTGTTTTTTTACATCTATCGTTTATATTTGCATTCCGCTCTTTTAAATGCCCGGGTGGCGAAATTGGTAGACGCACTACTTTGAGGTGGTAGCGCCGGAAACGGTGTGCTGGTTCGAATCCAGTCTCGGGCACTTTATGATAGATGATCTTTCAGAACAATCCTGAATGTAGTTCCTTTTCCTACTTCGGATGACTTAACAAATATCTCTCCTTTGTGATATTGCTCAATGATGCGGCGGGAAAGACTAAGCCCTAAGCCCCATCCCCTTTTTTTTGTGGTAAATCCAGGCTTGAATACCCGTGCAATATTTTGTTTACTGATGCCTTTGCCCGTATCTGTAATATCAATATGTACCGCTTCCTTTTCTTTTTTTATATCGATAGCAATTGTTCCTTTTCCTTCCATTGCATCCAATGCATTCTTTAAAAGATTTTCGATCACCCAATCAAACAATGGAGCAGATATCATTGCAAATAGCTCCTGCTGCCCATGTGTATTTAATATAAAACTCACTTTGCCTGTAGCTCTTTTCTTCATATACTCAACCATACTTGTAATCTGCCGCACTATATCCGTCATTTCGAGTTGAGGTATGCTTCCAATTTTTCCAAATCGATCAGATACTAAGCGTAAGCGGCCAACATCTTTTTCCAATTCGTGAACTATCTTTTCATTTTCGGGTTTTTCTTTCAGCATTTCTATCCAGCCTTCCAATGATGATACCGGTGTTCCCAGTTGATGGGCTGTTTCTTTTGCCATTCCCGCCCATACCTGGTTTTGCACGGAACGATAGCTGCTGCGAAGTGAGATCAATGTAATGATTATGAAAAGTCCGACAATCAACAACTGAACCAATGGATAATATCTTACTTCGTTAAGCAACGAAGTGTGTCCATAATAATATTTATTTGTTTTGGTTGAATCGATCGGATCTATATAAATAATCGGATCATTAATGACCCGTAAGCTTTTAAGCTTTTTTGATAAATATTCTTTATCATTTATTGCTTTTGCAGAATCCAGGTTTACATAATCAGTTATACTATCTTTTTCATTAGTGGCTATAATAGGAATATCGTGATTATCCAGTATGATCTTAGACGCTAACTTCGTATCAGTGATATTTGGATCAAGCAGCGATTTACTGGCTTCCACCCATTGTTCTACTTTTTGCCTTTCATCTTTTGCGATCTTTTTTGCGAGGTATTGAGAATAAAATATAGTTCCGCTTACTATAAGAATAGCAATAAAAGCAACAGCAGTTCGCCAGTTTAATAGTTGCTGAAACATACACGAATATAATCAGAGGTTACGAGTTATTGCTAATTGAACAGTAAACTGTGTACTATCAGAACCACTTCTTATTTTTGAATAAATTATTTCTTTCCTGATGCCTTCACCAAAAGTTGCGATTGTTATTCTTAACTGGAATGGGCAAAAATACCTGGAGCAGTTCTTACCATCTGTCCTTTCATCCTCCTATTCAAATTTTGAAGTCATTGTTGCTGATAATGGCTCTGCAGATAATTCGATCACATTTCTTGAAACAAAATATCCCGCTATAAGATTAATACGTTTTAAGGAAAATCTTGGTTTTGCAAAAGGCTATAATGAAGCATTGAAACAAATAGAATCTGATTATTATGCTATCCTGAATTCAGATGTCGAGGTAAAACCAGGATGGTTACAACCAATGGTGGATCTCTTAGAAAATGATAAAACAATCGCTGCATGCCAGCCAAAGATTCTTTCTTTTAATAATAAAAAAATATTCGAATATGCCGGTGCAGCCGGTGGATGGCTTGATAAGTATGGTTACCCATTTGCAAAAGGAAGAGTATTTGATATAAGTGAAGAGGATCATGGACAGTACGATCAAACGGAACCGATCTTTTGGGCAAGTGGTGCTGCTTTGTTTATCCGGGTAAAGGTTTTTCATGAAATGCAGGGCTTTGATGAATACTTCTTTGCTCACCAGGAGGAAATTGATCTGTGCTGGCGAATACAATTGGCAGGTTATAAAATTTATTCCTGCCCGTCATCTGTTGTTTATCATGTTGGTGGCGGAACATTGCCAAGAGGTAATTCATTGAAAACTTACCTCAACTTCAGGAACAATAAGATCATGCTCTCAAAAAATTTACCTTTTGTAAAAAAGCTATGGATAATTCCCGCTAGAGACTTTCTTGATGCTGTTTCTGCATGGAAAGGATTGCTGACGGGAGATGCTGGTTACTTTATCGCTATCATCAGGGCTCATCTTGCTTTTGCAAAATGGTGGCTATTTTATAAAAAAAGAAGTGTTTTTCCATCAATCAAAGTAGGAACGCTACATGGTTATTTTCAAAAGAATATGGTTTGGCAACACTTTTTCAAAAAGAAGAAGTATTTCTCTGAAATTGTGGGTAAAACCCGGTAAGTTTTTATATTGAACCCTTATTTTTGCAGCACAAAATTTTATTATGACCAACCAACAGGAGTACCAGCAGGAACTTAAAAAAATTCACGATAAGGATTTTGCACACAACTGGGTTTCTTCTTCGGCCTTTCTTTTTTATCTGCAGGTAGCATGTTTTGTTGCATTCGTTTTAGGTGGTTGCTATATGCTATATACAAAACGTTTTGACAAGCCTGATGTAAATGTGCAAAGCAGCACGTTATACACGCCACAGTACAAATAATTGTTTAAAATTTTTGGGGCAAAAAGCAATGCCTTATTTTTGCAACCCTTTAGTTCTTTATAAACTTGCGGAAGTAGCTCATTTGGTAGAGCACGACCTTGCCAAGGTCGGGGTGGCCGGTTCGAGCCCGGTCTTCCGCTCAGTATCTCCTCCTTCGTGGAGGATTTTTTTTCACTGCCCTGGTGGTGGAATTGGTAGACACGCAGGACTTAAAATCCTGTGGCCAGCAATGGCCGTAACGGTTCAACTCCGTTCCGGGGCACAATTGAAAGCGACTCAGGTCGCTTTTGTTGTTTATACCCGTTAACCGGTATTTATAAGTACACCTCTTTCCTTATTTTCATCTTATGAGACCTATTCAGAAAATAATTCGTGACCCTGCATTATGGGCTTTGATCGGATTCAATGTTGTATTAATTATTCAATATCGTCAGGATGTAAAAGAATATACTACGATTATCTGGTTATACTGGTGTCAAAGCGTATTGATTGGTCTTTTCAACTTTCTTGATATGCTGACACTAAGATCCGAAAACATTTCTATAGGGAATTTGACAATCAATGACAGGCCTGTCACGCCAGAACAAGCCAAGGGTTGTCTTCCCTGGTTTTTCTTAATTCATTATGGAGGTTTTCATATTGGTTATATGATCTTTCTGTTTGTTGATTTCAAGATCACTGATATTGATTTTAGCTCCTTCAAATGGTCATTACTGGCCTTGGCTATTAGTTATATTTTCTTTTTTCTCCAAAATAAAATACGGTATACCCATATAAAACGAAGTATCGGTGCCATGTTCTTTACGCCATATCTCCGCATCGTTCCTATGCATCTCACAATTCTTTTACCTAAATTTCTTCACTGGGAACCTGCTCTGACATTTTTAATATTTAAGATGGGAATAGATGTGATTAGCTGCATAGCAACAACTCCTTATTACTGGAAACATGAAATAAAACCTGAAGGCGGATATATTTGAGCTTAATTAAAAACTCTTTCGATGGTCCAATAACATGCGACTATTGCTATAACAGAAGACAAAGGGTAAACAATCAACTTTCGATAAGATATTTTCTTCCGCAGAGGAATAATAATAAAAGAGAATATACCGGCGATCACTGCTATTTGTCCAAGCTCCACTCCTATATTAAATGACAGAATGGATGTATAAAATTTCCCTGGTGGCAATCCAATCTCATTTAATGAGCTGGCAAAACCCATCCCATGTATTAATCCAAATAAAAAGACAATAGCTATACGCCAGGGCTTTAATTCTTGTAATAAAATATTTTCTACAGCAACGAACATGATCGAAAGAGCAATAATAGGTTCAACGATAGCCGGCGGTGCAACAATAATATTTTTCATGCTCAATGCAAGAGTGATCGAATGGGCAACCGTAAAAGCTGTGGCCTGCCAAAGAATAGTTTTTACTTGAGTGCTTAGCAAGCAAAGTCCGGCCACAAATAAAATATGATCGAAACCATTGGGAATAATATGCTGAAATCCCAACTTCAAATAATATCCTACTACTTCATGCACAGGAGATTTTTCCAGTGCATAATTAATAGTATGCGCAAAAAGCAAATCAGATATAAGCAATCCACACGTTAAAAGAAAAAATATTCTTGCCAGCTTTTTCATGATGTCAATTATAAAGATTGAAGCATAGTGAAGCTTTCCGTTTTTAAATCTTCAGCAATATTCGGATCATTCTTTAATCCCTCTTGTAACAGAGCCTTTGCCTTTGCAGAGTTTCCGGCTTTAGCATAGATCAATCCAGCATGACATAATAGAGTCGGGTTCATGCCATTCGTCCGCAATGCTGTTTCTATATAAGGCAATGCTTTTCTATAGTCGGCCTTTCTATAATAAACCCAGGCAACAGTTTCATTCACGTCAATATTAGCTGGCCGGCGATTATATTCTGAGAGTGCATGTTCCAATGCCTTGCTATAATTATTTATTTTTAAATAAGCATAAGCCATTTCACGATCTGCATAGTGACCGATATTATCATTGTTCTTTCCGCTTTCTGCATCTTTATTCATTGCATCAATAATATTTTTTGAAATTGCATCTGCCTTATCGTTTTGTCCTGCTAATTGGTACACGTCAACCAATGCTTCCTTAAATGAATAATCTTTGACCAATGAATCTGCTGTCAAATAATAGTTGATGGCCTTCGGATAATTTTTTTCTGCTAATGCAATACGACCAAGACCTGCTAACGCATAAGCATAAGATGGCCTGTTTTGCAAAGCCATATTATAATACATAGCAGCGCTTTTCAGGTCGCCAATGTTTTCATACAAATGTCCCAATTGTACTCTTGTCCATTCAGTTGTTTCATCACCAGCTTGTCCTGCATCTGTTGCCATCTTCATCGCTTCTATTGCACCTGTATAATCACCATGAATTTCCCTGAGATAAGATATACGGGAATAAGAACGTATGTCAGGACGAATAGAAACCATTTTATCTGCATATTCTATTGCAGCCTTATAATTACCAGTTTCCACATTACCATCTACCAATAAGCCATACACAAATGCATTGTAAGGATTTACTTGCTTTGCTTTTTCTGCAAAAGCAAGTCCATCGGTAAAATGGTGTTGGGAAAGATAGAGAAGTGATTTAAATGTCAGTGCCTGGAAGTTCAAAGGACTTTTATCCAATACTTCATTCACATATTTCATGGCTGCCTGGTCATAATACATATAATTACCTGTAACTCTCGCCTCTTGTATATATAAAGAGGATAAAGAAATCCTGGCATTGCTATCCTTAGGATTGGTTTTAACTACTTTCATTAAGTCATCGAAATTCTTCCGCACATTTTTCCATTCTTCTTGCGCAGAAGTGTCTTTCCTGTCTAACAATGGATAAAAAGAAATTTGTTGACCTTTTCTTTTTACAACAATAAATCCTGCTGCAACTGCAAAAATTATTAAAACAATTATATAGAAACGATTCCTTTTCATGTTGGTTAATTTTTGATAGAATAAAAGTCCGCAGCGCATGCCGCGGACTTTTATTTATTGAATTAATCTTTCACCATTTTAACTGTCTTTTGTTCTTTGCCATTATCTGCTACGATATAATAAATTCCCGGTGCTAAATTCCTCGTGGTCCAATTTGTTGTATAAGTGCCTGCATCATGCCTTCTATTCACCAATACTTTTACTTCCTTTCCCTGTATATCATACACGGCTATGTTCACAGGAGAAGAAGTTTCAACTCTATATTTAATTGTATTTGTTTCAGCAGTTGGATTAGGATAGGTCATCAGGAATAAACCCGGCGCCGAGATGCCTAATTCATTGCTATTTGTTTTCTTTTGCATTTCTTCTGGAATATTAGTTTTAGAACTTGTACTTTGGTTTTCGTCACAATCACAAATATGTGTGCCTGCCCAGGGCGATGCTACATAAGGGAAACCTGGCTTAAATGGAACATCATTTGCATTAACTCCTGTTCTATAGGTTAACACATTAAGAAGATTCGGCGTAACAGGATTCGAACCATTAAAATCATCATACCATAGTCCGATGGCTGCAAGCACTACACCACTTGTTGCCTGCAATTCAATCAATGTAACATCGTCTTCCAGTCTTCTTCCATTTGGAAATCCATCCATGTTAGGAATAAACTGAAGTGAGCTATTACTATTGTAGGCAGGATCAGTTAAACCAAGAACTGCAGCATACACTAAACCTTCTGAACTGAATTTTGGATCATTTCTCGGCGTAGGCGGAACAGCCATATTCAAACGCAGCATGTCGCCACCATTTGGTAAAAAATTACTGATAAATGGTTTGCCTGCGGCTAATGGATTACCGGCTTTACCTGTTGCCAACTGATAAGGTCTTACGTTGGGAACACCTGTATTGAAGATTGGCCAAAAGTCCACTGACCGTGGAGAATTTGCGGCGGGTAATAATAAATTTCCAAAGATAGCATCATCCAATGCAGTTCCGGCAAGCGCAGGATTTCCTTTTAATCCATACAAACCATTTTGATCGTTACCAAATCCAAATGCGCCCAATGAATTTCTTTGAATACGCAATGGCTTTAATGCCGGTATAGCGCCTCCGAAGAAATGATCATCCATGTATAATGATAATTCAGGTCTGTAAAAATATGGGCCGAACAAACTTAGTTTGGACAGATCCTGATAAGGAGTCAATGCATTCCAAAGATCTTTATAGCCAATAGGAATTACTGCTTCATTGGTTAATGGCATTCCTAGTCTTGACACTTGTACCCATGGCCCCTGGTGTGATTCTTTGATATCATTATCATTGTTGTTATCATTATAATCTTTCAGCACAGTGATCTTTTGACGGCTTGCAGAAGCCCATACTCCGATCACAAAATTTGGATCAAGAATGTTTTCAGCCTGGGAAGCTGTCTTATGATCTTTTTGCAGTGTTGAAATATCAACTTGTAAAGCAATGGTTGAAACATTCAAACATTTTAAACCATCGTGTGATGGAGTGCCCGTAGTACGTGGTGCATCTCCCAGATCAAAGATGCCACCGAGATCAACATAGAATGGATCGTCTGCTGTACCGCAAAAAACTTTTTCACCAGTATTTGCTGTGGTAATTGCAGCCTGGATCAACGCATCATAATTTGATGCATTCAAACCAACAGGTGAACTGATGGAACGTGGACCAATATTTGGCGGAGGCACTTTACCATTACTAACTATAGTTTGGAATGATTTACCACCATTCATGCTTCTTTCAAGAGTATAAGTAGTTTTCAGATTTTGTTTTCCCAAACGGATATTAAAAAACGTGGTTGGGTCTTCATTGACCTTTTGAAAACTGAAACGATAAATAATATCATCGCCATTAGTAGCAATGTTATTATCAACATGAATTTCATAACGGATGTTTTCACCAAACTGGTAATAGTTAGGACCACCCTGTGGCAACTGGCCTGGAATATAATTGGCGATGATGGTTATCTTGTTTGGATTGTCAGGACTACGGAATGCATATAAGTCCGTATTATCAGCCAATGGATCATTGGCGATCATCGGCGCTTCACGATGGCTGGATGAACTAAGCACCACAGACAAACTAAACAGAACAG